>Ga0265296_1001870_pt1 | contig 22550 bp, 20 predicted proteins | sample MunlanPumphouse1_FD_189073 | JGI IMG/M metagenome (GOLD analysis project Ga0265296, IMG submission 189073) | Groundwater microbial communities from a municipal landfill in Southern Ontario, Canada - Pumphouse #1 | ecosystem: Environmental > Aquatic > Deep subsurface > Groundwater | place... | reverse complement strand
CCCCCCAACGAAATTTGAGTTTTGATACCCCTTTGGTTCATAAAATTTACGATTTTTACAAAAAAATTTACGCACTTGGCGCGAAAATTTCCAAGCGCGATCGTTTTGGAATTTATTTGAAAATAGAAAATGTTTGTTTGGAAATTATTGATCTCTCTATTACAGCCTCTTTCGCGGAGAAACAAAATAAACGCCGCATTCTTGAAATAACCAGAATTAAAATTGAAACTCTTAAAAGATTAGCGCGTCTTGCCAATGAATTATCGGCTATCGGCCAAAAGGATTATCTTCAAACAGAAATTTCCTTGCAGGAAATTTCCAAGATGACCAATGGCTGGATAAAATATTTAACGCCATTCAACAAAGAAACCTCTTGAAAGAGGCTCTTTGCAAAACTGCTGACGGGAGCGCAGGTGGTCATGCGCATGGCGCGGATGGCACCAGTTGATGCGCATCTTGCCGTCGTTCCAGTTGACGTTCGGCACATTGCCACCGTCATAGCGGGAGCCCATTATTTGCCCGTTTCCCTCGTTTTTCACCGGCAGCTTTTTGCAAAGCCGCCGGCGTTGCCGATTCGCAATCGGAATTTTTCAGGAAGCACCCCGCCCTGAAGCGGAAGATCTTTGCCAGAAACGGACAAGCAGTTTTATATTCTTGGCAAATCGCTACTCCGACGAACATCGGAGCCGATTGTATTAGCCAATTTCATTATATCACAAAATTTTTCAAGCAAAAAAATCCCCGTTTTCCAAGTGTTGAACTTGAAAAACGGGGACAGAAAAGGATTAAAGGAACGAGTTAAAAGGTAAACTGCTGACGGGAGCGCAGGTGGTCATGCGCATGGCGCGGATGGCACCAGTCGATGCGCATCTTACCGTCATACCAGTAGACGCGCGGCACATCGCCACCGTCATAGCGGGAGCCCAAACAGAGAGTGATATTGTTGATATCCAGGTGGCCGTCAGTGCGATTAAAGTGATCATATTCCATCACCTCGCGCTCCAGTAGGGTGATACCGGCAATCTTCATCTCTTCAAGCTTGACCGCCGAAAAATTTTTTAACTCCTTGTCGGCTTCAACTCGATCCCAAAGCCAGATCACGTAAGCGCCCGCTCGCGGATCGCGGTCATTTTTGGCCACCGCTTCATCGAGCGAACCGTCGTACCACTTCCAACATTTGAATCTTTCTCGGCAACAGTCATATAGATACTGCGGCGTGATCAATTCATGCTTGGGCAGAATCAGAGGGCGATAGCCGGAGTGTTCGACAAAGGGGGCGATACCGACGAAGTTGGGGTTTTTGATCCCAAGTTTCTTCCGCCAGAGCTCTATCCAGTAATCGAACTGCTGGTCGAAGTAAGGATTGGAGCCGCTGGCCTTGATTAGAATTGATGCCTTCATAACTTCAAAGGATTCGGTTCTTTTAGCCAAAAATTGGCTGAGCGCTGTCGTGATGACCGGCATAAGAACGGCCTGCAATTCGTCGCCCTTCTCAATGACCGTTTTTTGAGTGGCCTCTTTCTCGAGCGGAAAACTTGCTAAGACCTCTTTTGCGGCTTTACTGGCCGCGTCTTCCGTAAAACGAACAATCTGTTTCTGTTGCTCTGACGTGATCATGTCTGTCATCGTCGTTCCTCCTTTAAATTTTTTTACCTCTGCCCGAGGTTAAGGGTCTTTCCCTGATGGAAAAGATATTATACATTAACATAAAAACATAAAAAAGCAAATACACTGTTTTCTCAACTTTCAAATATAAAAAAATACGGCTTATATGAGCCGCATTTTTTTATTACTAGGTGCAGAAGCTGAATTCACGCTAAAGATTTTGAAGAATATAATATAATTCTATACCTTAGAATACTTGCCAACCGCCACTAAGCTGGCTAAAACATTTATTAAGCTGGCGGCTAAAAATTCCAGACCGAAAATCAACAAAAAATTACTGTTAAAATAATCTAATAAATTAACTTCGAAGCCGGAAAAAAATTCCGCCAGATAAGGCTGAATTAAGCTTAAAAAAGGATAAATGATAATAATTATCATAACCACTCCTAGCATGGCGTAAATCATCCCGGAAATCAAATAAGGAGCCCGTATAAACCAGGTAGAGGCGCCGACCAGCTTCATAATGCCGATCTCCCGCTTATGAGTAAAGATAGCCACGCGCACTGCATTATAAACTACCAATATCGTTATTAAGACAAACAATGAACTGACAAACAAGCCGGCTTCGTTGGCTTTCTCGGCGATACTGTTAATCTTCGCTAAGATAGCCTTATGATCGTCAAAATTTCTTGATTCAATTATGCTATTGTCAATTTTATTTAAGCTTACAATTAATTCATCATAATTATTAATATCCTTGGGCTTAATTATTAAACTCGGGGACAGCGGATTTTTTCCTAATTCTAATAAGGCCTGCAATATTTCCGGATTATTTTTGTGTTTTTCCCTAAAACTTTCTATGGCAGCTTGTTTAGAAACATAATCAACTTGCTTGACCGAATCAAAGTTCTCAATCCGACTTTTTAAAGCTAAGGTAAGATTTTCCGGCGCATCAGATTTTAAATATAAGCTAATATCAACTTTTTCTTTAACCGCGCTGACCGTGGCCGAAGTTAATATTTTAACCGCTAGCAACAAATTAACGGAAAATAAAGCCAAGGTAATAATTATTACCGTAATAATCGATAGCCAAATATTGCGGGCTATGTCCTGTAAGCTAAATTTTATCACCCTTAAAAAAGACAATAAAAACATATGGAGATAATATGACTTACGCAGTCAATATAATTTAACTAAAATTAAAATTAATTGATATATTCAGCAGTTATTTCCCCACGAATCTACAAATCGCCTACGAATATCACAAATGCTAACTTAACCGTTTTAAATAATATTTGTAGATTTGTAGCGGATTTGTAGATTTGCGGGGTGTTATAAAACATATTTTCCGATTGCCTGGTCGCCGACGATTAATCCGTTTTCTATGGTAATCACTCTTTTTCTTAATTTATTAACCACCTCTCGATTATGAGTCACCAAAACCACCGTCGTGCCAAACTTATTAATTTTCTGCAAAATTTCAATAATTTCATCAGCGTTGATCGAATCAAGATTGCCGGTCGGCTCGTCAGCCAAAAAAATTTTTGGCCGGTGCACTAAGGCGCGGGCAATCACGGCGCGCTGCTGTTCGCCGCCGGAAATCTGCAGCGGATAACGATGCATTTTATTCTCCAGCCCCACAATTTTTAAAACTTGGGGCACAATGCTATTTATTTTACGCTGCGGCTCGCCGCAAACTTGCAAGGCGAAAGCGACATTTTCAAATAACGTCTTTTTATGCAATAATTTAAAATCCTGGAAAACCACGCCGATTTGCCGGCGCAAAACCGAAATTTCCGCCTGGCCGATATCAGTAATATCCCAGCCGCCGACAATAATCTTTCCTTCATTCGCCTTTTCCTCGCTGATTAAAAGCTTAACTAAAGTAGTTTTACCCGTTCCCGACTGGCCGACTATGGAAACAAATTCTCCCGGCTTAATATGTAAATTTACTTTATGAAGAGCTTTAATATCCGGCGGATAAATTTTTGTGATATTTGATAATCTAATCATATTTATTGCTGTTTATCATCTTTAGAGCATACTTTAATAATTGTTCAGTTTCGTCAAAACTGTTTTGCCGGCTGTCGACGCCCATAGTTACGGCAATCACTTGCTTGCCGGAATTATTCTTCGCCCGCGCCATTAAACAATATTGGGCTTCTAAAAGGTAGCCGGTTTTAGAGCCGGTAATATCTAAACTGCTTACTTGCAAAAGTTTATCCGTGTTGGTTATAGTATGAGCCTTTTTGGTATTTAAAGTAGTAAATTTATACTGATACATAATGCTGGCTTTCTGAATAATCGGATGAGTATAAACTTCTTTAGTTATTATAGCATAATCAAGCGCCGAGCTCACATTTTTAGGAGATAATCCTGTCGGCTCAATAAAATGCGCGGTGGCAGCGCCCCAGCCAGCGGCTTCTTGATTCATTTTTAATATAAACTCATCTCTCTTAAGGCCGCTCAAGCGCACCAAAGTTTCAATGGCGTTATTGGCCGAGCCGACTAAAGCCGCGTAAAGCAAATCCTCAATAGTTAAAGTATCGCCATCTTGTAATTTTAATTTGGCCGATTCCCATTTATTAACGTATTCATAATTATATTCCTCGTCTTTAACGCTATAAGCTACTTGCCTGTTTAAAGTCGGCCTGGTATCAAGAAAAACTTTTACAGCCACTAATTTGGTTAAACTGGCCAGAGGCAAAGCGCTGGTGGCATTTTTCTGCCAGAGTATTTTACCAATTTGTTCATCTATAATTACAGCCGATTTGGCTGTAATTAAGAGTTCTGACTTAGCTCCAAACCCGGCTATATCTAAAATTTTATTATTTTCCGAAACAATGCTGATCGGCTGAACTCTTACATTAATTATGCCCGCGCCTATAGGAGCCAGCTTTCTAAAAGCTACTTTATCCAAATCAATAACTCTGTCTGGATGAAGTTTTCTTTCCGGGCCAAAGTCGTTTATCGTCACATCAACGAATTTATTGTTAGCCGTATTGTAAACGCGCAATTTTGAATTTTTTGGAAAATCAGGCGAAGCGGCGAATAAACCGCCTCTATATTTATACCAACTGGCTTGCCCGACGACTAAAGCTTCCGGATTAGCGAAAACCGCGATGCGAGCGAAAGGCAAATGGATTAAAGAGCGCGCGAATGATTTATCCGGATAATCAATCGTAGGCAAAGGCCGCCAGGAAAAATAATTTTTATCATAATAAAAAACTTGTTTATAATAATTTGAGGTTTTATTATAAGCCAATTGTATATAAAACGGCTTTTTATTATCATAGGCCGATTTGTTTCTAAATTCAAACTGATAAACCTTGCTTATTTTTTCTAGCTGCCACGGGCTGTCAATTGTTTCATTTAATTCAACCGCGTCCACCCAGGTAGACTCGCTTAATACCCCGGGGGCTAAAGAAAGCTTAATAACATCGTCAAAAGCGCTAACCGTATAGCCTTTGCTAATCGTCTCTTTATCTAAATTTATAAAATAAAAGCGGTTTTCGGCTGGTTCGGCTGTTTCTTCCGCATAAATAAAACTACCGGCCGTTTGCGCCAGCGTTAATGTTAAAAAAAATATTATAATTTGACGCCAAATTTGACTTTGTCTAACCATACAAATATAATTATAGCATAAAATAAACAGACATGTCATTGCGAGGAGCGCCAGCGACGAAGCAATCTCACGAACTATTTACTTAACAAATTGTCCGTTAGATTGCTTCACTCCTTTCAGTCGCTCGGTTCGGCTGTCTTCGACCCTGAGGCTCAGACCCGAAGGGAGCTCACCGAAGTCGCAATGACAATTAATTATAATCGCGGGATTAGTACAATGGTAGTACATCTGCTTCCCAAGCAGAAAACGCGAGTCCGATTCTCGTATCCCGCTCTTATGTTAAAACAATCAAATTTCGTAAAAATCCAAATCAGCGTGCCGGTTAAAGACGTGGAAAAAATCCGCCGAGTTTTAGGCCGCGCCGGCGCCGGCGTTCAGGGAAATTATGAATTTTGCAGCGGTTCCATTAACCAGGTCGGCCGGTTTAAACCTATGGCGAGTGCGCGGCCGGCCATTGGAAAAATAGGCCGGATTGAAAAAGTTAAAGAAGAATTGGTCCACGTTATTTGCCACAAAAATTTAGTAAAAAAAGTCATTGACGAAGTTAAAAAAGTCCACCCCTACGAAGAACCGGCTATTGATATTATGCCCAGATATGATATAGTTTAAAATTAGAGCCTGTTTGATAAGTCGCTTTCGTCACGAGAAAACTAAAATTTCGAACAGAATTTTTTATAAATTTTTAAGCTTATATTGCTATATAGGCGAGAAAATTTAGAAAAAATTATGTCGAAATTTTATTTTCGCAGTAGAAATGGAATTATCAAACAGGCTCTTAGGCCGATGTAGAACAGCGCAATATTTTATCCAGGCCGAGATAGCTCAACTGGTAGAGCAATGGTATCGTAAACCATAGGTTCCGGGTTCGATTCCCGGTCTCGGCTCACAAACAGTATCGTAAACCATAGGTTGACCCCTTTATTTAGTATCGCATTAACATCTTAGCTCGCCCCCGCTTTCTTTATTCAGTCGCAAGGCGCCGAGGAGCCGCCGAGGAGCTTCAATCCCGACCATCGGCTCATTTAATTAATAAAAAATCAGCCCCGCTTTTAGGGGCTGATTTTTTATTTTTACGGGACTGTCGTTGAATGTTCTTTCAAGCATAAAGGCCGAATACGGCATTCGGCGACAGTCTCCTAATTAGCTAAAATAAAAATTTTAATCTTTGCCAATTTTTCGCTAATATACTGATCTAAAGTTTTCGCTCCAACAAAAAGATATTTTATGCCTAATTGCCCATTTTTATTATCAATGATTTGCGCAATATAATAACCATTATCGCTAAAAATTATATCGCTGATCTGGTTGGAATTTAAATTAAAAACCACTCGCCCAAATTTTTCTGTCACGCCTTCACTATTATAATAAGTTACATCACTATATTCATCGGCATATTTGCTTGATAGCTTTATATCATCAACATTTTTTAAAAGCTCGCTGATCTTTTTTATTCTAGATAGCCCTACTTGATTAAAATCTTCGTCCGCGACAAAGGCTGCGGCCAAAGCTTCACTAGACGAATTAACCGGCAAACCATATTTTCTGCTTAAATTTTTTAAAATTATCCATTTAGCTAAACTATTTTTTTTCTCCGCTGAATTTAAATTATCATAATTATTATTTTTTAGATCGCGAAAATCATTATAATTTATTATGCCTTGGCTGGTAACCGCCGCCGGCACAGGCAAAATACGCGCCATTTTCCCGATAATATTATTATTGATGTTAAATCTTAACGCCAGCAAACAAAAAATTACATAACCAATAATTAAAAAAGTAGTTAAATACAACGTTCCATAAACAAAATTTTGCTTAGCGATAAAAAAAATTTCGACTAATTTATTATTTAAATTCTTCTTAAAAATCTTTATGAATTTTTGTCGTTTTATTTTTCTCTCGGCCGCGGCTGCCATCTTGGTTAATTTAATTTCTTGTTTTATTTTTTGTATTTCTTCCGCTCGTTTTATTTTTTCTAAACATTCATTTTCTTTAATTATTCTTTCTTCTCCTCTTATCTTCTCTTCTAACCTCAATTTTTCACGCCACTCTCTGGCTTCTTCGGCTCTGGTTTTTTCTTCAGCTTCAAGCTTAGCTTTTTCGGCTATTTCTTTTTTAGCCAATTCTTCCCGCTCGATTTTTCCCTGATTACTTGCTTGATTGTTTCTCGCCGGCTCTAGCTTCTCCGACATATTCTTAACTTTTAACTTAAGGCTGGAAATTCTGTTTAATTTAATTCCGTCAACCTTATTAAAAGCGAAAGCAACCCGACTCGCAGTCTTCTGCTCTTTAGTTAATTCTGAGTCTTTCTCTCCGATATAGCTTAAAACTATTTTACGATTTTTCTTTATTTCCTCGGGATTTAGTTTTTTTATACCATCCAAATTTTTCGCCATACAATAGGGATTATATATTTTTAGCTCGCGCTTTCCAGGATATTATTTAAAAAAATAATTTAACCATTTTCTCGGATTAGACTTTTTGGCCTCCGGCTTTGTTTTTTCATACCCGGGGATATTAAAGATTGTAGCGCCCGAAGAAGTACTGACTAAAGTATCGCCAGCTGCCATTTTTATTACCGTCAATTCTTCGCCCGGCTTCTTTAGGCCCAAATTAAGCCTAGCCTGCTCCTCGGCAAATTGATCCGATTCCAGATAGGAAACAAAATTTTTTAAATCAACATTTTTGTTCTGCAAATTAAAAATGTCTTTTTTGAGTTCACTTATTTCTTTATTAATCCTATATTGCTTAAGCGTGTTCTTCGCGAAGGGAAAACTTATTAAAATAATGGCGGCCAGGCCAAGTAAGGTTAAAAACTTTTGATTAAAAAATATTTTTTTAAAATAATTATTTTTTCGCCGATTCATCATAATGGCGTTTAAAACTTTATTTTCTTTTTTAATTTTTGTTTACCCTGTTACTTGACCACGGGGAGTTACACCCTGCGGCAGAGATCGCGGGGCATTCAAGTAACGGGGTAAAAACAACTTAAGATAGTATTATTATACCAATAATCAGCCAAAATATCAACAAGTAATTTAAGTTTAAATAAGCCAAAATAATTCCTGGCCAAAAAATTTCCAAACAGGCGAAAATTAATATAGCGCCGGTTAAAACATAAAATAATTCATAAAAAAAATTATTTACCCCGTTAGAAATTTGGTTAGGCATACTATTTTATTATGCTCCTCCGCTTTAAATTTAATAAATTTCTAACGGGGTTCATAATTATTAATTCTTAAAATTTTACCCGCGAGAAAGACTGCTAACGCGTAATTTCTAACGGGGTTAATAAAATTTTTTAACCAGCAAAATTTAATCTCGTTTATATTATTCATGTATTATGCTAATTAATATTTCTGGATTGGGCTAAATTTAGAAAATTTTCGCACGAGGACTGTTCGAGGCCGCCAGTAGGCGGGCGAGTTCCACTCCGCCAGTTGGCGGAAGAAAATTTACTAAATTTAGCCCAATCCTTACTGTGGTTAACTAATATAAATCATATCACTACCTGCTAAAATATTTTTTAAGTTTTTGCCGCAAAGTGGTTCCTAAAAGATCGACTTTAATTTCTTTTATTATTATTTCGCCTTCAACCGATTCTTCGGCCTTGAGAGAAGGAATGGAAATTAAAAATTGATATTTGCCATTTTCTTGGTAGGCCTTGGTTAAATCAAATTCGGCAACGGCCGTTTGCCAGCCGTCAAAATTAATCGGGGTTTGATAATTTGTTAAAACATAATTTATTTTTTCCCCGTTTATATCAAGATTGCCGTCTACATTTTTAAATCTTGGATCAAACAAGCCATTCTCCGCAAAATTAAAAACGCCGTCACCGGAAATAATTATATCATCTTTAGGCAATTCAACTTTAACCGGCCGGTTTAAAGTTTTTACGGACAATTGCTTATAAGTCTCCTTAAGATCTAAAAAAGCATCGCCAACTTTTATTTTCCCAAGGCTGGCCGGATTTACGGTTTGAGCGTTGACTAACCGGCTATTAGTAAATAAAATAAGATTTTCTTTGTTGCCCTCTGCCAACCATATTTTATTAATTAAAACAAACTGGCTTTGCTTACTAGTTATGCCTTTAATTATCACATCATCATTAGCGATAATGCTAAAACGATAAACGCCTTCCGGCAGATCGGCTATTTTAATAACGGCTTGGCGTTCACTGCTGCCTACTTTTTTATCGGCTACATAAGCGGAATAGATTTCGCCGTCTTCCGAATAAACTTTAATCCCAACCGGGTCATCATCTGAATTAATATTTAAATCAACAAAATTAAAAACATAATCAAGTTCTTCTTGTTTTATGTAAGTATAAAATTGATAAGAGCCGCGAAATTTATAATCAATCAGATTATTCTTCCGGCTAGGCTCGTAGTTATCAAGTAAAAATTTATTTTTAAAACTATAACTATATAAAGCGATTTCATCTATACTGGGCAAATTATTTAAAAAATCCTCAACCGTATTATATTTTCTTTCGCGTTCAATTAATTTGACCCCGTTTTCTCCTGGCGCAACCGACCAGGCTAAAGACAGCTGATCGATAATTTTATTTTGCAAAGACTTAAGATCATAGCCCCAAGCAGCTTTATTGTTAAGCAAGCCGATTTCCATAATCGGAAAATCAGTAGTATTTTTAAATTTTACGGTCACTTTAGCCTGCTCAAATCTCCGCGGCGTCTTAAGGGAAAAATAAACAGGATCGCCTTTAATTTCCGCTTCGGTTTTATTTATTTTAACTCTTTCGGCTGGCGATAATTTACTAATAAAATAATTCGGCCGGCTAAAATCATAAATATAACTGATTTTACCACTAGGTATAATTTTCATATACCAGAACCAGCCGATAATTATCGCTAAAATCAGCCACAAAACAATTCTTATTTTTAATACATTTTTATTCATAACTACTAAATATTTTCAGATACTCCTTCGCCGTTTTCTCCCAATTGAATTTTTTAACACACTCCAACCCCCTTTCAATTAATTTATTTTTTAAATTTTCATCAGTTAAAATTTCTACCATGACTTTAGCCATATCGTTAATATTGTAGGGGTCTATCATTAAAGCCGCATCACCAACAACTTCCGGCAAACTGGCGGCGTAACTAGCAACGACCGGCACGCCGCAAGCCATGGCTTCAAGCGGCGGAAAACCAAAACCTTCATAAAATGAGGGGTAAACAAACACGCCCGCTAAATTATATAAATAAACTTTGTCCTCACTATCAACATAGCCTAAAAATTTAATGTCGCCTCTAAATTCAGACTGCTCCCACTCTTTATAAATATTATCGCTCTTCCACCCTCTCCCGCCGGCAATCACTAATTTAATATTTCGTAATTCGTAATTATTAATTCGTAATTGATTATATGCCCTGATAATCCCGTCAACATTTTTTCTAGGCTCTAAAGTACCTAAATATAAAATAAATTCATCTGGTAAATTATATTTATTTTTTACTTCCACCAGCCTTCTTTCGTCAGCATTTAAATTTTGGGTTTTGAATTTTGAATTTTTGATTTTATTGGAAATTGGTAATTGGTCATTGGTCATTTTTCTATATTCTTCCCCTATTCCCGAATAAATCACTTTAATTTTGTCTGGACTTACTCCGCACAGCTCTACAATATCCCGTTTAGTGTTTTCACTTACCGCCACAATCACGTCAAATCGCTTAATCAATTTTTTAACATTGACCATCTTGTGCCAAAAATTTTTGCGCCAGCTAAAAAACTCGTGGTATTTTAAAAAAGACAAATCATGAATAGTAATTAAGCTTTTATTGGCTCTAGACATGCCAATAAAATTAATGTGCGGCAAAAAAAACAGATCAACTCCAAGCTCCTTATCTATTTTAGGATAATTTAAAAATTTAAATAATAAATAATTTAATATTTTATTGGAATAATTATATTTTATCGCCTGAACCTTTTGATCGGCAAATTCCGGCATGCTAGTACAATCGCCAAAACAATTATAAAAAAGCCGGTATTCGTTACGATTATCCAGCTTTAAAATCTTGCTTATAAGATTTAACGTATATTCGGACACGCCGCTATATCGCGCGTCCATCAGCGTTCTTATATCTATGCCGATCTTCACCCCGTTAAAAATTTTCTGATTTTGTTGCTCCATATTTTTTTGTTCCCAAAAAATTCAAATCCGAATTTCTAACGGGATTCATCTAATGATTTTTAAAATTTTCCCATGATTCTTCTATATATTTAGCAATTTCATTTTTAAATTTGACAACGGAAAATTTTTCCGCATACTGCTTTATAATTTCAGGATTAAATTTTGAATTGTCAAAATTATTTATAGCCTCGGTTAAGCTAGCGACGGTTTGCTCGTTAAAAAATACGCCCGTTAGGCCATCAACCACCGTTTCCGTAGCGCCGCCTCGCCTATAGGCGATTACCGGCCTACCCGAGGCCATGGCTTCAACCGCGGTAATGCCAAAATCTTCTTCTTGGGGATAAATAAAGGCTAAGGCGCGGCTATAGAGCTCAGCCTTAGCCGTGTCGTCCACCCAGCCCAAAAATTCAATATTAGAATAGCCTTTGGCTATTTTTTTAAGCCGCGCTAAGTCCACCCCGTCGCCGTAAATTTTTAATTTTTTATTAATTTTTTTAAACGCTTCTACGACCAGGTCGACTCTTTTATACGGCGCCAGCCGGCCGCCGATTAAAAAATAATCCCCCACCTCCGCAGAAATTTTAAACTGTTCAGTCTCCACCGGCGGATATATTACGGTCGATTCCCGCTTATAATACTTTTTTATTCTTTTAGCTACAAAACGGGAATTGGCAATATATTCATCAACCCTGTCGGCGGCCAGCCTGTCCCACATTCTTATATAATTTAACGCGAGCGATATAACTTTTTTAAAATATTTATTATATTTGAGTTCATTAATATACTGATGGGTGTCGCTCCAAAGATAACGCGTCGGCGTATGACAATAACAAATATGCAAAGTATGGCTTGAAGTAATTACGCCCTTGGCGAATGAACTGGAGTCGGAAATCACCAGATCGTAACCGCTTAAATCAAAAAATTCCACGGCCATGGGCATAAATGGCATATACCACTGATAATGCGAGATGCCGCCGGGAAGTTTTTGAATAATCGATGTCTCTATCTGGCGATGGCGATAATACTTATCCGTATTTTTCTTTTCATAAAGCAAAGTAAAAATCGGCGCCTCCGGAAACATTTCCGCCAGCACTTTTAAGACTTTTTCCGCTCCGCCGTCTTGAGCTAGATGATCATGAATTAAGGCTACTTTCATGAAGAATGAATTATGAATAATGAATTATGAATCAAGGCAAATAAAGACCATTATTCATAATTCATTATTCATTATTCAAATTCATTCCACCTTTCTGCCTCTTAAAACCGCTAAAGGCGTTCTAAGCAAAATAGCAATATCAAATAATAAAGACCAATTCTCGATATAATAACTATCCAGTTTAACTTCGTCTTCAAAGCTTAAATCACTTCTGCCGGAAATCTGCGCTAAACCGGTAATACCAGGCTTGACTGATAAAACTTTTTTGTGGTGACGTTCATATTCAGCCACTTCCCTGGGCTGATGCGGCCGCGGCCCGACTAAGCTCATGTCGCCGCGCAAAACATTAAAAAATTGCGGCAGCTCATCAATGCTCCAGCGCCTGATAAATTTACCGACTCCGGTTAAGCGCGGATCATCGGCGATTTTATAAATCGGCCCGGTTTTAACGCTTTTTTCTTCAATTAATTTTTTTTCCAGCTCTAAGGCCTGATCATTGCCATAATCATCACCCACGCAATACTGATAAATCATTGATCTGAATTTTAATAATTTAAAAGTGCCGTTTTTTAAAACTCGCTCATTTTTATAAATGACCGGACCGCGGGAATCCAGTTTAATTATAATAGCGGCGACAATAAGAATCGGGCTAAAAATTATTATAAAAAATAAAGACAACATAATGTCAAAAAGTCTTTTTATAATCCTGCCCCAGCCTTCAAGCGGCGTTTTTTTTACTTCTACCACCGGTATGCCGGCAATTTCCGAAACTTCGGTTTTCAAAACTTTGGCTCCCAGCAAATCGGCCGCGTACTTAAAAATAATATGATTTTCATCGGCAAAATCAAATAACCGAATCGCCTCGGCTTTGCTTAAATTCGGGTCGCTCTGCATAATTTCATCAATCTCGCAAGTTTTTATAAATTCGGCTAAATCCTCTCCTGCTTCCGGGTTAAAGTTTTTTAAACGTTTTACAACTTCATAGCCTGAATTTTTTCGGCCGGAAAACTCATGAATTAAAGCATCGGTGGTATTGCTGTCGCCCACCAAAACTATTTTATGCACGCCAATACCATATCTTAATAAAATTCTTTGGACCGATCTAACAATAATTCTGGCAAAGCTTATATAAACTATGGCCAAAAGCCAGCCGGCCAAAACTATGAAGCGGGAAGAAAAAAGTTCTCTGAAAGCAAAAATCATAATTACGATTAACATTAAGCCGGTAGAACAAGCCAAAATCACCCGATAAACTTCTGTGATTAAGCGGCGCGAACCTTTTATACTATATAAACCGGCTAAAGCGAAAATAACCAGCCAGGCCAAAGCGATTAACAATAAAATTTGAAAATAATCGCCAAAGGGCAAACTAAAAATTACCGGCCTGATTTCAGCCGCTACGCTGGCAAAACGCAAATAATAAGCCGAAATCCCGGCTAAAATAATCATTAAAAAATCCAACGGTACAAGTAAAAATGAAAAAAAGAGTTCGCTTTGTTTCATAAAATAAAAAAACTAATAAATAAACAACTAGACAATAATTCTAGATGCCAGTCTATTAGTCGTCTAGCGTCTTTTAAAAACATCTTTATATTTCACTAATATCAAGGCAAGCTATAAGCCGGATTCTGTTTCGCCTCCGCCTTCGCCTTCGCCTTCGCCGGTTGGCGAATGGCGAATGGCGGATGGCGGATGGCGAAAATGATCATCTGTCTAGCCCTAGCGTTGCCGCTAGGGTCAAGCGAGCTACTTTTCATTACCCTACAATCCGCCAACCGGCGGAGCGGGGTAGTTTGCTCTTGCTCCAGGCAGGGTTTACCATCTAGCGCTGTCGCCAGCGCAGAATACGCCTAGCCTAAGTTATTTGGATATCCTAACATAACTTAAACACTGCGTAACTTTTCACCTTTCATCCCGCCGAGGCGGGACTAGTATTGTCTCTGTGGCACTTTCCCTAAGATTACTCTTGGTGGACATTATCCACTGCCATGACACCTAGCTTAATTACTTGACAGGCAAAACCTTTACGGCTTGCCCGCCGAAGCTTTAGCGTAGGTGGGAGTCCGGACTTTCCTCTCCGATAAAAATCGAAGCGATCATCCGCTTACCTTGATATTAGTGGAATATAAAGAACAAATTATAAAAAAATATTAACATTAAATAAAGAAAAAGTCAACTTAAACAAAGAATCAATCTTAAAAAAGGCTACGAGCAATTTAGTCGTAACCATATAGTTATCTTTTCAATCTTTAACTGACCATAATCATAACCACCGCTGATTATAAAGCTTGATAGCCTAAGTTTATGAACCTCGTCAGTATAAGTTGGAAGCAAATTATAGCTTTACTCCAGCAATTTCCAGCAACGCCTTGAGAACAATCGGCAATTTTGTAGTACCCGTACTGCCGCTAAAATGACCTTTACCTTGTTCTATTTCTATTCTTGATCCTAGTATGTCAGTAAATTCTTCCTTATTATCAATCGGCACATAGGGATCATCATCAGAAAAAATAGCAATACTCTGTTGCAGGTGAACTTTTACTTTCTCAAGATTTAACGGAGTTGTAAGCCATTCTTTAGAGACACTCAGCACAACATCATCATCTTCAAGGTTTGTCAGACGTTTGAAAAAACCCGCAACAAAAACCACGCCACCAACCATTACACCTTTAGGTAAAGTTTCAAGATAGCGGGCTATGGTCTGACAACCCATACTATGTCCAACAAAATAGGTTTGCTCGTCTGGTTTACCTGCAATTTTTTTAAGTGCGGGTACCCAATAGTTTATTCTTGGCTCTTCTGATTTCGGGAGTTGAGGCACAACAACACTGAATTTTCTTGCTTCCAATTCTCTCTTAAGCCAAGGGAACCATCCTTCTTCAGGATAACCATCCCAGCCGTGGATAATAAAAACTTTTTTTTGCATAGACATGCGTAGACATTAATAGTTTATAATGAATCTTAGTGGACAATAGAGGACTCGAACCTCTGACCTTTCCGATGTGAACGGAACGCTCTAACCAACTGAGCTAATTGTCCCTAATTTATTTTCCCGCCTTATCTAAAGCTTGGTTAACTAATTTATCAGCTAACTCGTTCTTTCCCCTAAAAATATGCTTAAAAACAATTTTTTTAAATCCTAGTGAAATATTATATACCTGGACAAACAAAGGCGCAAGCTGCTTGTCTTTAACCCTGTATTCCCGATTTAATTGCTTAACCACCAATTCGGAATCCAAAAAAACTTCAATTTCCTTAGCGCCCAGTTCTTTAGCTTTAGTTAAGCCGGCAATTAGGGCTTTATACTCGGCTTGATTATTAGTAGCCTCGCCGATATATTCGGAAATTTCAGCCGCCACTTTCCCCTCTTCATTAAAAATAACCGCGCCAATACCGGCCGGTCCAGGATTGCCGCGCGCTCCTCCGTCGGTAAAAAGTTTTAATTTTTCACATTTCATAATTATTATTTACGTTATGCTTGGTCTAAATTTTATATCAACAATCTTCATTTGCGCCGCGCGCCGGCCGTTAAATTCATTAAATTCCAAATAATAAACCGCGTCAACTTTATCGCCGATTTTTAAATCTTTTAAATTTTCCGCTTGAGCAAAAGCCACGCCCCAGATTGAACCAAATCTGAATTTAATATGCTGGGCGTTTACTCCCATATTCACTTTATCCATTATTTGCAAACCTCTGCTTAAAAATTTCGGCCGCTCATTATCTTCGCCAAAAGGTTCAAATTTTTCCAGCGCTTCTAATAACTCCTCATTAATATCTAATAAATCAATCTCTGCCTCAACTAAAATTTTCGACACTAATTCAACTTTAGCCAAAGCCTTACTAGCGATTTTTTTCATTTCTTCCGAAAATTTTTCTAAAGCTTCCCTGCTTTTTAAAGTAAAGCCGCAAGCAGCCGCATGGCCGCCAAATTTTTCCAAATATCGGCTTAAACGCTCAATCGCTTCCATAATATTAAATTCATCAATACTTCTGCCCGAACCCTTTATTTCATTTTTTATTTTAGTAATCACTAAAACCGGCTTAGCGTATTGCTCGCATAAACGTCCGGCGACTAAGCCGACTACTCCTTCCGGCCAAAAAGCATCTCTCTTTTCGCTTTCAATATTCGGCGAACAGACTATTAAAATTTTATCGCCGGCCATTTTTTCTTCAACAACTTTCCGGCAATAAGCGGTTATGTTTTCGGTTATTTTCTGCCTTTCGCCGTTTTTTATATTCAATTTCTTAGCAATAGTTTGCGCTTCATTCTTGTCTTTAGTAATTAAAAGCTCATAAGCCGTATTAGCGTGATCCAGCCGCCCGGCCGAATTTAATCTTGGAGAAATTTGCCAGCCAACATGAAACGAATTTATCTTTTTGTTTGAATTGCCGTTGGTTTGCGCTGTTTTTATTAATTCGGCTATGCCAAGCCGTTTTTGCCGGTTGATTATTTTTAAGCCTTGGCTGACTAACGTTCTGTTTTCGCCGAGCAGGCTCACCATATCGGCCACTGTGCCGATAGCCACTAAATCCAAAACTTTTTCCGCCAATTTATTTTTTAATTGTTCATCTAGTTTAGAAAGTTTAATCAGCCCCTGGGCGAATTTAAAAGCCACTCCCACGCCGGCTAAACTTTTATATAAATAATTTTCCTCGGCTTTAGGGTTAACAATCAGGCAATCAGGCCAATCGTTTTTATCCGGCGGCGGCTCATGATGATCGGTAATAATTATGTCCAGCCCTAAATTTTTAGCGTAAGCAACTTCTTCTTTATTGCGGATGCCGTTATCCACCGTAATTATTAATTTAGCCCCGATTTTGATTAATTCATCAATCGCTTTTTTATTTAAGCCATAGCCTTCGCCGGCTCTGCCCGGGATATAAACGCTGGTTTTAGCTTTAAAAATATTTAATATTTCAATCAGAGTGGCCACGGCAGTTACTCCGTCGGCGTCATAATCGCCGTAAACTACTATTAAATTTTGCTCTTTAATATGCTTAATCGCTAAAGCCGCGGCCGCCGGCATGTTTTTAAATAAAAACGGGTCAGATAAGCTTATTTTATCGGGCTGAAAAAATAATTCAATATCTTGCTTTTCTATTAGCCGCCTATTAAAAAGCAGCTGAAGTATAATTTTATTATATTCAGGATTTTTTTTAATAAAATTATTTGGAGCAACGGGCTTAAGCTCCCATCGATTAGCCATAATTTAATAATTATTTATCCCTTCAGGGAAAGAATGCGCCTACTGTCCAAGCCAGCATGGAAAAAATTACCATGATGCTAAGAATTGTCCAGATTATTTTTTGAAATGATTTCTTTTTCATATATATATTATTGTCATTGCGAGCGACTGGAGGGAAACGCGGGTCCCTCGTTACGCTCGGGATAAACTTCGCAATCTCACGTACTCGGAGTTTGACCAGAGATTGCTTCGTCGCTTCCGCCCGCTGGCGGAGCTCCTCGCAATGACAAATTAATTTTTTATCTCTTCAAAAGCTTTACGAACGTATCGCTGGGAATTTCCACTCTGCCCTTGCCGTGAGCCTCCATTTTCTTTTTGCCTTTTTTCTGTTTTTCCAGCAATTTTCTTTTTCGCGTTACGTCGCCGCCGTATAATTTAGCCGTCACGTCTTTGCGCATAGCGGAAATTCTTTCGGCCGCGATAATTTTCCCGCCCACGGCCGCTTGCAATTTAATGGCAAACATTTGTTTGGATAAAGTTTCTTTTAACGTGTTAACCACGTCTTTGCCCCGCTTAAAAGCATCGTCGCGATAGACTATCATAGCTAATGCCTCAACCGCGTCTTCGGCCACTAAAATATCCATTTTTACCACATCGGCTTGCTTGTAGCCGGAAAATTCATAATTTATAGAAGCGTAGCCGGAACTGGCGCTTTTAATCTTGTCATAAAAATCCGTTAAAATTGCCGCCATAGGAATTTCATAATGTAAGATCACCCTGCTCTCATCGATATATTCGGTATTTTTATAAACGCCTCGCTTGTCTTGGACTAAATTCAAAATCGCTCCGATATATTCTTTAGGCGCGATAATGTCCAGGCTGACCCACGGCTCTTCAATTCTATCTATTTCCGAAGGGTCGGGCAGTTTTTGCGGGCTGCGGATTATCAATTCTTCGCCGTTCTTTTTAAAAATTTTATAAGCCACGCTGGGAATGGTAACAATTAAGTTCAAATTGTATTCTCTTTTCAAGCGCTCTTGAAAAATTTCTAAATGTAAAAGGCCCAAGAAACCGCACCTAAAACCAAAGCCTAAAGCCTCGGAATGCTCCGGCTCGTAGATCAAGGCCGCGTCATTTAATTTTAATTTTGAAATCGCTTCTCTGAGTTCCTCAAATTCATTGCCTTCATGCGGAAAAACTCCGGCGAACACCATGGGCTTTACTTCATCATAACCTTTAAGCGGCTCTTGCCCCCCTTGCAAAGGGGGGTTAGGGGGGTTTTGCAATGCCACAGTATCGCCGACGCGGCACTCGCTTACATCTTTAAAGCCGGTTACAATATAGCCAATCTGGCCGGTTTTTAATTCTCCGGTAGATTTATATTCGGGTTTAAAAATTCCCACGTCTAGCGCTTCGCTTTTAGCTTTAGTGGCAAGTAATATTATTTTATCACCCCTTTTTATAACGCCGTCAAAAACTCTGATATACGCTACCACGCCGCGGTATTCATCATAAGTTGAATCAAAAATTAAAGCGCGCAGTGGCTTCTCGCTAAAATCCACACTTTCACCATTTTGCCGTAATTTTGCCGTTTCTTCATGTTGCGCATCTGGCGCCGGCACGCGTTCAATCACCGCCTTAAGCACCTCGCCAACGCCCTGCCCGGTTTTCCCCGAAGCCGAAATAATTTCTTCTTCAGAACAGCCTAAAAGCTGAATAATTTCTTTTTTGGTTTTTTCCACATTAGCGGCCGGCAAATCAATTTTATTGATTACCGGGATAATGGTTAAATTTTGCTCCAAAGCTAAATATAAATTTGCCAAAGTTTGCGCTTGAATGCCTTGCGACGCGTCCACCAGCAAAACCGCGCCTTCAACCGCCGCCAAACTGCGCGAAACTTCATAAGTAAAATCAACATGCCCGGGCGTATCAATCAAATTCAAATCATACTCTTGATATTCCATCCTGACTGGCTGCAGTTTTATGGTAATTCCTCTTTCTCTTTCCAAATCCATCCGATCCAACACCTGATCTCTCATTTTTCTTTTCTCAATCGTACCGGTAATTTCCAGCATGCGATCCGCCATAGTGGATTTACCATGGTCAATATGCGCGATTATGCAAAAATTTCTAATTTTATTCATAATAATTACCCCCTTTAGCAAAGGGGATTAGGGGGATTTATATAAATATCCTACTAGTTTTTTTCAGTTTGGTCAAACTAAAAAAGACGTTGAACGTCTTTTTTTATTTCCCCCGCTGGTATTGGGGGTTGGGGGATTTTACATTTTATTCGCCAAAGCCTTAAGTAAAATCAAAACATTAGTTTGCGCTTCGGCCGCGTCTTTACTTTTAGTAAATTTCTGCCAATCGCTTAAAATTTCTTCATCATTTAAAGCTCTGACCGAATTTTCAAGCTTAAGCCTTGTTTCAAAATTTACCTCTTTGCCTCCGCCAAGAACTTCTTCAATAAACTGCTTGTTAAATTCCAAAATTTTTCGGCTTTTTTGCTTTTCGGCGTTAACGGCTTGAACTTGCGCTAATTTTTTAACCGCGGGAAAATATTTAGCGGCTAAAAAAATTACCGGCCGCTAAAGTTAAAATAATAATTGCTAATATAATTTTTATTACCCCCTTGTTAAAGGGGGCAAGGGGAATTTTCGTTAATTTTTTAATCCTCTAAATCCCCTTTATCAAGGGGACTTCGTTTTTATTCCCCCTTGATAAAGGGGGTTGGGGGGATTATTTCTCCAATAAAAAACGCTGTTTAAAAACAGTGTTTAAAATAAATTTCCACGAAAAAATTTTCCCATGGATAAATAAAAATCCGGCGAGTTTACTCTCCCCTGTGGAATAATTGCTCCGCTTCGCTTCGCAAATTCCACGGGGTAAACTCTCTACTCTCGGGAAAATTAACCATATTTAAATTTTTCATTATTAAAACCTAAATAAATAGTTTAGCGAACGGCTCCATGGACAAAATTTCTTTTTCTTCAATTTCAGTAATAACTTTCCGTCTTTTAAGAATTTCAATTAATTTGCCGACTTTTGTATCTTCTTTGCGCATTAGAACCACTAAATCGCCCCTCAAATCACCTAGTTTTTCGTCTAAATAATCTTTAGTCACCATTAAAGTTTTTATGCCGACAATTTCTTTTTTTATGCCGACAATTTCAAACTTTAAATTCCCATATTGTTTATCAATATGAGAAGAAAACTCGCTAATGGCTTCTAAAATTTCATTTTTTGATGCATCTTTTTCCATTTTTATCTATAAATTAACTTAATTAACTTTAGACATTCTGTCGTGCGCGCCTTAGTTAGCCGTCAATTCCGTTTTAAAATTTTCATGCCTTTTAGCAATGCCGCCTTAGAAATAATCTTCTCTTCCAATTCTCTCAAATCTTCTTTCAAAGCCAACTTATTAAATTGTTCCGGAGTTAACGGCATAAAATTTATACTTTAATTAACTTTTATTTTTTGCTTAAAACCGCGCTCGGTTAAAACTCGGCTTATTTCCGCCCGCGGTGGCAACTTCTCCAACTCGTCTATAATGCATAAAATCATTTCTATCGGCTCTAAGTTCTAAATCGTCAATTCGCCTATCCGCCCAGCCGAAAATTTCATTTCTGGTCGGGCGCTTAGCCATCTCTTGCTTTAAGCCGTCTATTTGCTCTTGCATTCCGGTAAAACCGTCATTAACAATATTAATCACTTCATTGAGTTTTTCTTCATGAACTTTTAATTTTTCGTTAAGCAATGTTCCAATCGCTTGTAAATCTTTTTGTTCTAAACATAATACCATTATAAAATATTAAATATTTTTAGTCAATATTTTTTAAAACTAAATTTTGGCTAACTAAAAATTGTCCGCATGCAATTATTATAACTGATTTACTTTATTTTGGCAATAAAAATTATCTTAAATATCCCCAGGTATGCAAACGGTCTGAATCCACCGCCCATCTTGAGCCGATATCGGTGCGGTATATCATATTGGGAATAATTATATTTTTTACTCGGCCATAAACCAAATGCCGCGCCTCTTCCACGGTCGTGCCGCTGCTGGTAATCACCAATAAACAGCCTGATACTCCGGCCACCCGCCAAATACCTTTATCATTTTTAATGTCTTCGATATGCACGCCTTCTAAATTATGATGATTTTTAAAAGCAACAGCCAAATCATGGTATAACTTTACAACCTCCGACTCTTCATCTTTGGAAAAATAAGATTCCACTAAAATTCTTACGCCAATTTGAAAACCGCGCTTAGTTTTTAATTCAAAATCTTCGCCTTTAGCCATTTTAAATAACCATTCGCCGGTCGGCGTTAAAATACCTTCTTGCTGAATATGAATAGTTGGATAGCCGAAGCGAGTAGTAAATTCAAGCGGATATATCCCCCGCCCGTTAACAATGCAATTTATATCAACGTAACCGACATAACCGGATTGTTTTAAGGCCGGCAGCATTTTTTCCAAAGTGGCGCGGAATAAATTATTGGGCGAGCTCCAATACATTAAAGTTCCCATCTCGCCGGCAAACGGGCCGATGTTGCCGGGATAAATCCGTTTATGCTCAAAATTGACGTTAATCGGATAAATAAAATCATGGCCGTTAAAAAAAACGCCCACAGCCACTTCCACGCCTCTGATATATTTTTGCAATAAAAATAATGGCGCTTTTTTCCGCCAAACATCTTTATTTTGTTCTAAAAGTTCAAGCAAATCTTTGCCGTCTTCTTCTTGACCTAAAAATAATAACCCTTTGCCGCCGGACGGCGTATTGCCGCTAGGCTTAAAAACATAACGAGAAGGATTA
>Ga0265296_1001869_pt1 | contig 22563 bp, 17 predicted proteins | sample MunlanPumphouse1_FD_189073 | JGI IMG/M metagenome (GOLD analysis project Ga0265296, IMG submission 189073) | Groundwater microbial communities from a municipal landfill in Southern Ontario, Canada - Pumphouse #1 | ecosystem: Environmental > Aquatic > Deep subsurface > Groundwater | place... | reverse complement strand
GATTTGAAACAAACCGTAAGTGTTAATGGCGCGGTGAAGCCGCAGAAATCTTTGGAATTGTCTTTTGAAAATGCGGGTGTGGTGAAAAAGGTAAATGTGAAAGTAGGCGATGAAGTGAAAGCAGGGCAGCCCTTGGTTCAATTGGATAACCGCGAAGAAGCTCTCCGTCTGGAGCAGGTGCAAGCAAGTTTGAATCTGGCGAAAAGTAATCTTGCGATGGCGCAAACCAATGACTTGCTGGCCGCGGAGACGACTTACAATGAGGCTCATCAAAGTTATCTTAATCTTAAAGAGAAGAATAAACGCGATCTTCGCGAGGGAGAGGTGAGCTTGGAAGAAGCGGAAAATTATACGCGTGATTATCAAGAGTATTTTAATGATATTGAAAAGGATTATGAGGATGGTGATATTACTCTCACCCTGCGCGATCTGGCGCGGACCAATCTTACCAATATTCAAGCCCAAGAGCGCAAAGCGCGTGAAGCCTTAGCGACCTTGGAATTAACCGCTAAACAAGCGGAAGATCAAACTTGGTATAGAAAAGAACAAGCGCGCGAAGCTTTAGAACGGCAGAAGGCTTTAGCCCAAAACTGGGAGAAATCTAATCTTTTGCACCAAGTGGATTATGATCGGATAGCTTTGGAATTAGCGCAGTTGCAGGTAACAAAAAATTCATTCGTGAGCCCCATTGCTGGCATTGTGAGCAAGATTAATATTGAAGAAGGAGAGGTAGCCTCTGCGTTTTCACCAGTAATGACTCTGATCGCGCGGGAGCGGGAGATTGAAGCAGAGGTGCCCGAGAGCGATATTAACGCGGTCAAGGCAGGTCAAGAATGCGAAATTACTTTGGATGCTGCTTCAGACCAAACTTTTAATGGTCAGGTTGCCTCCATTGAGCCAGCCGAGACGATTATTGAAGGCGTAACCTACTATAAGATTAAGATTAATTTTCAAGATCTGGGAAGGTTAACCCGCTCCGGTATGAGCGCGGATATCAATATTAAAATTTTAGAAAAGGGGGATGTTCTAAGTGTGCCGTTGCGCGCCGTGAAAGAGAAAGACGGAAAAAAATATGTTGAGATACAAGAAGGAGAAGATAAACCCAATAAACAAATTTTCGTTCAAACAGGATTAAAGGGTGATGGCGGCAGAGTTGAGATTTTAGAAGGCTTAAAAGAAGGGGATGAAGTGATAACATTTGTTAAGCAATAAAGCAAGTTCCAGATCAATCGCAATATTAAAATTCAAGACCATTTTATTTTGGATTTTGAAAATTGAAACTTTGAATTTATTTGTCTGGCTTCGCCAGACTTCAGTCCCGAGGACTTCAATCCGAAGGATCTCGCGGAGCGAGAGAATTTTGAATTTTTAATTTAACAATTTATGTCTTTGATTGCGCTAAAAAATCTAAGTAAAATTTATCAAAATGACGGCGTGGCCACTGTCGCTCTGCGTAATATTAATCTTGAAATCAGAGAGGGTGAATTTGTCGCCATTATGGGCCCTTCCGGTTCCGGCAAGTCTACTTTAATGCACATTATGGGTTTTCTGGATCGTCCAAGCGAAGGTCAATATATTTTTGGCGGCCAAAGCAGCGAGGGATTGGATGATGAATCCTTGGCTCATTTGCGCAATGAAAAAGTAGGGTTTATTTTTCAAGCTTTTAATTTATTGCCTCGGACTACGGTTTTAGAAAATATTAAGCTGCCTCTCATTTATTCTAAGGTAAAAGATAGGGACGATTTAGCCAGAGTAGCCGCTCTTAAAGTGAATTTAGGGTATCGCCTGAATAATTTGTCCAACCAGTTATCCGGCGGAGAAGCGCAAAGGGTAGCGGTTGCCCGCGCGCTCGTTACTAATCCGAGTGTGATTTTTGCGGATGAGCCGACGGGCAATTTAGACAGTAAAAATTCTGATCAGATTTTACATCTTTTGCAAAAATTAAATCAGGAAGGCAGGACGATTATTATGGTCACCCACGATCCGGACGACGCGACGCACGCCCGAAGAATTATTCGGCTAAGGGACGGAGAGATAGAGAGCGATAGTCAAAGTAACCCCCAAGAATTCTAAGAATTACGAAATGCGTCGTCTATTAGCGAGGAGTCCCGAGCTTGTCGAGGGACGACGAAGCAATCTCATTGATCTGTATTGATACAGATTTAGGAGATTGTTTCGGTCTCCGCTTGAAGAGCGGATCCCTCGTTAATGGACAAAAATGAATTTCGTAATTCAAGATTAATTAAAAATTTATGAAAATTTTTGATATTTTTAAAACTTCCACCCGTGCCCTGACCCGCAATAAATCTCGGAGTGCTTTAACAATGTTGGGAATTATTATAGGCATTACCTCCGTGATTTTAATTATGTCTATTGGCGCTGGCGCACAGGGATTTATTCTGAATCAAATTCAGGGTTTTGGTGCGACTAATATTATTGTTGAACCGGGGGCTTTAAATAAAAATGGGCCGCCGGATATGATGAGCGGAATCAATTTAACTACGATCAAAAATAAAGACGTGGAAGCAGTCAGGAAATTGAATTTAATTACCGCGGTTTCAGGCTACATTCCTGGCAAAAGTCAGGTTGTTTATGAAAATAATGATGTGGGGGCAACCTTTATCGGGGTGGACGCGGATATGGGAAAAATATCGGATTTAAAGGTTATCGCGGGCCGTTTCTTTACCTCCGACGAGGCAAAATCTGAAGCCCAAGTTGTGGTCTTGGGGGCTCAAATTAAAGAAGATTTGTTTAGTAATGAAGATCCTTTAGGTAAAAAAGTAAAAATTAAAGGCAAGAATTTTGAGGTAATTGGTGTACTGGAAAAAATAGGAAGTGCTAGTTTCCAAAGTCAGGATAGTCAAATTTATATTCCTCTTCTCGTCGCCCAAAAGAAACTTCTAGGTATTGATTATCTTTTAGCTTTTATTGCCGAAGCGCGGAACAAGGACGTGATTGGTGAGGCGGAAGAAGATATTCAATGGACAATGCGCGCCCAGCATAAAATTGATAATCCTAGCGGCGATTCATCCAAGGATGATTTTCATACGGGGACGCAAGCGCAAGCTCAAGATATGCTTTCGAGCGTCATGGGCGCCTTATCTATTATGCTCTCTTCTATTGCCGCCATTTCTTTAGTGGTTGGCGGGATCGGGATTATGAATATTATGCTTGTTTCGGTTACCGAACGGACGCGGGAAATCGGATTACGTAAAGCTCTCGGCGCGACTAATTCTGATATTTTAACCCAATTTTTATTAGAGTCGGTAATACTCACGGTTTTGGGAGGAATCGGCGGGATTATTTTAGGCGCCCTCTTCTCTTTGGTTGCCTCTGTTGTCATCAAAAGTCTTGGCTACACGGATTGGGTTTTCTCTGTGCCTTTGATATCCATTATTTTAGCCGTGAGTGTTGCCGCGGCCGTGGGTTTAATTTTCGGTCTTTACCCTGCTCGCCGCGCCGCAGCTCTGAATCCCATAGAGGCGCTGCGCTATGAGTAATTGTGTTGAAAACAATTCAAAGTATTTCTGTTCGGCAGGGCGGAGGCGGGCCCGCCGTGCCGGTCGTCTTGACCCGATTGAAGCTTTGCGGTATGAGTAAACCCCGTTAGCCCCGTTAGAAATAAATTTCTAAACGGGGTTAGAGAACTAAGTTCTCCAACGGTTTTCTCTAACGGGGTAAATAATTTTTTGAAAATCATTTTTCGTGCTAGAATAAAAACAAAGCTTAATCTTTAAAATAAAAAATAAAAAAAACTTATGTTTCGCAAAATCGTCGCCGTTTTATTAAGTATCATTTTCTTTTTTCTCTTTGCGCTCGTTCTCTATGGCTACAATGTCAAATATGTCTTTTTGAAGCCCGGAATTTATAAAGAACTCTTGGAGCAAGGTCGGATCACGAGCGTACTCACTTCTTTAATTGTTAGCTCCTTGCAAAAAAGTCAAACTGAAGGGACGTCGCAAGGGAGTCAGGAGGGGAAACTGCCGATTACCCCTGACGCTATAGGTCAGGCATTAACTAACATAATTAGTAAAGCGGGCTTGGAAAAAGAGGTGGTAAGAGTGGTGGACAATTTTTTTGCCTGGCTTTATTCTGACGATCCTAGTCTTGATCTCGCAATCTCCCTGAAGGGGTTAAAACAAGCTGCGCAACCAGAACTGCAAAAGATGCAGAAACAAACTTTGCTTCAATTGCCGCGGTGCACCCCTAGTCAGTTGAAATCTTCTCAAGGGAAACCTACTGGTTGTCTTCCTCCTAATATTAAAGATGCTGATTTAGATAAACTTGTGAATGAGACGGTTTCTGCCTCTAGCCTCAAAGATATTCCTGATACTTTTGATCTGCTCAACTTGAATCAAAATAAAACACCTGCCTCTGCCGGCAGCGTCAACTCCGAAGAGCTTATAATGTCAGGTTTAAATAAGTTTCGAGATTATGTACATTTAGGGTTTTTCATACTTAATTTCGCCGCAGTTATTTTGGTTATCCTTTTAGTTTCCATTGGGCTTTTAACCTGGCGGCCTTTTGCGGCAGTTCTGAAGAAAATTGGCATTGTTCTTTTGGTGAGTGGTCTGCCAATTTTTCTTCTTTCTTTATGTCTTTATCTTTTTGCCGTCAGTATCAAAATATCCGATATTCTGAAATTAGTTCAGACGCCGATTGCGTTAGATCCTGCCATATTGAACAATATTGGTTCCATTTTTTCGGATATATCTGGACGATTTAATTTATTCAAATCAGTTGAGGCTGGAGTTATTATTGGTTTTTCCATTATTCTTCTTATTATTGGCGCTGTGTTGAAAAAAAGCCGCGTGGCTCAACAAAAATAATTTAAAAGCTCAAAAATAATTAAGAATCCAGATTCTATTGATTCTTAGTTCTTTTTGAGCTATTATATTATCTTCTTGTTTTTTGTTCTTTATTTTTTAAAACAGAAACTATGAGCGTCCTAAGGAAGGAGGTTTAGCGTGAATCAGGAAATAAAAATTACCCTGTTTGACTTTGATGGAGTGTTGCGGCTCTTTTTGACCAATTCTTTAGGGCTTTGTTTTAAAACGGCGTATCGTTTGGGGATTTGGCAAAGTTTAAAGAAGATTCCTTTAATTTTATGTTTACTTTTGCAAGAACTCTGCGCTTATACGGCCTTGCCTTTAAGCGGCAGAAAAGATTTGATTCCCGGCGCCATTGAAACCATTCTCCATTTGAAAGAAAAAGGATACCTTGTGGGTATTGTCACGATTCGGAGTTTGAAGATTTTGAAATGGCACGCCCGAAGATTAGGTTTGGATTTAAATATTTTGGATGTGATTGTGACGCGGGAACAATTTAAAAAGCCAGATCCTCGGGTTTTTACTCCTATTTTGCAGAAATGGCCCATCAAGCCTAGCGAGATTCTCCTGATTGGCGATAGTTATGAATCTGATTTTATGGCAGCGCAAGCTGCTGGCGTGAGGGTGCTAATGATTACCTCCAGTTATATGAAAAGGGAAGATCTTCTGAAGCTAGGTTTGAAACCAGACGAAATTATCGATTCCCTGGCAGAGTTAGAATCTCATCTCAAGCAAGGAGAGACAGCTTCCTGTTTTAAAATAGTACCCCCACCTATACCATAGGGGGTGAAAACAAAACCGCCCGCGGTTTTTGGCATGCCTTTTCGCGAGCGGCTACTTTTTATTTTTTGCCCCTCCATTTTTTTTAAGTGGAGGGCTTTTTTATTTTTTTAGAGCCCATCTTAAAATAGGCTCCATTACGGTTTTATATATTTTCATTCGGAATAAACAAGCTTTGAATATTTTTCCAAATTTTTAAGTTGTTTTTCATTGAGCTGTTTCGCGGCATTAATAGATTCTTCCACGAGTCCCACCGTAAACGTTCGTGTTTCATTGATTCCTAGCCTTTCGGTGCCGGTTTTGTTTTGGAGATAATCCTCAATATAAATTTTTTGTTCGGCATTGAGTTCTCCTCCGCGGTTGGTCTTATCAAGATATTCTTTAAGGGCGCGGCGGGAAAGATTGGTGATCCCTTCTCCTTTTTGCGCGGCAACGACAAATTTATCTTCTTGGCTTTCTATGGCGGGCGGGGTATTTTCTGCGGTACTCGTCGTTACTTCTTCTTTTGCTTCCGTCGTTTTGTCCGTGGATCCATCCGCGCTTTTTTCTTCATTGACAGTAAATTCTTCTAGTTTTGGCGGTTCGGTTTCTGTGGCGACAATTTTATTGTCCTCCTCTTGGACGCTAGTTGCCTCTTTATTCGCGGTTTCGTTTTGATCTTGATTCTCCCATGTAAATTTTTCCAGGGTTGTTTCAGAAGCTGCTCCTAGTTCTCCCGTCTGGTCTTCGCCTGTTTGGTTCTTTAAGCTCTCTCTGATTTGCTCTCTTTTCGCGAAAGAATAAATGCCTAGCCCAATAATAATCAAGATAACGATGGTCCAAAGAATTTTACGTCCGCCCCCGCCGGTTTCTTCAATCGGAATGATATCCTCTTCTCCTTCTTCTAAATTTAACTCGTCTTCAATCTCATCTTTTTTTGAGTCTTTTCCCTTTTTGTCGTCTTCTTCATTAAAGAGAGTATTGTTATCCAAGAATAATCACCTCCTTTCTATTTCCCGTTTCCTTCCCCTGTAAACCCCGTTAGACCCCGTTAGAAATTTATTTCTAACGGGAACGGGGTAAATTATCAAAGGAAGAAGGAATTATTTTATTTTGTTTCTAAAAGTTGTGGATAAGTATTAATAAATCATATCACTATAGCATATTTTTAAAATAGGGGATAGAGGGTTATCCACTTTTTTTATGAATAAAAAATAATGAATTTTGAATAATAAATTTTGAAGGAATATTTTTGTGTGTTAAAATTAAGCTATTCCTGCCTGCCCACCGACCTGTCCGCCGAAGTTTTAACGAAGGCGGAAGCCCGAAGGGCGTAGGCGGGATTCATAATTTCTGAATCATGATTCCATTTAATAAAAACTTTTGGTACGCCATATCCCTTTTGATAGGCACCATTATCGGTGCGGGTATGTTTGGTCTTCCTTATGCAATGGAGAAAAGCGGCTTTTTTTTGGGCGCACTTTTGTTATTTTTGGGAGGCTGTCTCACTCTTTATTTACATTTGCTTTATGGAGAGATCGTGTTGCGTACGCCGGGTAAACGGCGCTATATTGGTTTCATCAAGAAATATTTCTCCCGCAAAGTCCAAATTTTTGCCACCATAATGAGTGTATTTGGGCATATTGGCACTCTGCTTGCTTATTTAGTTATTGGCGGCGTTTTCCTTCAGAGTATTTTCCATTTCTGGTTAGGAGGCTCGGTAGAAATTTATACTTTATTTTTTTTCGCTCTCGTCGCTCCTGGCGTTATCTTTGGGGTCAAATTTCTGGGTAAAATAAATCTGATCTTAGTTGGTTTGCTCCTTTTAATGATTGTCATTTTGGGATTTTGGGGGTTGCCTTATATTCAGGCAGATAATCTAGCCAAAGTCAGTTTGGCTGATTTCTTCTTTCCTTATGGAGCAGTTTTATTTTCTTTAAGCGGGGGATGCGCTGTGCCGGAGATAGTGGAAGTATTAAAAAGAAAACCCTTCAAGATTAAAAGGGCAATTGTCATCGGCACCCTAGTGCCTTTATTTGCCTTTTTCTTTTTTGCACTTCTTGTCATTGGGATAGCTGGTCCAGCCGTAACCAAGGATGCGATTTCGGCTTTAGAATTATTTTTAGGCAAATGGGTGGTGATTTTTGGCGCCTTTTTGGGTCTTTTGGCTGTAATGACTTCTTTTTTTCCTATAGGATCAAATTTTAAAAAAATTCTTTGGTATGATTATAAAATCAATCAGCATTTAGCAACCTTTATTACCCTTATTGTCCCACTGTGTTTATTTTTGGCGGGAGCGCGGGATTTTATAGAGATTATTTCTTTAATGGGTGTTTTTATCGTTGGAATTGAGGGCGTCTTGATGATTAAGCTTTTTTACGCCGCGCGGCGTAAAGGGAAGAAGAGGGCTTCTTATCGCCTGCCTTTCTCTCGCTGGATGCCGTATGTTTTATCAGGAGTTTTAATTCTGGGTGTGGTTTTAGAATTATATTTTCAGGTCTCTGAACAATTTTTTTAATGATTATCTCGGCTAAGAAAACCATCTTTTTAGTTTTAACCTTGAGTATTATTGTCGCGGGGTTTATTTTATATTGGAGTAGGGTGGAGGTAGAATTTTCAGAAGTACAGAAATCCGCGCAACACAATAGTGATTTGCCCTCAACCCCTGAGACTGTGGAGGTAAAGGAGCAAAAAGACACGAGTAGTTTATCTCAAGATTCTTTACCTCTTGCGCCAGCAAAGATCCCTCGGGAAGAAGAGAAAATACCCTCGGAATTTTTATTAGATGTGCCCTTCGCTTCTCAATCCCCTTATGCCAAGTGGGACGAACGCGACGAGGAATCCTGCGAAGAAGCGAGTATCGTGATGGTGCATTATTTTCGGCAAAAGAAAGTTTTGACCAAAGAGTTAATGCGGCGGGAGCTGGACGCGCTCATTGAATTCCAGATTAAGCATTACGGCGATTACAAAGATAGCGACGCCGAGGATATTGCCAAATTAGCAGAAGAGTGTTATCATTATAAAGAAGTAAGGGTAAGCTATGATATTAGTATTTCTGGCTTAAAAAGAGAAATTGCGGCTGGTAATCCCGTTATTGTTCCAGCAGCGGGCCGCCTTCTCTATAATCCTTATTTTACTCCGCCCGGTCCTTTATATCATAATTTAGTCTTGATTGGTTTTAATGAAAAGGGATTTATTACTAATGACCCCGGCACGCGGCGCGGTGAACATTACTTCTATCCTTACGATGTGTTATATAATGCGATTCACGATTTCCCCGGGACGAAAGAGCAGATAGAGCAGGGAAGGAAAGCGGTGGTAGTTATTCAATGATAGGAGGTGTGCGGAATGAGGATGGTTTTAAGTATTCTTATAGCCCTTTTTTTGGTTGCGATTGTGGTTTATCCTCTTTGGCGAGGGATAAAAAATGCTCCGCATTATACTGGTCCGCCCGAGTGCTTTGATTGTCGTAAAACAAGAGTGGACGCTTGTCAAATGTGTCCTTATTATGTAGAAAAGGAGTGTTAGAATGGAATGGATTTTTCCTATTATCTTAATTTTTTTATTTGGCCTTCTTTGCGGTGGCGGTTACATTCTCCAAAGGGATAAATATTGGAAACGCGTCTGGGAGGAATTAGGCAAGCCGGAGGTATCTGGTATCAAAGAATTAAAAAAAACTTCAAAAGGAGAGAAAGAGATCTTAAAATCCTTGAGGGCATATGTTTTAAAAATATATGCCCTTTTTTATTTTCTGAAATATGTTATAATCAAGCTAGCTAAATATTTTTAATGTTGGCGCATATTTTTAATTTCCATATTTAACTTAAAAACAAAAATGATGTATCTGAATAACGCTCCCGCGGACATTGATCCTGAAGAAGGAGAGATGCCTGCCCGCCATCGCTTCGCTTCAGGCGAGGCGGGCGGGGAGGGAGATAACGAGGATTTCAGCCTCAACTTTAAGAGAAAAGAGATTAATCCCCTTAATCCTCAAAAACCCCAAATTAAAAAAGTGATGCCTTTGGTGGCAGTGCAAGATGCGGTGATTTTTCCAAAACTAGTTTTACCTTTAATTATTCGCGAGAAAAAAAGCGTCGCCGCCCTCGAGGAAGCAATAAAGAAGGATCGTCTTGCCCTTTTTGTCACCCAAATTTCCCAAAAGAAGGGAGAAGGGGAAAAAGAAGAGATAGAGGGAGTGACTTTGAAAAATATTTACAAAACGGGCACGGTGGCGATGATCGCTCAAGATTTATTATTGCCGGACGGTTCAATAAAGGTAATTATAGAAGGTATGGCTCGCGCTAAGATCTTGGATCTCGCGCAGGAATCACCCTTTTTCAAGGTGAGGATTAAAGTTTTAGAGCCCAAAGAAAAAAACACTCTGGCTGTCAAGGCTTTGATCCGGAATATTCTCGCCCAATTCAAAGAATGCATTTCTATGGGCAAGATGGTTCCTTTGGATGTTCTTGTCGCGATTTTTAATGCCAAAACCCCTGATCAGATGATTGATCTTATTGTTTTTAATTTAGATTTATCCTTGGAGGAACGGCAGAAGATTTTAGAGACAGTGGGTATTCAGGAGAGGCTGGCATTGCTCTCTCGCCATCTCGCGCGCGAGAAACAAATTTTGGAAACCGGGAAAAGAATTGAGCGCAAAACCCAGAAGGAATTAGGCAAGATGCAGAAAGAGATGTTTTTGCGCGAACAATTAAAGAGCATCCAGAAAGAACTGGGCGAAGGAGAGGGTGCGGGGGGCGAAGATTTGCAGGCGAAAATCAAAATAGCGAAGATGCCCGAGAACGTGGAGAAAGTCGCCTTGAAGGAATTAGCCCGTATGGAACAAATGCCTTCTTTTTCGCCGGAAATTTCTTATCTGCGCACTTATTTAGACTGGCTCATTGATTTGCCTTGGTCGCGGGAAGCGAAAACCGAAATTGATATCAAAAAAGCAGAGAAAATTTTAGCCGAGGATCATTATGGATTGGAAAAGATTAAGGAGAGAATTATTGAATATTTAGCGGTGCAAAAAATGGTCGGCAAGATTAAAGGACCGATTTTATGCTTTGTGGGACCGCCCGGCACGGGTAAAACATCCATTGGCAAATCTATCGCGCGCTCTCTTGGCCGAAAATTTTTTCGGATGAGCCTAGGCGGGGTTCGCGACGAAGCAGAAATTCGGGGGCACAGGCGCACTTATGTTGGCGCTCTTCCTGGACGCATCATTCAAGGAATGAACACGGTAGGCGAGAAGAATCCGGTTTTTATGCTTGATGAGATTGACAAGGTCGGCAAGGATTTTCGCGGCGATCCTACCTCCGCGCTTCTGGAAGCTCTAGATCCCGAACAAAATTATGAATTTTCCGATCATTACCTGGAAGTGCCCTTTGACTTATCCAAGGCGATGTTTATCACCACCGCCAATGTTTTAGACACGATCCCTTCTGCTCTGCGTGATCGGATGGAAGTGATTCACTTTCCCGGATATACCGAGGATGAAAAATTAAAGATTGCCAAAAGACATCTTTTGCCAAAGCTGTATAAATCACACGGCTTGAAGAATAAAGATTTACTAATTAACGATGCGGTGATTCGCGCGGTGATCACGGAATATACGCGGGAAGCGGGCGTGCGCAATCTGGAAAGAGAGATTGCCACCTTATGTCGCAAGATTGTGCGCAAGATTGCTGGAAATGGCAAGAAAAAAAGCTATCGGATTAAACTTGCGGAACTTAGTAAATACCTTGGACCAGCCAAATTCGCCATCTCTTTGACCGAGAAAAAAAACGAGATCGGGGTGGTGACGGGTCTTGCCTGGACCCAGGCTGGCGGCGAAATTTTGTCTATTGAAGCCACGACGATGGTCGGCAAGGGCAATCTGATTTTGACCGGACAGCTCGGCGATGTGATGAAAGAATCTGCGCAAGCCGCTCTTTCCTATGCGCGCAGCAAGGCGCGGGCATTGGGAATTGATGAGAACTTTTTTCAAAAGAATGATATTCATGTCCATGTTCCTGCCGGCGCCATTCCTAAAGACGGACCATCAGCCGGGATTGCGATTACCACCGCCTTAATTTCCGCCATTTCCAGGCGTCCTGTGAAGAGAGAGGTGGCAATGACGGGCGAGGTGACGCTCCGCGGCAATACGTTGGAAATCGGGGGTCTTAAAGAAAAAGTTTTAGCCGCTCATCGGGCTGGGGCTAAAGTGGTCATTATTCCCAAAGATAACCAAAAGGATTTAGATGAAATTCCGAAAGAAGCGAAGAGTGAATTAAGATTCATCCCCGTTTCCAATATGGATCAGGTTTTAAACGAAGCCTTGGTTCCGGATAAACCCATCAAAGAGATAAAGAAGAAAAAAGTTGGTAAATTAAAAGAGAAGATCGCGGTGAAAGGCGTTCAGATTAAGATGAAGAAGAAAGCGGGATAATATATCTTATTATCCTTGAATTGCGAAATTCATTTTGTCATTGCGAGGAGTCCGCCCTAGGCGGACGAGGCACTTTATAAGGCACTAATGCCCACCTCTTGGTTACGCAAGTTATTTAGGGTGTAAATATTATCTTTGGCTATGGGTGTTTATATAATCCATAGCCCAATCTCCAAAATCATAAGAAATTATGGTTAAAGAGAGCACATTGTCAAGCTCGCCTCTTAGGCAACACCTATAAAGCGAGCTTTTTTATTTTTACCCTTCTTACATCTCCCCTTGTCAGGGGAGAATTTCATCATATATTTGTATATCGCTTATTTTAGTGCTAAACTAAAAGAATGAAATTTTATGAGACAGAAATATACATTTAAAAAAGCAACTGCTAATGATTTCAAGCTATTTTATATATTCTTTAAGCAAAGCGTTCACTCTCAATTTCCACAATATTCAATCAAAACCCAAGAGCACTTTTTAAAAAAAGAATACGATCCGGTCTCCTTGTCCGCGCGTCTTAAAAATAATAATATTGTTATTTATTTGGCTTGCGCTAATCAGAAAGTAGTGGGCTATCTTGTTGTTGGCGTTTATGTCGGCGGTGTATGTTTGATTATTTGGATCGCAGTGGATCCAAAGCACCAAGGTCAGGGGATTGCAAGTAAGCTCTTAGAATTATGTGAGACCGATTTAAAGAAGAAAGGCGTGCACAAGCTTCACCTTTGGACCGATCAGGAGAATGTAAACTTTTATAAAAATAGAGGATACAAATTGCTAGGTAAAATAGCAGAGAATTATTATGGCAGCGATGATTACTTCTTTTATAAATCTCTGCAAAAACCCAAAGAAAGTAATTTTTTGAAATACCCGAAATTGTAAAAATTTTTCTCACCCAAAAATCGACCCTGAAAAGAGTCGATTTTTGTTCCCCTTATTTTTCAAACTAAAAAGTAAAAGCTAAAAACCACAATTAAAAACTGAAAACTTTTGAATCTCATTAAATTTTTTTTATCCCTCATTACCTGTTCTTCGTCTCCATGTTCTTTAACCGCCTACAAGTAGGTGTAGAAGTTAAAGACTCCAAAATTTTAGATTTTAAATTTAGTTTTAAGTTTTTCACTTTTAGTTTTTAGTTTATTTTATATATACTTTCTCATCACCGCCCTCACGATCCCTTGAATCGCCGGATTCTTCACATAGATCGGTTTCATTGTGCGATTGGCGGGCTGTAATCTTATTCTATTCTTTTCCCGAAAAAACTTTTTTAATGTAGCGTACTGGTTGTTTAAAAGCGCAACCACTGTGTCTCCATTTTTCGGCGAAAAGTTGCGTTCGGCAATAATATAGTCGCCATCTAAAATTCCGTCTTCAATCATTGAGCTGCCCTTTACTTGCAAAACAAAAGAGCGAGGTTTGTGATCTACAAGCCCCAAGGGCACGCAGATTGTTTCATTTTCCTGTATCGCTTCAATGGGCTCGCCCGCGGCGATTAAACCAACTAGGGGCAATTCAATCGCTTTTTTAAAGCGGATGAATTTTCCCGAAGGACTAATGGAACGCGCCTCGCCTTTGACCATTTGCAGATAGCCAGCGTCTTCTAAATTTTTGATATGTTCGTGAATGGTGGCGGTGGAGGCCAAACCAAAATGATCGGCTATTTCCCGAAAGGAAGGGGCGTAGTCGTGCGTGGCAATAAATTCAACCAAAAAGTCCAGAATTTGTTTTTGACGTTTAGTTAATGTCATTTTTATTATTTGTAATGGCTGGGTTGGTTTCTCTCCCCCTTTGTAAGGGGGAGGAGTGATAATAATTCTTGTTTTGCGCGAGGCCCATCTTTTTATATTATAACCCAAACAAAAACCGAATACAAGTTAGTTATCCACAGATGGAAATTTTACCCTCGCGCCAAAATTTTTGGTGTACCCCCACCACCAATATATTAGTGTGGGGGCGTGGGGGTGTATTTTTTTTGTTATTTTGGTTATAATAATAAAGAAAGGAGGTGGTAAATATGGCAGAAGAAAAAAAACAAGCAGAGCGTCAAGAAGAAGAAATTGGCAAAATCACCCATTATTACAACAAAATTGGCGTGGGAATTATTGAGATTACAAAAGGCGAATTAAAGATTGGCGATACAATCCATGTGAAAGGGCATAGTGATGATTTCGATCAAAAAGTAGAATCAATGCAAATTGAGCACAAAGAGGTCCAAGAAGCAAAACAGGGCGATGTGATCGGTTTGCAAATAAGCCAAAAGGTGCGCGAAGGGGATGCGATCTATAAGGTTTTGGAATAAAGATAGCTCTATTGTCAGAGTGAGTTATTTTTTGATTCCATTATTTTTTGTATGGCAAAAGTTTTTCTTGACACATTGCACTGATTTTATGGTTAGAAGAATGGTATTTTTTATCATTAAGAGTTTATGTTAAGCGCTCATAGCTCAGTGGATAGAGCGCAAGCCTCCGGAGCTTGAGGTCGCAGGTTCAAATCCTGCTGAGCGCACTATTAGCTCAATTGGATACCCGCCCGCCATCGCTTGCGCTTCAGGCGCTAGCGGGCGGGGAGCGTAAGCCTCCGGAGCTTAAGGTTCCCCGTTCAAATCGGGGTGGGGACACTATAAAAAGTTAAAAGTAAAATTTCAAAAGTTAAATCTGAAATTTTTAAAAGTGAAACTTTTCACTTTTACCTTGTAGATTTGCCTTTTGACTTTTACGATTTCATTTTATTTTATGCCTAATGTTTATAATCAAATTGGTTCCAATGTCCGTAAAACATGGTTTTTTATTACCTTGTTTTTGCTTGTGATTTTATTTTTAGGTTGGGTTTTGAGTTATATCTTTGACGATCAGTTAATTTTAATAATCGCCTTTTTATTTAGCGTGATTAGTGCGATTTTAAGCTATTGGTATTCTGATAAAATTGTTTTATCCTTAACCCGTGCGGAAGCTATACAAGAGAAAGACGCTCCAGAACTGTACCGTGTTGTGTATAATTTGGCGATTACCGCGGGTATGCCCACGCCTAAAGTCTATATTATTCCCGAAGCGCAACCCAATGCTTTTGCCACGGGCAGAGATGAAAAACACGCCGTGGTGGCGGTAAGTGCAGGGTTATTGCAGAAACTAGAAAGGGTGGAATTAGAGGGGGTGATTGCTCACGAAATTTCCCATATTAAAAATCGTGATACATTATTGCAAACGGTTGTGGTCATTTTAGCGGGTATTGTGACTCTGCTCGCGAATTGGATTTTAAGAGCATTTTTTTGGGGAAGGGGTGGAAATGATGAAGATTCAAGGGGTGGAGGTATTCTAGTCTTGATTTTAGGGTTGGTAACCGCGATTATCGCGCCGATTGCCGCCACTCTGATTCAGCTTGCGATTTCCCGCAAGCGCGAATTTTTAGCCGACGCTTCCAGCGTCCTTTTGACCCGTTATCCTGAAGGTTTGGCGCGAGCTTTGGAAAAAATCGCGCAAGATAAGACGCCGATGCGTGCCGCCCAGAACTATAATGCCCATCTTTTTATCGCCTCGCCTTTCAAGGGGAGGAAAGCAGTGAGTTTTCTAGCCAAACTCTTTTCCACCCACCCCCCAGCGGAAGAAAGAATTAGAATTTTAAGGGAAAAGACGGGATTCTGATAAAAAATGCAAAAATCCCCGGCCCGCCTGAAGCGTAGCTCGTGAGCGGGCGCGGCAGGGTTTCATTTAAAATTATTCTAATTAACCTAATTGTTCTAATTATTCTAAATAAATCCCAATATCTAATGTCCAATACCTAGAAATGAATTTTGGTTATTAGGATTTGGTCATTGGTCATTTTTTAGGTTAATTAGGTCAATTAGAACAATTAGAATAATTCTTAGAAGTGAAAGGACAAAGTATACCACGGTGAATACTATGGCTAAATTCCCAAAGCGATATAAACTTTGATTTATTAACGGGCCTGTAGCCCCTCACCCAGAGACGATTTAAACCTTGTAAAAAGGTTTCAACATTATGAGTTAAATGTCACATTACCGCCATAACATCTTTAGAATTATAGAAAAATCATAAAATGTTTTCAAACCGTATGTTTCATTAAAGCACATTATAAGATTTTAACCCTAATTTCATATCGTCTCTGGGTGAGGGGCCTGTAGCTCATTTGGTAGAGCGCTACATTCGCATTGTAGAGGTAAGGGGTTCAAATCCCCTCAGGTCCACCAAAGATTTTACAGGCAGGACGACCTGTCCGCCGTAGCACGAAGTGCGAAGGAGGAAGCCCCGCCTGTAAAAAACCAAATCTTTGAATTTCAAGTTGTCCTGCTGGGTTTTTCTTGCAAAATTTAGAAATTTCTGTTAAAGTGCAGACAGTCCCTGATGCAAAAAGTCAATTTTTGAAAGCCCAAAACCTATGAGGAATTTTTCCCCACTACCCTCAAAACTGATTAAAATATCATTAGTTGTTTTAGTTGCTTTCGGGATGCTTGGCTTTGGTTTACCTGCCTCTATTTCTTCCGGGGCAGCTCAAGAAGGGCTGCCTATTTTTGTTCAAGAAAAACCGTCAAAAAAACTAGAAAAACCTCTTTATGCTCCCGATGAGATTATTGTTAAATTTAAGCCAGGGGTGGCCCCAGATTCAATAAACCAAATCCTTAAAGGGCAGGATGTTTCAGAAAAATACGAAAGCAAATTCGCCAAATTTAAAGTTTTAAAAATTCCTAAGGGAGGGTCAGTTGCTGAATTAGTGGAAGTTTTCAAACAAAACCCTTCAGTGGAATACGCTGAACCCAATTATTATGCTTATGCCTCAATGGTGCCTAATGACCCCCTTTATTCTTACCAGTGGCATTTTGATAACCCAACCTATGGCGGAATTCATATGCAGCAGGCCTGGGATAAAAGCACTGGCAGTCCCAATGTAAAAGTGGCAGTGATAGACACCGGAGTGGCTTATGAAAATTATAGAGGGTTTGAGCAGGCGCCAGATTTAGCTAATACTTCTTTTGTGGCTGGTTATGATTTTATAAATAAAGACACTCATCCCAATGATGATGAAGGTCATGGTACCCATGTAACTGGTACCATTGCCCAAAGCACAAATAATAATTTAGGGGTAGCTGGCGTGGCTTTTAATACAACAATTATGCCGGTGAAGGTTTTAGACGCCGCTGGTTCCGGCACTTATGACCAAGTAGCCGATGGTATTTATTATGCCGCGGACAATGGCGCAAAAGTAATCAATATGAGTTTGGGTGGCTCCAGTCCGGCAACTGTTTTAGAAGACGCCGTAGCTTATGCTTCCAATGATGGAGTAACTATTATTGCTGCTTCCGGAAACGAAGCTGACGAAGCTGGATACACCGGAGGGATTTCTTATCCGGCAGCTTATGACAATTATGTTATTGCAGTGGGCGCAACTCGTTATGACGAGGGAGTCGCTTATTATTCTAACTATGGCTCAAGTCTTGATTTAACCGCGCCGGGGGGAGATATTACAGTTGACCAAAATAATGATGGTTATGGTGACGGTGTCTTACAGCAAACATTTGGTACAAATCCTAAAGATTGGGGTTATTGGTTTTATCAAGGAACATCAATGGCAACTCCCCATGTTTCGGGCTTAGCCGCTTTGCTTTTAAGCCAAGACCCAAGCCGTACTCCTGACCAAATCCGCACTATTTTGCAATCAACAGCCGAAGACAAAGGAACAGCTGGCTGGGATCAATATTATGGCTATGGCTTAATAGACGCTCAAGCCGCTTTAAATTATATTGTAACTTTAACCCATTCTGATTTTCCAGCTGATTCTTGGCGAATGTTCTCTGTGCCCCTCACTCCCAGCAATCCTGACCCAGAAGCACTGCTTAGTGACGATATTGGTAATGTTTTTTCTGACTGGGTCTTAGGTCAATGGCAGCCATTTGGGGAGGTATACAAATATCATAAAGCGACTTGTTGTCCTTGGGCTCAAAGCACAACCAGCACCTTATCTTTTTCTCCGGGTAGGGGTTATTGGTTAATCACGCGACTAGGACCCTATAATATTGATGCCACTGGCACTTTAGTCCCTAATAGTGACTACTATGTCCATCTTTCAGCTGGTCCTACCCCAGAAGCAGGTGGCTGGAACCAAATCGGCGTGCCTTTTAATTACTCTGTGGCTTGGTTAAACAGCACCATCAAAGTAAAAAATACCGCCACTGGTCAAATAGTTGATTTGGACACTGCCCAAGCCAATAATTGGCTGGAGAATAAAATCTGGTGGTGGGATGGTTCGCAATATCAATTTGCCATCGCTCCGGCAGGACAGTTGGATCCTTGGGCTGGTTATTGGGTGCATAATTTTATAGAATGCGATTTAATTGTTTCTCCAACAGCCATAAGCGGGGCCGGAGCCGCTTCTCTTAGCGCTTTAACTAAAACAAAACCCGAACTTAAAAATCAACTTCCCCGGCAAATTCAGGATAAGGCGGGCTGGAAAATTCAACTTTCGGCTTCAGCGGCTTCAGAGCAAGACGTTTATAATTTTATTGGCATTAGCAAAAACAGCCAAGATGCCTATGACGCCCAAGATGTTTTGGAGCCGCCAACCATCACCAGTGGCATTCAGCTTTATTTCCCGCATCTTGATTGGTCTTTTAACCCGGGCAATTACACTCAAGATATCAAAAAATCTGACCTAAGAGACAAAGAGTGGAATTTTGAAATCAAAAGCCCTTCAGCTCAAGCCATTACCCTTAAATGGTCTGGTTTAGAACAAGTTGCACGTTATCAATTATCTTTGATTGACTTAGATGCCAACCAAACCATTGATCTATATAATATTTCAGAATATATCTATAATTCAGAACAAGGAGGAGTGAGGCACTTTAAATTGAGCGCCAAATTAACCCGTACCTATTCAAAGTGAAGCTCCACGGGCGTAAGCCCGTGGCATCTTCCGATGCTTCGCCGAAGGCGAAGAGCAAAACCCTTCCGAAGCCTACCCTCCTTCGCTCCTTCGGAGCTACGGAAGGGTACCCTCTTCACCTTCATCCACGGGCACAGCCCGTGGCTTTCGGCGAAGGAGGGTAACCTAGATAAACTCCACTTTTTAATTTGACATTCCTTTTTTTGTAATATCTTTGTTATTGCCTACAAACTGTTAAGGCAAAAGCCGCTCTTTAAAAATAGAATAAAGGATAAGGCATTATATCATCTGTTTTGAGTAGTTGTGGACTATGAAAGAGCGGCGCAAAGAAGGCGATGCCGATTAAAGGTTTGGTAGTTTTGTGGTTATGGATGGGCAGCGAAAGTTGCCAGGTTTTAATTGTTGCCGTTGGCGTGAAGGAGGATACGTTATGAAGATCATACTTTTTCTGGACATTTTAAACTAAACTTTGGATAATCAAGTATATATAATTGTTCTTTACTATGAAAGGAAGGTAAGAAGATGAGAAAGTTGTCTGTTTGGGTTATTGTTTTTGTAATAATGATGGCGACAAACCTTGCTATTGCCGCTAGCAAACTTAAACCCTTACCACTGAGAGATGTCGGTGTCCTTAAATTTGATTCCTATGACTCTCCTCAACTGCCAGAGTCGTCTCCCACACTTAATCTAAAAATAATTTATCAAAATGGGAAATCTCAATTAATATCTGGAGCAGATTCGCACAAATGTATTACACTCATTGAGCCGAATTCAATCCTGGCAAGATATATTGAATTAAGGTTTATCCGGGATATTAAAAAGATTAGTGGTCGATTATGGAAGGTTAATCTTAAAAGTGGTCAAAACATTACGGGTTATTGGGTTGAGTATTCTCCGGATATCTATCCTGAAAACGCAGAAAATCCACCTCAAATAACAGTTTATGGTTATTTCAAAAAGCAACCTTCTCCAGAAAGAATAGATCTTAGAGAAGTAAAAGAAATAATTATTGACAGTAGCATGGTACCTCTGAATATCCCTCCTCTAGGTGTGATAGCCCAATCAGTGTGTACGCCCATGACCATTGTCTTAAAAAATAGCTCCAGAGTAACTACTCGTGGTTTTATCATCGATTATTGTGGACATTACTGGGACACTATTGAACATCATAGAATGGCTGAATATGTAGACGGCAATGTTCAAGATACTTCCATCGTGCCAAATGTGCCTTTAATTGATAAATGGAATGAGAAAAAACCAGAAGGTTGTCGTGAAGTATCAATAAGTAGAATCCAAAGGATTACTTTCACTGGTAAATTCGGAGAAGATCTAGAAGGTTGCCGGCAAATCAATGTCTACTATAGAGATGGCACAAAGGAAACGACATATCTCTTTTTAACTGGCGAATCATACAATGGAATTTGTTACCCAAATAACGGCAAAGCAAGGGAGTTAGATTCTATTGCCGGAGTAACCGACTATGATTTCTTTGTTACGCCCCTAGATAATGTGGCAGAGATTATTATCAACGCCAATTAAGTTTTCTTCAGATTAGTGGTGCTTACGACGCTAGGGGCTTTGAAACAGGGGACGATTCTCTTAGCGCTTTACCAGAAACAATGTCTGGGCTGAAAAATAAACCTTCTCGGCAGATTCAGGATAAATCGGGCTGGCAAATCCAACTCTCGGCCTCAACGGCTTCAGCTCAAGATACCTATAATTTTTTTGGCATCAGCGAGAATAGCCAAGATGCCTATGACGCCCAAGATGTCTTAGAACCCCCGGCAATATCCAATGGTATCCAGCTTTATTTCCCGCATCTTATATTTTTGTTCTTTCACAATTCAACCATAAGGAGGAATATCTAGAATGAGTCGGAAGTTTTCTAACTGGTTTCTTAAGAAAGGAGTAATGAGATGAAAGTAAAATGTTTATTGATTGGTGTTGTTGTTTTGTTTGTTGTTGGTTTATTAACTTTTTCAAGTTATGCCAAGATAGACCCAAAAACCTGCGTCGGCATCTGGCTGTTTGATGAGGGTAAAGGAGATATCGCTAAAGATTCCTCTGGAAATGGTCATCACGGAGAGATCAGGGGTGCTAAATGGGTTGATGGACGATTTGGCAAAGCCCTTGAGTTCGATGGGAAAAGTGCTGTTGTTATCCCTCATAATGATGTATTTATTCTTGAATTCTTTACTGTAACTGGATGGGTTAAATGTGGTGATCATGTTGATTGGCAAACAATCATGACAAAAACCGGTGCAGATGAGGGTGCTCAGCCAAGAAATTATGGGATGTTTGTCATTCCTAATCATGGCGGAATACATTTTTCATTGTCAATTACAAAGATTGACAGCAATGAAAAAGTTACTGATGAAGAATGGCACTTCGTGGTTATGACTCGTGACAAAGATAATATGTTACAAGGTTATATTGACGGCATCAAGGTTGTAGAAGGCAATTCCGAAAAGCCTGGAGTTAATAATGAAGCTGTCTCCATTGGTGCATGTGGAGGTGGAACTCGTTATTGGTTAATAGGCTCTGTGGACGAAGTAGCCATTTTCAACAAGGCACTTTCTGAAGATGAAGTAAATTCGTTCATGAATTCTAGTATTGATAAGCTTCTGAGCGTAGAACCTACTGGTAAACTCACAACAACCTGGGCTAACATCAAAGCCCAATAAAAAGCTTGGCTCATAACAAGCGAAAGACCATCAAATTAGATGGTCTTTTTATGTTTTCCCGCGCTTTTGAATACCCCGGCCAAAAGTGCAGGATTTATTTCACTAAACCCTTTGACATTAAAATCAGCCGTGCTATTCTGAAACTGACGCATCTTATATTTTTGTTCTTTCACAATTCAACCATAAGGAGGAATATCTAGAATGAGTCGGAAGTTTTCTAACTGGTTTCTTAAGAAAGGAGTAACAAGATGAAAGTAAAATGTTGGTTGGTTGGCGTTGTTGTTTTGTTTGTTGTTGGCATATTGGTCAGCTCAAGTTATGCCAAAGAAGAGGGATTATTATTGTATCTTTCATTTGATGAGGGATCAGGCAAAATAGCGAAAGATTCTTCAGGAAATGGGAATGATGGAAACCTGAATGGTGGAGAATTAAAGTGGGTAGATGGAAAATTCGGAAAGGCTCTACAATTCAATGGAAAAGATACCTTTGTTGAAGTTCCGTATAAAGATATGTTTAATCTGAATACAGGTTTCACACTTGCCGCTTGGGTAAAACCTACTGTGGCGCCTTTTGTCGGCGAACAATGGCGTGGAATAATAAACGGTCAAAAATCTACTCATGGTCCTTATCTTCTTCAGATGAGCGCGGCACAAGGCGAGATTGGTGCTTGGTTCGGTGGAACTTGGGCCTGGAATCTTACAGCCATAAATATTGATGCAAAGGATTTTTGGCATCTTGTCGGAACTTACGATGAAAAAGTTGGCTTTAGGATATATGTTAATGGCAAAGTCGATGGCGAACAGAAAGGTCCTCAAGGCACAGTTAAGGATAACGTGGACGAGGGGATTGTAATCGGACATAATTACAGCTTTGCCAATAGATGGTTTGATGGCATTATTGATGAAGCTGCCATCTATAACAGAGCTCTGAGCGCTAATGAAGTAGTTGACCTATACGAAGGCAGGATTAAGGGTCGGGT
>Ga0265296_1001868_pt1 | contig 22565 bp, 25 predicted proteins | sample MunlanPumphouse1_FD_189073 | JGI IMG/M metagenome (GOLD analysis project Ga0265296, IMG submission 189073) | Groundwater microbial communities from a municipal landfill in Southern Ontario, Canada - Pumphouse #1 | ecosystem: Environmental > Aquatic > Deep subsurface > Groundwater | place... | reverse complement strand
CCCGTGTAGATTACCAGCGGCGTTCGCGCCCGGGAATCATGCCGTCGATTTCTTCAACGGCGGGTAACTCCTCGCGGCCGATGGTTTCCTCTACCCACCGAACCGCCTTTCTCATTTTCTCCTGAATTTTCTCTGGGGAGAGCGGTTCCTCCCCACTTTCCTGGCCGAGATATGCTCGCTGAGAAGCCAGCTCGGCGTATAGCCGGGCCAGCTGATAGGTCGTATAGCTGATCGGGTGATCAGCAATTGACGACTCTACTACAGTCACATTCCAAGCCCTTATTTGAAAATTACCTAAGCCGGACCGGCCATTTTCCAAGCCAGCCCATTTCCCGTTCCAATACGCATCGCCTTCGACGCGGTAGACGGTTCCAATTTCGGTTTCTGTGACATCGGCACTTCTGGTTATCACCACTATCATTCCCGAAGGAATGTCTAGAGTGACAACGTCACCCTTGCTGATCGCAGGCATGGGCTGATTATACTCTGCCCGTTGCCCGTTCACGTACAGATCAGAGCCGCATTGCTGGTCAACTTGAACAAAATCTGACCAGGAACGAAGCCGAACTCGATTTTTCCGGATCCTCTTATTTTCATTTTTCCCTCCAAGAAAAAACTGGTGAGGTTAATAACCTCATTTGAAATGTGCAAACGTTTCTTTCGTCCCGATGAACATCGGGGCGGATAAAGCGGGCAAGGGGAGAGGATAAGACCTCTCTCCCTTGCCAAAGACCCTAACTGACTCGTCGTAGTTCATTTTCCTGAACAGGACGACATTTCCCTTCTTTCCAATTGTTTCCCAATCCTGGTGCTTCTGCAAAAAGACAGTTGTCTTCGTTGCAACGGAAAATGTTGCAACAAATTCCTTGGTAATATGCTTTTCCGTCGAAAAAAACATTTTGAATATAGCGATTGACGGTACACTCGCTTGGTTGCACCCCTTCGAAATGGGGACAATATAGCAACGCTACGTTGATCAACGTAGCGTCAGTTGCCGTCTCCCCTCCGGTTACGTTGCTACCTAGGGCAATTTCAAATTCTTGCCCTCGGGCACGCACGATAGCACAAGAACTCATTATGTATTTCATTTTTCCCTCCTAGGGAATAACCTTGTGAGGCCGAATTGGCCTCGATTGAATGTGCAAACGCTTCTTTCAGTCCGATGTCTATCGGACTGGATAAAACGGGGCAGAGGACAAGTCTCTGCCCACATGACAAGAAATTCCTTGTCCAGCCTTGAAGCTGGGTTGTCTGCCTATTCAGACAAGGGGGTGAGCGCCATCTAAGTTTTATCCCGTCTTTGCGGGGAATGGTCCTCCGATCGTACTCGGCTCACCAGTCCTGACCAGACGACTTTAGTCGTGTGTCAAGAGAGGCATCGGAGTAACCTTTAGATTTAGCTTTGGGGACGACGATATACTATTTGTTCAAAGTATATGTTTACCCCAAAGTTAAACATGAGAATCGCCACGGACGGTTCCCACTTTGCCCGATCGCCAAAAACGTCAAGCAAAAAAAGTGTTATATCTGGACGAACAGGACCCTCAGAACAAGGTACTCTTAGTTTTTCCACCAACAACCACCTCACAAAGTCGTGGTGAAGCTGAGTTTCAAAACTCAGCCTTATTCCCAAAGAAACACCGTTTCGGGGATTTTCCCCGAGGTACTCGAGGCCTTTCAGGTTTTTTGGCAATTCACTCATAAAGACTGGCATTTTTTCCCTCCTAGGGGATGAACTTGTGAGGCTAAATGGCCTCAATTTAAATGTGCAACTCGCTTCTTTCACCCCGGTGAACATCGGGGTGAATAAAACGGGCGAGGAGAGAAGTGACAAAACTTCCTCCTCGCCAAAGCGGCTATTTAAAAATGCCTGCGGCAAGGCCGTAGGCAAGCCACCCCAATAACCAAACGCAAACGGCGGCGAAAATTGCCGCCATCGGCCGATACTTCCTCGTGTCGAACTCAATAGTCGACACAAGAAATCCGACGACTGCAGCTCCATAGGCTGCAAACCGAAAGAATCCGAGCCTGTCCGCTACTGCGGACGAGGCCACGGAAATGAAAAGTACCACGGCCATGATTACGAACAATTTTTTCATTTTTCCCTCCCGGGAATGAACTTGTGAGGCCAAGGAGGTCTCATTGAAATGTGCAAACGCTTTTTTCAACCCGTTATCAGGATGACCCTCCTTCGTTCCGCCGATAGCGAAACTACGGAAGGGCAAGCAGGAAACAGTGAACAGTCTCTTGATTGTTTACTTTCATTCTTAATTCCTGTTTCCTGAAATGGATTGAATAAAACGGGCAAAGGAAGAGAATAAGTCTCTCCCTTTGCCTTGGGCTTAGAGGATTTCCCATAGGCCGAATTTAAACACGGCCTGGTCTACGTCTCCTTTTGTCCACTTTTCCCCCTCATTCAGACGACGGGAGAAACGGGCGGACAAAACAATGACCTTGTCCCCGGTGGACAACTTGACGAAGGTTGGCTTTTCCGGGATCGGTACGGCGATTCCGTACTTCTCCCGAAGAGCGTCCAACGTCAAAGCATGGCTGGGGTTACAACACGAGATCAACCCAGCCTCGATCAGAGATTTTGCTTCTTCAACCGTCAACGGACGGCGAGAGGCAGAGACAACCTCCGGAAACATCCCGTCAGCAATTGCAAGACCCACATAAACTTTTACCATTTTCCCTCCTCAGGGTGGACTTGTGAGGCCAACGGCCTCTTTGAAATGTGCGATTCGTTTCTTTCAACCCGTTATCAGGATGACAAGATGATAGGAATCCCTCCTTCGTCAAGCTTAACTTGACTTCGGGTGGGCAAGCAGTGAACAGTCTTTGATTGTTCACTATTATCCTTAAATTCCTGTTTCCTGTAAAATGGATTGAATAAAATGGGGCAGAGGAGAAAGACAAGCTCTTCCTCTGCCCGGATGTGTTAGTGAGCCTCTGAGACAAAGCCCCAGAGCTCCGGCGGCCAACCGGTTTCCGGATCTTCCTCTCGCAGGAGGACGATGTCCTCCGGGAGACAGTTGTTCAGACGAACCGGTTGGACATTTGCCGCCTTGAACAGAGCCTTTTCGAGGTTCGGGCATTTCCAGTCCGCAACCTCGAAACGGTTGCTCACCGCGAGGATAGGATTGAAAACAATATCCCTGCCCTCGAATTTGGGCATCCAGTCGACGCCCGTGTTCAGCGGGAATGAAACCCCGCTATGGGCACGGATACCTTCAACTTTTACACTTCCCCATGAAACAAGCACATAAAAGTTCCGTCCGCCCAACCCCTGGAAGCGGCTTTCATACCGCGTTCCAAAGTCCAGGCCCGCTTCCTTAGCGAGCTTTTTGACTTGATCGTTCTCGATGACCACATACTCCGGCGCGACCTTGTCGAGCAACGCCTGTAGACGATTCGAGTTCATTTTTCCCTCCTAGGGAATAACTGGTGAGGCTGAGTTGGCCTCGTTTATAATGTGCAATTTGAAGCTCTTGGGAGCTTCTTTCAATTAATATCAGGATAATAAGATGACAAGATAATAGTGAACAGTCACGGAAATCTAACTTACTGAATGACTAACTGAAAGAAACCACCGATTTTCTTCTGTCATTCCAGGCTTGACCTGGAATCTATATAAATAACAATCTGTTCGTGTATAGATTCCAGATATCCCGCCTTGGCGGGATTCTGGAATGACAAATGTTTTTTAACGTGCAAGTTTTTGGTATTTAGCCTTGAAAAACCAAACTAGCTTCGGTTGCCCGAAGCTAGAGATAGTAAGCGGGAATCTGAGGAAATAATTCCTGGGCAGATGCCAGAAAAACGTTTAAATACTAAGTCATTAGGCTGTCGTATCGAGCCAACATGAGGCTCGGGAACAGCGGTTAAGGCTAAAATTATAGCCTGACTTGCTTTAATGGTTTTCCTCAGATTTCCGCCTGCTAATTCCGCATTCTTTCAGCTTATTTAAGGCTGGGGCAGAAAAAGTGTCCCACTTCGTCCCGATGAACATCGGGGCTTCGTTAGGGACTGCAGAGCAGAAACTTGTCAATTTCCTTTTCCTTTTAATACCTCCTTCGGAGCGCGGTCTACCTTTGGGCAGAATACTCCTCAGGGTTTTAAAAGTACTTTGGTAAGAGTCTTGAGTTTATAGGCTCAATTCTCTTATCCTCTGGTATTATCGAGTCAAACTCGACTGTTGCCAGCGGAATTCTATTCTCGGACCTCCTAACCTGGCTTTGAAGAGCAGAGGCTTACATTCGGCTTTGCTCAGGGCAAGCTTGTTTGGCCTTGGAAGGATAAGCTATTCTAGGCTTTGGTTTCGGAGCTATTTGGTCTCGGTGGGCAGAATCGTCTTGACGACCGAGAACAGATTTCCGCTGACAAGTTATCTAATATAGTGAAGCGAGAGAAAGGGATCCCTCGACTTCGCCAAGTACCGTCCGGTACCTGGCTTCGCTCGGGATGACGATATAAAGTGCAATTTCTAGGTTTACGACTTATAGTATATCACAAAAGAAATACTTTGTCAAGTCTTTGTGACTTTTATGAGTTATACAATGTGCAAGGATTTATTTAAGTGTATAGCCTATATTATAGCACGATAATACCCACATGTCAAACTTATAGTCATCTTTTAAAAAAGTCCAAAAATAGGCTTGAAAATGAGGATTGTTACTAGATAGTGACAAAATACTTGACAAATCCGAATATATATGATATGATAAAGCAAGATTTTGTTACTAAGCACTTTGTCAGCACGACCCAGGTTCGACGAGTAGAGAACCTCTTGTTAGTAAGACGAGAGAAAGGGATTCCTCCATGCTCCCGACTTACGTCGGGATTAGTCGGAATGACGTGCGTGGTGACGGAAAGTAAAGGAGATAAAATGGCTTTACAATTACTGGAGAATATCGGCTTAACCAACAAAGAAGCGGAACTTTACGAGCTTCTGCTTCAGCTTGGGGAGGTTCCTGCTCAGGATATTATTAAAAAGTCAGGCTTGAAAAGGGCAACCGCCTACAAGGTTCTTTATTCTCTTGAGCAAAAGGGCTTAATCTCCAAAAAAGACATTAAAAAGATAATTCACTTCCGCCCGGAGCCTCCAACCGAGCTTTTGAATATGGCTGAGGCTAAATTTAAAGGATTGGAAAGAGCCAAGAGCGATTTAAAGGCAATCTTGCCGGAAATGCTTTCAAACTATACTTTGACGGTGGAAAGACCGGTGGTAACTACTTTCGAGGGGGTAGGGGGCTTAAAAACAATATATGAAGATACCATCAAAGAAGGCAAGCCGATATTCGCCATACTTCAGGTTTCCGAAATTGAACCCGATCTTCATGAGTGGCTGGAAAAAACGTATATAAAGCAAAGAGTTAAAAATAATATACCGGCAAAGGTAATTGTTTCTTCCGGCGGTTTTGCTTCAAAATATGTTCAAAAGGACGAGAAAGCCTTAAGAGAAACAAGAATGGTTTCCAGCGAGAAATTTCCATTTAGCCATGAGGTTGATATTTACGGGGACAAAATTGCCTTTATTAATTACAAAAAAGGCGAGAAGCTGATTGGAGTGGTAATTACTCATCCTCAAATTAGCCGGACGATGAAGGCGTGGTTTGATCTGGCCTGGGCGGGAGCGGAAAGATTATAAAGGTTTTTTGGCAATGAAGTATAAATTTTCCGCACCTTTCCAGCCTTCGATCGGTTTTCTGATTATTTGAACATCTTCAAAACCGGCGATTTTTAATTCAAGCAGAATATCCTTAATTTGCGGGACCCAGCGGTTGGTAAAATTTATACCATCAGGAGAGTCAACTACATTGTCTATTTCTTTTAGTTGTTCTTCCGGCGTTGTTCCCAGTTTTTCCAGTGGAAAATTTAAACTTGCCAAAATCCTTAAAAAGTTCCGACGATTTTCCAGATACATTCCTTTATCCGGATCGGCGAAATCAAATACGAAAATACCGCCCGGTTTTAGTACCTCGTAAGCTTCTTTTGAGATTTGCTGAAATTCATAGCTATTTCTGGCGTGATGACCGCTTCTGCCCACGAGTAAAAAAGCCCGGGCGCTTTCCGGCCGCAAACCGGTATCGGCCCAATCGGCTTGCCGGTATTCAATGCTGCCGGTTTCATCATGCTCTTTTGCTGTATGTAAATTTCTTGGCGAAATATCAACTCCGACGATATCCGAATAACCGTTTTTGGCAAGCGTATTGGCAATCCTGCCCATTCCGCAAGCGTTATCAACAATACTGCCTTCCTCAAGACCGGTTTCTTTAACCAGTCCGGCAACCATCGCTACTTCTTCCTGATTAACGACTTCGTTGGTATGATATTCACCGATGCAAAAAGATTTATAAAAACTTTCCAAAGAAGTATGGAAAGGACGACTGTCGTCGGGAGCCAATCCCAGAAGGATTTTCCCCATTCTTTCCAGCCTAACGGTAACTTCAGGAGGATTTTCGGGGTTTTTTATCTGGTTGCGGATTTCCTCAATTAAATTCGAAAATGGTTCGGCATAAATAAGTCCTCCAAGAACGGCTTTAATATATTTATCTTCTTGCTCTGACAAGTAAATTACTGCCTCTTTGGGCAGAAGCGAAGTATAAAAATAAAGAAAACTGCGGTCTTCCAATAATTCATCAAAAGGATTCACAATTTGACTGTTTTTGGGGAAATAATATTGATCGGGTTTTTCGAGAACAAAATCAAAAACCGTTTTTGCCAGTAATTTAGGTTCAATCTGGCTGTAAATGGTTCTATTTACCAAAGACCAATAAAAATCATCATCCGCCGGGCAGTTTGATAATTCAAACAGCCAGCGGGCAACTGCGGCTTTTTCTTCTTGTGTTGGTAATTGTTCAAAAGCTGTTAAACAAAGTGTGGTAAGACTATCTGTATATTCATTATCAACCAGTCCGTCTTTATAAGTAGTTGAGGTAAAAGGATTTATATCAAACATATCAGCATCATAATGAAAGCCATCATATGTGCTTTTTAAGATTGGTTTTACCTTATAATATTCATCTCTAATGGTAAGTTTTCTAGCCGGAGTTTTTTGCGAATCTTCCGGCCAGGGGACCGCAACAATACTGGAGGTAAACTGCTCTGCAGTAATTTGTCGGTCGTCTTTACCGTAAAAAATCGTCTTACCTTCTTCGGCAATATGAAAGTCGTCTTGGGCAACGTTATCAAAATATTTGGAAAAAAGCGCCTTAACAATATCAGGGGGACTTTTTTTCCCTCGTCCATTGCCTTAACTACATTATGAATTACTGCTAAAGTATCATTTTCTTTTATATCAGCAATAGAAACAGGGAAATTTTCTTTTTTCTCCGGACTGGTTGGTGGTGGATTTGCCTCTACAAACGTAAGCGGTTTTGTTATTGTTTCAGTGGCAGTAATTTCATCCATAATTCATTCTAACACCAATGCTCTGTTGATAAGGACAAGATGGATCAGGGGGACAAGAAGGATAAGACAAGCGAGAGGTTTAAGGGAGAGCTTAAGGGACAATTTGATAAATTGATTTGGTTGGTTAAAGACAGTAGAATTCCTTAAATGCAAATTGTCGCCGACCTTCATATACACTCCAAGTACTCACGCGCCCCACTAAGCTTAGCATTCGGCTTTTCAGAATTGTTTCCGCCAGTTGGCGGACAGGCAGTTCACGCCTCTTGCTGCGTTTTATGCGGGGCAGCTTTTTTGGAGTGTTTAAAGGAGGAAACTTGGAAATAGTAACAGATCTTCATTTACATAGTAAGTACTCACGCGCGGTTTCAAAACAAATGGACTTAGTACAAATTGCCAAATGGGCGAAAATTAAAGGCGTTGATTTGGTGGGAACAGGGGATTTTACCCATCCGATGTGGTTTAAAGAGTTAAAAGAGAATTTGGAGGAAGACAACGGGGTTTTTACTTTAGTGCAAAGTTCAAAGTGCAAAGTTCAAAGTTATAGTTCAAAGTTTAAAGTTAACGAGGTTAAGTTTTTATTGACTTCAGAGATTTCGAGTATATATTCCCAAGGGGGGAAAACCAGGAAAATTCACAATCTGGTAATGGCACCGGATTTTACAACAGTGGAGAAAATAAATTCAGAGTTAACCAGAAGAGGTTTTAATATTAAATCAGACGGCCGGCCGATAATTAAACTTTCCGCTCACGATCTTTTGGACATGGTTTTGAGTATCAATAAAGATTGTTTGGTAATACCGGCCCATATTTGGACGCCGTGGTTTTCAATGTACGGCGCCAATTCCGGTTATGATTCTATAATTGAATGTTTTGGCGATTTGGAAAAATATATTTATGCAATAGAAACTGGGTTGTCTTCCGATCCGGAAATGAACTGGCGGATACCGGAGCTTGAAGGAAGAAGTATTGTCAGTTTTTCCGACGCCCATTCGGGAAGTAAGTTGGGAAGAGAAGCGACGGTGCTAGAAATTGGACGATTGGATTACGAAAGGGTAATAGGGGCAATAAGGGGAAGAGGGGAAAGAAGGGAAGAGGGAGATGAAAAAATAAAGTATACAATAGAATTTTATCCGGAGGAAGGGAAATATCATTGGACCGGACACAGAAATTGTAATGTAATATATTCTCCGGAAGAATCAATAAAAAAAGGGACTATCTGTCCTGTGTGCGGGAAAAAATTAACAGTGGGGGTAGCAGAAAGAGTAGAGAGATTAGGGGTAAGAAATAGAGTAAGAGTAAAAGAGGAAATCGACGAATATGGGGTAAGATGGGTAAAGCCCTTCTACGCCCCGCCAAATCGGCGGGCTACGGAGGGTAAAAAAGGTAAGGGGGATAAGACAGCTAAATTTGTAAGATTGGTACCGTTATTGGAGATAATCTCACAATCATTAAAATCCGGTGAATCGTCACAAAAAGTAGTTAACGGGTATAATAAATTAACAGATCACTTTGGAAGTGAGTTAAAAATACTGATGCAAATAAAACCCGAAGAGATTGCCAATATTGGCGGCGAAAAGATTGCCGAGGGAATAATAAGAGTCCGTCTTGGTAACATTTATATCAGGCCGGGTTTTGACGGTGAGTTTGGAAAAGTGAAAGTTTGGTCCGGAAAAGATGAGGCAAACTATTTTAACAAAAAGCCGTCAACACAGCTGGAAATTTTTTAAAAGAATCCCAGTAAAGGAGTTTGTTGCATAATAAGCGCAATATGCTTTAATATTAAACAGGAAGGGGGTGAAATAAAAATGACTGAGACAAAAAAATCTACATTTGGTCTGGATAAAAACGTTGCTTCTGTTTTATGCTATCTTGGCTTGTGGGTAACCGGTCTGGTGTTTTATTTAAGCGAAAAAGAAGATAAAGACATCCGCTTTAATGCTATGCAGTCAATTCTTACCTTCGGAGGATTAACGGTAGTATATATGTTTTTAAGTGTTATTCCATATATTGGAATTCCTTTTTCGGGATTGGTGTCATTGTTTACTTTTATTTTATGGTTGATTTGTCTGGTAAAATCCTACCAGGAAACAAGGTTTAAATTGCCCATTGTCGGGGATTTGGCAGAAAAGCAAGCTAAATAATTTATTATAAAGATAAAAAATATGTTTGAAAATAGAAACGAAGCCGGAAAAAAACTGGCCTTAAAACTAAAAGAAGAACTTGATCCGGAGATTATCAATAGCGCGGTTTTTTTGATGATTCCCAAGGGAGGAATTGTGGTTGGGAATGAAATAAAACAGATATTAAACGTTACTCTTGATTGCTTGATTACCAAAAAAATTCCGGCACCCGATAACGAAGCGGTGACGATCGGAGCGGTTGGCGAGGGAGGGGTTGTTTATTGGGATGAGGAAGTGTGTAAAAGACTTAACGTACCCATGACATACAGACAGGAGATCGTAAAAAAGAAAGTTATCGAACTTGATCCGAAAGAAGATTTTTTTCGCGGAAACAAACCGCTTCCTGATTTGAAAGACAAACCCGTGGTTATTATTGATGACGGGGTGGCAACAGGAGTAACGATTAAAGTGGCAATTGCGGTAGTGAGAAATTTTTCCCCAAAAGAAGTTATTGTCGCTACTCCGGTTATTGCCAAAGAAGAATTAAACGATGTTAAACAAAAAGCCGATAAGGTTATCTATCTTGAAACACCGGAATTATTTTTATCTTTGAGCGATTATTATAAAGATTTTAAAGTTTGGAGCGACGAAGAAATAAAGAATATTCTGTAAATATGATTTTAATTGTTGGGTTAGGAAATCCGGGAGAAAAATTCGAAAACACGCGCCACAATATTGGTTTTATGGTTTTGGATCAACTTCTTAAAAAATTTGCTCCGGTTGAAAAATCATCATGGGAAAATAGCAAAAAATTCAGTGCTCTATTGAATAAAGTCAATGATGATCTGCTTTTGGTTAAGCCAATGTTGTTTATGAATGCTTCAGGTATGGTTGTAAAAAAAATAATGGATTATTATAAAATTCCTGCTTTCGGATTGTATGTTGTGCATGATGATCTTGACCTGACTTTGGGAAAAATTAAAATTTCCGTTGCCCATAGTTCGGCCGGCCACAAAGGCGTTGAATCGATTATCGAAAGTTTAAACAGCAACAATTTTGTCAGGGTTCGGGTCGGTATCGGCAGTTTTCTGAAAGTTGACGGTGAAAAATTTGTCTTGTCTAACTTTGACAAGGAAGAGAAAGGCAGATTGGGAAGAATTGTCAAAAAGTCCCTTGAGGTATTACGGTTGATTTTGGAGAAGGGTGTGGAAAAAGCGGCAAATCAAATAAACCAATGAAAATCAATAATTTAATAAAAATATTAACTTTTTCCGATGTATTTATTCTTTCCGGATGGGGATTGATTAATCCTTTATTTGCGATTTATTTAACAAAACAAATACAAGGAAGCAGCTTAGAGTTGATCGGTCTTTCTACTGCCGCTTACTGGATTGTCCGTTCAATACTGCAACTTCCTTTTGCCCGTCTTATCGACAACAGGAAAGGAGAGATTGATGATTTTATTGTAATGATTATCGGTTCTTTACTAACTTCAATTTCGCCATTTTTATTTATTTTTGCTTCATCTCCAGTACATATTCTTTTGATCCAAGGACTTATCGGTCTGGGCGCTTCAATGTCAGCGCCGGGCTGGTGTGCGATTTTCACCAGACATATTGATAAACACAAAGAAGCGGAAGAATGGGGTATGTACAGTTCGATGGTTGGATTAAGTTGTGCGTTGTCAGGAGCACTGGGAGGGTTTTTAGCGGAAAGGTTTGGTTTTAAGTTTTTATATTTTCTTGTTGGAATAACTTGTACTTTCGGCAGTACCTTTTTGTTTTTCGTTTATCAGGATCTTCGGATGGCGGAGAAGAGATTAAAAATGGGAAGGGGAAATTAGGGTGATTAGGGAGATAGGGCCCGCTTCGCCCGCGACCTGCCTCGCCGAGGCAAGGCGGGAGCGAGGCGAGGAGATTAGGGAAAATGACTGACAAAAAACAAATACAAAAGTTGGGGGAGATATTAAAAAAATTCGATCCCTTAAAAGATAAATTTATTTCTCAGGAATTTCAGAAGTATGGTTATGATTTGGCAGTGGAGCTGGATGATATGGCCCATAAAGCTTTATATATTAAGATGGCAAAAGAAGTCCCACGGGTAATATTGGAAAGAGCAAAAAATTTTGTCAAAGACGCCAAGGCCAGAAATAAAGGTAAGCTGTTTATGTGGAAAGTAAAAGAACTAAGAAAAGTATCTAGTATTAAGTATTAAGTATCTGGTATCGAGTATTAAGTATGGACAAAATAAAATCATTTACCGATCTTATTGCTTGGAAAGAAGCTCATGTTTTAGTGTTAATGGTTTATATAGTTACAAAAGAATTCCCCAAAGAGGAAATATTTGTTATTGTGACCCAAATGAGACGCTCCGCCATTTCTATAAGCAGTAATATTGCCGAAGGATTTTCCAGGAAAAGCAAAAAGGAAAAAACTCAGTTTTACCACACGAGTCTAGGATCTATTACCGAACTCCAAAATCAATTGTTAATTTCGCGGGATCTTAATTATATAAATAAAGAGCAATTTACAAAGATTGCACAGCAGTCAGTTAAAGTAAGTAAACTAGTAAACGGTTTGATAAAAAGTTCCCAAGATCATACTTAATACATAATACTAAATACTTGATACTAAATACAAGGTTAGGTTAAGATAATATTAATGTTAAACAGCGAAGTTTTTTCTCACTTAATCGTTACTTTGGTTTATTTTCTTCTGGTCAGTGTTTTAAGATTCAGATTTGATTTATCTTTGTTACTGCTTTGGTCGGGCGGACTGCTGGGGATGTTTTTTTTGGATATTGACCATATTTTGTATTGGTTTTTTTATTTACCCCAAAAAGAGGATTCAAAAGAAGCCAAGTTAATTTGGGAGAGAAGGCCCGCTTCGCCCGCGAAGCGAGGCGAGGGGATAAGAAAATTGTGGGAGATGGGAAAACTTTTGGAAAAATATCACACCACCCATCATCGCCTGTATTTTCATACAGCGGTTTTTCAGACATTTTTTCTGATAGTGACGTTTTTTGTTTTAACTTCCGCGTCAAATATACTGATGTCTTCTTTTGTCATGTCAATTAACCTTCATTTATTGAAAGACGAGTGGGGTGTATATTTTAAAGACAAAACCGGGCTGTCTGATTGGCTGTTTTGGCAGGTTAAGCTGGCCAGCCCGCAGAAAACCTTAAAAACCTATTTAATTATTGTAACACTGGTCTTTCTGTTATTAACTTTTTTTATATAATTTAAAAATGCAAAATAATCAAATTAATATCATTAAAGCGACCGGGGAGATTGAAGAATTCTCCTCTGAGAAAGTGACTTCTTCATTAATTCGTGCAGGGGCAAGTCAGGATTTGGCGGAGAAAATAGTGACGCAAATTACCCCGCGTCTTTACCAAAATATTCCTTCGTTTGAAATCTATTCCGAGGTTATGGAAATTTTAAAAAAAGAGCAACGGACGATTGCGGAAAGATATAACCTTAAAAAGGCAATTATGGATCTTGGTCCGACGGGGTATCCGTTTGAAAAGTTTGTTTCCGGAGTGCTTGTTAAATATGGGCACAAAACAGAGCTAAACCAGATAATTAGAGGAAAATGTGTATCTCACGAGATAGATATCGTCAGTCAAAATGACAAAAAATATATGATTGAATGTAAATTCCATTCTCTTCCGGGCGGAAGAACGGATATCAAAGTCGCCCTATATACTTATGCAAGATTTTTAGACGTTAAAGATACTAACAGTTTTGACGAGCCTTGGTTAATTACCAATACCAGAGTTACTCAGGAGGTTATCGCTTATGCCGGATGTGTCGGTATGAAAGTCACTGCCTGGGATTATCCGGAAGGGGAAAGCTTAAACGAATTGATCGACAAAAGCGGCCTTTATCCGATAACGGTGGTAATAAATTTAACGGAAGATCAAAAAAATTCTCTTCTCGAAAAAGGATTTATTTATTGCAATGATCTTACCCAGTGCGAAAAACTGGCGGCGGAAAACAGCTAGAACTTCATGTTTTTCTCTCTTGACATCCCGAGAAAAGTGTTTATACTAACCTCATTACCCCCTATGGGGGGGTAGATAAAAATTTTTAATTTTTAATTTTTAATTCTTAATTTTTAATTTACAATTACTAAATGAGCGAAAAGAAGTTTAAAAATGATATTTTAAACCGGTTAAGTTATCTGGAAGGCCATTGCCGCGGGGTAAGAAAGATGATTGACGAGGATAAATATTGTATTGAAATTATTCATCAAATTGAAGCAATCGAAGCGGCTTTGAAAAAAGTCAAAGAGAAAATATTGGAAGACCATTTAGGTACTTGTGTAACCACGGCGATAAAAAGTGAAAACGAAAATCAACGAAAAAAGGTTTTAAGCGAGCTGCTTGAAGTTTTTAAAAAGAAATAATAATAACTAAAAGGCCACCGTCGCTAAAGCTATGGCGGCCGAAGGAGAAAAAATGAATAAATCTCTTAATGAAAAAATATATTATGTTGTCGGGATGCATTGCAGTTCCTGTGAAATTTTAATTGAAAAGAAACTTTTGGAAACAGATGGTGTTAAATCTGTTGAGGCAAAGGCGGGCAGCGGTGAGGTGGTTATTGAATACGAAGGTCAAAAGCCCAGTAATGAATTTCTAAATAAAATTTTTTATAAAGACGGATATAAATTTTCCGATCAACCAAAAACAGGAAACAATACCGACAAAAAAGATTGGGGTTTTGTGGCAATTGCGGGCGGCGCCGTTATTTTACTTTTCCTTGTTTTGAATAAACTTGGCGTAAGCTCCTTTGTTAATGTCGATTCTCAGTCTTCTCTTCCGTTATTTTTTGTCTTTGGGTTACTAGCGGGAGTTTCTTCCTGCGCCGCTTTGGTCGGGGGAATGGTTCTTTCTTTGTCAAAGCAATGGAATGAAGCTTATTCGAATCAGACTTCTTCATTGGGAAAAGCGTCTCCTCATTTGCTTTTTAATATCGGCAGAATAATTTCTTTTGGTATTTTTGGAGGAATCCTGGGATTTTTAGGAAAAAGTATGGGAATTTCTTTTGCCTTTACTTCATTTTTGGTCCTGGCGGTAAGTGTTTTAATGTTTTTAATGGGTATGCAAATGATAGGAATAAAATATTTTCAAAGGTTTCAACTAACAACTCCCAAGTTTGTTACCCGGTATATTGCTAATGAAAGAAATTTCCAAGGACGGTATATGCCGTTTTTAATGGGTGCCTTGACCTTCTTGTTACCTTGCGGATTTACAATTACCACCCAAGGGTTGGCACTTCTTTCCGGAAGCGCCATTCGGGGATCTTTAATAATGCTGGCCTTTGTTTTAGGAACGACTCCGGTCTTACTTGGAATTGGTTTCTCGAGTATAAAATTTTCTCAAAATCCGCATTGGGCCAGCCGTTTTACTAAAGTTGCGGGAATTTTAGTGTTGTTCTTTGCCCTTTTCAATCTTAATTCCCAACTTAATGTTTTAGGGATTTCCAGTTTGAGCGATCTTAAACTTAAATCCAATCAAACGAAAGCTTCTTCTCAAGACGGACTGCCTCCGATAGTTGGCGGCAAACAAGTTATTAAGATGAATGCTTCAGCCAGCGGTTATGTACCAAATAACTTTAAAGTCAGAGTTGGGATACCTGTTCGATGGGAAATTTCCGATACGGGAACCAGCGGTTGTACTAATGCCGTGATTTCCAAAGGTCTTTTTGAAGGACAAATAGCCTTAACTCCGGGACAGGTGAGTATTAAAGAATTTACTCCTGGCAAGCCCGGAAAGTATAAATTCAGTTGCTGGATGGGGATGATTTCGGGAGTGATTGAAGTAGTAGATAAAAGCGGTCAGCGTGGAAGCACTCAAGAAAATGTTCCTGTTTCATCTGGTGCCAGCGGTTGTGGTTGCGGTGGAGGACAAACGGCAAAGTCATCCAATTAAAATCCGAAATAAAAGTATGTTACTGAAGAAAAAAATCGATAAAAGTTATCTTAAGGTGGTCAAGAAAGACGTTTCTCTTGAAGATCAATTTGAATTGAAACTGCATTCGGAAGTCGTTGCCAAAGGAAAGGTTTGCAAAGACGAAAAAGGGGAACTCTATTTTGACGGAGAGTTTACCAATAACAAAAAAGCCGAGGTGAGTGTTCCCAAGGGTCAAGAAACAGAAACTGTAAATCTTTTTGATAAATTTATCCATTCAATAAATTTCTCCGGGGCACTTGATCTCGGGAATCCTTTTGTTGAACAAAATAGTTATGACGCTTCCTCGATTCCCAAACAAAACGTAAATATTGACGAGATTATTAAGAAAAAGGATGATAATCCGTTAATTTCAGCAGCGGAAAGAATTTATTTAAATATTTCAGGAATGCACTGCAGTTCCTGCGCGGCGATTATAGAACGGTCTTTAATGAAAATATCCGGAACAAAAGAGGCCAGGGTAAATTTTGCCGCGGAAAAAGCTTCTATTTTGTTTGATGGAAAAGCCGGCAAAAAGGAGGATCTAATCGAAGCGGTAAAAAAAGCCGGTTACAGAGCAACGTTCGCTTCGGAATCGAACTTGGAAACAGAATCAAAAAAACGCCAAGCAGAGATTAGTAATCAATTTAAAAAGTTTAAGATCGGTCTTATTTTAAGTTTGCCGATGGTTTTCTTTATGGTTTTAGATTTCTTTCCCGGATTTCCCGGAAAAGCCATGATCTTTCCTTATGTTGGTTTGCTGTCTTTAATATTAACCACCCCTGTTCAGTTTATTGTCGGTCTTGGTTTTTATAAAGGTTTTTGGTCCGCCCTGCGAATGAAAACCTTTAATATGGACAGTCTTATTGCGATCGGTACTTCGGTTGCCTATTTTTACAGCCTGATTAATTATATTTCTTATGTTATTACCACCCGTTCGCTTATTGGTATAAACGGGGCAAAAATCCCGGATTTATATTTTGAAACAGCGGCTTTTCTTGTTACCTTTGTTATTTTAGGTAAGTGGTTGGAAGCTAAAGCAAAAGGAAGAACTTCTGATGCGATAAAAAAACTCATCGGTTTACAACCAAAAGAAGCAATGGTATTTCAAGTTCAAAATGCAAAGTTAAAAGTTCAAAATTACAATTCAAAGTTCAAAATTAGTGAATGGACAGAGATGAAAATTCCCGTTGCAGAGTTGGAGGTGGGAGACGTAGTAGTGGTTAAGCCGGGAGAAAAGATTCCCACGGATGGAATAATTCTTAGCGGTAATTCTGCAGTCGACGAATCGATGATTAGTGGAGAATCTTTGCCAATTGAAAAGAACCAGGGAGACAAAGTTGTTGGTGGAACGATTAATAAATTGGGCAGTTTTGTTTTTGGGGTTGAAAAAGTAGGAGCGGAAACAACTTTATCGCAAATTATCCGTCTGGTGGAGGAAGCTCAAGGTTCTAAAGCTCCAATCCAAGCTTTTGCCGATAGAATTTCCGCGTATTTTGTGCCGGCGGTTTTGGTAATTGCTTTGATGACTTTTATTATTTGGTTTTTTGCTTTGGGATCAAGTTTGACATTTGCTTTGATGGCAATGACGGCAGTTATTGTGATTGCTTGTCCCTGCGCTTTGGGATTGGCAACGCCTACCGCAATTATGGTTGGGACAGGAAAGGGCGCTGAGTATGGAATTTTGATTAAAGGCGGGGAGCCGCTTGAATCTGCCAGCAAAATAGACATTGTTGTTTTTGATAAAACAGGGACGCTGACAAAAGGTAAACCGGAAGTGACTGATATTGAAGCCTTTGGCCCGATTGATGAAGATGCTGTTTTAAGAATCAGCTCAACACTGGAGAAACAGTCAGAGCATCCTTTAGCGGAAGCAATTATAAAAGAATCCGAAAGAATTAACCTTGTTTTGAATGAAGCGGAAGCATTTAAGGCCGTTCCGGGACATGGAGTGGAAGGGGTAATAAAGAATGTTCAATATTATCTTGGTAACCGTAAATTAATTTCCGGTATTGTCGGAATTCCCCTTGAAAGATACGAACGAAAGATTGCCCGCTTAGAAGAACAAGGGAAAACAGTGATGATTTTAACGGACAAGAAGGAGATTTTAGGAATTATTGGCGTTGCAGATACAGTTAAAGAAACTTCGAAGGAAGCAGTTGATCAGATTAAAAGAATGGGTATCACTGTTTATATGATTACCGGGGACAATCAGCGGACAGCCAGGGCGATAGCCCAGCAAGTGGGAATAGAAAATGTTTTGGCTGAAGTAATACCGGAAGATAAAGCCAAAGAAGTGAAAAAATTACAGGAATCCGGTAAGAAAGTGGCGATGGTGGGAGATGGAATTAATGACGCTCCGGCTTTGGCTCAAGCAGATTTGGGAATTGCCATGGGATCAGGAACTGACGTGGCGGTTGAAACGGGCGGAATTGTTATCATTAAAAACGATCTTCGTGATGTGGTTTATGCTTTGAATTTGTCTAAAAAAACCATGAATAAAATCAAACAGAATATGTTTTTTGCTCTTTTTTACAATGTTATGGGAATCCCAATCGCGGCGAGAGTTTTTGCGGGGTTAGGTTTGGTTTTGAAACCGGAACTGGCAGGTTTGGCAATGGCTTTAAGCTCGGTTTCCGTAGTCAGCAATTCACTTTTACTGCGCCGCTGGCAACCGGGGAAAAGGGATTATATTTCTCTTCTCGCGCCGATTATAATGGTTACTGCTTTTGCGCTTTTATTTCTTGAATTCGCCCGTCTTGGCTCTCGAATGTAAAAAAAATTATGGATTTGAAATTTAAAATTCAAGGTATGCACTGTCAATCATGCGCCACTTTAATTGAAGAGGAATTAAAAGATTTTCCGGGAGTAGAAGAGGTCAATGTTAACTATAATTCCAATAAGGCCTCGGTTGTTTATGACGAAAAGATAGCTAGTCAAAATGGAATTTTTCAATTGATAGAAAGACTGGGAAATTATAATGTTGTTAAAGAAGAAGGCGGTTGCAACCCGATACCGAAGGGCTCGCGATGACAGTGTGTCCGAGTTACGCGCTCTGCTTCTTAAACAAAAATCGCTTGACTGAAAGTAGAATGTTAATTAAATATATTATCTTTTAAACCGATATACCCCTTATACTCTAGTTTACAAGTTTATAATACCCAGCGTAGCCGAGCTCAGCTCGGCGAAGTGGTATACCCAGTAGTGATAAAATCTGGAAACAATAGCTACTTCTTTATATAAAGTATTGATTCTAGTATAATTTTTGCAGTTATTTTTTTTAACAAAGGAGGAGAATGGAATTAGTTTTTACAGATAAGAATTTTAAAGAGGAAGTGCTGGAAAGTAAACTTCCGGTTTTGGTTGATTTTTTTGCGGTTTGGTGTGGTCCTTGTCAGATGATGGTGCCCTTGATTGAGGAGATCGTCAAAGAGACAGAAGGAAAAATAAAAGTAGGAAAACTTAATGTTGACGAAGCACCGCAGACGGCAGGGAAATATAACGTAATGAGCGTGCCTACATTAATTCTTTTTAAAGGCGGGCAGGCGGTAAAAACACTGGTGGGATTTAGAGGGAAAGAAGATATAATAAAAGAAATCAGTTAAAAGTTCAAAGTGCAAAGTTCAAAGTTGTTGCAAACTATTAACCTTGAATTGTAATTTTTAATTTTTAACTTTAAACTTTTAACTATGATATACGACACAATAATAATCGGTGCGGGTCCTGCGGGATTAACCGCTTCCATTTATGCTTCAAGATATAAGCTTTCCAACTTAATAATTGGCAAGATGGTTGGCGGAACAATTTCTTATGCTCACAAAGTGGAAAATTTCCCCGGAATCTTATCGATTTCAGGAGTTGAATTGGGTCAAAAAATGGCCGAGCAGGCGAAAAGTTTTGGAGTCGAGATATTGGGGGAGAATGTTGGGAGGATAGAACCCTCCTTCGCCGAGTCTGACTCGGCTTCGGCGGGTGAAAAAGGAAATTTAGATGATGGGAGTTTTAGAGTTTTTACGGAGACGGGGAAAGAATTTATAGCAAAAAGTTTAATCGTATCTTCCGGAACGGAAAGAAGGAAATTAAATGTTCCCGGAGAGAAAGAATATTTAGGAAAAGGAGTTTCGTATTGCACCAACTGCGACATTCCCTTTTATAAAGACAAAACAGTGGTTATTGTCGGCGGCAGTAATGCGGCTTGCAGTGGAGCGGTTCATGCGGCCGATTTTGCCGGCAAAGTCTATATTGTCTACCGGAAAGATGAACTTCGTGCCGAACCGGTTTGGATTGACGATATAAAAGATAATCCTAAGATTGAGGTTCTTTATAATACGAATATAGTTAAGATACTAGGGGGACAAGAGGAACAAGACCCGCTTCGCCCGCGACTAGCGTCGACGCAGGCGCGAAGCGAGGCGAGAGAAACAGGTGGACAAAGGAAAGTAACGGGGGTGGAGTTGGATAACGAGTATAACGGAAGTAAAATATTGCCTCTGGATGGGGTTTTTGTGGAAATCGGCGGAGTACCGGCAAGCAGTTTTTTGGTTCCTTTGGGAGTGGAAATGGACGAAAACGGATATGTAAAAGTTAATGAAAAAATGGAAACTAATGTCATTGGTCTTTTTGCCGCTGGAGATTTTACGACAATGAGTTTATTTCTTCAACAAACAGTAACTGCTTGTGCCGACGGCGCAAAAGCGGCCGCAAGCGCTTTCAGATTTATCCGCGGACAAAAAGCGCCAAGACTTTTGGGGAATTCTCTTTAATAAGATAAATCTTAAAATTTTTTTAAACATTATAATAATTATAAAAATTATTTATGGATAATCCTTTTTTAAATGCCCAAAAACAGCTTGAAAACGTAGCAAAATATTTGGATATTTCTACTGATGTTTTGGAAGTATTAAAATACCCGCAAAGACTATTGGAAGTAAATATTCCCGTAAAAATGGACAACGGGGAAATTAAGGTTTTTAAGGGATTCCGGTCGCAGCACAATAATGCTCTTGGTCCTTTTAAAGGGGGAATCCGTTTTCACCCGCAAGTAAATAAAGACGAAGTTATGGCTTTATCAATGTGGATGAGTTGGAAATGCGCAGTTGCCGGTATTCCTTTCGGAGGAGGAAAAGGGGGAGTTACTGTTGACCCCAAAATATTATCGGAAGAAGAATTGGAAAGACTTTCCCGCGGATACGCTAAAGCTATTGCACCGATAATTGGAGCAAATATTGATGTTCCGGCACCGGATGTAGGGACGAACGGAAAAATTATGGATTGGATGGTAGATGAGTACGAGAAGGAAAAGAAGAACCAGGGGGATCAGAAGGACAAGGGAAAAATATTGGCGACGTTTACGGGAAAGCCGGTGGAAAAAGGTGGCAGCCTAGGAAGAGAAGAAGCAACGGGAAGAGGAGGGGTATTTGTATTACAACAAGTTGTAAAACAGTTAAAAGTGCAAAGTGTCCACTTCGACCGCGATCTGCCTCGACTGGGCAAGGCGGGAGCGAGGCGAGCAAAGTTAAAAATTGCTGTTCAGGGAATTGGAAATGTAGGATTTTGGTTTGCAAAATTAGCACAGGAAATGGGATTTGAGATTGTGGCAATTTCGGATTCTAAAGGAGGAATTATTAGGGAGGATTTGGGAGAGATTGGGAAAATCAGGGAAATAAAGGATTATAAAGAGAAGACGGGATCGTTAAGCGGATTTCCCGGCGCTACCCCAATCACTAATAACCAATTACTAACCACTGATTGTGATGTTTTGGTACCGGCGGCCTTGGAAAATGTGATTACCAAAGATAACGCGGATAAAATCAAAGCAAAAATAATTATCGAAATGGCTAACGGACCAACTACTCCCGAAGCGGATGAAATATTAAACAAAAAAGGAATTCTGGTTGTTCCTGATATTTTGGCAAACAGCGGAGGAGTAACCGTTTCGTATTTTGAATGGGAACAAAATATGATGAAAGAAAAATGGAGCGAAAAGAAAGTAAACGGGAAGTTAAAAGATAAGATCGTTGGGGCTTTTAGGGAGATTTGGGATATTAGGGAAAAGTATAAAGTTGACCTTAGGAAAGCGGCATATATATTAGCAGTTAAAAAGGTGGTACAAAAGATGACTTTTTGACACAAAGAAATGTTGTTTTTGGGTTTGGGTATTGTTTTGCCGATATGCGAAAAAAAAAGATTCTTCTTTATAACGGGATACCGACCGCACTGGTAAGTTCTGACGACATTCCATCTCTTTCTTTAATGGCAATAAGTGCTTTTTTAAAAGAAAAAGGATATTCGGTGGAATTAGTCTTTGATAAAGACGGCCTTGGTCAATTGAGAAAAAAATTACAAAACTGTCTTTGTGTCGGTTTTTCGGTTTATACCGGAAACGGAATAAACCGAAGTTTGAAACTGGCAGCAAAAATAAGAATGATCGACAATAAAATCCCGCTGGTATGGGGAGGATATCATCCGACGTTGGAAACAAAGCAAACAATGGAAAATAGTTTGGTTGATTATGTTATTCAAGGACAGGGGGAAATTGTTTTTTTTAATCTATTAAAATATTTTCAAAATCCAAAAAATAATAATTTACGGACAATAAAGGGATTGTCTTACAAACAAGGGAAAAACATTATCAATAACCCGCCTCCTGAATTTATTGACATTAACAAACTGCCCCCGCTTGATTTTTCCTTATATGATTTTGTCTATAAATCACGGGAATATATTGAATATGTCGGCAGCCGGGGGTGTCCGTATAATTGTGAATTTTGTTGCAGTTCGGTATTGTCTAAAACCAAGGGGATGAAATTTTCGCAGCTGAATATCGATAAAATTTTGTCTGATCTTAAATATATTAATAGTCACTATCATCCGAAACTTGTAGAATTCTTAGATGACAACTTTTTAATTAATGAAGAAAGAATTAAAGGGTTTATTGACGGATATAAAAAAAACGGCTTTACTTTTAATTGGACGGCTTTTTGCCGATGTGACTTACTCGCAAAGATTGATGAGAAAATATTGATAGAAATGAAGAAAATTAATTTGGAACGGATTTTTTTTGGCGTTGAGTCCGGTTCTTCC
>Ga0265296_1001867_pt1 | contig 22588 bp, 16 predicted proteins | sample MunlanPumphouse1_FD_189073 | JGI IMG/M metagenome (GOLD analysis project Ga0265296, IMG submission 189073) | Groundwater microbial communities from a municipal landfill in Southern Ontario, Canada - Pumphouse #1 | ecosystem: Environmental > Aquatic > Deep subsurface > Groundwater | place... | reverse complement strand
GACCGCATCGACCACATGGCCGTGCTCTCGCACCTCCGCCGTGTGATCTCGCCACTCTCCCGCTCCCAGCCTCACTTCGAGGCCCGTGACCTGCACCCGACCCAGTGGGGTCGGATCTGCCCGAGCGAGACCCCTGAAGGACCAAATTGTGGTCTTGTCAAGAACTTCGCCCAGATGGTGGAGATCAGCAAGGGTGTCGATGATGAGGAAGAGATCCTGCGGATCTTACACAATCTGGATGTCGAGCACATACGGGGTGAATCATGAGTAAGAAATCACGGGTTTTTGTTGACGGGGCCCTCATTGGCCTTGTCGATGACCCCAAGGCACTCGTCTCGACAATCCGCTCCATGCGCCGCCAGGGCGCCATAGCCGCTGAGATCAATGTCTCCCACAAGGAATACAACGGGGATGTTGTCCTTCTTACCGACCGGGGCCGGGCCCGCCGCCCGCTCATTGTCCTGAAGAACGGTGAGCCTCTCATTACCGATGAGGATCTCGGCCGCCTGGAACGAAAAGAGATTGATATCAGTTTCTTTGTCCAGCGCGGTATGATCGAGTTCATCGATGCAGAGGAGGAAGAAGACCTTCTCATCGCCATGAACTTCTCCAAGATCACCCCCGAGCACACCCACCTTGAGATCGACCCCTCGCTGATCCTTGGTATCGGTGCAGCTCACGTCCCCTTCCCTGAACATAATGCAAGTCCCCGTGTCACCATGGGTGCAGGGATGGTCAAGCAGGCGCTCGGTTTCGGTACTGCCAACATGAAGCTCCGCCCGGACACCCGTGGCCACCAGCTCCACTATGTGCAGAAACCGCTCACCCACACCCAGACCTCGGAACTGATCGGCTCCGATGACCGGCCCGCAGGCCAGAACTTCGTGGTTGCCATCCTCAGTTATGAAGGCTACAATATTGAAGATGCACTCATCTTCAACAAGGCCTCCATCGAGCGGGGCCTTGGCCGGTCCCACTTCTTCAGGACGTATGAAGGAGAAGAACGCCGGTATCCCGGTGGCCAGATCGACCGCATCGAAGTTCCCGAAGAGGATGTTGCCGGTGCCCACGGTGCCGACTCCTACAAGAACCTTGACGAAGATGGTGTGATCAACCCCGAGACCGTTGTTATGGAGAAGGACGTGCTGATCGGCAAGACCTCCCCGCCACGGTTCCTTGAGGAACCCTCCGGGGAACTGATCGCCGTTGAAAAGCGCCGCGATACATCTGTCACGATGCGCAGCAACGAGCACGGCATTGTCGATACGGTCATCATCACCGAAGGCGAGAACAGCTCCCGCCTCGTGAAGGTCCGCACCCGCGACCTCCGTATCCCCGAAGTTGGCGATAAGTTCGCATCCCGGCACGGGCAGAAAGGTGTCGTCGGTATCATCACTCCCCAAGAAGATATGCCCTTTACCGAGAGCGGTCTTATGCCCGATCTCGTCATCAATCCGCACGCCGTCCCGAGTCGTATGACCATCGGGCACATGCTCGAAATGATCGGTGGTAAGGTCGGATCCCTCGAAGGCCGGCGCATCAATGCAACGGCATTCGGCGGGGAGAGCGAGGCTGATATCCGCGCCTCCTTGAAGGCACTCGGTTTCTCCCATAATGGCAGGGAAGTGATGTATGATGGGTTCACCGGCAAGGCATTCAAGGCTGATGTCTACATCGGTGTCATCTACTACCAGAAACTTTACCACATGGTATCGTCCAAGATGCACGCCCGGTCCCGCGGCCCGGTGCAGGTCCTGACCCGCCAGCCGACAGAAGGCCGTGCGCGTGAAGGCGGTCTCCGTTTCGGTGAGATGGAACGTGATGTCATGATCGGCCACGGCGCCGCCATGGCCCTCAAGGAACGCCTGCTCGACGAGTCGGATAAGGTGAACGAATATGTCTGTGCGCACTGTGGTATGGTTGCGATGCTCGACCGCAAGCGCAACATGACCCGCTGTCTTGCCTGCGGTAACGAGACCGATATCTACTCGGTCGAAATGAGTTACGCATTCAAGCTCCTGCTGGACGAGATGAAGAGTATGGGTATAGCACCCAGACTGAAATTACAGGACGTGGTGTAACATGCCATCCCCAAAACGAATCGGACAGATTGAGTTCGGCCTGTTATCCCCCAAAGAGATCCGTGAGATGAGTGTCCGGAAGATCATCTGGGCGGACACCTATGATGATGACGGGTTCCCCTACCCCCAGGGCCTGATGGACTTAAATCTCGGGGTCATCGACCCCGGTCTCCGGTGCAAGACCTGCGACCAGAAGGCAAGCGAGTGCCCCGGCCACTTCGGCCACATCGAACTCGCCAAGCCCGTCATCCACGTGGGCTACACGCGTCTCATCAGGAAACTCCTGCGTGTGACGTGCCGTGCCTGTGGAAGGGTGCTCCTCTCCCCTGAGGAAGTCGAGAAGGTTGTCGGAACAGAAGACGATCAGACCGGTGACCTGCTCTCAGAGAAGGATGTCAAGAAGGAGCGCGTCTGCCCGCATTGCGGCGAACAGCAGCTCAAGATCAACTTCGAGAAACCGACCACCTTCTCTGAAGTGATGGTTGAGGAGGGCAAGAAGGTGGAGCATAAGCTCACACCTGCCGACATCCGCGCCCGCTTAGAGAAGATCCCGAACGAGGACCTGATTCCGCTCGGTATCAACCCTGATGTTGCCCGGCCCGAATGGACCATCCTCACCGTGCTCCCGGTACCCCCGGTCACGATGCGCCCCTCGATTATCCTTGAGAACGGGCAGCGGTCTGAAGATGACCTGACCCACAAGCTCGTGGATATCATCCGTATCAACCAGCGGTTCAAGGAGAACCAGGATGCAGGTGCCCCCCAGTTGATCATCGAAGATCTCTGGGAACTCCTGCAGTACCACGTCACCACCTACATGGACAATGAAGTGGCTGGCTGCCCCCCGGCCCGCCACCGCAGTGGCAGACCTTTGAAGACGCTCTCGCAGCGTCTCAAGGGTAAGGACGGGCGGTTCCGTGGCTCCCTCTCGGGTAAGCGTGTGAACTTCTCCTCCCGTACGGTTATTTCACCTGACCCGAACCTCTCAGTAGCGCAGGTCGGCGTCCCGCGGGCAGTAGCCAACGAGATGACGATCCCGGTCCGCGTTACGGCCTACAATATTGAGGAACTCAAGCAGATCGTAAGGACCGGCCCGGAACGCCCTGACGTCAACTCCCCTTGTGGAGCAAACTATGTTATCCGTCCCGATAACCGCCGGCTCCGCCTGGGTGCCGACAACCTCGATACTGTCGCTGACATGATCGAGCCCGGTTACACGGTCGAACGCCACCTCCGCGACACCGATGTCGTGCTCTTCAACCGTCAGCCCTCGCTGCACCGGATGAGTATCATGGCGCACCGCGTCAAGGTGATGGAAGGCAAGACCTTCCGGCTCAACCCTGCCGTCTGCCCTCCGTATAACGCTGACTTCGATGGTGATGAGATGAACATGCACGTGCCGCAGACCGAAGAGGCACGCGCGGAAGCAACCATCCTCATTGCCGTGCAGGAGAACATCCTGTCACCCCGTTTCGGCGGTCCTATCATCGGTGGTATCCACGACCACGTCTCGGGTATCTTCATGCTGACGCACGAGATGCGCTGGTATAAGAAAGAAGATGCACTCTACCTCCTCCGCTACACCGGTATCGAGCACATGCCCGCTCCCGGTAAAGTTGAAGATGGCGTTGAATACTGGAGCAACAAGCAGATCTTCTCCGTCATCCTCCCGGAGAGCCTCAACATGGTCTTCAAGGCCACGTCCTGCCAGAACTGCGATGTCTGCCAGAAGGAGAAGTGCGACCGTGATGCGTACGTACGCATCATCGATGGCCAGCTCCTCATGGGGACCATCGATAAGAAGGCAATCGGTGCATTCGACGGTCAGATCGTCAACCGTATCATCCGCCAGCAGGGGATGAAACGCGCAACGAAGTTCATCGATGACTTCACCAAGCTCTCGATCCGCGGTATCATGCTTGACGGATTCTCGTTCGGTATCGATGACGAAGACCTCTCCAAGACCGAGTACGGCCAGATCGATGAGGTCTTAAAGAACGCGGCACTCGATGTTGACCGCCGTATCAAGATCTATGAAGACGGCCAGCTCGAACCGATGCCCGGGCGTACCATCGAGGAGACCCTCGAGATGCAGATCATGCAGGTACTCGGGAAGGCCCGTGACCTGACCGGTCAGATCGCCGGCCGTCACCTTGGTCTCGGGAACAGCGCTGTGCTGATGGCAGTCTCCGGGGCTCGTGGTTCGATGCTGAACCTGACCCAGATGGCCGGTTGTATCGGCCAGCAGTCCGTTCGTGGTGAGCGTATCGTCAGAGGTTACGATGACCGGACGCTCCCGCACTTCAAGAAGGGTGACCGGGGCTCGGATGCCCACGGGTTCATCCAGCACAGTTACAAGGGTGGGCTTAACCCGACCGAGTTCTTCTTCCACGCCATTGGTGGCCGTGAAGGTCTCGTCGATACGGCCGTTCGTACATCCCAGAGTGGGTATCTCCAACGCAGAATGATCAACGCGCTGCAGGACCTCAAGGTTGCATACGACGGTACGGTCAGATCCACCGGTGGCCGCATCATCCAGTTCGAATATGGTGAGGATGGCACGGACCCGACCAAGAGCGCATTCGGGGACCCGGTCGATGTGAAGGGTATCGTCGAGGCAATTCTCAAGGAGGAGGTATAACATGCCTCTCGCAGAAAAGTACGACAAGAAGGTTGAGGCAGCAGCCCTCCCCCAGAAGACCAAGGATCAGCTCCGGAAGTTTCTGGCAGAGAAAGAGATCACCGACACCCAGTTCAAGCAGATCCTTGAACGTGTCCTCGCCGAATACCAGAGCACCCGGATTGAGGCCTGTGAGGCAGTCGGCATCCTTTCCGCCCAATCCATCGGGGAGCCCGGTACCCAGATGACGATGCGTACATTCCACTATGCTGGTGTCGCCGAGATCAACGTTACCCTGGGTCTCCCGCGTCTCATCGAGATCATGGATGCAAGGAAGGAGCCCAGCACGCCGACCATGACCGTCTTTTTAGAGCCCGAGTTCGGCAGCGACCGTGACCGGGCCCGGGAAGTCAGCTGGCAGATCGAGGCCGCCCCGCTCCACGAGTTCGGTGACATCACTACCGATATGGAGAACATGCATGTCATTGTCCACCTGAACACGAAGGTCTGTGACAAGCGGAAGATCTCTCCTGAAGAGATCATGGAGGTTGCGCCCAAGAAGATCCGCGACCGCCGTCACTACCGTGACTTCGAGCACGAGATCGATGAGGCAGCAGCAACGATCATCTTCTCGCCCAAGGACAAGGAGAGTTACCAGAATCTCTTCCAGCTTGCCGAGCACGTCAGGAACGTGATCGTGCAGGGTATCGATGACATCCTCCGGGTTGTCGTCAGGAAAGAGACCGGGGAGTATATACTTTATACTGAAGGATCCAACCTTAAAGACGTATTTGATGTCGTTGGCGTGGACACCACACGGACCCGCACCAATAACATCAGCGAAATTGCGCAGGTCCTCGGTATCGAGGCAGCGCGAAACGCCGTCATCCACGAAGCGGTCTCCACGCTCAATGAGCAGGGTATCGCCGTGGATGTCCGGCACCTCATGCTCGTCTCCGACATGATGTGCATGGAAGGCGAAGTCAAGCAGATCGGTCGTCACGGAATTGCCGGCGAGAAGGAGAGTGTTCTCTCCCGTGCAGCATTCGAAGTGACCGTCAACCACCTGCTCGACGCGGCCGTCGCAAATGAAGTTGACGAACTGAGCGGCGTGACTGAGAATGTTATCGTGGGCCAGCCGATCCAGCTGGGAACCGGCGATGTGAAACTGATCGCAGTCAGACAACACGACAATTAACTTTAGAAACTTACGAGGAATTGTACATGGATTTTAATGCATCACTCAGAAGAGCCATCAAGACAGGAAATGTAATTCTTGGCCAGAACAACACCGAAAAGTGCATCAAGGAAGGCAAGGCCCAGATGGTTGTCGTTGCCGGCAACTGCCCTGCCTCCTTCAAGTCAAAACTTGGCGACTACGAGAACCTCTTCATCCACACGTTCGAGGGCTCCAGCGTGGCACTCGGCAAGGCCTGTGGTAAGCCGTTCATGGTCAGCACCCTTGCCATCGTAACCCCGGGCGAGTCAGATATCCTCTCTCTCAAGAGGGCCTGAAGCGGGGGTATGCTATGGTTGAAGTGAAACTGACCGAAGACTGTATGCGCCTGATCTCCCAGTTCGAGAGCCTGACCGGCGCGGGAAGCCGCGACTGCGTCATGGACGACCGCAACGGGAGACTGATCTTCGTCATCAACCCCGGCGACATGGGACTTGCGATCGGCAAGAAGGGCGCCTCGATCAAGAAGGCATCCGAAGTCATGGGCAAGAAGATCGAGGTCGTGGAATACAACAACAACGCCGAGCAGTTCTTGAAGAACTGCTTCCTGCCGGCCCAGGTCACCTCCATCCTGTTTGAAGGCGAGCCCGAGGAGCAGACCGTCACCGTGGAAGTCCGGGATGAGGACCGCGGTATTGCAATCGGTAAGGATGGCAAGAACATCTTCAAGGCAAAGAAACTGGCACTGCGCCAGCACAACATTGCTGACGTCCAGATCCTCCAGAAACCCCTGGATGAGGAACCTGCCGATGAGCAGGATCCCCAGTAATCTTTTTTTAATTATCTTCGTTTGATCCGGGTAAACCCGCGGATTAGATCATTTCGGGATACCGTCCCCCGGGAGCCCGGTTCACCTGCTGTGGTACAGTTCCGGATGGGTGGCATGGTCTTCCGATGCGAAACGCGAAGGAAATCCTATATGCGCTCATAAACAACGGATCACTGCATGTTCATCTTTGCCCACGTCTTTTGTGGTGCCCTCATTGGCGTAGTATTCTGGCACCTGACTCATGACCGGCGGGCACTTCCTCTCTGTATCCTTGGCGCAATCCTTCCCGATCTTCTCGACAAATCGCTCGCCATGCTGATCCCCGGTGTTCTGGGATCCGGCAGGACCATCGGGCACTCTCTGCTTTTTTGTGCAGTCATTGTCGCATCTGCCCTGGTACTCTGGAAATACCGGCACACCCTTCTTGGCATGGCATTCGCCTGTGCAGTCTTCTCGCATCAGATCCTTGATGCCATGTGGTCAGTACCCTCCACATGGTACTTCCCGCTCATGGGTCCGTTTTCGGTATTTATCATCCCGGACTATGTCGGGCATTACTTCTGGCTTGAAGTTTCCAGCCCATCCGAGTGGGTGTTTGCAGTTGCATCGCTCCTCATCATCGTGTTGTGGTACCTGAACACGCCGGAACACCGGGTGGCATTCCTTACGGAAGAACGAGCCGGCACTGCCCGGATCATCACCGCGATCCTGCTCGGGGGAATGGGCATATATCTGCTCTATTTCGGACTGACCTCTCTCCCCTCAGCATTCTTTGCGCCAACGTATAACCCGATAACCGATCTCATGGCAGGTATTCTGGCCCTGTGCGGGACATTCGTTCTTATGAAATGGCCCGGGATCTCCCGTACTAGCATGGAGTAGTCAAAATCATTCTTCTCCGCAGTGCAGATTCACGGCACGTAAAAGTGTTCATTGCAGGGAAGAACTGCTGCGATTAAGAATCAGCCAGAGAAGAGCAAAAACGGGCCTGGAGGGATTTGAACCCCCGACATCCGGGTTAGAAGCCCGGCGCTATGTCCAAGCTAAGCCACAGGCCCACGGGCGTATGTGCCATTAGTTTTCGTGCTTGGGGATAATTAATCTGCTTCACTAAACAGCCGGCCCGGGCGATACGATTTCGTTTTTGTTGGATCGGACATATCCGGAATCCGTGAAGATGATACTTCCTATTCCCACACGGTAGTATCAGTACTTCTCTCATCATTCCTCTGTGAATCGTGGTAGTGTACACCCCCTGCCAAAAACCTGAGTGAATAATTACACCTTTATCAGCATCGCAATCGATCTCCGGCAAAAAATTTTCAACCACCCCCACACCCCCTGCTTAAATTTTTTCAGGCAGGGTCTGGTTGATCAGCAAACCATCTCACGTCGGCAAATCAAAAATTTTGTAGCATGTACATGCATATTGTAGGATAATTATCCGATTGTCGCTTCATCAACTGACACCTCATGATCGCGATTGAAAATTTTTCAGCAGAGTCTGCTTGAAAAATATGCTCTGGAGAATACCTTACTCCAAACAAATTGTTCGAACGCGGTACGTCTCTAAAATTTCCGCAGTACATTTTTATTGGATAGTCAGCAACTCGTATCACATTCCATCCCCCCGAAACTTCGAAGAACCGGAACAACACTTCGTCAATCATTCTGGGACCACGTAGACCCCATGCCAGGAAAATCCATTGAAGAGGCACCCGGATATTCTTGGGCAGTGACACTCAGCAGGTACCGGATCGCAACGCTTCTGGGTGATATCTTAGTATTCGGCTGGCTTTTTTGCCATATAGTGACCTTATCCGGCGCCCGCTGCCAGGTTAGATCTTACGCTTTTCTTTAGTTCGGGCTCAAATTTAGTGAAGTACTGAGTCTACAAATGAAAATAATCCTTAAAATCACCGTTATTTTGTGGGCGTTTAATAATTCCCGATCCTGTATTCAGGGATGTTATTATCAAATGAACAATATTATTTACTGCGGAGTTGATTTTATCATCTGTGCCATGAGCTACATATATCCCATGGTGGTCGAAGTATAATTCATCTGATAAATCGTTGAGGGGAGAAAAAATGAGACGTCCCGGTTTGTTCTTATGTCTTTTAAGTATGGTACTGATATTTTTCCTGGTAGCGCCTGTAAATGCTGAGTCATCAACAATTTCTTCGTTCACCCCGACCGTGGTGTATCAGGGTACTGCCCCCACGATTACAATCACTGGCAGTAATTTCAACACAACGAGCGTGACAGTCAAGATCATGAATGATGATTATGATAATGTCACTACAACTGCAACCTCTTTAACCAGCACTGAGATTGTCTGCAAGTTCACCAGTTCCAAATTGACTAGCATTGGGACTGGTGACTGGCACCTTGTGGTTGTCAATCCGGATGAATCAGAAGTAAAGAGTACCAGTCATTTCTCCGTCAAGAGCGCAATAACACTGACCTCCATCACCCCCACAAAAGCGAGAGCCAACAATGACAGTGTCAGTTTCGCCCTTACCGGTACAGGGTTAGCGGACATCGCATCCGTGTACCTCTATAACTCGGACTACACCAATATTACCGCATCAGATGTTGATCCAACCTCCTCAACCAAAGTAACCGGGATCTTCGATCTGACGGATGCGAACATAGATACCTATTATGTCTATGTCAAAGATTCGGCAGGCACCCGGAAATATGACAGCGCGGTTACCTTTGCGGTCACCTCAGATGCGGTTGGCAGCATTGATCTCGCATCATCTCCCACCGGTGCATCCGTCCTCCTTGATGGTACGTTAAAGGGAACAACCCCCATCACCATCGATGATCTTGACGTGGGGAGCTACAAACTTATCATCAAGAAAGATGGTTATTCCGACTGGGCGAGAACCGCAAAAGTCACGAACGGCGGTACCACCTCATTTGATGCAGTCCTTGAGGCTAAAACCGTCGCAACAACTGCCCCAACCGCCGTCCCGACAACCGCACCAACCACGGTCAAGACTACGAGAGTCAGTACTATAGCAGTACCCACCAAGTGGGTGGACACCCCGACTACTACCCCGGCTTCCCCGCTGGAAGGAGCGGTCATCATCGGCGCAATCGGGATTGGAATTATTGCAATTCGCCGGAAAGATTAATTTTTTTTTAAATTTTTCAGGAACTCCCGGATTATTGGCAGAAGCGCTGATAATCTTGTCTGGAACCGTCAATCCTGTTGTAAAATGAATAGAAAAAATGTTTTATGATCATCCTGCGTGGTAACACGAGGACTTGAGCACCTCAACTTCCGTGGGCTTCATCAGGCCCTCATGGAAGACTTCCTTGATGACCGATGTTGCGCAGAACCTGACCTGCACCCGGGCCGACATCCGCTCGCGCTCCTCGTAGATCATACCCCCCTGGGAGAACTCCACGATCCGCTTCATCGAGAGACTTGTTGCAAGGAGAAAGACGCAGATCCCGGAATCGCCCGCGGAGAGATCCTCGATATCGATCGAGGTCATGAAGATATGGGTCTCCGGTCCCGGTTCAACGCCCGCGATGGTGATGATGTTGTTGGTACTCTGCAACTCAATCGTCCGTGGCCTGCCGGCCTTGAGGTCCCGGATGATCTCGGGAGAGATACTGGTTAATGCGGCGCATTTCATAGTCTGGTCACCCGTACATTGGCAGATCTTTCTTCGGGGTAGCGTCTGACGACTGCTGCACTTCCTCGGCAAGTTTTCCCATGGTCTGTTCGATCTCAACCGCCTGCTCGATCAGCGGCTGGATGTCGAGAGCGAGATTGTACATCTTGTTGAGCACCTCGATGGTGGCAGCCGATGCCCGCGGGTCCGGCGCATTAATGGTCTCACCCAGCAACCCGACCGCAGGGATGTTCCGTGCCTTGCATTCCGTGAGGATACTGGATGCAATGCCCGAGATACTCCCGATGGGGAGGACCAGCGTATGGCCATCGATCCGCTTGAGCGCGTCCGGCGTGGTTGCCACACCAAAGACCCGCTTCTCCGGTTCATTGGTCACGATACCGGCAATCGTCAGCACCTCTTTTGGCTTAAAGGGCTCCAGCCACTCCATGATCGCATTTGAGATCTCGTAACAGATCGGGGGTGCGATGGGGATATCGGCCACGATGGCAGCAAGGGAGTAGGCATCCGTCTGCTTTGCATAGACCCGTACCGGATCATTGATGAGACCCTTGCTCATCATCGCAAGCGGCGGGAAGTAGCGGGAGTTCATGGAACCGATCTGCTTGAACTCGAGCTGTTCGACAAGATACTGGAGGGCTATGGTCCCGACAAGCCCGCTTCCCGGGAACCCCATGAGGATTGCACCGTTCTCCGGAATTGGCTGGGATATGATATTGAGATCCTTCTTCGGAGTAATTTCCACCAGATCCTGGTGGACCGTCCCGAGCTTGGTGAGGATCTCATTACAACACTCTGGAGCATCTGCCGTCATTAGATTAACATACACGAGCGTACTAAAAAAGTATTATGCAAGAGTATCCCATCAAACGCGGGCTGACAAAAGATCTCGAAACACGTGCAATTGCTGAACTGAAGGCCTGTTTTGGCGTGGAACCGAAGAAAACAGAGAAGGGCTACAGGATTGTTTTTGGCGCGCTCAAGCGGCTGGACGTCAATTGCGGGGACGGGGGAAAGTCCGTCATCATCGATACCGAGTCCGATATCACTGCATCGGATGACGTGATCATGGACACCAACAAGCGCTTCCGGAAATTCCTGGATGCATTGACCGGGTTCTCCACCAAGGAACGTGTCAAGCGGGCAAAGGGTGTGGAATAAAGCAGGATACTCCACGGATCTCCTGTGAGGCATGCGCGTGCCGGACTTCCGGGCGGGTCCTGAGTGACCCCTTTTGTCCGGTGAACTGCACCGGATGATCCCCAGGATGGCCTCACCGGAATATGGACCTGAACGTCCGCTTCCCCACCATCCCATCCTCTCCTTTTATTGAATCCCCTTGTGTGAAATCAGTGTTCTGACGCCCGGGCCGGTGGGGTTATCTCCGGGTCTTCGCAAGAAGGCAGATGACGCCGGCAATCAGGGGAAGTCCCATCCAGGCACCGGATGGCGATTTCTGCGTGGTCACCGGAACGGTTGTTGCCGTGGGCCGGACCTCTTCCGGCATCGTGACTTCCGGTGGCGCTGTGGTGGGAATCATGGTCGTGCGTACCGGGTTGAGCGTGGCAGCGACAAATGTCGTATCGGACGTGTCACCATTCAGGCCGGCAACATTCAGGCCGTAGAGGTAATACTGGTCCGCCACCACGACCTTTTTCCCGTCCCGGCTCACGGCAAGCGTCCGCAGCTGGATGCGGCTGTCGAACTTTCGTTTCGTGAGCAGCGACCCGCCGTGATCGAGAAGATACAGGGTGCCGTCATTTGCACCCACCGCGATCACGTTCCCGTTCCACGAGGATGCAACCGCGTTGGCCCACTGCCCGGTCAAAAACTCCCAGCGCACCGTCCCGTACCGGTCAATCCCGCGAACGGTGTTGTCCTGGCTCCCGGTGATGATGATCGAACAATCCTCATTGCAGGCCAGATCGTTGATCGCCGCATCGGCCACGCCCGCCTGCCAGTTGAGCGCCCCGCTCTTCGTATGCGACGAGAGGCGGGTGCCACCGGCCGTGATGATCGTCTCCCCGTCAGCGGAGATCACGATATATTCATCGAGGCTGCCGGAACGGTTGTCAGTCCAGACCGGCTTGAGCACCGGGGAGTAATACCGTATCCCGGTATTCGTGGTTGCCACCACAAGGTCGCTCGTTGGGGTGATGGCAAGCTGCTTCACCATGTCATCAGACCGGTTCATGGCGTAAAAATCCCCGTTGGGAGCAAATGAGTGGTAGTTGCCCAGGTTGTCCGCCGCGATGACAAACGTTCCGTTCCGGGAGATCGCGAGAGCCTGGATCTCGCCGTTCATGTTCCGCGACCAGATCTGTTGGCCGTCGATGGTGTACATCGTCACCACGTGGTTGGAACCCGTGACCACATACCTGCCGTCCGCACTCATGGCCGCCTCGAACCCGGCCGGCCCACCCCAGTGATGATTGTTATCCCACGAACGGGTCAGCAACTGGCTGCCCCCGGTGAATACGAGGGATGCATTGGGGTTCAGTGAAACTCCTGAGAACGTATTGCCGGAGATGACAGGGGACTGCTTCCAGTCGATACCGAGACTTGTTGCGGCTGCTGTGCCAACGAGGCATACGGCAATGACGAGCGCCAGTGCAGGGATTCGGATTCGGGAACCGGTGAACATGATTGATCCGGAGAAGGATATCATTCACCGTTATATCTTTTTATGGAACCCCGGGGTTATACCAATGGACTGCCCGGATGAGTGGGTCATGCCTTGCAGGGTAGTCGGATACCCGGTTCTCCGGCAATTACCCAGAATTTATCATCCCCCCGGGTGGAGACTGGTACAGGTACATGGCAGAGTTCGTATGCAACGGGTGCGGGAAGTGTTGCCGGAGTTTTGGCGCATTCATCCGGATCGAACGGCAGGTGACCGGTTCCGATTATTACTGCCGGTACGGCCTCACCAGCGAACACTTTGCGGCCCATGTCCAGCCAGAGTATGCCGATGAGATTGCCGACGAGTATGAAGAGACTGGTGGTGTGACCGGCGCGGAGAAGAAGGCCTGCCCGTTCCTGCGCCCGAACAAGGAGGGTGAAGGATCTGTCTGCGCCATCTATTCCACCCTCCCACCGGTCTGCCGGGAGTTCCGCTGCTACCGGATGCTGATATATGATGTCGCGAGCGGCGACATGCGGGGGAAGGTGGTCGGGAGTTACGATCTTCAGACCCGTGATGAGGCCCTTGCCACGCTCTGGAAGGAGAAGATTGCCGGCCTGCCCCACCCGCTCCCCCGGCAGAATGCTGTCCCGTTCACTCCATCGTCCGGGACTGCCGGGGATCGTGAATGGGTTAAATCTGTTTTAGTGATTCTCGCTGCCCACGGGTATCGGGGCGATCCGGTGGAATAATCGAGTTCTCTGGTTTTCAGGATGCCATGCCCGTGTATGCGGCCAGGGGGCACGTAAAAATCAGCGTGTGGGTCTTCGCCACAGGATTATTGCACCAAGTGCAGAAAGACCTGCAATCGCTTCGAATCCCGGTGTCTTCTTTGTCCCCGGTGCGGCAGGGGCAGGTGGAGCAGTCAGCGCCGGGGATGGTGCCGGGAACGATACGGTCGGGCTGATATTATCTTCACTGGAATGGCCCTGATACGGTGTGGACGTATTCGTTGCCGTGGTTGTTGTGTCCGGAGAAATGACATACCGGAACAGGGTAGAGGGTCCCTGCGAGCCACCCTGCCCATAGGCATTGGTGATGGAGATCGGAAACGATCCAAGGGACGATTGTGGGGTGATGACCGTGAGCAGGCTGTCATTGATAATATGCAGGCCTGTTGCGGTTTTTCCCCCGAACCGGACATCCGTTGTGCCGGTAAACCCGGAACCCGTGAGGGTGACTACCGTTCCTCCCTCCATGGAGCCGGAGGAGGGGGAGATACCGGTCAGTCTCGGGACTGGGATATCATAGCGGAAGATAGCCGCCGATCCCGCCGAACCTCCGGTATGGGCAGGATTGATGACATACAGGGCAACCGGCCCGGCAGAATTTGGTGGCGCGATGATCGTGAGCTGGCTGTCATTGACAATGGAAAGGCCCGTTGCGGAAACACGACCGAACTGTACGTCCGTTGCGCCGGAAAATCCGGATCCCGTGACGGTGACAACCGTGCCTCCGGTTGTGAAACCCGAGGAGGGCGTGATATTGGTCAGTTCCGGCTGTGGGAATTCATACAGGTACATGGTAGACAGATCCTGCGAAATTCCGATCCCGTGGGCATTAGTAATGGAGACCGGAACCGTTCCGGGAGAATATGGCGGGGTCATGACCGTGAGATGGCTGTCATCGACAATGTTCAGATTCATCCCGTATCTGCTCCCGAACTGAACGTAATCTGTACCGGTAAACCCGGAACCCGTAAGGGTGACCAGGGTAAAACCGGCAATGGGACCGGAGGAGGACGAGATGCCGGAGAGTCTCGGGGGAGGAAATTCATCATACTCGTACATCGTGGATGGATCCATGGAACGTCCGGTCCCGGCGGGGTTGATGATCGAAAGGTGGACGGTCCCTTGTGGATTTGGTGGCGCGATGACCGAGAGGCGGCTGTCATTGAAAAAGCTCAGACCCGTCCCGGAGGTTTCCCCAAACCGGATGTCCGTTGTGCCGGAAAACCCGGAGCCCGTGATGGTCACTACCGTACCTCCGGCGATTGGACCACCTGAAGGAGAGATACCGGTTATTTGCGGGACTGAAACCGCAGAGACCGGTCCGACGAATGCGAGAAGGAGAACGATGGCAATGCAGATCAGCACACAAAACCTGAACTGGCGGGTCATTTCATTGAATCCTCCCCTGAATGATTATGGTACGATACATGGAACAATATCCTGGCAGATGATTATGTCAGGTATTATCCACCAATTCATAAATATAGCGAATTTAATTCAGGGGAAATGTATGCTGGTCCTGTTCAGGAACGACGAGTTGTTTCCGGTACTACCCCGGCTGGATAACAATGTCGGCATACCCCCATCAAAATCCCTGATCCCAGCCCGGCCGGTCAATCGCACTCATGGATCCGTGCCGGGTTCTGCCGGCAATTAAAAGAGAAAAAAAATTATTCAATAATGATCGACGGCTTGAACGGCAGGGCGGTCAGTGCCTTCACGTGACCGCTGCCCTCCGCATCCACGATGTGGACCGGCACCCCAAACTCCTGTTCGAGGAATGCCTTTGCCGATTCGAAGACCTGCCGCTCGTTGACGGGCTCCTTTGCCACCGGCTCGACCACGTGCGGGGGCAGGCGGTGGATGAGGGTGGTGCACTGCTTGGCCGCATCGGTCGCATCCTTGCCGCGTTTCCGCATGGACTCGTCCTTCATGATCTCCTTGACAACCATGTTCCGGTCCGTTGCGGCGGCAATGGTCTGGAAGATCTGGTACTTCCAGGCCGGGGCGAGCGCGATGGTGATCGCCTTGGGGGTGATCTGGATCAGTTTCTGGATCGACTCGATGTCCTCAACGGTCCGGGCCAGGAGCTCCTCGGCAAGTTCGGCTTTGACATTGACGAGTTTTTCGTTCGCAACCGGCCACGGGGCAAACGAGACAAGCCCTTCCCCGGCCAGTTCCTTCCAGAGGTGTTCGCCCGTGAACGGGATAAACGGCGAGAGGAGCCGGACCCAGACCGAGCAGAGCTCGTGGAGCTCCCGTGAGCCATCGCAGTCCTTGCCGAGTCTCCTGCGGTACCACTTCAGGTCGGTCTCGATCCCGAAGTAGGACTCCTGCAGGGCCTGCCGGGTCTGGAAGTTGTCGAGCGCTTCCGTGGTCCTGGCAATGTGGGCCTGGAGCCGGCTCATGAGCCAGCGGTCGATGTCGTGCGGCTCGCCGCCCGCATCCTTTGTCTCCATCACGGTGTTGTAGAACCGCTCGATCTGCTTCTTTGTCGAGAGAACGAGTTCGTTGCGCCAGTCAAAGTCCTGCCACGGCTCGGCGCTGCCCATCAAGAACATCCTGACCGTGTCGCCGCCGAACTCCGTGACCGCGTCTTCTAAGAGGAAGACGTTGCCCTTGGACGACGACATCTTGGCGCCGTTCAAGAGACCCATGCCGAAGACGACCATGCCCTTGGGCATCAGGTTCTTCTGGCCCTCAAAGACCGTTGCATGGTGGAAGATCTGGAAGGTGAGGTGGTTGGATATGAGATCCTTTGCCGAGAACCGGAAGTCGTAGGGATACCAGTACAGGAACTCTTCCCGCATGGCATCGAGTTTCTTCTTCTCGGGGAGATCTTCTGACTTCTTCCCGAGGAAGATGTAGTCGAAGACTTCGGGGGTGAGGAGCTTTGAGTCGATCTCCTTGATCCGGTGGGCGATGGTGTAGTACGCCATGTACACGGTCGAGTCGGAGAGTGGCTCGATCAGCTGCGTGGTGTCCCACGGGAACTTCGTGCCAAGACCGACACGACGGGTGCAGGCCCAGTCCTTGAGCCAGTCCACCGTGCGGTCGAACTCGGCCCGGACTTCGGGGGGCACGAGTGCCATATCCGTGAGCTGGTCCTTGACCTCCTGCTTCCATGCCGGGTCGCTGTACTTCAGGAACCACTGGTCGTGGAGGATCTTCACCTTCACCTTGTTGCCGCACCGGCAGACCACGGGACGCTGGTCGAACTCGTGCATCACGACCGAGTCGTACTTCTCGGTCATGAGGAGGGCGACGTCGTCGCGGGCAACCCGGACCGGCTTGCCGCCGTACTTCTCGAAGAGTTTTCCCTTACTGAACTCGGCCGAGTAGATCTCCTGCGTGAGGGCATCCATCCGGCTGTCCATCTGGTTCAGGATGCCGGCCTTCTCGACCGCGAACTGGGCCGGGACTTCGCCATATCCCTCGACCTTGATCAGGGGGATCGGCTTGATATCCTTGTATTTGCCGGCCTGCTGGAGGTCGCGGAGGGCAATGTAATCGAACGGTGCGTGAGCGGGAACGCTCATCACCATGCCGGTGGCCATGTCGGGGTCCACGAACTCGGCGGGGAGGATCTGGATCTCGCCGCAGAGCGGGTGGCTGACCTTTTTGTCAACAAGATCGCTGCCCTTGATCTCTTCCTTGATCTCGACCGTGTGGTCCTGGAGAGCGAGCTTCTCGGCTGCCTCTTTGGAGACGATCCAGGCCTTGCCGTCAACGATGGCCTTTACGTAAGTGACGGTCGGGTTGGCCCAGAGGTTGGTGACCCCGTGGATCGTCTCGGGTCGGAGAGTGGCGCACGGAATGAACGCGTCACCGTACCGGAACATGACGAGCGTGAACTTGATCACTTCGGCCTTGTCGCCTTCGAGCAGGTCGTGGTCGCCGACCGGGTTGTCGTCCACCGTGCAGTACCGCACCGGGTGGGCGCCCTTGATCACGTGCCCTGCCTCGTAGAGGTGCTTCCACTGCCACTCGATGAACTTCGAGTAGGTGGGGTCAACCGTGATGAACCGGCGGCGCCAGTCAATCGAGAGACCGCAGGCCGTCATCACGCGCTGGTACTCGGCAGCGAAGTGCTTGACGATGGTTAAGGGTTCGGTGAATCCTTCGAGCACATTCTGCGGCACGCGGTAGAGATCGCGGTAGAGCCGGATCGTCTTCTCGTCCTTGTTGGCAATCCTCTTCGAGATGCCGACCACAGGAGCGCCCGTGACGTGGAACGCCATCGGGAAGAGCACCTGTTTGCCCTTCATCCGCCAGAACCGTGCGATCACGTCCGGCACAATGTAGGTCCGGCCGTGACCCACGTGCATGGCACCGCTCGGGTACGGGAACGCGACATTGATGTAGAACTTTTCGAGTTTCGAGGGATTGGACTCGAACGAATGAGTCCACTTCTCGTGCGCTTCTTCTTCAAACGCTGGTAGATCGAACTGACTCACTTGCATGCACCATCCACAAAAAGATTATACCGGCCTTAACTTGATGACCTCATTGTTCGTGTAGCGCCGGATCATCTCCTGCGCAATGCTCGAATTCTTGGCAAGATGGATCTCGCCTTCCTCGTTCACGGTTGCGGTGAAGAGGTACTCCTTGCCGGAGAAGACGTCCACGATCTTGCCGCTCTCGCCGGGGGCGATGATCGTCAGATTCTTCTTGTCGGTCTGGATCTTCAGGCCGCCGCCAAGGTTGATCTCCTCGTCGGCCTTCTGCGGCTGGGCAGACTGCCGGTCGAACTCGGAGCGGGGCTTGATGTCGATGCCGATGCCGAGCTTGTTGACGATGCCGGAGATGTTCTTGCCGCCCTTGCCGATGGCGGCGGGAACATCCTTGTCATCGATGTAGACCACGGCTTTGGTATCGCTGAGCATCTGGACGTCCACGAACCCGTCGGTGTAACGCCCGATCTCGCGCTGGATCTCCTTCTCGTTCAGTTTCCAGCCGGGCCGCTCGTCGCTCTCCTTCTCCCGCTCCTTGTGCGGGGCTTCAGGTGGCGCCTGCGGGGCACGGTAGGTGCCGGTCGCGGGAACCGGCTGGCCCACGTGCTGGACCTGGACGGATGAGGGCTGCGTGTAGCGTGGTGCCGGGGCCTGCGGGGGGGCGGCGATGACCGGCATGACGATGGTCTCGCCATCGTACCGGAAGATGTCCAGCACGAGTTCCCTGGTCTCATGGTCGGTGACGGTGGTCACGGGCCGGAGGTGCATCTCGACATCCATGCCCTCGGGCACCTTGATGGTGAACCCGACATCGTAGGTGTGGGTGATGACGCCTTCTTTGACAAAGATGATGGTGTTGACGACCTGCGAGAGGACCGAGAAGTCCACGCGGTCACTGAAGCGCTGGACTGCGTCCTGCACGCCGTTCGCGTGGATGACGCCGACCATGCCGAGACCGGCCAGGCGCATGTCGGAGAATACCGTGAAGTCTTCTGGCTTCCGGAGTTCGTCGAAGATGACGAAGTCGGGGCGGACGAGGAGGAGTACGTCAGCGGTGTTCGCCATGCTGCCGTCAAGCGTCGTGTACTGCGTGATCTGGTCCGGGACCTGGAGTTCCCGTGGAGCTTCCATGGTCTTGACGACAAAGCCGCTGTCGGATAAGAAGGTGGCAATGCTCTGGGCGAGCGTGGTCTTGCCGGCACCGGGCGAGCCGATGACGAGCATGCCGCGTTTCTCGCTCGTGATGATCTTGGTGATGATCTCTGACTTGGCGTAGTCTTTTAATGAGACGTCCACGATGGGGCGGACTGCGGTGATCTCCATGCCGTCCGAGAACGGCCGGCGTGCAATGGCGATCCGCATGGAGCCGATCTGGACGACCGTGATGCCGCGTTTCTCGACCTCGATGAATCCGTCGGGGTCGCGCTTCGCCCGTTCGAGAATCTCCTGCGCCATCATGCGCAGTTCGTATTCGCTCGTGGGCGCGTCGCGGATCTTCACGAGTTTCATGTCGCTGATGGAGCCTTTCTTGGCCCGGGGCGAGATGCGCTCCTTGAGGTACACGGCGATGGTGTGCTCGTCAAAGAACTGGTCGATGGCGAGCGGTCCGAAATCGGTGACCTGGGCTTTTAAGAAGATGACATCGAGGCCCTTTGCCCGTGCCACTTCGGCCTGCACGTTGTCGCTTGTGATGAACCGTGCCTTGTTGTCGATGGCGATGCTCCGGATCATGGCGTCGATCTCGCCGCCGCTTGCGAGCTTGACCTGCTCGAGCGAGGGGCGGATGCCGGAGAACTTGAGTTCAATGGTCTTCTCTTCGGCCATCTTGCAGAGCTGCTGGAGTTCGTTCAAGCCCGAGAACCCGATCTCGCGGCCGTTATTGGCCTGCGCCTCGAGTTCGGCTATTACCGCTTCCGGGACGATTATTGTTGCACCCTGGTATTCACCGGCCTTTATCATGGATGTTATGCGCCCGTCAATAAGGACGCTCGTATCAGGTACTAAAATCATATGGTATCATCTCGTATGGTCTTGGTATCGTATTGCTACGATATGGTATGCTATACTATTCGCATGCGGGAATACGCAGCACGCATTCCCCGCGCATGTGCTCCCGCGCTTTACCGTCGCGGGTGCATCGATATACAACGACACAAAATCGTTGATGTGTCTAATATATGGGGAGGAAGTTTATATACGTGAGGGCGAGCCAACGGTGGTGCACCACGGACCTGAAAATAATCCAACGGGTTCTTCGAGTGTGAGGGAGAAGCGATTTTTGCTTATTAATGTAATGAGGGGGTTAGAGAGAATGCGAAAAGCATATCAAAATTATTTTGATCTCAGCAAATTGTATCCATGTCAGTGACATTCACTCAATAACTCTCTGTTTTTTTATTACAGATGATTGAAATATTGGAAATTAGTCAACTGGGATCACGAATATAATCTTCAATAATTTTTCCGTAACCTTTTTTCTGGAATTCAATTGCATCGTGTTCGACAATTGAGGTTTTCCATCCAATTGGGTATTGGTATTTATTTCCGCTCGACGCACTCAAACAATTATTCTCTAATGGAAGTGTATGGGAAAATTGAAAAACAACTTTTTGCCCTGCACTCATGGTATCTTTTTTGGGCATTTCTCTAATTGTTTTGGCCCGATTAACCGTTTGTAAGTATTTTCTTTGAGCCTCTTCAATAATTTTATGAAATAATTTAGAAAACTCTGATTCTGATTTAGTATAGTTTTTTAAAAGAATCTCGATTTTTTTAAGTATTTCCAATTCATTGTCTGGTTTAATTGAAGAATCCTTAGTTTCAGTTTTTCGTTTGGTGTAGTTTTCGTCTTTTAGTAAAATTATTTGAACTAACTGCTCATGTAAATCCTGTAACAAATTGTAAATGTGTTTTGTCTCCTCTTGAGTCAAATATTGATAATATCCCTTACAATCCATTGTTACATTATTTTGTAAACTGTGGAGTGATTTTCCCTTTTCATTGATTTGATCTAAAATTGGTTTCCATTTTTCATACTGTCCCAATTTTTGTTTTATCACTACGGCAATTTGTTCTAGATATTCTGAGTATTCTCCAGTGAGACAACATTTCACCCACTCTTCTAACGAAAGAGAATTGTTTTTAGAAGAAAATAGATTTTCATTTGAATCGTCTATACCGATTGAACGAATATTTTTCATAACAAAATAATACTTTTCGAAATCCAATAAAAAATCAGGATCATTTATGAAAGAAACGTCATCCGGAAACTGTTGTTTTGTCGTTATTAGGTCCCAATAATTTATTTCAGAATGACCAAAAAAGTCTTTTAAGAGCCAATATGATTCAATTCCAGCATTGGAATATTTTCGGTCTCTGTCTTGGAGGTCAGTCGGACTGATTTTGGAAAATTGAACTTCAAAACCTATTTTCCGATTATTTTTTACTGCAAAGACATCTGGCCTAAAATTATTATCTGCTGTGGGACATTCTTCGGTGACAACATCCCATCCTTCTGTTTTACAGATTTTATAAATTGCATACTTCATCTCCTCATGTTCCTGAGATTCTGGTTTCCATGAACAGGATGCAGGCTTAACCTTATGATAAAAAAATTGTAATCCCTTATTTGAGTTTCTTAAATGGCCCGGACTATTACAACAGATCATAGTGACAAAAAAACCTTCATCACGCTGTTGTCGTTTTAGTTCGTCCCATCTTTTTTTTGGAATTTCCGGTCCTAAAACAATTTCATCGTTGATTTTCGCTTTTAATGGTATGAGGCATTCCTTCTACTTTTATCTATTATATTTTCTTGCAATAAAATAATAATTTAGAATTGTTCTTCACTTCAAATAACCGAATGAAGAATCTATCTCAAATGGATCTTTTGGGGCCGGAGGGTCAAACTTAATAGAAGCCCGCTATTGGCCTTGGTATGTTGGGACCCCCCTCCCAAAAAATAATTGAAGGGGGGGGTCAACCGTCAACCCCCCCCTTGCATTCCGCCCCCTCATTACCAATGTCACCGTCGGCAAACCCCCGCCCCCCATCACTTTTCCGGGCGGCCAATCACTGATCGATGGGGGGGTCAAAACCAACCCCCCCACCCCCAAGGAGGGGGGGTCTCCGCGTTTTAAAAACAAAGTGAGGGGGGGGGTCGACTGTTGACCCCCTCATCAAAAATGGGATGTACGCAGTATTGCACGCGTGATCTGTCACGATCTTTTGGGGTCGTTCAGACGGAGCGTCCTGCCCGGCAGCCTACCCAGAAATGGTAAGGGGGGTCGAAACCGGCAAAAGGGGGGGAGGGGTCGACCGGTGACCTCCCCCCCATGCGGGTGGGGGGGTCGATGGG
>Ga0265296_1001866_pt1 | contig 22593 bp, 22 predicted proteins | sample MunlanPumphouse1_FD_189073 | JGI IMG/M metagenome (GOLD analysis project Ga0265296, IMG submission 189073) | Groundwater microbial communities from a municipal landfill in Southern Ontario, Canada - Pumphouse #1 | ecosystem: Environmental > Aquatic > Deep subsurface > Groundwater | place... | reverse complement strand
ATGGATTCTGGGAAAGCGAAATCAACCACATTAACACCAATCCATACACTTGGACCGACCGCTGCAATTATTCTTCGGCGGGAAACTATACTGCCAGAGTAATGGTTCAGCGGGATGTGGCTAACTGGGCTTATGATACAGTGATAATTAGTGTCATAATCGCTTCTCCAAAGGCGGCTACCAACACTGCTCCCACTGTTCCCCTAAAGTTCTCTCCGTCAAAAGATGCCATTAACATAGATTATTCAAGTATTAAATTTTCTTGGGAACCGTCTTCTGACCAAGATAAAGACCAAATTACTTATGATGTTTATTTAGCTACTACTAATCCTACTAAGTCAGAGAGTTGGACAAAAATTTTAGAATGTTCAGGAATACCAGGAACGAGCTGTTCAACTAAATTAAACCCAAAAACTACTTATTACTGGAATGTGGTTGCTTATGATGGGAAAGATTATTCGCATTCGCCAGAATGCAGCGTTCCAAAAGATTGCGAAATAAAATGAAAATAAGACAGTGATTAAAAAACAATTACAATTTATTCTCAAACAGGGCGAAAATTCTAAAATAGAATTTAAAGAGAATTTGGATAAAAATGTTGCTAAAGACATCTGCGCTTTTGCCAATAACTCCGGCGGCAAAGTCTTTTTAGGCGTTGATGACAACAATCAGCCAAAAGGCATTAAGATTACTAATCGTTTAAAGTCGCAAATTCAGGATTTAGCTGGTAATTGCGATCCGGCGATTAAAGTTAATTTAAAAGAAGCAGGCAATATTTTAATCATTGAAGTGCCGGAAGGCGCTGACAAACCATATAGTTGTTCAAGCGGATTTTATTTAAGACAAGGTTCTAATTCGCAAAAGATGAACCGAGGCGAAATACTTGCATTGGCTGTTGATGAAGGCAAGATTAGGTTTGATGAACAGATTTGCGAAGATTTTGATTATCTTAAAGACTTTGACAAAGACAAATTTGAGCATTATGCCAAAGAAGCGCAAATTTCTAATATTTTAAATATAAAAGATATTTTAATCAATTTAAATGCCGCTAAAATTATTAATGGCAAATTAAAGTTTAACAATGCCGGAGTTCTGTTTTTTGCCAAAAATCCCCAGCGTTTTTTTGTCGATGCAGTTATAGACTGCGCTTTATTCAAAGGCAATGACAAAACAGAAATTTTGGATAGAAAATTATTTAGAACCGGTTTACTGGAACAATTGCAAGAAGCTGTTATTTTTTGCGAAAAGCATCTAAATTTACGATATGAGTTTAAACAAGCAAGACGAGAAGAAAAATACGAGATTCCCATTAGAGCTGTTGAGGAAGCGATAGTCAACAGCTTAATGCACCGCGATTATTTTTTTAAGGGGGCGCATAACACTATTTATATTTATGATGATTTTTTGGAAATCAGCAATCCTGGCGGACTACCCAAAGGCCTAACAGAAAAAGATTTTGGGAAAAAATCAGTGCGCAGAAATTTAATTATTGCTGATTTATTTTCTAGAACAAGATATGTAGAAAAAATTGGTTCAGGAATTAAGAGAATAAAGCAAGCAGTGAGGAAATCTGGCTTAAAAGGACCTAAGTTTAAATTTGGCAATTTTTTTGAGATAGAATTTGTGCGGCAAAATGGCGGAGTAAATGGCGGAGTAAATGGCGGAGTAAATGGCGGAGTAAATGGCGGAGTAAATAAAATACTAGGATGTATCAAAGAGAATCCCGGAGTGCGAGCTAATCTTATAGCTCAAAAAATGAACATATCTCAACGCGCAGTTGAGAGAATTTTGAGTTTGTTAAAGAAAGATGGTAAAATAGAATTTAAAGGGTCGTTTAAAACTGGCGGATATTTTTTAAAATAAAATTTATGTTGAATAAATTAAAAAAAATAAAAATAAAATCAGCAATTTTAATTATTAGCGGATTTGTGATTTTAAGTTTGCTTAGTTTGGGGCTAATCGGCTATTTTGCTAATAAAAATCTGCCGGAAATGCTTAAACAGCAGGAAGAAGCAAAAAAACAGCAGGAAATTCAAAAAATTCAAGAATTAGTCCAAAAAGCCATAGAAACAGGAGGAAAAGAACCGTTAATTACTATTTCAAAAAATGGTTTTTCTCAAGAAGAAATTAAGATCAAAGCTAGTAGCTTTATTAGTTTTTATAATTCTACTGATAAAGAAGTAGAATTAAATTCGAGAATAATCAAACCGGGAGTGACTGCGTCTATGAAGTTTAAAGAATCTATAGAAATTAAGATGCAGAATAAGATATTAAAAATTTATGTTGAATAAATTAAAAAATGAAATTTTATAACCGCAAAAAAGAATTAGAAATTCTGGAAACGCACTGGAAAAACAGCGAAGAGCATTTAATTTTGGATGTGCTTTATGGGAGAAGAAGAGTTGGCAAGACTGAATTGATCAAAAGATTTAGCCGCAATAAGCCTTTTTGGTATTTTTTTGTGGACAGGAAACCTTTACCCGAGCTTTTAGCTGAATGGTCAGGCATATTAAGTGAAAAAATAGGTGGAGGCGGTATTTATCCAACATTAGGCAAGTTTTTAGAGGCATTATTTCATTTTACCAATCAAAAAAAACCGGTGATTATGTTTGATGAATTTCAGAATTTTAAATATATTTATCCGCCGGCTTTTTCTGAATTTCAGCATTATATCGATGATTATACTTTAATCTCGGGCAAAAAAAGCAAAGGAGTATTGGTTTTAGCCGGTTCGGTTATTACGATGATGAAACAGATTTTCTGCCGCTATAGCGAACCTTTATTTGGCCGGGCCTCCGGCAGATTTGGGGTAAGGCCTTTTGATTTTCCATTATCTTTTAAAATTTTAAAGGATTTAAACTTTCTTAAATTTAAAAATGCGTTTGATTTATTTACTTTATTTAATGGCGTGCCAGCTTATTATAAAATAATAGAAGAGAGAAATCTTCAAGATGCCAGCTTAGAGCAAGTTATCCTAAAACTTTTTATTGAAAAAAATTCTCTTTTAAGAGATGAAGGGCATTTTTTAGTTCAAGAGGCTTTTGGCCAGGATTTTGAACGGTATTTCAATATTTTATCTTTAATTGCCCGCGGTAAAACCAGATTGACAGAGATTGCCGGCGCTATGAAAATAGAAGCGTCTAAAGTGAGCGTTTATTTAAATCGTTTAGAGAAAAATTTTGAATTTATTGAGCGCAGATTGCCAATATTTGCCAAACAGGAATCTAATTTAGGTCGATATTATCTTAAAGATATCACTTTGACATTTTGGTTTCGCTATATTTATCCTAATTTGAGTTTAATTGAAGGAGGATTAGGCGATTTAGTGATTAAAAAAATTCAAGAAGATTTTAGCAATTATCAAGGCTTGGTTTTGGAGCCGATAGTTCAATCTATGCTGATGCAGAAATTGAAGCAGGGCAGTCTGCCTGTTAAGGGCTTGCCCAAATTTGGCCGGTATTGGGGAGCTAAAGCCGAAATAGACATTGTGATTGGCGAAGAAGACAGGAGAGAGGAGATTCTTTTAGGAGAGATTAAGTTGAATAATAAGCGGATTACTAAAAGTTTAATTGCTGATTTAAAACGCAAGGCTGGCATGGTTAAAGAATTTAAAAATTATAAAAAAATTAAGTTTGCCGTAGTAACATTGGAAAAATTGAGTTTAGAACAAAAAAGGATGTTAAAGCAAGAGGATGTTTGGTTTATAAGTTTAGAAGATTGGGCGAGTAAAACTCATTAGTATAATACTGGCGAGTATTATACTGGATGACAAATAAATTAAAATGAAATTTATGTTGAATAAATTAAAAAAGAGAAAAATAAAATCAGCAATTTTAATTATTAGCGGATTTGTGGTTTTGGGTTTAGTTGGCTTTGGGTTGATTGGGTATTATGCTCAAGAAAAAGAGATTCCAGAAATAGAAGCGCCAAAGCCAGAAATTAAAGTCTCTTCTTTCATTGGTAAGATTATTGAGATTAAAGATAAAGAGATAAAAATTCAAATAAGTGTTGCCCAAAATCAGGGCATAGAACAAGATAATATGATTTTAACAATTTCGATAACTCCGGAAACGAAATTTATTGAAAAAGATGAGATTTTAGAGAAAAAGAAAGAAATTGCTTTTTCTGATTTAAAAATAAGTGACCAAGTTATTGCCATTGCTCAAGAAAACATTGCTTGGCAAAAAGAATTTATCGCTCAAAGTATTTTGAGGATAAAATTAGCGGACGTAAAATAAAAAGCTTATGAAATTAATAAAAATATTTTTATTTAGTGCGATAGTTTTTATTATTTTTTTATTTGTTATTTCTCATGTAGCACATGCTTATGAGGATAATTGCAATGGGGTGGATGATGATGGTGATGGACAATGTGATGAAGATTTTATTGCGAACACTATATGTGATGGACCAGGCGATACAGACTCATGTCAGGAGGGGATATTACAGTGTCCTAAAAGTTGTGGAGTTGCCGGTGTGTATTGCGATGATTATACAGATAGTACCACAGAAAACTGCACTGATTGTGACCAAAATGATGAAGATTGCGATGGGGGGGCAAATGCATCTGATTCCGAGTGCTCGTTGTGTCGGGAGTGTAGTGACAATGGAGGTGCATGTATTTATCCTTATTCTGATATATATCTGCCCCAGTGTAGTGGCGACAATCTTATTACATACAGCTCTCTTGGTTATACTTGTTGTAGCTGTGGTGATGATGATGTTCGTCATGTTTGTCGAAAAAGTTCAAGCAGTTTCTGTCCAAATGGATGTGAAAGTTCTCCCTCACCACATTGTGTAGAAGGCGAAGGTGAAACCGTTCCCTCCGCCCCCACCGGCTTGACCCATACTGGCAATACTACTATCAGCATTGCTTGGGACTGGAATAGTTCAGACGGGGCTAGTTATTATAAGATTTATAAAGCTGATGAAACTCTTATTGCGACAGGAATAAATGTCAGTGAATATAACCAAACAAGCCTTGCTTCGGCTAATACTCAATACGGTGTAAAAGTCAAAGCTTGCAACGCTACTGGTGATTGCTCTGGGTTTTCTGATATTGCTTCGGCTTATACTTCAGCCAACCCACCAATAATAAAAAACCCTAGCAATATAATCGAGACTTCTATTACTTGGAACTGGGAATCAGCAGGAAGTCACACCGGCTATGAATTGCGAAAAGAAGATAAAATCACTCTCGTGGAAGACACGACTGATAGGACGGTAAAAGAAAGCGGGTTAACCAAATGCACTTCTTATACTCGTTATATCGGCGCCTATAATGGCGATTATAAAGTCCTAAAAGGCGCAGGAGATTTTGTGCTACAAGATACTGCTATGAGCGCTAAAACAACTGGGTGCGCTTTGCCACCAGACCTGATTATCCAAGACCCCTCTATTGCCGGAACCTTAACCCCAGGCACCTATCTTTCTTTTTCCGGCATAGTTAAAAACCAAGGCGGCTCCAGTGCCGATGTTTCTAAAACTTATTTAGGTATAGACATCAACAGCGACGACGTTGTTGATGAAAGTCCTGCGTATGCGTCAACTGGCGCTCTGGCACCTGGCGTTTCTGAAACCGAAACATGGTCCAATGCATGGATAGCCACAGCCGGAACCCATAAATACACAATCTGCGCTGATGCGACTGGTCTAGTCTCAGAATCTAATGAAACCAATAACTGCACTAGTTCAACGTTTACAATAACCGCGGCTAACCAAGCTCCAATTGTTAGTAATATTTCTCCAGGAGTAAAAAATATTAAAGACTGGGACGAGGCAGAAAAAGATGTCTCAGTAGATACTCTTTTTAAATGGACAGGCAAAGACCTTGACTCAAAGTATGTTGACTATACCCTCACTCTTTATAAATATAAGGAAGGTTCTGGTTGGATAGACCCGCGGCAGTATTTTGAAGAGCAATATTCGCCTCAGGAAACCAATTTTGCTATTCCTCTCAAAAAGTTTTCTCCTTCTAGCAATTCCTTAGAATATGATACCTATTATACTTGGAATGTGGTGGCTGAAGATAGTGATGGAGAGGATAGTGGGTTAGGTGACTGGTATTATTTTAAAACTCAAAAGGTGGTAGAACCCATTAACACCCCTCCCTCCTCCCTTCTTATCGCAAGCGGTTCTACTTCTACTCTTGAACCAGGAGATATGATCGTAGGAAATGGTACAGCGGATTATATTGTTAATCAGGGCGATTACATAAGTTTTTATGGTCTGGCTTGGGATTGCGATGATATTTCAGACATTATAAGCAAAAGCCATACTTTACCAGGAGCTTCTTGGAATTTGCCCGCAGAAGATACGCAGGACGAAATTCTGAAATGTGCGTCAGGAGAAAAATCTTATTATCCCATTTTTCATGATGAAACATTTGACACAATTGGGACTTTTGATCGTAGCATTTCTGTCTCAGATGCTGGCGCATCCTCAACCAGCACAATTCAAGTGACGGTTCAAGCCGGACCTCCCGCTGCCTCTGGCGTTTATTGGAGTTTTACAACAATGGCAGAACCCTGTTTGTCTGGAGCATGCGAAGGTGGTTCTTGTCTGCCCGAGGAAAGACAATGGATTGGTGAGAGTTGTCCTCAAGAATGCGTTCCGGATGATGATTGCAAACCCTTGCCCATTATTCCCAAATCCTGGCGCGAAATATTGCCTAAATTTTATTAGTATACAGTATGTAGTATGATAGTATGCAGGGGAAGATAAAATCATTTACAGATTTGGTTGCTTGGCAGGAAGCACATAAATTAGTTATTCTAATCTATAGCATTACTGATAAATTTCCGCAGAAAGAAACTTACGGCTTAACAAATCAAATAAGACGAGCCGCTGTATCAATTACTAGTAATATTGCCGAAGGATTTTCAAGACGCGGCAAAAAAGAAAAAGTGCAATTCTATTATTTAGCTAAAAGTTCTCTGACTGAAGTGCAAAATCAATTACTAATTGCCAGAGATGTCAATTATTTAGATAAACAAGAATTTAATAAAATCGCTCAACAGACAGTTCAAGTAAGCAAACTAATCTTTGGACTTATTAGATCTCAAAAATCATAATCCCTACATACTGCATACTAAATACTACATACTAAATTTATGTTTGATTTTTTCGATAAACAACCAAAAAATCTTCTCGGCATAGATATTGGCACAAAACAGATAAAAATGATAGAATTAGAAAGGGAGAAAGGCGAAAAGCCGGTTTTAAAAAATTATGCCCTGGTTTTAGTCAAAGACGCTGATATTAGAGAAATGACCATTGAAACAACAGCCAATATTTTAAAACAAGCCATCAGTAGAGCGAGAATTAAAACCGAAGATACGGTTATGTCATTGCCGGCTTTTTCTACTTTTCTAACTCCAATCAAAATACAAAATATGCCGGAAGCCGAAGAAGAGCTTGATCAATTAATTCATTTAGAAGCACGAAAATATATTCCTGTGCCGCTTGAAGAAGTGAGTTTGGGCTGGAGCCGTTTAAACGAAGAAATTTTGCTGATTGCTGTGCCCAAAGACATTGTTAATCGATACGGCCAGATAGCTAAAGAAGCGGGATTAGAATTAAAAGCGCTGGAAGCGGAAACATTTTCTTTGACCCGCTCTTTAGCCAGCAATATCAAAGAATTAACAGCAATTGTTGATTTCGGCGCTCGCAGCACTAATGTGAGCTTAGCAGAGAACGGCAAAGTGAGAATGAACCGCACCTTGGAGCAAGCTGATATTGAACAAATAAAAGCAATTATCGGCCCAGCTGCCAAAAAAATTATTTTAACCGGCGGCAAAGCTGATCAAACACTAGTCTCTAGTTTTAACAATTGTCAGATTGGCAACCCATGGCAAAATATTATTTATCCAAAAGAATTAGAACAAACATTAATTGACCTGAGCCCCTCTTTTGCCGTAGCAATTGGACTAGCCTTAAGAGATTTCAATGGCTAAATTAAATTTAATGCCAGAGGGCTTTAAAACCTCGGCTAAACCAAAATTTATTATCATATTTTTTACCAGCTGTATGTTATTCGGCTTGGCTTTAATAATTTTTGCTGGTTTTTATGCTTGGCATGTTTTTATGCAGAAAAACTTAAATAATTTGGAGAAGCAAATTTCTAGTTTGCCGCAGGAGCAAGTCGATCAGCAAAAGATTAATCGTCTGGCACAGCTTTTGAATAATCATATTCATTGGTCCCAGGTTTTGCCGCTAATCGAAAAGAAGACTCTGTCTAATGTTTTTTTCTCTTCTTTCGTTGGAGATGCTAAAACAGGCATTGTTAATTTAACTGGCAATGTTTCTAGTTACACTGTTTTAGCTAAACAAGTCAAGGCGTTTGAACAGGAGTTTGAGCAAGTTAAATTTTCAACCAGCGGCTTAGCTAAAGAGGGTGGCTTAAATATTAATATTGAACTTTATGGAGTTAAACTTTTTAAAGATTAAAAAATTTATTCCAGCTTTATTAATTTTGGGATTTATTTTAATTATTTTTTATTTGGTTTCTCCGACCTATAATAAAGTTAAAAACCTAAGATCTTTAGTCAAAACAAAGCGGGAAGTTTTGCAAAATCAAGAAAAACAGCAACAACTTTTCCAAGAGCTTAAACAATCAAAAGAGCTCGAGAAACTAGATCAAATCCTGCCTGATAATCCAGAAATTCCCGAATTAATGATTCAACTAGAAACTATGGCTTCGCAGAATAATTTAATTTTAAAATCAATTAATTTTACCGAAAGCCAAAACGAGATTACTAGCCAAATAGCATTGGCTGGCAGCTATAATGCTTTAAAAAATTATCTGAAAGCTCTGGAAAATAATCTGCGTTTAATGGACATTGTCAATTTAAATTTTCAAGCGCCAAAAGAAAATTCTTTCTATAACTTTAATTTAACGATTAAAAGCTACTATGGTTCTGGACAAGAGACAAAAAATATTGCTGATTAGTTTTATTGTTATTATTTTAATAACCATTGGCTTGTTTTATTGGAATTATAAGGGCGAAACAGTAACTACGAGTATTGAATCTTCAAAACAGCCAAATCAAGTTGATTTTTCTATTTTTAAAGATCCGGCATTTAAAGAACTAGATAATCAAAGCCAAGCAGAGATTGACATTGGCCAAATCGGCCGGGATAATCCATTCGCGCCCCAGTAAATACTTTAATTTAATATAAAATTATTCAATTTTTAAAAGCCGTCTTAAAGCGGCTTCTTGGGCGAGACGGAATTCCCCCCCTCCGCCCCGCCCTCGCTTGGGCCGGCGAATTTTTTGCGGCGGCGATTACAAATAAGATATACCACTTTCATTCAAGGTAATCTCTTCTGATTCTATCCTTCTTTTTAATTGTTTATATTTTTCTTCTGATAATTTAATGGGTGCGAATGAATACTCCGCATTACCACCATCATTATCAGAATAGTATCCAGTATAAAAATAAATTTCTGGAAAAGAAATATTCGCGAGCTTATTTTCTGACTCTAACTCATTCATTGCTTTATGATAGTCTCCAACCTCAAACCTGATAGTTCTGTTGTCAATTATCAGGATAGTATTTTTAATATTACTGTGATTCTTACGACTTTTCCGTTCAATAGCCTCAATAATCAAAATAGATAAAGGTTTCGTTTCATCTTTAGAGTTACTAATATAAATTCTTCCCCTTTCTTTATAAAAGGGATTTAAGGTCTGCTCATCTGTTTTAATAAATTCTTTCTCGGCCTTTTTTATGACTTGCTTAGATTTTTCACCGCCAAACCACAAGTGAAATTTTTTAAGCTTTCTTGGGGTTATATACTTTTTGGCAATAATTTTTTCAAATTCTTCTTCTCTTTTCATTTTTTCGTGCAACCATTGATTATCTGCAACAGAAGTTACTTCGACATTAAATGATAACCCATTACTTAATTCTACACCGAAATCCCAAGGATTATCTCTTTCCGTAAATCTTACTTCTATTGGGCATTGAATAAAATTCCTTACCAAAAATGACAAATAGTGCTTACAAATTATTTCTTCCCGAAGCGAAATGTTTGGCACATTTAAAAAGATTCTTTCTTTAACAGAACCATTTCTTTCTATTCTAAAGTACCTTTTATAATTGCTTTTACCCTCAAGGGATTTAATTGGTCTAAAGGTATTTTGATTAACTTTTATGTTGTTCTTCATAACAAAAATTAAATACTTCTCCAAATCCTATCAACGATAAATTCCCATGACACTAGTTGTGGATAACTCTGTTATTGATTTTCTACTTTTTTTCTATTATACTTCTATTATAAGAATAAAGTCAATCTTATGATCACAAAAAAGCAAAAAGAAGTTTTTGACTTCGTAAAAATTTACTTAAAAAAGAAGGGGTATGCCCCGTCTCTCGCGGAAATACAAAAGAAGTTTAAAATGGCTTCCGTTTCAACGGCACATTTTTATATTTCTAAATTAAAAAAGGCTGGATATTTAGAAAAACTAAAAAACAAAGCGCGCTCAATTAGCGTTCCCGAAAAAGAGCCATTAGTTAAAATCCCTCTTTTCGGAATTATTGCCGCCGGTGAACCGATAGAGGCAATTCGCCAAAATGAATTTATAGCCGTTGCAAAATCAAAATTGCCGAAAAATGGCGATTGTTATGCTTTACAAGTAAGCGGTAATAGCATGATTGATGAAAACATAAAGGATGGCGATATTGTCTTAGTAAAACAACAGGAAGTTGCCGAAAACGGTCAAAGAGTTGTTGCTTTGATAGATGACTATGAAGCAACACTCAAAAAGTTTTACAAAGAAAAAAATCAGATTCGACTTCAGCCGGCTAATAGCTTATATGAACCAACTATTATAAGAAAAAATAGAGATATAAAAATTCAAGGCATCGTTATTGATGTTATACAAAACGAACCGGATTTGCAGGCACAAGATTTTTTGACGACAGCTTCTTTAAAACGAAATAAAATACTTCCACTAAATAAAATAATTTTAGGCGATGCGCTCGCGGAGCTTAAAAAACTTCCTGACGAAAGTTGTGATGTTGTAGTAATTGATCCGCCATATAATATCGGCAAAGATTTTGGCAATAATGTTGATAAGCGAGAATTGAGCGAGTATATCTCATGGTGCAAAGAATGGATAAACGAATGTATTCGCACAATGAAGCCAAACGGGACAATGTTTATCTACGGCTTCAGCGAAATTTTAGCTTATCTTTCAGTTGAAATTCCGATAAATAAAAGGTGGCTTATTTGGCACTACACGAATAAAAATGTCGCCTCGCTAAATTTTTGGCAAAGAAGCCATGAAGCAATTATTTGTGCTTGGAAAGACAAGCCAGTTTTTAACAGAGATGAAATTAGAGAACCATATACGGAAGGATTTTTGAATGGAGCCGCTGGAAAAGTAAGGAAAGGGACGGTAGGGCGTTTTAGTAAAGGCGGATTAGAGACAGTTTATAAAGCTCATGAGAGCGGCGCACTGCCACGAGATGTTATAAAAATTCCCGCATTGGCAGGCGGAGCTGGAATGATTGAAAGGTGGTTTTTGTGTAAAACTTGCGATGATGTATTTGAGCCGAGAGAATTAAAAAAACACGAAAAGCATGAAATAATCAAACACCCTACACAAAAACCTCTTGAATTATCACGAAAACTTATCTTGTCTGCTATGCCAAAAAGGGACGGCGTGGTTTTGGTGCCGTTTGTCGGAACTGGTTCGGAGTGCGTCGCTGCAAAAGAATTAGGAAAATCGTATATCGGTTTTGAGATAAATCCCGATTATATTCGTATTGCTGAAAAATATTTAAATAATACTAGGTTTATACCGAAATTACTTTAATTGGTCTATCTCTTTTTTCTTTTGTTCAAAAATATAAGGGGTGAAAACAACAAAGCCGTTTGGAAATACATCAAGCATTTTAGTCTTTAAATATTTATCGGCGAAATCGATATAAGCCTTTTTAAACCCACTTCCTCTTTTCTTTTTTGGGTGTAAAATAATATCAAGATTAGGTACTTCATAACGAATCGAAATTTTTTCTCCGAGGATTGGATTTCTGGGGACATGACCACGCCCCATCACTCCGGCGTTCGCTATCTTTTTCACATCATAATTTAAAATAATTCCTTTGTATTGTACTTGAATGTCGGCATCGTGACGATCAAGTTCTTCTGACATTTTTACTGTACTAGGCCCGAATACTCGTTCAGCGACATACCCCGCATGAATTTGAGTAATAAGTCCTGCCCAGGTTCTATATGTTCTGGCCTTGATGCCTTTTTTAAAACACTTGGGGCACATACCACTTTTTTTCTGGAATTTGCGAAGTTCGTGTCTTTTTTCTTTTTCGTAAATTTTATAAAACTCTTCAAAATCAATAAAATTTTTTTCGTCCCAATAAACACGGTATAAAAGCTCAATCGCCTGAATACTTTTAGGCAAATTCATTTCCACAATTTTAATCGGCATATATTTTTCACGATAAGCCATTAGTTCAACTGACTGTAAAAATTTATCAAATTTTTCTAACAACATAGGTTATGATTGGAAAAAATCCGCTATGCTAATTTTTAATGCTTTCGCTATTTTTTCAATGTTTTCTAGGGTTATATTCTTTTCGGCTCGTTCTATCATGCCGATATAAGTCCGGTGAACGCCTGCGCTCCCGGCTAGTGCTTCTTGCGACAAACCTAATCTCGCTCGCTCCTCGCGGACTTTTTGACCAAATTTAATTAAAACTTCTCTTTTCATAGTTGATAACTGTTGATAACCATAGTATATCTACTTGCTGGTTTTAGTGCTACATACTATAGTTAGCATATGGATTTATTCTTTTTAGGGAGTCCCTTATCCTTTTCCGCGCTAGGAGGGAGTGGCAAAGAAAAGAAAAATGCCGCTGAGCGGCTTTTATGTGGGCACTGGAGGATTCGAACCTCCGACCTCCGCGGTGTAAACGCGATGCTCTAGCCAGCTGAGCTAAATGCCCAAGTCACAATAACAAAAATAATATAAAAAGCAATAAGCAAAGTTCCTTCTCGCCATGAAAGCTTGGCCCGGGTTCTGATAAATAAATTAAAGAGCAACAGAGCCATGGTCATAAAAACCGCGCCAATAACAAAAGAAGTTGAATCTTGAACTTTAATCGGATTGATTAAAGCGACTACGCCTAAAACCAAAGCTGAATTAACAACAACAGAGCCAAGTAAATTGCCGACATTCATTTCTTCGTGCTTCATTAAAGTCGCTCGCATGCCAAAAATAAATTCCGGCAGAGTTGTTGCCAAAGCAATTAAAAACATGCCAGCTAAAATCAGCGAAGCATTAATATTTTGAGCAATTTTGCTTACTGAATACACAACCAGCCAAGAACTGGCCAAAAGCAAGCTTATGCCGATTATAAAAATAATAATGCTTTTCAAAAAACTGCTGATGCTCTGCTCGGCATTGATAGTTTTTAAAAAATGTTGTTTGGTCTTAGCTAAATAAATAAGATAAACGAAAAACAAGATGATTAAAATCAGGCCTTCAAGCCGTGAAAGGGTTTTATTAAATAAAAATATCAAAGGCAGAATACCCAGGCCAGTAACAAGCCAAATATCCCGTTTGATAATTATTTTGTTTTGAATTTTAATACCCCGGGCAAAGAGAATTATTAAGCCGGCAATTAAAGTCAAATTTAAAATATTAGCGCCAATAACATTACCCAAGCTTAAATCAGAAGTTTTCTGAAAGCCAGCGCTTATGCCGACAAACAGTTCCGGCAAAGAAGTGGCTACAGCCATTAAAATGAAAGAAACAGCAAACTCGCTCCAAGCCATAAATCGGGCGATATTCAAAAGCACCCGCACTAAAATTGTACTGCTTTTAATTAAAACAAGGCCGGCCAAAATAAAAATTAGAACATAAATAAGCATTAGTTTTTCTTAAAGACAAAGCGCTGCTTAAATAATTCAATTATCACTATAGATAGTATACTGGCAAACCCGACAATTAGCCAGTCAAGACTGTTTAAAGGAGTGGTGCGTAAAACAAACTGCAACCATGGCAAATAAACAGCAGAGATAAGAAGAAGCAAGCCAAAGCCAGCTGCGCTCATCAGCCAATAATTACTCAAAATATCTTTACGCCAGATTACTTGACGCAAAGAACGGCAGGAAAAAACAAAAAGCAAACTGCTTAATGCTTCAACAGCAAAAATCATTGTTCTTATTTTGTCTAAATCAAAGCGTAAAATTTTCCAGAGGCAAATAAATAAAAGAAAAGAAATTACGCCAGTTGCCAAACCAATGATCATCATCAAGCGCCTGATTGGCTGATCAAGAATTTTTCTGGCCCTAATTTTATCTTGCATGACTTGTTTCTCGCCTGGCTCCAAAGCTAAAGCAAAACCAGGAAAAGTATCCTCAATAATATTTATCCATAAAATCTGGGCTGGCAGCAAAGGCAATGGCAAACCAAAAAGCACAGCTAGAAGAATCAAAATGATCTCTGAAAAATCAGTGCTTAAAAGATAAAGAATGGCTTTTTTAATGTTTTCAAACATAATTCTGCCTTGCTCAATTGCCGCAACAATTGTTTTAAAACTATTCTTAAGCAAGACTAAATCAGCCACTTCTTTGCTCATATCAGTGCCTGAAGCCAAAGCAATGCCGATATCTGCTTTTTTCAAAGCTGGCGCGTCATTGACGCCATCGCCAGTCATGGCCACAATTTCGCCCTGTTCCTGCCAAGCAGAAACAATCTGCAGTTTTTGTTCTGGGCTGACGCGCGAAAAAACATTAATTTCTCTAATTCTCTTTAATACTGCCTCATTAATCTCTGAACCGTTAATCAATTGGTCTAAGTTAGTAGCAAGACCTAGTTCTTGGGCAATATTCTTGGCGGTTAGCTGATGATCGCCAGTAACCATGACCAGGCGAATGCCAGCTTGCTGGCAAATATCCATTGCTTCCTTGGCATCAGATCGCAAAGGATCTTTCAGCACAGCCAAACCAATAAATTTTAATCCCTCTAAATCCTGCAAAGAAGATGTTTCCTTCCAAGCCAAGCCAATCAAGCGCAGACCCTGTCGGCTTAATTGATTTATATTAAAAATCCATTTTTCTTTTTTTTCTTGTTTTATTTCAGCCATTGGCAGTAATATTTCCGGCGCACCAGCTACATAAAGTGTTTTAGGATATAAAACAGCCAGATATTTTTTTTGAGCATCAAAAGGCAAAAGAGCTAAACGTTCTTCTGAATTTTGCTTAAAGCCAGCTTGCAAACCAGCTGATAAGAGCGCTCGGTCCGTTGGCCGGCCAAGAACTTGACCATTAGTTAGAATTGCTTCATTGCATTTGGTCATAATCTGCCAAGCTAGTTCTTGGTTTTCTGTTATCAAGTCAGTCACTGTCATTTGACCAGTTGTTAAGGTGCCGGTTTTATCAATGCAAAGCACAGTCACGCTGCCTAATGTTTCAGCAGTCATTAATTTGCGAACAAGGCCCTTGTTTTTCAAAACACGGCCCATGCCAACAACCAAAACAACAGTTACGACCGGCAAAAGACCTTCGGGAATAGCTGAAACAACCAAAGCAATGGCTGTATAAAAATCGCGGCTAATTAAGAAAACCAGAAGACCAAGACCAATAATGACGCTGGCTAGAATTCTGGAAAACTCAGCCATGCGTTTTTGAAGAGGTGTTTTTTGACTGGGCAGATGCCTGACAATCAGCGCTAAAGAACCAATTTTTGTCTGCTGCCCAGTGGCAAAAACAACTGCTTTAGCCAAGCCCTGCTCAACATTAGTGCCTAGATAAACAAGATTGTCTTTAGCTAGGTCCTTTTTTACTGGCCAGAATTCACCAGTTAAGGCTGCTTCATCAATTTGTAGATTATTGACCTCAAACAATCGAGCATCAGCTGGCACTTGGTCTCCAGGACGGAGAACAATTATATCGCCTGGCACTAGCTCTTGTGCATCTATTTCATTTTCTTGGCCTTGTCTAATAACTCTGGCTTTTTTCTTAATCATCTTTTGCAAAGCAGCTAAAGCTTTTTCGCTTTTGTCTTCTTGAATAAAACTAACCAAATTATTTATTAAAACAACCAATAAGATAAAACCAGCATCAATATAATGCTTAGTAAAAAAAGAGATCAAGATAACAACCAATAAAATATAAACCAGCGGGTTTTGAAATTGTTTAAAAAATAAAAAACCCCTGGATAATCGCTTGGACTCTGGCAGTTTGTTTGGGCCAAGAACCATTAGCCGCTTGGCTGCTTCTTGATAACTTAAACCAATCATTGCAGATATTATAACATATCAAAAGGTGTTAACAATTCCTTGACGAAATTTTTCCTATCTGCTATCATATACACATATAAGAACCTCTCGTCCGCCCAGGGCGGACTCGAGAACCTTTTAATTATTCGCTACGCTCATAATTATATGAAAGTTTATCTCATTTCAGCCAAAAAGCGCAAGATAAAAACACATGATAACATTATCAGCTTTGTTCAAAAATTAGGCCACGAAGCAATTTTTGAATTGATAGACAGCAAGAAAAAAGCTAAGAATCTAAATGATTTTGATTTAATAATCGCTGATATTGAGCAAACCAGCACTGCTTTAGGCTGCGCCATTGTTATGGCCGCTAATGAACGCAAGCCGGTTTTATGCATTTATGACGAGAAATTAAAAAATAGGGCGAATATGCTGATGCCTAGGCAGGAAAAATATTTAAGGTACATCACAATTAAAGCTTACAACGTTAAAAACCTCGAAGAAATTATCAGGTGTTTTATAGAAGAAAAAGACGAGCAGATGCGCGACCGCTTCAATTTCTTTGTTTCATCTGACATCAGCAATTATTTAAACTGGGTTACTTTCAGCCGGCAGCAGTCGCGGGCTGATTTCATCAGAGGCTTAGTCCGCGATCAATTAAAGCAGGATAATCAATATAAAGCTTATCTTGAGAACAAAAACAATAAGAAGTAACAAGAACCTTTAAAGTTATCCACAGGCGAAGCCTTGTTTTTTGTTCGGCATATGCGTAATATGTAATTACGCATATGGAGGACAGGAGGCAAAAAATTTTATTGCTGATAAGAGAGAGGTTTTTGGTGTTTTTATATGAAAATCTTTTTAAGATTAATAAATTTTCGGTTTTAAAAACGCAAAGCGGCTTGGAGATGCGTCAAGCGCTTCAAAAAAATGATTTTAATTTGATTGTTCTGGGCATGTTTTTGGATAAAAAAGATCTTAAATTTCTAGTTGAGCAGGCTTTGTCTAAAAAAATTCCAATCTTGTTTTTGAATATTGATACGACAAAAGATTTTTTAGGAGCTTATCTAAAATACGATCAGTATGTTTATGTTGATATTTTAAGCGATGACCCGAAAATGATTATCAAAAAAGCAAGAAAATTAATGGCGAAATATTCATGATTTTTCCTCTCAGCCTGATGTATATCCAGGGCCAAAATCCCCAATCCTGCTCTGCTTATCATTTTCAATGTTAATCTCTTCAGCTTGTTTATAATAATTCTTAACAAGTCCCTTTGGCAATTCTGGCTGTTTGTCTTTTAATATCTCTTCAACAGTTAAAATCTGAATTTTGGGAAATTCAAATTTATGTGTTAGGGGCGTAGTAAAACTGCCAGAATCCCCTGCTTCTTGAATCATTGGCCTTGTTGGCTTTTCTAAAGCGACAAAAATGCCTGCATCAGCTTTTTCGCGCTCAACATCTCCTTTAAGAGTCGCAATTTGGCTTCTCTGGACTTTTCCGCCCTTAACATGGACAATTGCTTTGCCGTATTTCCAACCTCCATTAATCTTATCTTTATTAAAAGTAATTATTCCGTCAATGCCCTTGTCAGCTCCTCGCATATTTTCTTTGCTTTTGCTTTTTGCGGGCATAGCATTTATTAAATCTAATACCCAATATTCAAACTGAAACGGGTCTTTTTCAAATAAAGCTTTAGCGCCAGCTAAATCAGTTGGCAAACCGTCAACTATGATTTGTTTTCTGCCCAAATCAAAATGGTCTTTGAGTCGTTTTTTAATTAAATTTATAGCCAGAGTAGTTATGTCAATGCCAACCCAATTTCTTTGTAATTTTTCTGCGGCCGCAACTGTTGTGCCGCATCCGCAGAATGGATCCAAAACCCAATCGCCTTTTTTAGAACTGGCTTTGATAATTCTTTCAAGTAAAGCAAGGGGTTTTTGCGTTGGATAACCAAGCCGCTCTTTTGAAGTCGGCGGTATGAAATTTATATCTTCCCAAACATCATGCATTAAAACACCTTTATTTTCTTTTACTCTCTTAATATATTTTCCTTGCTCATCTTTGAGTCTAACTAATTTACCGTCAACAACACCTCTCACGGTGTTTTCTATCCATTTTAGATCGGAATATTGTTGTAATGGTTTTGTGAAAATATAATTATTAGTTTTGCTATACCAAAATATTGTATCGTGCATTCTTTGAAAATTGTTTGAAGCTGCGCTCCACCTCTTATAATGCCACACAATCTCATTTCTAAAATTTTTCTTTCCAAAAATCACATCTAAAACTATTTTTAAATAATGGCTTGCTGTTGGGTCACAATGCAAATACAAACTTCCAGTATTTTTTAAAACTCGATGCAATTCAATCAATCTGATAGTCATCATTGTTAAGTAAGCCATCATGTCATTATGGCCAATCATTTTTTCTAAAGCGAGCATAAGATTAGAAATATTTTCATTAATTTTTCGGACTAAATAATCAAAAGCTTGTTTTGGCTCTTTGCCCCAATGCCAAGAATCTTCAAACGCTTTAATTTGAGCCTGACTATCTTGCGAACCATCTTCAGCTGTTTCTTGAAATAAAACATTGTAGCTTCTTTTTGAATTAAACGGCGGGTCTAAATAAATTAAATCAAAAAAGTTATCAGGAATCTTTTCCCGCAAAATATCCAAATTATCGCCAAAAAATAAAGTTCGATTTTGCATTATCTCTATTTTACTCCATAACCCCAAATTTTTCAAGCAAAAAATTAGTTATTTATTCTACAAGTCTCTACGGGTCTCTGCTCTTTCAGTATAATTTATGCTGAACTAAAATAATGTCCAGCCTGATTTTTTTAATTATTATAATTCTTCTTGGTTTTATTGCTCTTTTTTATTTTCTCAATAAAAAATTTCAGGAATTAAAAAAAGAAGAGCAAATTCTGCCAAAGCAGGCATTCAAGCTTCAGCATCAGTTTCGCCAAGGCCAGATTGTTGACGCAATTATTAAGACTTCGTAGGGAATCGTGCCGATTGATTCAAAGTTTCTCATTGGAGAATTTGATAAAAGGCAGATAAAAAAACACATTGATGATATTTCGCGAAAATATATTCTGCCTCAGGAAGGCACAGTTGATTTTGCTGTGATGATGCAGCTTTTTTCTTTTTGTTCAAAAATATGGTAAAATTTAGAAATGTCTCGCTTTTCAAAGCTTCTAATCATAAATTTATTAACTAATTTTTTAATTTGGATTTTATTGCTTGTTGTTGCGCAGCAAAATTCAGGTCCGATAATTCTGCATTACAGCGCTTATTTGGGCGCTGACTTGATTGGCTTTTGGACAGAGAGCTTTTCTCTGCCGCTTGCCGGGCTTTTTATTATCGGCTTAAACAGCTTTTTGGCCTGGTTTTTGCAAGAAAAAAAATTGCAATATTTTTTAATTAGTGCTAGTTTAGTCTGTCAAGTTTTTTTATTAATCGGCAGTATAAGCATCATTGCAATCAATGGTTAAAAAAATTGGCAATTATCGGGATTTGGAGAAAAAAAGCGAGAGGTTTATTTATCGTTTTTTTGAAATTCTGCCCGGTTTTTTAAGCTGGGCCACTTTAATAGCTGTTGTTTTGATGTCTTGGTTCTTGCCATTTTGGATTGCTCTTTTCATTATTATTTTTGATTTGTATTGGCTTGCGAAAATTGGTTATTTATCAGTGCATTTGATTGTTTCTTATTGCCGCACAAAAAAATCTTTGAAAATTGATTGGGCGCGAAAATGCAGCCGAGATTTTTATCACTTAATTATTCTGCCGTTTTATCAAGAAGATTTGAAAGTCCTGCGCTCTACTTTTGATGCATTAATAAAATCAACTTATCCGCTTAATAAATTTATTGTTGTTTTGGCAGCAGAGCAAAGAGCTGGATATGAAGCTTTGAGGCGAGCTAAGATAATTAAAGAAATTTATAAAAATAATTTTTTTAAATTTTTAATCACCAGACATCCGGATAATATCCCGGGCGAACTGGCTGGCAAGGGATCAAACGAAAGCTGGGCAGGCAGACAAGCTAAAAAATTAATAGATAAATTAAAGCTTGATTATAATAAAATTATTTGCTCTGTTTTTGATATTGACACCTGCGTCCATCAACAATATTTTTCCTGTTTAACCTATAATTTTCAAAAACAACGAAATCCTCATCAATGCTCTTATCAGCCAATCGCTATGTATCATAATAACTTATGGGACTCGCCGGCTTTAATGCGCGTTATTGCTGTTTCTAATTCTTTTTGGCAGATGATGCAGCAGGAGCGGCCGGAAAAGCTTTGCACTTTTTCGTCGCACTCAATGAGTTTTAAAACCGTAGTTGACATTGGCTTTTGGCAGGAAAATATTGTTTCTGAAGATTCGCGCATTTTTTTTCAATGTCTGTTTCTTTTCAAAGGTCATTATAGAGTAGTGCCTATGTTTATTCCTGTTTATATGGACACTGTTCTATGTTCTTCTTATTCACAGTCAATTAAAAACCAGTACAAGCAGCAGCGTCGCTGGGCCTGGGGCTGCGAGAATATCCCGTGGATCTTGTATCATAGTCTCAAGACTAAAAATATGCCCTGGGGCATTAAACTGCGGCATTGTTTTGACCAGATCGAGGGTTTTTATTCATGGGCAACCACTTCTTTGATTATTTTTGCTTTGGGCTGGCTGCCGGTTGTTTTGGGCGGCAAGAGTTTTAACCAAACTGTTTTAGCTTTTAATCTGCCTAAATTAACCTCCTGGATTATGACTTTGTCAATGGTCGGTATGCTTATTTCAGCAACGATTTCAATGCTTCTTTTGCCAGCGAAGCCTAAAAAATATAAAAAACATAAATTTATTTTTATGCTCCTGCAATGGTTTTTACTGCCGATTACAGTGACTGTTTTTGGCAGTATCCCGGCATTAGAAGCCCAGACGAGATTGATGCTTGGAAAATATATGGGATTTTTTGTGACGCCGAAGACGAGAAAATAGTATGCAGTATGTAGTATGCAGGAATCAAAGCATTGACTTGATGCTAATTTTTTGTTATCCTGTATACTGTATACTTAATACTACATACTAATATGATTGCAGTTATCAAAACCGGGGGCAAGCAATATCTTGTCAAAGAAGGAGATAAGATTAAAATAGAAAAACTCGTAGGGGCGACCCTGCGTGGTTGCCCTATTGTTTTTGATGATATTTTGTTTGGCAAAAAAGTTGAGGCAAAAATTCTGCGCCAAGGCAGAGCTAAAAAAGTTATTGTTTTTAAATACAAGCCGAAAAAGCGCTATCGAAAGAAAAAAGGCCATCGCCAGGAATTTACAGAGATAGAGATAACAAAAATTTATGATTAAAAAACTGATTATCCCGGCCGCTGGTTATGGCACGCGGTTTTTGCCGGTGACAAAAGCTGTGCCCAAGCCATTATTGCCGGTTCTAAACAAACCTGCTTTGCAAAGGGTTGTAGAAGAAGCGATTGCTTCCGGGATTAAGCAGATTATTTGCGTGATTATGCCGGAGCATAAAGCCATTAAAGAGCATTTTTCTTATAATCCAAAATTAGCGGCTCATCTTAAAAAATTCAACAAGACCGATTTATTAAAAGATTTTCCCAAGATTAAAATTACTTTTATCCCGCAAAAGCATTTTTACGGCACAGCTTATCCGATTTTAGATGCCGAGTATTTAATCAAGAACGAGCCATTTGCCGTTGTTTGGGGCGATGAGATTGATCACGGCAAAGTACCGCGCTTAAAGCAATTAATTCAAGTTTTTGAAAAATATCAAAACCCGGTTATTAGCATTTACCAAACTGACGATGAGGGCACAAAAAAATACGGCATTGTTGACGGCGAACAAGTTGCTGAAAGCATCTGGCAGGTTAAAAATTTAGTTGAAAAGCCGGGTCCTGAAAAAGCGCTTTCGCGCTTAGGCTCAAGAGGCGGCTATATTTTAACCCCTGATATTTTTGAGATTCTAAAAAGAATAAAAACAACACTGAAACCGAATCAAGAATTTTATCTAACTGACGCAATTGACGAATTAGCTAAAAAAAGACCGGTTTACGCGAAACTGATTAAGAATAAATTATATGATACAGGAAACCTGTTAGATTGGTTGAAGGCGAATGTTGAGTTAGGCTTGGAACATAGAGAAATTGGTAAAGAATTTCGAGAGTTTCTCAAATTTGAATAATGAGAAAAAGTAAATTTATCAAAGCTTACAAGCAGTTCAGAGAGCCGATTTATCGGTTTGTTTATTTTAAGGTTTCTTCAAAAGAAATAGCTGAAGATTTGGCTGCTGAAGCTTTTTTGAAAACCTGGCAGTTTTGTCAAAA
>Ga0265296_1001865_pt1 | contig 22596 bp, 13 predicted proteins | sample MunlanPumphouse1_FD_189073 | JGI IMG/M metagenome (GOLD analysis project Ga0265296, IMG submission 189073) | Groundwater microbial communities from a municipal landfill in Southern Ontario, Canada - Pumphouse #1 | ecosystem: Environmental > Aquatic > Deep subsurface > Groundwater | place... | reverse complement strand
CTGTTTTGCCGGTGCGGGATGGCGCGGGATGATGGCGCCGCGCTAGCGCTTTCGTCGGACGAACGGCCAAAAAAGGGCGCCCGGTTCCCCCGAACCGGACGCCCTCCTTGGCGTTGCTGACCCTTGCGGATCAGGCGCTGTAGTACATGTCGAACTCGACCGGGCTCGGAGTCTGTTCGACGCGATACACTTCGTCCCACTTCAGCTCGACATAGGCTTCGATCTGATCCTTGGTGAACACGTCACCCTTGAGCAGGAAATCATGGTCGGTAAGCAGCGCATCGAGCGCTTCGCGCAGCGAACTGCAGACGGTCGGGACTTCGGCGAGTTCCTCGGGCGGCAGGTCGTACAGATTCTTGTCCATCGGATCGCCTGGGTGGATCTTGTTCTGGATGCCGTCGAGCCCCGCCATCAGCAGCGCCGAATAGCACAGGTAGGGGTTCGCCATCGCGTCGGGGAAACGGAATTCGACGCGCTTCGCCTTCGCCCCCGCACCATAAGGGATACGGCACGACGCCGAACGGTTGCGGCTCGAGTAGGCAAGAAGCACCGGGGCTTCGAAGCCGGGGACGAGGCGCTTATAGCTGTTCGTCGTCGGGTTGGTGAACGCGTTCAGCGCCTTGGCATGCTTGACCACGCCGCCGATGAAATAGAGGCACATGTCCGACAGGCCGGCATAGCCGTTGCCGGCGAACAGCGGCTTGCCCTTTTCCCAGATCGAGATGTGGGTGTGCATGCCGCTGCCGTTATCGTCCTTGATCGGCTTGGGCATGAAGGTTGCGGTCTTGCCATAAGCATGCGCGACCTGGTGCACGACATATTTGTAGATCTGCATGCGGTCGGCGGTTTCGGTCAGCGTGCCGAAGGTCAGGCCAAGCTCGTGCTGCGCGGCGGCGACTTCATGGTGATGCTTGTCGCACGGCAGCCCCATTTCGAGCATCGTCGACACCATCTCGGCGCGGATGTCGACCGCGCTGTCGACCGGCGCGACGGGGAAATAGCCGCCTTTGGCGCGCGGACGGTGCGCCAGGTTGCCGCCTTCATAGCTGCGGCCGGTGTTGGTCGGCAGTTCGATGTCGTCGATTTCGAAGCCCGACTTGTTATAGCCGGTCTCGAAACGGACGTCGTCGAACATGAAGAATTCGGCTTCGGGGCCGACATAGACGGTGTCGCCGACGCCGGTCGAGGCAACATAGGCCTCGGCACGCTTCGCGGTGGTACGCGGGTCGCGGGCATAGCCTTCGCCGGTCGACGGTTCGACGATGTCGCAGAAGATGACAAGCATCGGGGTCGCCGAGAAGGGATCGTCATAGACCGCATCGAGATCGGGCATCAGGATCATGTCGGACTCGTTGATCGCCTTCCAGCCCTCGATCGACGAACCGTCGAACATCAGGCCGTCTTCCAGCTCATCTTCGCCGAGGATCGAGGCGACCATGGTCAGGTGCTGCCACTTGCCCTTGGGATCGGTGAACCGCAGGTCGACCCACTCGATGTCGTTTTCCTTGATCCGGGCGATGATATCCTTGGGCTTCGTAGCCATGGTCTGAGCTTCCTTCTTGCGATGATGACCGGTTGCACCGGCTTAGTTGAACAGGGTGGGGAGCGGATTGGTCTAGAGCGCGTCCTCATTGCGCTCGCCGGTGCGGATGCGCAGCGCGGTTTCAACCGGGATGACGAAAATCTTGCCGTCGCCGATGCGGCCGGTCTGTGCGGCGGCGGCGATCGCTTCGACGACGCGTTCGGCCATGCTGTCCTCGACGATGACTTCCAGCTTCACCTTGGGCAGGAAGTCGACGACATATTCGGCGCCGCGATAGAGTTCGGTATGGCCTTTCTGGCGGCCGAAGCCCTTGGCCTCGGTCACGGTGATGCCGCTGACGCCGACTTCGTGCAGCGCTTCCTTGACCTCGTCGAGCTTGAACGGCTTGATGATCGCCTCAATCTTCTTCACGCTTTTCGTCCCCCTTTGGGCATTTCGCATCGCTCGCAGTCAGAGCCGGATCAGGCCTGCCTGTCCGGTTCGCACCTGTGAGTCGCTGCGAGGCCCCGTCATCTTGCACCAATCAAGAGCCGTGCCAATTGGCGAATCGCAAGCTTTCGGCAAGATTTTGGACAGGATGTTGCGCGGTTGCTTAAGGGGTGAGCAGAGGGTGCAATGGGATGCCTAAAAAAGCGGCATATACGTGTTCATTCCTCGCTGTCGCGAAGCGATGGGGCGGGGGACCGGTCGCGAAGCGAACGGTGGAGGGGAGGCACGGTCGCGCCAAAGCCCCTCCGTCAGTTCTGCGGACTGCCAACTCCCCATCGCTGCGCGACAGGGAGGATTAGACTATCGCCCCATCGGCGCCGCGCTGTCGGCCAGATTTGCCTTGGTCCAGTTCGATCGTTCGATGACATAGGCGCGGATCGCTTCGGCGTCCTGCGGTGTGAGCACTTTCGCGAAACTGACCATGCCGCGATCCTTCAGCGCGCCGTCGATAACCACCGACTTCCACGCTTCGACATTGGCGAGGGTGCCCGAGACACGCAGGTCGGGGGTGAAGCCGTTGCCGATCGCGCTGTCGCCGTGACACACCATGCAATAGCGCCCGAACTGCGCCTTGCCCGCCGCGACCTGCGTCGCGCTCGCGGTCAACGGCGGCGGGTTCCATGCCAGCGTCGTCGTCGCGGGCGGCGCAGGCAGTTTGCCGGTACCGCCGATCTTGAGCACCACGAGCCGCGGGATGTTGGGGATCTTGCGCGTCGCGCCGCCCGCCACCCCGGCGACGAGCGGGAAAGCGCCGCCCTTGCTGGTCATGAAGGCGACGTACTGGACGCCGCCGACCCGGAAGGTCGAGGGGGCGCTGACGATCCCCGACTGCATGTCGAGGTCGAGCAATTGCTTGCCGGTGTCGGCGGTGTAGGCGCGGAAGCGGCCGAGGCTGGTGCCCTGGAACACCAGATTGCCCGCAGTGGTCATCGTGCCGCCGTTCCATGCGGCGGGATGATCGACCGCCCAGGCGACCTTGCCAGTGCGCGGGTCGAAGGCGACGAGGCGACCGGTGGTCGCGGCGACCGCGGCGCGATACGCGGCCTTGTCATCAGGAAGCATCGTCTTGTTCAGCGAGGCGCCGATATTGAAGCCCAGAACCTTGCGTCGGTCGAGCTCGTCCATGTCGGCGAGATAGCCCTGCGGGATCTGCTGCGCCGGAATATACACCAGCCCGGTCGCCGGATTGTAGCTCATCGGGTGCCAGTTATGCGCGCCAAGCGCCCCGGGGATCGCGATGAACGGCTTGCCGGTCTTGTAGAAGCGCGCCTCAGGATTTTCGATCGGGCGTTCAGTGGCAAGATCATAGCCGGTGGCCCAGTTGATCCCGTCGACGAAGGGCTTGGCGTCGATCAACTTGCCGTTCGACCGATTGATGGTGAAGAAAAAGCCGTTCTTCGGCGCGTGGTACAGCACCTTGGTCGGGTTGCCGTTCACCGCCTGCTCGGCGAGGATGATCGGCTGCGTCGCGGTATAGTCCCACGTCTCGCCCGGCGTTTCCTGATAGTGCCATTTATAGGCGCCGGTGCTGGCATCGACCGCGACGATGGACGAGAGGAACCAGTTGTCGCCCTCGCCGTTCGAGCGCGTGCCATGGTTCCACGGATTGCCGTTGCCGACGCCCAGATAGACCTGGTCGAGATCCTTGTCGTAAACGATCGCGTCCCAAACCGTGCCGCCGCCGCCCGAGGTCTGCCACTCGCCCTTGTCGGACCAAGTGGCGTTGGCCTTGCTCGCGAAAATCTCGTCGCTGGCGGCGCCGTCCTTGGCCTTGGTAGGGTTGGGCGCGGTGTAGAAACGCCAGCGCTGTTTGCCGGTGTCGGCGTCATAAGCGGTGACATAGCCGCGCACGCCGAATTCCGCGCCGCCATTGCCGATCAGCACCATGTCCTTCACGACGCGCGGCGCGCCGGTGATCGTGTAGGGTTTTTCCGCGTCGACCGTCTGCGTCGACCACAGTTCCTTGCCGGTCTTGCGGTCGAGTGCGATCAGGCGCCCGTCGATCGTCCCGACAAAGACCTTGTTGCCCCACAGCGCAACGCCGCGGTTGACGACGTCGCAGCAGGCGTTGACCGCGCTTTCGCCGGGAACCTTGGGGTCGAATTTCCACAGCGGCTTGCCGGTCGCGGCATCCCAGGCGCTGACCTTTGACCAGGCGTGGCTGACATACATCACGCCGTCGACGACGACAGGGGTTGCTTCCTGCCCGCGCGCGTCGTCGAGGTCGGCGGTCCAGGCGATGCCGAGTTCGCCCACATTCTTGTCGCTGATGTCAGTGAGCGGGCTGAAGCGTTGTTCGTCGTAACTGAAGCCGATCGCGCCCCAATTATCGCCGGTGCCACCGGTTTTCAGCAGGGTCTCGCTGGCCTTTTCGGCATCATCGAGCGACCCGCCGCTGGTGACGCTGTCGTTCTTCGACGCGTTGCACGCCGCCAATGCCAGCAGCGCGCCACCGAGCAGCGCAGCCGTCCAGACCCGTTTCGCCATCCTGTATCTCCCGTTCGACGCCTATGCTTGACGTTAACGTCAAGTCTGCGCGCGAAGGGGCGCGGGTGCAAGGGGGAATATGGGGGCAGACGGCGCACGTGCCGCGTCGTTACCCCGGATCAGGTCCGGGGTGACGACCGTATGATCAAAGCGCGCCTTCGAGCCAGCCCTTGAGCGCGCTCTTCGGCGCCGCGCCGACTTTGGTGTCGGCAACTTCGCCGTTCTTGAACAGGATCATCGTCGGGATGCCGCGCACGCCATATTTGGCGGGGGCGTTGGGATGATCGTCGATGTTCAATTTCGCGATCACGACCTTCTCGCCCAGCTCGTTAGCGATTTCTTCGAGCGACGGGCCGATCATCTTGCATGGGCCGCACCATTCGGCCCAGAAATCGACAAGTACGGGGGTGTCGCTGTCGAGGACGTCGGCCTGAAAGCTGTCGTCGGTGATCGCCTTGGTACCCATGATAAAAACTCCTGAAATTCGGTTGTCCTCAAGCTAAGGCGTCGCACCCTCCGGCTCAAGACCTCAACCGCCCAAATTCGCCTTGGTTGCCGCCAAGCCCGGCTTGTGTGCATCGAGCAGCGCATCGTCGAGCCCGATCAGCCGCGGTCCGGCGGTGTAGAGCAGCGCCGCTTCAATCCGTCGCCCCGGAAAAATCGCCGCAAGAGCGCCGCGATACGCCGCCATCTGGCGCAGATAGGCGGGTTGCACCACGGCGGCACTTTCCGGCACATGCCGCCCGGTCTTGAAATCGATCACCGTGACCGCGTCGGCGGTGACCAGCAGCCGGTCGACGATCCCCGCGACGACCACGCCGTCGACCACCGCCGACAACGGCACCTCGGCGAGCGAGCCCGGCCCGAACAGCGCCGCATGCGCGGAGTCGTCCAGCACGCCCAGCACCTCATCGACCATAGCTTCGTGCGCCGCCGCGTCGAGATCGGCCGCCTGTACCCCCAGCCAGCGCAGCGCCGCCGCGCGGCGCATTTCGGGTGCCACCGGCGGCAGCCGCTCGAACAGCGCGTGGAGCAACAACCCGCGGTTCACCGCCGCCGCGCGCGCCGCGCCCTGCGGCACCGCCGCCACATCATCGTCGCCCAGCGCCGACGGCGCGAGCGGACGCGGCGGGCGCGCTTCTTCGGGGGCGGCTTCGCGCGCCCAAGCCGGCACGACCACGGGGGCGACAACCGGGCGCACCTTGTCCTTCGCCGCACGCGCTTTGCCCTGCACCGCATGGACGCGCTTCTGCCCCCAGCGCGGCCCGGCGTCCTGCCAGTCGGCGCCCATGCTCTTCATCACCGCATCCACCGCGCTGTGCCAATTACCCTCGGGAAGCTCGTCCGCCTTCCGCGTCCCGGTAACGATCAGCAGTTCTTCGGCGCGCGTCATCGCCACGTAGAGCAGTCGCCAATGCTCCTCGCGCTCGGCGGCTTCCTTGGCGTCGTGCGCATCTGCAATCGCGCCATACCGCTCGTCCTTGCCGAGCGGAAACACCGGCAATTTGTCCCAACCGGCCATGGACAGGCCAAAGCTCACCCGCCGCGGCTTGGGATCGTCGCTCGCGTCGGCGAGGATGACGATCGGCGCCTGCAAGCCTTTCGACCCGTGCACCGTCATCACCCGCACGACATCGCTGCGCGCCTCGCTCTGGCGCTTGATCTCGGCGGTGCTCGCGGCGATGTGCGACAAGAAACCGAGCAGCGACGGCGCTTCCTGCCGCTCGAACGCCAGCGCCTGCGCGAGCAGTTCGTCGATCGGATCGCGCGCCTCGCGCCCCAGCCGGTGATACAGCTTGCGCCGCCCATCGAGCGGGCCTGACAGGATGCGTTCCAGAAACCGGAACGGCGTCGTGAAATCACCCATGCCGAGCAGGGCGCGCAGCGCCGCCATCGTTTCGGGCGGCGATTCTTCTTCGCGCGCCCGCAACTGCTCCCACAGCGCTCGTTTCTGCCGGCCATGGGCAAAGCGAAACAGATCGTCCTGGCTCCAGCCGAACAGCGGCGACACCAGCAGGCTGGCGAGGTTGAGATCGTCGAGGGGCTGCACCGCAAAACGCATCGCCGCGAGCAGATCCTGCACCGCCAGCGACTGGGTCAGCGAAAAGCGATCGACCCCTGCGACAGGGACGTGCAACGACTGCAACCGCGCGACGATCCGCGCCGCGAGGTCGCGGCGGCGGCGGACGAGGATCAGGATGTCGCCCGGCGCGACGGCGCGGCCGTCCTTGCCGTGGAGCAGCCAGTCCTGCACCTCGTCGGCGATCGCGCGCGACAGCCGCAGGCTGGCCGGGTCGCTCGCGGGGACGGACGTGTCGCGCGGTCCGCTACCCTCCTCGCCATCGTCGCTTTCGGCGCCGCTCTCATCCGCCGCTTCGCCGTCGAGCGCCTTGCCGACCGGCAGCGGCGCCCACAGCTCGACGCGCCCGGCACGGTCGCGGTTGAATTCGGCGGGGATGTGCGGTGGCTCGTCGCTCTCGAGTCCCATCAGCGCGGGCGCGCCCGCCGCGATCCATGCGTCGACGACGTCGAGCACCGCAGGGCTCGAACGGTAATTGGTGTCGAGATCGACATCCTCGAACGGCCTGTCGCCCTCCGCGGCGCGCTTGGCAAAGCTTAGTCGTGCGGCTTCGAACGCCGCAGGCTCGGTTCCCTGAAAACCAAAGATCGCCTGCTTGCGGTCGCCGACCGTGAACATCGTGCGGACCCGATCGTCCTTGGCACCCACCCCTGCGAAAAACTCGCCCGCCAGCGAGGCGACAATCGCCCATTGCCGCGCATTAGTATCCTGCGCCTCGTCGACCAATATATGGTCGGTGCGCTGGTCGAGCTTGAAGCGCACCCAGTCGCCGAAATCGCCCTGCGCAAGCAGATGCCCTGCGATGCTGATCAGGTCATCGAAATCGGCGAGGCCGCGCTCGCGCTTCGCCAGCGCATAGGCCTCGGCAAAACGGCTGCCCAGATCCCACGCCGCCGCCAGATCGTCGGCGACCGCCATCGCGGTGGCGGTCGCGAGCAAGTCGTCGGCCGCGGCGACGATGCGTTCGGCGGCGGCAAGGCAACTGCGCATGCCGCCTTTGTCCTTGGTATAATCGGCGCGCATGTCGCCGGTGCCGGTCAGGAAGCAGCCGCGCACCGCGGCGAGCATCGCGGCGCGCCCATGCGCATCGGCGCGAAACCAGTCGTCCATGGTGTCGGCGCGCCCGTCGCCAGTCTTGGTCCCCCAGCCGCGTCCGCTGGCGGCGACCGCGGCGATGTCGGCATCGGCTATCGCCCCGCCGCCGAGCGCCGCCGCCTGCCAGGTCAGCGGATCGCCCTTTGGCAACCCGAGCTGCGTGCGCAGATCCGCCGCACGCGGCGCAAGCCGCGGTGCATTGGCGGCGGTGAAGCTGCTCGCACAGCGCGCCAGAAAAGCAATCGCCGCGTCCTGCCCCAACCGCTGCGACAGCATCGCCGCAATCGTCCGCATCGCGTCGCCGTCGGCATCGGGCCGCGCGAGCAATTGCCCCAGCACCTCGCGCTGCAACGCGCTTGCTTCGCTGTCCTCCAGCGCGCGAAACCCGGGCAGGATTTTCGCCTCAAGTGGAAAACTCGCGAGCAGGGTCTGGCAGAAGCTGTGGATCGTCTGCACGCGCACCGCGCCGCCGGGGCTGTCGATCACGGTGGCGAAAAGCGAGCGCGCGCGGTCGAGGATGCCCGGCTCGGCCCAGTCGGCGCCCAGCGCGGCCAGGTCGAGCCGCAGGTCGCCGTCGGTCATCCGCACCCACATCGCCAGCCGCTCGTGGATGCGATGCGCCATTTCGGCGGCGCCCGCCTTGGTAAAGGTGATGCACAATATCGCCTCGGGCGACACCCCCGCCAGCATCAGGCGCAGCACCCGCGCCGACAGCACCTGCGTCTTGCCCGTCCCCGCCGACGCACCGAGCCAAACATGATCGTCCGGCTGCGCCGCGGCGCGCTGGCCGACGTCGAGCGTCTTGAGCAGCTTGTCGGGGTCGATCATGCCGCCCCCCCGTCGGTGGCCGCCGGTTCGGGATCACCGCGCCCGAACCATTCGTCGCGGCGCATCAGCTGGTCGAAATCGGTGTAGCGTTTGGCGCTGTCGCCGGGCACGAACGGCTCCAGCCCGAGCAGGAAGCGCGCGCTCAGCTCCGCCAGCGCTTCGCGTGCGCGTTCGATGACGGCCGCCGCGGTCGATGGCTTCGGCTTTTGCCCTTTGATCGCTTTGACCGCACCATCGACGGCTTTCTTGCGGTCGCGCTTCAATTCCCAATATTCGAACGCGCCGACCGGCTCGGGCGCCAGATCGCCAAGCCCGGCTTCCTCGGCGATCAGCCCGAGCAGGCCGAGCTGGCTGTTCAGCCCTTCGCCCGCCGACTTCGCCGACGGCGCCGCGCCGGTCTTGTAGTCGACGATCGCCAGCGTCCCATCGGCGTCCTGATCGACACGGTCGGCGGTGCCGCGCAGCGTGATGCCATTGACTAGCAGCTTACCGCTCACCTCATTGGCGACCGGCCAGCGTTCGTCGCGCGCCGCCCAGACTTGCTCGGCCGCCCAGCGCAGCGACGGCTCGATGCGCGGCAACCAGAAGGCACGACCCAATGAGTCGAGCGCCGGATCGGCACGCAATGTGGCGAGTTCCGCCGCAAAGGCCGTCTCGCTCAGCCCCGCCGCCTGCCAGTCCTGCAGGAATTTATGCACTCGGGTGCCGAACCATTTGGCGTCGGGACCGCTGCTTAGCGGCTCGAGTTCGCTCAGGCGCAGGATCTTCGCGGCGTAAAAGGCAAAGGGATCGCGCGCCAGCTGGTCGACCCCGGTGACACTGATCCGGTCGGGCCGCGCGGTCAGTGGCGGATCGGGGCGCGGCTTGTCAGCGGGTTCGCTTCGCCCCGGCGGGACATCGAGCGTCGCCGCGAGCGCGGTCACCGGCTGCTCGTCGAGCGTCGCTTCGGGCAAGTCACCCGCCAGCGCCGCCAGCCGCAGCCAGAAGCGCGACGCGACCGCGGGGTCGCCGCCGCTGCGCAGCGCGCGCGTCACCACGACCTCGCGCGCCGCAAAGGCGCCGGCAAAATCATGCGCCGCCATACCCTGTTGCCGCTCGGGCGCGGCGAGGCCGAGCATCCGCCGGATGCCGGGGGCGAGCCAGGGGTCGGGGCTTTGCTGCGGCGGCCAGCGGCCTTCGTCGAGCCCGCCCAAAATCATCAGGTCGGCGCGCTGTAACCGCGCCTCCAGCAAACCCCAGATGAACAGCCGCGGATGCCCGCCATAGGGCGGCCGGATGCTTGTCCCCGACATCAGGTCGGCGAGCATCGCGGGGAAATCGGTGGGGGCGACCAGCGCCGGGCCGTCGCCCTTCGCCATCGCCCAGCGGTCGAACAAGTCGGACAATGCGCGGCCCGCATGCCCCGTCCACGCCCCCTCGCCAGTCAGCCAGCCGAGCGCGTCCTGCAACGCGCCGAGCAGCACCGACGGCGGCGCGGAAACACCCGCGGCGAAAGGCGCGAGCACGCCGCTCAGCCCCGTGGCGACCTCGGCCCACCAATCCGCAATCGCCACCGCCGCGCCATGCCCGCGCCGACCGCTGTCGGCCACAATCTCGCTTATCCGCGCCGCCACCCCGGCCCAGCCGGGCACCAGCCCCGGCCCGCGCAGTACCAGGTCGAGCCGCCGCACCTGATCGAGCCAGTCGAGCCGCCCTTCGCCGGCGCGCACCAGCGGATGCCCCAGCAGCGCGACCAGCCGCATCGGATCGAACGCCGCGGCAAATTCGGCGAGCAGCAACAGCAGCGCGCCCGGCGGGGTCTGCCGCAGCGGCTGCCCGGCGCTATCATCGACCGCGATGTCCCAGCGTGCGAGCGCCGCGGCGACACGCTCGGCGAGCAGGCGGTCGGGGGTCACCAGCGCGGCGGTGCGCCCCGGTTCTTCCAAAGTGCGCCGCATCATCAGCGCGATGCCCTGCGCTTCCTGCCCGTCATCGGCGAACACCGCGGCGCTGACCCCGGTCAGGCTCGGCGCAACATCGTCCGCCGCCTGCCAGCGCGCGGTATAGGCTGCGGGCGCAAACAGCAGCGACAGAAACGGCGCACGCGCATCGGGACCGTCGAACGGCGATGCCGCGGTCCATTCGCCAACCTCGTGGCGCGCAATCCCCATCCGCCCGAGCAGCAATTTCAGATGATATTGCGGATGCGTTTCGAGCGGACGCTCGCCCGGCTTTTCGGGGTCGGGCTTCACCGACCCCAGCGCCTCCCATTCCTCACCCGCCATGCCCAGGTCGAGCCCAGGCAGCACCACCATCCCCTGCGGCAGGTCGGCCACCGTGCGCAGCAGCCGCGCGATCGCAGGCGCCGCGGTGGTGACCCCCGCCGCGACGACAAAGCGCCCCGGCAGGGCGGTGCGCCATCCGGTGCTGACCCGCGCGAGCAGGCGGTTGCGGCGGTCGGCGCGGTCGATATGTCCCGTCGCGGCCAGCATCGCGGGCCAATGATCGATCAGCAGGCGCAGCCGCTGCCATGATGCCTGCCAATGGCCCGCAAGGTCACCGAGCGCGGCCTCGATGTCGCCAAGCCGCGTCGACGCGATCTCTTCATAGTGAAGCTGGTCGATCACCCGCCCCAGTCCTTCGGCGAGCTGGAACGCCGCAGCGCCGGTGATCGCTTCCTCGCCCGCCGGATTGTGCCGCTCGATCAGCGCCGCGAGCATCAACCGCCGCCGCAATGCGTCGATCGCGGGCGGGATCGGGTCGGCATCGTCGATCGCATCGAGCGCCAGCGCGACGCTCTCATCCAAATCGGCATCGCCGATGACCGCCAGCCGCGGCATCAGCAAACCCGCCCCGCTGGCGCGCACAAACGCCGCCTGCACCGCGCTACGCGCGCGGTTGCTGGGCAGCAGGATCAGCCCTTCGGCGAGCCCGAGCGCGCCATCGGCAAAGCGGTCGATCAGGCCGGCGGCGAGCGCGTCGGCGAACGCCCGCTGGACGGGGATGCAAAAGACGGTGGGGGATGTCGTCATGCTACCGGTTATTCAAGGCTTGCCGCCGATGCGCAACCCGCTCCTCCCGGTCGTGCAGCGATGGGGAGGTGGCAGCGCGAAGCGCTGACGGCGGGGCGTTCGCGCTACCGTTGCAATACCCCTCCACCCCTAGCTTCGCGAGCGGTCCCCCTCCCCATCGCTGCACGACAGGGAGGAGCAAGCGTTCAAACCTCACCAAGCGCCGCTTCGGTCGGCGCGATGCGCGCCGGGGTGCCGACGTCGAACCATTGCCCCATATGCGACAAGCCGTAGAGCCGCCCTGCCGCAATCGCGCGGTCCCACAAGATGTTCGTCGAAAACGCGCCCTCCGGCGCGCCGTCGAGCAGGCGCGGCGAAATGAGCTGGATACCGGTATAGACGAAGGGCGCGATGCGGCCGGGCTTGCGCCGCGACAGCTGGCCATTGGGGTCCATATGAAAATCGCCCTTGCCGCCGTGCCCGGTCGCACTTGCCTGCCGAATGACCAGCAACAGCGCGTCCATACGGTCACCGTCCCAGTGGCGCGCGAGGTGCCGAATGCTGTCCACCGGCCCATCGGTCCAGATATTGTCGCTGTTGACGATCAGTATCGGGTCGCCGGTCAGCTGCGGCAGCGCCTTGACCATGCCGCCACCAGTTTCGAGGAGCAGGTCACGCTCGTCCGAAATGCCGATCGTGAAGCTGCGCTTTTGCGCCGCCAGATGCGCTTCCAGGGCATCGGCCAAATAATGGACGTTGACGACGACATGCCCGATCCCCGCCGCCTCGATGCGGTCGAGACTGTGATCGATCAGCGGCTTGCCTGCAACGCGCACCAGCGGCTTGGGCCGCGTTGCGGTAAGCGGCCGCATGCGTTTGCCCAGCCCCGCCGCCATCACCATCGCGCTCTGGATCTTTGTGGCCATCACCACGCCGCCGCGCGTTTGTCGGCGGGGATGTTTTCATCGAACCACGCGCGCACCGGCGCGAGTCCCGGATGCGCCAGATCGCGTTCGAGCAGCCCCCACATGCGCGGCTGGAACTGGCGATACCCCGGCTTGCCGTCGCGTTTCCACAATCGCACGAACACCCCCAGGATGCGCGTGTTGCGCTGCGCCGCGAGCGCCCAATAGGCATTTTCGATGTCTTGCCCGGTGGCACCCTGATAGCGCGCAAGCATTGCCGCCTCGACCGCCGGGGTGACATCGCGCCGCGCGTCCTCGAGCACCGAAGCAAGGTCATAAGCAGGATGACCGATCAGCGCGTCCTGGAAATCGAGCAGGCCATAATGCGCCACGCCCGTCTTGCCCGGCACCAGCATGATATTTTCGGCGTGATAATCGCGCAGCACCGTAACGCGCGGCAGGCCGTCGTGCTCGACCGGGGTCAGCACCGCTTCCCACGCGCCGCGAAAGGCGTCGCGGTCGACGTCGATTTCCAGCGTGGGGCAATACCAGTCGCTGAACAGCATCACCTCGTCCAGCCACTGTTCGAGCCCGAGCACCGGAAGTCCGGGCATCGGCGGCCGCGCATGAAGGTGGACGAGCAGGTCGGTCACCCCGGCATAAAGATCGACCTCACGGTGCAGCGCCGCGTCGGCGGTCTCGCGTAGCCGCACGTCGCCGAAATCCTCGATCAGCAACAGTCCTTGCGCCAGATCGCGCGCAAAAATCGTCGGCGCGGTCAGCCCCTGCTCACACAGATATTCGGCCACCGCGATGAACGGCCGCGGATCTTCGTGCGGCGGCGGCGCGTCCATCAGCACCGCCTGCCGCGCGCCATCAACGACGCGGAAATAGCGTCGGAACGACGCGTCGCCGGCAAGCGGCAAAATCTGGGCATCGCCCCAGCCATGCGCGGCAAGGAACGCCGGGGCATGGGCGGGCGGAATCATCGGAGCGGCCATCGGCTCCCCCAAGACGTCGGCACGTCGGCTGTCAAGACGCGCGCGTCGCCGCTCCCCGAAATCGTGATCGACAGCGCGTCGGGCCAACCCTGCGATCCCAGCCGTTCGGGCCATTCGATCAGCAGCGCGCCGTCGTACCGATAATCGTCGAGCCCCAGCTCGATCAGCTCATCCTCGTCCTCGATCCGGTACAGGTCGACATGCGCGATCGGTAAATCGACCTCGGGCGGCGCATAGGGCTGGACGATCGCAAAGGTCGGGCTCGGCGCCTCGCCGACCAGCCCGCGCGCCTTCAGCATCGCGCGCGCCAGCGTCGTCTTCCCCGCGCCAAGATCGCCCGACAGCGCGACAACATCGCCGGGCATCAATGCCGCGCCAATCGCCGCGCCGATGCGGTCGGCCTCGGCCAGCGTATAGTCGTATCGGTGGCTCATACGCGCCGCGGCAAACTGATCCGCACCAGCGTGCCCTGTCCCGCCTCGCTGACCACCTCCATCGTCCCGCCATGCGCGGCGACGAGCTGGCGCGCGAGCGCGAGGCCGATGCCCCCCGACGCGGTCCCCGCCTGCTGTCCCTTGGTCACCGCGGCGACCGCCTCGGGCATCCCCGGACCATTGTCCGACACGATGATGTCGATCCCGTGCGCATCGCCCGTGGCGTGCAGCAGCACGCGACCGCCCGCCTTGCGGGTCGGCGCGGTGTAGCGCACCGCATTGTCGAGCAAGCCCGCGACCAGCCGCGACAGGCGCGGTGCATCGCCGTCGATGCGGCCGAGGTCGGCCGAAATATTGCCGACCAGCTCGACCCTCTCAGCAGCGGCAAACGCCTTGGCGTCCGTCAGCGCGCTATCGAGCAGCTTGCGCACATCGACCGGCGCCCGCTCGACCACCAGCGACCCCGCTTCGCCCTGCGCCAGGTCGAGCACATTGTCGATCTGGCGCCCCAGCACCGCGACCGAATCCATGATCGCATTGACATAACCCTGCTGCTGCTCGCTCAGCTTGCCGGCATAGCCCGCCTGCAACATCTCGCCGAACCCGCCGATCGAGGTCAGCGGCGTGCGCAGCTCGTAACTCATCCGCGACAGGAACGCGGTCTTGACCTTGTCCGCCGCCTCCAGCGCCTCGTTGCGCTCGCGCAGCGCGCCTTCCATCCGCCGGCTCGGGGTGATGTCGAGCATGATCAGCAGCGCATTGCCGTCGGGCAGCGGGATCGACGCAAAGTCGAAATAGCGCCCGTCGGCGAAACCGATTTCGCCGCCGCGCTGTTGGCGTTCCAGCGTCGCAGCGCGGATGACTTCCTGCACGATGCTGATCTGGTTCGGTTTCACCAGCCGGTCGGCCAGCCCGCCCATCAGCGCATCGACGCGCGGGTGCGCCGCCAGCGTGGCCTCGTCGATCCCCCACAGGCGGCGGAAGCGCTGGTTCCACAGATGCAGCCGCCCGTCGGGCGCAAACACCGCGATCGCCTCGAATAGATTATCAAAGGTCGCGGTGCGGACGCGGAGCAGCGTGTCGCGGGCGCCCGCCAGCTGGACCTGCTCGGTCTTGTCCTCGGCGATCAGCAGCAGCCCGCCGTCGGGAGTCGGCTGGGCGACGACGTGGAGATGGGTGCCATCGCGCAGCAGCCAATCCTCTTCGCTCGCTCCCGCCTGCGCGAACCAGTCGACATGCGCCTGCCGCCATTCGGGATAGTCGCGCACTTCGGGGGTCCGCCCGCCCTCGCGCCAGGCATCGAGCAGCCGCGCGAACGCGCGCGCTTCGGCCACATCATCGGCGTCGAGCGCGAACAGGCGGCGGAACGGCAAATTGGCAAAAGCCAGCCCTTGATCGGGACCGAATTGCGCCACCGCCGCCGACAATCGGTCGAGCAGTTCGCGCTGGGTATCGACAAAGCGGCGGTGCGCGCCGCGCTCGCTTTCCAGCTCCTGAATGTCGATCGCATAGCCCGCGATACCGATCACCTTCCCGCCGGTCGGCGCCAGCGGCACATCAACGACGCGCATGATCCGGCGCTCGCCCTCGATCGTCACCGGGATCGTGCGGATTTGCGCCGCGCCCGCGATACGCGCGTCGTCGGCGGCTTCGGCGGCGCTGACCCCGGCGACGGTTTCGCACAGTTCGATGCCGCCATCGATCACCGCGACCGCACTCTTCGCCTCGACCGCACGGACATAGGCGCTGTTGACGAGCGCCAGATTCAGGTCGGTGCCGCGGAACCACATCGGGAAAGGGGCGGCTTCGATCAGCCCCGACAGCGCCTCGAACGCCGCCATCGCCTCGTCACGCTCGCTGCGCGCCTGCGCCAGCGCGTGCTGGCCGTCGGTCGCATCGCTCAGCCACAAAAGCACGCTGCCCGGCCCGCCGACCGCCTGCGGCGCCGGGGCGCCGTGCAGGATGATCGTGCGCTCGCTCCCCTGCGGCTTCAGGCTGAGCGTGAAGGGTTTGCCGCCGCGCTGGGCGCCGAGGATCGCCTGGCGCAGCGCGTCATGGCCATCGGGATCGAGCCCGCTGCCCAGCCCGCGCAATTCGTCGAAATTCCGCGGGCCTTGCTCCAGCCCCAGCCAGCGCCCCAATTTCTCGCTCGCCTCGATCCGCCAGTCGGCGCGGATGATCACCGGCAGTTGCGGCGATGCCTCGACCAGACTGCCGAGCCGCTCGGCCTGCCCGGCGACAAACGCCGCGCGCCGCTGCATCGCAATCCCGCGCCCGACCGCCCACAATCCGGCGAGCAACCAGAGCGCAGAAAACAGGCCCAGAGCAAAGAGCGCGCCCGACGACAGCGTCATCAGGCGGACGCCGCGCCGTGCGAGGAATGAAGAGAGGAGCAGTGGGCCATGCGTTCGCCCTATCGACTGTCCCCGAGGGTTTCAATCGCTAGGCGCCGGGGCGCCCGATCAGGCTGGCCATCACCCCTGCCGAACACCCTGCGACAATTGGGTCACAGGCGACTGACAATGCGGTGAATTGCGTAGCAGCACTCTTGACTTGGCGGCATAGCCTTGAAAAACTGTGTCATTGGCAAGTCATAAAGGCCCTAAGAGGCTGAATTGGCTTGACTTTAATTTTCGGCCAAACCGATTGGGACGGCCGGGGCACTTAAAACCGGGGATTATCTATGAATGATTTGAGCAGGGCGTCGCTGCATGCGCGGCGGATTCTGGGTTTCGCAAGCCTCTCCGCGATGGCGGTTGTGATGGCGACGCCAGCGATGGCGCAGGACGCCGCACCGGCCGAAACCAGCAGCGCCGAAACCGCAGCACCCGAAGACGCGATTGTCGTTACCGGTTCGCGTCTGCGCGGCGTAACGCCGTTCAACAGCCCCGATCCGATTGCGGTCATCGATCCCGATATCGCGTCGAAAGAAGGCAAGTTCGATCTGGCATCGACGCTGCAAAGCTCGCCGATCGCTGCCGGTTCGACCCAGATTACCGCCGCCATTTCGTCGAACTTCGTCACCGATGGTGGCCCGGGCGCCCAGACGATCAACCTTCGCGGCCTCGGCCCGAACCGCACGCTGGTGCTGCTCAACGGTCGCCGCGCCGGTCCCGCGGGTACGCGCGGCGGTGTGTCGTCGTTCGACCTGAACGTCCTGCCGCAGTCGATTGCTGAAAGCGTCGAGATCCTGAAAACCGGCGCGTCGTCGGTCTATGGGTCGGACGCGGTCGCGGGCGTGGTCAACATCAAGACCAAGACCAGCACCAACGGCCTCGAACTCAACGGCACCGTTTCGGCGCCGTTCGGCGGCGGCGGTGAGGAATATCGCATCAACGCGATCTGGGGCAAAACCTTCAGCCGCGGCCACATCCTGATCGCGGGCGACTATACCAAGGTCAACGAACTCAAGCGCGGCGACCGCGCGTATCTTGCCTGCCCCGAAGCTTATACCTTCCGTGAAAATGGCGACCGCGCCGACATCATCGATCCGCGCACCGGCCAGTTCAAGTGCGAGGATCTGCGCTGGGGCCATGCGTGGACCTATAATCTGATCGACAACCTCCAGCTCGATGGCCCGGGTGGCCCGAACTCGGGGCTCAACACGTCGCCGACCGGCGCCACGGTGCTGATGCAGTTCCAATATCCCGGCGAAACGCTTGGCGTGCCGACCTATGGCGCCCCTGCCTATCCGGGCGACTTTGCGATGCCCGCAGGCTGGTTCCCGACCGGATATGACACCGCGTCGCTGGCGATCCAGAACGCCTATCACCCGTTCCAGGCCGATCAGACGCTGATCCCCGAAACCGAACTGTACACCGCGTTCGTCGATGGCGCGTTCGAAATCAGCGATTCGGTCGAACTGTTCGGCGAGTTTTTGTTCAACCGCCGCAAGACCTATCAGAACGGCTGGCGCCAGTTCTGGAACTTTGGCTACACGGGCGACCTTTACGGCACCGGCACCCCGGCAACCAGCTGGGCGCAGGGGTGGCAGGGGCTCAACCTGATCAGCCCGACCGCGATCACCGACCAGTCGGACAGCAGCCAGAAGGTTGATTATTACCGCGGCGTCGCGGGCGCCCGCGGCGACTTCGGCGGCACCGGCAACTGGCGCTGGGAGGTCTATGGCCAGTATAGCAAGAGCATCGGCAAATATCGCCAGCAGCAGGCGCTGCAGGATGCCTATGACACCGGCTATTTCCAGACCGCATCGTGCGTTGGCACCGTGACCCCGATTTCGGGCAAGCAGTGCGTCGATATGCGTTGGCTCGATCCCAATTTCCTGGCCGGCGACCTGACGCAGGCGGAGAAGGATTTCTACTTCTCGTGGGAAGAGGGCAAGACCGTCTATACGCAAAAGTCGGGCGAAGCGACGCTGACCGGCGATCTGTTCAAACTGCCGGCGGGTGCGGTGCAGGTGGCGCTCGGCGCCACCATCCGCCAGGACCGCATCAACGACGTGCCGGGTGAAATCACCCGGGCGGGCAATGCCTGGGGTGCCTCGACGTCGGGGATCACCGCGGGCAAGAGCATGACCAAGGAAGCGTTCGGGGAAATCAACGTCCCCGTCCTGGCCGACAAGCCTTTCTTCCAGAATCTGACGCTCTCGGCCGCGGCACGCATCACCAGCGTCAAATCGACGCGCGCATCCGACGGCTTCGCGGACAGCGACAATGGCAACTGGACGTACAAGCTGGGCGCCAACTGGGCGCTCAACGACACGGTCCGCCTGCGCGCCAGCTATGGCACATCGTTCCGTGCTCCGGCGCTGTTCGAACAGTTCCTCGCTGACGAGACGAGCTTCCCGCGTCAGACCGATATCGATCCCTGCGTCAATTGGGCAGCGAACCTCGCCTCTGGCCGGATCACGCAGCGTATCGCGGACAATTGCTCGGCCGACGGCATTCCGAACAACCATCCCGGCGGCGGCGCCACCGCGACGGCAACGTCGCGCGGCGGCATTGGCCTGCTCGACAGCGAAACGTCGAAGGCGTTGGTGGTCGGCGGCGTGCTCACGCCCAAGTTCGGCTTCCTGCCCGACACGACGATCAACATCGCGGTCGATTATTTCGACATCAAGGTGAAGGGCCAGATCACCCAGCTGGGTGGCCGCAACATCATCTTCGGCTGCTATGATTCGGATGATTTCCCGAATGATCCGCTCTGTGACCTGTTCACCCGCGGCCAGACCGGAGCGCCGAACAACATCAACGAAGTGCGCGACCAGTATGTGAATATCGCCACCCAGCGCAACAGCGGCGTCGATCTCAACGTCAACATCCGCCACGATCTCGGCCGGCTGGGACGCCTGTCGTTCACCGCCGACATGACCTGGCAGACGAAGGATATTTTCCAGCTGCTGCCGACGTCGCCGGTTGAAGACGATCTGGGTGAGGTCGGGTCGCCGCAATGGGTGGGCGATTTCCGCATGACCTGGGCTGCCAACGGCGGGACGACGCTGTTTTACGGCATGAACGTCATCGGCGGCACGTCGAACGTGCAGGAATTTGTCGATCGCAACGGCGATGTCTGCGTGAACAGTGCCCTGCGCGGTCGCTATTGCGCCAAGCTGACGACGAAGGCGGTCTTCTACCACAATGCATCGATCACGCAGGAGGTGGGCGACCGGTTCGAGATCACCTTGGGGGTCAGCAACCTGTTCAACACGCGCCCGCCGCGCGTGTCGACGCTGAACGGCGGGACGATCTCGATGATCGGACCGGTGGTCGCCGCGTCGCAATATGGGTTCAGCGGTCGCCGCGGCTTCATAAGCGTCAAGTCGAAGTTCTGATCGATTTGACAACGCAAACATCGGGGCGGCATGGCAACATGCCGCCCCGATTGTTTTTGAGGTTCCTAAGGAGCGCCCGCCCCCGATGCCCGAAGTCACGGTGAAAGCCGACACGCTCGATGCCGAAAACCGCCGCTTCGGCCAGGTGCCGCTGCGCCAGCCGGTGTTTCTGAACAGCGTTCCCAAAAGCGGCAGTCACCTGCTGCGCAATATCATCCGGATGTTCGTGCCGGTCGAACAGCAATATGCGCGCGATTTCATCCAGTGGCCGAATCTGCAACAGCATCGCGGCGCCTTTGATCCCGCGCGGCCGCAACTCAGCTGGGGCCATTTGTTCTTCGCCGACGCCTCGGCGATCGAAACCGCGCCGACACGGCGCATCCTGCTGTATCGCGACCCCTATGACTGGGTGATCGCGCGCGCGCGCTTTTTCGCGTCGGAGCAGTTTTCCGGCAACATGGACTTTTTCAAGACCGGTGCGCTGACCGTCGACGAGCTGCTGACGATGATGATCTTCGGCCTGCCCGGCAAGGCGCCGTCGCTCAATGACATTTATGAAATGAACGCCGCGGCGTGGCTGGGCGCGCGCGTCCATGTCGTGACCTATGAGGATCTGACCCGGCATCTCGGCGACCTCGACAGCCCGGCAGCGGCGGCGTTTTTCACGGCCCTGCTCGGCGCCTGCGGCATCGAACGCCCCGACGACTGGCAAGCGCGTATCCGGACCGGCGCCGACCCCGCGCAAAGCGGCACCGCGCGCAGCAATCTCACCGGCGTCGCGCTCGACTTTCCCGCGACGCTCAGCGCGCGGCACCGCGCCTTGGTCGATTATCAGGCGCCGGGGCTGCGCGCCGTGCTCGGCTACAGCTGATGACGCTGCACGGCACCGTCAGCGCTTTTCCGCTGCTGATCCGCGCGACCTCGCTCGCCAACGCCGGGCGACTCGAAGAGGCGGCGCAGCAGGTCATGGCCCATCTGCGAGAACGTCCCAACGAGCCGCAGGGGCTCGCCAAGCTGGGCGAGATCGCGATGCTGCTCGGTGCGCTCGGCCAGTCCGAACATTTCCTGCGCCGCGCGCTCGCCGCGGGCGCGCGCGATGTCGCAGTGCGCCGCCAACTCGCGTCGGTCCTCAATCAGCAGGAACGGCTTGATGAGGCGGCAGCGTTGTTCGCAGCACTGGAAACCGAAATCGACGATCCCGTCATCCCGGCGATGCACGCGCTGATCCTCGACAAATTGGGCCATAACGGCGAGGCGCAGGCCATCCAGCGGCGACTTGCCGAACAGCATGGCGACAAGCCGCACCACTGGATTTCCTATGGCCATAGCCTGCGCGCCGCGGGCGACGTCGATGCCGCGATCGCCGCCTATCGCAACGCGATCGCCGCCGACGACGAATGCGGCGAGGCGTGGTGGGCGCTCGCCAACATCAAGAGCCGCGTCCTCACCGACGCCGATGTCGACCATATGCAGCGGATGATCGGCATCGCGATCGACGTCCGCAACAGCGCTCCGCTCCACTTCGCGCTCGCCCGCGCGCTCCACGATCGCGGCCGCTATCGCGAGGCGTTCGACCATTATGAGCAGGGCAACCAGCAGCGCGCCGACGACATCGGCTATGACGCGCGCGAACTGACCGCCGAGGTCGCCGAGGTCGAGGCGGCGGTCAATCCCGCCTTCGTCGCGGCGCTTGGCGACCAGCCGGTCGGCGACGCGGTGCCGATCTTCATCGTCAGCCTGCCGCGCTCGGGCTCGACCCTGCTCGAACAGATGCTCGGCAGCCACCCGGCGATCGAACCCGTCGGCGAGCTGCCCTATGCTCCCGCGATCCTGCGCGGCGCGATGGAGATGGCGACGCGGCGCGGCAAGGTGACGGTGCCACAGCTGATCGCGCAGATCCCCGACGCCGCTGCCGCCGCGATGGGGCAGGATTATCTGCGCCGCGCTGCCCCCCACCGCAAGACCGATCGCGGCTTCTTCATCGACAAGCTGCCGCACAACTGGAGCAATATCCTCTTCATCCGCCGCATCCTGCCGCAGGCGAAGTTCCTCGATATCCGCCGCGACGCGATGGACTGCTGCTTTTCGAATTTCTCGCAAAGCTTCTCGCGCGCCCACGCGTCTTCGTTCCGGCTCGCCGACATCGGCCAATGCTATGTCGATTATGTGCGGATGATGGCGCATCTGGCCCGCGTCGCGCCGACGCTGGTCCACCCTATCGACTATGACGCGATGGTCGCCGATCCCGAAAGCCAGCTCCGCCCCGCGCTCGCCTATCTCGGCCTCGACTGGGATCCCGCGCTGCTCGACTTCCACAAGCTTGACCGCGTCGTCCGCACCCCGTCGAGCGAACAGGTGCGCCGCCCGCTCAACCGCGACGGGATGGACGTGTGGAAACCCTATGCCGAATGGCTGGGGCCGCTGCGGGGCGCGCTGGGGCCGCTCGCGCGCTGAACGAAAACGGCCCGCTCCCTCATCGGGCGCGGGCCGCTTCATCCACGGCAGTGGACGCGCTTAGTAGCGGTAATGGTCGGGCTTGAACGGCCCTGCGACCGGCACGCCGATATAATCGGCCTGCTTCTGGCTCAGCTGGCTCAGCTTCACGCCCAGCTTGTCGAGGTGCAGCGCCGCGACCTTTTCGTCGAGATGCTTGGGCAGGACATAGACGTCGTTGCCGTACTGTTCGGCGCGGGTCCACAATTCGATCTGCGCCAGCGTCTGGTTGGTGAAGCTCGCCGACATCACGAAGCTCGGGTGGCCGGTCGCATTGCCGAGGTTCACCAGGCGGCCCTTCGACAGGATGATGATCTGCTTGCCATCCGGAAACTCGACCAGGTCGACCTGCGGCTTCACTTCGGTCCACTTGTAATTGGCGAGCGCCGCGATCTGGATCTCGCTGTCGAAGTGGCCGATGTTGCAGACGATCGCCATATTCTTCATCGCCGCCATATGT
>Ga0265296_1001864_pt1 | contig 22596 bp, 35 predicted proteins | sample MunlanPumphouse1_FD_189073 | JGI IMG/M metagenome (GOLD analysis project Ga0265296, IMG submission 189073) | Groundwater microbial communities from a municipal landfill in Southern Ontario, Canada - Pumphouse #1 | ecosystem: Environmental > Aquatic > Deep subsurface > Groundwater | place... | reverse complement strand
CTGACAGGCTGCTGAGATCAAAACCGCTGTCTTCTCAGTTACGATAGAGATATATTCATCTTCAGTAGTACGGGGGTCTCCATTTTTTACCAACTCCATGATTTCCCCTTCAGCCAAACGGGTCGTAGCATCAGACAATACCCTTAATATCTTTAAATCACCGATACTCGTTAATAAAGAAAAAGATTTAGAGAAAAGATAGTCTCCAATTAAAACACTGGCTTCATTTCCCCACACAGAGTTAACTGAAGAATTGCCCCTTCTTACTTCAGCATTGTCCACAACATCGTCATGAAGGAGTGAAGCTGTATGGATGAACTCAAATATGCTGGCAAGGGGGATATGGCATCTGCCTGTGTAGCCACAGAATTTTGCAGAAAGGATCAATGCCAAAGGTCTGAAACGCTTTCCACCACTTAGCAGGATGTACTTCCCCACGTCCGGTATCAATGAAACATAGGATAACACATTTTTTGAAAGCTCGGCTTCAACCTTTTGAAGGTCATCCCTGACTAAATCAAAAACCTCTTCAAGTTCCATCTAAACTCCGCACTAGCTCAAATTATACCGCTCTACATAAGGTTAACACATCCACCCTAACTGTCTCCGCCTTTGTTAACACTCTTGCACATTCATTAACGGTTGCGCCACTGGTATAAACATCATCAACTAATAAAATACTCTTGTCCCTAAATCTACTCTCATTAGAAAGGGAAAAGACCCCTTTAACATTCCTTTCTCTTTCTTCTTTGCTGAGATTAATCTGGGGTGACTCCCATTTAATCCTTTTAAGACTCATGTAGTCAATGGGAATCCCGTATCTTTTTCCTATGTATCTAGCTAAGAAAAGAGCCTGGTTAAACCCCCTTTCTCTTAATCTTTTAAAATGAAGAGGAACAGGGATTAAAAAGTCATAGGATTTGAAATCAATAGAACCAAGATGAGAACCCATCATAAGAGCACCTAAAGGTTTAGCCAGTAGAGTCTTTCTGTTGTACTTAAGCCGATGGACAGCCTCTTGCAGTACCCCTTCATAGAATCCAACTGCCCTGGCTTTAGTGAAGTATACCCTAGAGGTTAAACAAGTCCCACAAAGATGATCTCTTCCCATAACAGAGTTAAAAGGGATACCACATTTAAGACAAATCGGAGATGAAATGTACCTTATGCTCGAAAGACATGGTTCACAAATCCCCTGGGGTTGTGCATTGATAATGTCTTTTTCACAGATAAGGCATCTTGGAGGAAAGAAGAAATCCAAGAAGGCATTAAAGAACTGTACCATAACTTATTACTTAGCCGTTAACCTCGACTCTTGGAACATCAACCCAGAGACCTTCTAAATCATAGAACTCTCTAATAGGATCATAAAATACATGTACGATAACATCATCGTAATCTAATAGTACCCATTTCGCCGCAGAAAATCCCTCAATACCCAAGGGGTATATTCCTTTTTTTTTCAAACTCTCTTCTATCGAATAGGCAATTCCTCGAACCTGACGATCTGATCTTCCGCTACATATTATAAAGTAATCGGCTATTGAAGACAGCTCTTTTATTTCTAATACTACTAAATTTAAAGCCTTCTTGTCTAAAGCGGCATTGGCACAAAGAAGGGATTTCTCCTTCGAGTCTAAAACCATTTACCCTCCCTAGAATTATATAAACCCTTTATTTCATCCTCCTTTAATCACCATATATGATTAAATACCATAGAGCAACATGCATCAAAAATCAAGATCTAAAATTGTTAATAGTGCACTGTTTCTGAATTGTCAACACTTTTTGAGGAACACACCTTGACGAACAAACCAATTTGCCCTTAACGTAAGGATATGCAATAAGATAAAAGGCCTACTGTGATTTGCAGAAAGATACTTGGGGTATAGAAAAATCAATTAATAGGGTAGCCGGTCCACGTCCTGGGCTGGCAGCTCTTGTGTCTTTTACAGGAGGGACGATTACAAACAGGTAGGAAAACAAGCAAGAAGTCTCTTTCTCTATTTTGACTACATATATTTCACGTTTATTTGGGGGCTGTACTAACAGTCTCTTTCTTTTTTTGTTGTCCAGAAGCTTTCTTCTTGGGCTTTTGAACATTTTCTTCAGGAATTAATTCTATGAGGGAAAGGGGAGCATTATCTCCATGCCTTCTACCTACTTTAAAAATTCTCGTATATCCGCCATTTCTACTCTGATATCGAGGGGCAATCTGATCAAACAAATTCTTTGCTATCTTCTTATCACTAATAACTCTTAAAACCTGCCTTCTTGAATGTAAATCCCCTTTTTTCCCTAAAGTGACTATTTTTTCAGCAATCTTTCTTAATTCTTTTGCTTTGGCATCGGTAGTTTCTATCTTCTCATGTTCAAATAGGGAAGTAAGCATATTTCTAAACATAGCTTTACGATGACTAGAGGTACGCCCCAACTTTCTTCCAGCTTGTTGATGTCTCATTCTATCGATTCCTTTTCATTCTCAATCTTTTCATCTGGTGGCTGAAAATCCGGCAATTTCATACCTAAAAACAATCCCATTTCTCCTAAAATATCTTTTATCTCATTTAAGGATTTTCTCCCAAAGTTTCTGGTCTTTAGCATTTCAGCCTCGGTTTTTTGAACCAATTCACCAATATATCTTATATCAGCATTTTTCAGACAGTTGGCTGAACGCACCGAAAGTTCCAATTCATCAACACCTCTGTATAAGTTCTCGTTGAACTTCACTTTATCTTTATCGTCTGTCGCTTCCTCTTTCTCTTTAGGTTCTTCAGCTTCGTCAAAGTTTATAAAGAGGTTCAGTTGTTCTTTCAATATCTTCGCAGCATATGCAATTGCATCCTCTGGCGATACACTGCCATCGGTCCAGACCTCCATTGTAAGTTTATCATAATCGGCCCTTTGCCCCACCCTTGCGTGACTCACTGAATAGCTAACCTTTCTAATAGGAGAAAAGATCGCATCTATGGGAATGGTACCAACTGGTTGACTCTCTTCCTTGTTCTTTTCTGCAGGAACGTATCCCCTGCCTTTCTTAACAACCATTTCCATTCTGAGTTTGGCACCTTTTAATAATGTAGCAATATGCAAATCAGAATTCACAATATCCACATTGCTGTTTGTAATAATATCAGACGCCTTGACCTCACCCTCTTTAGTAGTATCAATCCAGATTGTTTCCGGGCCGTTTGAATGGATCTTAACAAGAACTTCTTTTAAATTGAGGATAATATCAGTTACATCTTCTCTAACACCAGGGATAGTTGAAAACTCATGCAACACTCCATCGATTTTGACAGATACAATGGCCGCACCTAAAATAGATGATAACAGAACTCTCCGCAGAGAATTCCCAAGAGTAATTCCAAAACCTCGTTCAAAAGGTTCCCCAACAAATTTACCGTAACACTTTGTAACTGTTTCGGTGTCAATCTCCAGCCTTTTAGGACCTATTAATCTCTGCCAGTTATTGTACATCTTTACCCCGCGTTAAGTTAACTTTAATCGTTTAAAAATTCCCTTTTTGCCTAACGATTCTGTAGTTATAGTTATTTTGAATATAGTTCTACAATCAGCTGTTCTTGAATTGGCATCGTTAGATCCTCCCTGGAAGGCAAAGAAACTATCTTTCCCTTAACATTTTCTTTGTCCAATTCTAACCAATGGGGCACACCACGGCGCGCTACAGCCTCCAGAGATTCAACAATTCTGGGAATTTTTCTACTCTTTTCCCTCACCTCTACAATTTCCCCCGGACTAACCAGATAAGAAGGAATATTTACTTTTCTCCCATTAACCAAAAAGTGACTATGCCTTATTAGTTGCCTTGCCTCACTGCGGGAACTGGCAAATCCTAAACGAAAGACCATATTGTCCATTCTTCTTTCAAGAAAGAGCAACAAATTCTCACCGGTTATACCCTTCATCTTATCAGCCTTCTCAAAATACCTTCGGAACTGATTTTCTAGAATACCGTAAATTCTTTTTACCTTCTGCTTCTCACGAAGCTGGATACCATAATCCGAATGTTTGCTACGGCTCTGTCCATGCTGACCCGGGGGATAACCTTTCCTTTCAAAAGCGCACTTATCCGAATAACACCTATCACCCTTTAAGTACAACTTCAAATTTTCTCTTCTGCACAACCTGCAAACCGATCCTGTGTACCGAGCCAAACCGTGCCTCCTTTATACCCTTCTTCTCTTGGGTGGACGACACCCGTTATGAGGAATAGGAGTAACATCCCTGATTAAACTGACATTGAATCCCTTAGCCTGGAGAGTTCTCAAAGCAGATTCCCGACCAGCCCCCGGCCCTTTAATATAAACCTCTATATTTTTAACCCCATGTTCCATAGCTTTTTTTGCAACATCTTCCGCTGCTAACTGAGCAGCAAAGGGGGTACTCTTCCTTGAACCCTTATACCCCTGAGTTCCAGCACTAGACCAAGCTAACACGTTTCCGGTTAAATCGGTAATAGTTATTATGGTATTATTAAACGTAGCTTGGATATGTGCTATACCATTTTGGATATTTTTCTTTTCTTTTTTCTTCTTGACACCTTTCCCTTGTTTTGCCATCAAACCTCCTACTTTCTCTTGCTTCCAATTGCCCTGCGGGGTCCTTTTCTCGTTCTAGCATTGGTGCTGGTTCTTTGACCTCGAACAGGCAAAGAACGCCTATGGCGCAGCCCCCGATAACTACCTAGATCCATCAACCTCTTTATATTCATGGTGAGCTCCATCCGTAAGTCACCCTCTACTTTATGCTCACGATCAATTATCTCCCTTATCTTAGCCACCTCAGACTCTGTAATTTGATCGGATTTTATATCGGAACCAATCCCGGCCTTTTCGAGAATCTTTTTCGAGGTAGATCTGCCAATACCATAAATGTAGGTTAATGCCACTTCCATCCTCTTGCCTCTAGGTAAATCAACCCCAGCAATTCTTGCCAATATATGTACCTCCCTGACTATCCTTGTCTCTGTTTATGCCTTGGATTTTCACAGATTACTCTAATTACGCCCTTACGTCTCACTATCTTACATTTATCGCATCTTTTCTTTACTGAGGCCTTCACCTTCATCTTAAACACACCACCCTTTGCAAAAAAGATAAGCGTTCAGTTATCAGCTTTCGGCTTCTTTCTGACCATTGAACGCTTACAGTTCATTTGGAACGGTAAGTAATCCTACCCCTATTAAGATCATAAGGTGATAATTCAACTGTAACCCTATCACCTGGAAGGATCTTAATATAGTGCATCCTCATCTTACCAGAGATATGAGCCAAAACCTTATGGCCGTTTTCCAATTCTACTCTAAACATCGCGTTGGGTAGAGTTTCTAAGACCTTTCCTTCTACCTCAATCGCTTCCTCTTTTGGCATAAAACCTCAACTTGGTGATTTATCCCCGTTCAATAATATCTGTAATCCTTTGAAAAACCTCATCTATCTTCCCAAGCCCATTAATGGCCCTGGATGTGTTCTTTTTCTGATAAAATTCAACTACAGGGGCAGTTTGTTCGTGATAAACCTTTAACCTACTCTTTATAGTATCCTCTTTATCGTCATCTCTCTGGTAGAGTTCCCCTTTACACTTATTGCAGACATCTTTATTTATAGGCGGATCAAAGATTGTATGATATCCTTTCCCACATTTTCTACAGGTTCTCCTACCGGTGAGCCTCTTTAACAGCTCTTCATCGTCTATCTCAATATTGATTAAGTATTCAATCTTCAAGTCCATCTTATCTAAAATGGCACCTAAGGCGTCAGCCTGTGCTATTGTCCGGGGAAATCCGTCCAAAATAAACCCCCCTTTACAGTCAGGTTTTTTTAACCTTTCTTCAATTATCCCTATAACAACCTCATCTGGAACCAGAGCACCCTTATCCATGAAACCCTTTGCCTGCTTCCCCAAGGAAGAACCCTCCTTAACTGCTTCCCTGAGTATGTCCCCGGTTGAAATTTGAGGAATATTGTACTTGTCAACCAGCATCTTTGCTTGAGTGCCCTTTCCGGAACCAGGTGGACCTACCAGTATCAGATTCATAATTAAAACTCCTTCCTCTATTGTGACCCTTTCCGCGCTAAGGAGCGGGGAATTTCTGCTTTGTTTTCTATTCACAGTTACTGGTAAACCGTTTGCGGTGAACTATAAACCATGAACAGTGAACTGTCTTGTTAACGACGCCCTTTTATCCTGGCTTTTTTCAAAAAACCTTCATACTGCCTTGTAAGTAAGTGGGATTCAATCTGTGAAGCTGTATCCATGGCAACTCCAACCACAATCAGTAATGCCGTACCTCCAAAGTAAAAAGGCACGTTGAATTTACTGGTAAGGATTGTAGGTAACACGCATACAGCTGAAACATAAACAGCCCCACCCAAAGTGATTCTTGTAAGAACCTTATCTATATATTCAGCAGTCTTTTTACCAGGCCTTATCCCTGGAATATAACCTCCATATTTCTTCATATTATCGGCAATATCAACGGGGTTAAAGCTAACAGCCGTGTAAAAGTAACAAAAGAAGACAATAAAAGCGACATATAGGATACTATAAATAAGCCTGCCAGGACCTAAGCTGTCAATTATGTTCTGAAGCCATGGATAGAGTTCTATCCATGATTTAGGTAAAAAATTGGCTATAGTTAAGGGAAACATTAATATTGAAGAAGCAAATATGGGGGGGATAACCCCTGCTGTATTTACTCTAAGAGGCAGGTGAGTACTCTGTCCACCGTACATCTTTCTGCCCATTACCCTCTTCGGATATTGGACAGGAATTCGCCTCTGTCCACGTTCCACAAAAACTATAATTCCAACTATAACAATCATCATAGCCACAAGTATCAAAATCAAAAATAGTGCCATTTCTCCTGTTTTTAAAAGGCGTATTGTATTGATAATTGCAGTCGGCATTCCAGAAACAATACCAGCAAATATTATAAGAGAGATCCCGTTCCCAATCCCCCGTTCAGTAATCTGCTCGCCAAGCCACATAATAAATGCCGTTCCAGATGTTAAAGTTATAACTGTCATTATTTTAAAGGATAAACCAGGGTTGAGGGCTATCATCTCTCCTGCAGGGCCTGTCATCCTCTCCAGACCGACACTTATGCCAAAGCCTTGAATAATACTCAAAATGATCGTACCATATCTAGTATACTGAGTTATTTTTCTCCTCCCTGCTTCACCCTCTTTGGACAATCTCTCCAAATGTGGGCTAACTACGGTAAGTAGTTGCAGAATAATAGAGGCACTGATGTAAGGCATTATACCAAGGGCAAACACTGATAGATGCTCCAATGCCCCGCCTGAAAACATATCAAAAAGACCAAGAAGAGTACCTTTAGCCTGAGCAAAGAACGAAGCTAACGCTTCCCTATTAATTCCAGGAGTCGGCACATGGACGCCAATTCGGTAGACAGTTAATAAGAGGAGCGTCATGAGAATCCGCTTTTTTAATTCAGGAATCTTGGGTATATTTTGAAGCCCGACTAGCAATTAAACCACCTCTATCTTCCCGCCAACAGCCTCAATCTTATCTTTGGCCGATTTACTATACTTGTGAACTTTCACTGTAAGAGGATAACTAATTTCTCCATCTCCTAATACCTTTATGCCATCATAAGAACCTTTTATCAGTCTACATTCGATCAGTGCCTTATCATCTACCACAGTCCCTTCTTCAAATACACTTAAGTCTCTTATATTTATCAAAACGTATTTCTTTTTAAATATATTAGTAAATCCCCTTTTGGGAAGACGACGCTTAAGGGGCATCTGCCCCCCCTCAAAACCAGGAGGAGTACTTCTTCCTGAGCGGGATCTCTGCCCCTTAGATCCACTACATGCAGTCTGCCCATGTCCAGAACCCTGTCCCCGCCCAACCCTCTTTTTCCTCTTATTAAACCGGGAAGAAGGCTTCAATTCACTAAGTCTCATGTTCAATAACCTCGATCAAATGTGATACTTTCTTAACCATTCCTCGATTTTCAGGAGTATCCTTTAAAGTAACTGTTTTATTAAGCTTAGTTAAGCCCAGTCCAGTTAATGTCTCTTTCTGTCTCCGAGGTCTACCAATACCACTCTTCTTCAGTTTTACCTTAAACTCCTTTGTGCCCATAAAATAGTTCCCTTTTCACACTAGTTGTATCCATCTGATCTTTTATGATATATCTGAAAAAGCTATGCTTCACTGGAAAAAGTATTCCTGAAAGCAAATTCATAAATTTTTCAGGGACCCACGCTAGCTAGCGGAATGCAAAAAATTCACATGTTTTACTCCCACCAAAGGCTGGAAGTTCGTGATCAAATAATCTCGTTTAATTCTTTACCACGTTTTTTTGCCATCTCTTCAGGACTTCTAAGTTGGCTTAAGGCATTAATAGTGGCTTTAACAGCATTATGAGGGTTATGTGACCCCAAACATTTCGTCAGAATATTTGCAATCCCTGTTGCTTCAACGACTGCTCTAACAGATCCTCCTGCAATAATACCTGTACCTTTGGATGCAGGTTTTAAAAGAACACTGCCGGCACCATATTTGCCTATTACCTCATAAGGGATTGTACCATCAATAATTGGGACCCGAATAAGTTCCTTCTTTGCTCGCCCTATCCCCTTTCTAATAGCCTCTGGTACTTCATTCGCCTTCCCTAACCCACTTCCGACAGCACCATTTCCATCACCAACCACAACAAGGGCACTAAAACTAAACCTTCTTCCACCTTTAACTACCTTGGCAACCCTGTTAATGCTAACAACCTTATCCGTCAAATCCAACTCATTAGGATTAATAGTGGGCAATTACCTCCTCCTTTGCAATTCCTTCACAATGAAATTAATAACGTTTAATTAGTTATATTGGTTCGTTTAGTTCTGATTAACGTTGAACCAATGAAACCAATCAAACCAACAAAACAACCGTGTTCACTTGTGTCCAAAAAGGAAATTCCTATACTATCAAGTTAAATCTAGAAACACTAAAATTCCAACCCCTTTTCTCTAGCCAAAACAGCCAGAGCCTTAACCTTGCCATGATACAAATAACCATTTCGATCAAAAACTACTTTTTTTATATCCCTATCCAAAGAATTTTTAGCTATTAATTCTCCAACCTTTTTAGCAGCTTCTATATTCCCAGAGTTTTTCAACCCATCCCTAATTTCTTTACTTAAAGTTGAAGCTGATGCTAGAGTTTTCCCAGTAGTATCATCAATTATCTGAGCATAAATATGTTTTGCAGATCGAAATACACAAAGTCTCGGTTTTTCACTGGTTCCCCTTATTTTTTTCTTGATCCGTTTTTTACGTCTCAGTCTGGACAACTCTTTCAATTTTCTTAAAGCCATCTCTATTACTACCTCTATTTAATTCCAGATTTCCCGATCTTTCGACGAATCCTCTCATCGGAGTACAAAATGCCCTTACCTTTGTATGGTTCCGGTCTTCTGAATGACCTAATCTTTGCAGCCACCTCTCCTACCAACTGCTTATCAATCCCCTCAATTGTGACCTTCACCTGCTTGTCCACCTTGGCGCTAATGCCTTTAGGAAGCACAAATTCTATTGGATGTGAGTATCCTAAATTCAAACCCAGTATATCCTCTTTTAACTCAGCACGATAGCCTACTCCAACAATATTAAGGGTTTTTGTAAAACCATTTGTCACTCCCTCCACCATATTGGCAACTAAACTTCTGGTTAATCCCTGGAGTGCCCTAGTCTTCTTATCATCGTCTTTTCTATTAACTACTATTCTCTCACTATCAAATGTAAGACCAATTCTCATGTCTATCCCTTGAGTCAGTTCTCCTTTTGTGCCCTTTACTTTTAAAGTAGCATCCTCAAAGACTATCTCAACACCTTTTGGAACTGGAATTGGTAGTTTGCCAATTCGTGACATCCTTGTTCTCCTTAAATAACGAACCTGCTCAATAAACTGTGGAAAAATCCCAAATCCTAATTAAACCCTAAACGGATGTTGACAGAGGTCCGTGTCAGTCTGCCTCAGGCGGAGACACCGATCACTGACACTGAATTTCCCAACCAAAACTCTACCATACAGAGCAGAGCAGCTCTCCACCAACATTCGATTCTCTTGCCTTTTTGTCTGTTAAAATCCCTCTCGGGGTTGATAAAATGTTTATGCCCAGACCAGTTAACACTTTTGGAATTTTGTCTTTCTTAACATAAACCCTGCGTCCTGGCTTGCTAATCCTTTTTAGTCCAGCAATAACCGTATTGTTTTCACCATCATACTTGAGATATATAGTCAAGATTCCCTGTTTACTGTCTTTTATTACCTTATAGTTTTTAATATAACCTTCATCCTTTAATATCTTTGCTACACTAACCTTTAAATTAGAGGAAGGCATATCGACCTTCTTGAATTTTGCCTTGTTGGCATTTCTAATACGGGTAAGCATATCTGCAAAAGGATCAGTCATCATAGCTTTTTAACCCCTTTCTACAAAATTTTCTTTACCAGCTAGATTTGACGGTTCCTGGTATATCACCTTTCAACGCATAATTACGAAGACAGATGCGGCACATATTAAACTTCCTATAGTATGCTCTAGCCCTCCCACAAATGGGACAACGATTGTATCCTCTAACTTTAAACTTATTAGGTTTTTTAGCCTTTACAATCAAAGATTTTTTGGCCACAAAACTCCTCCATTAAAAAAGCTTACCCCGATTAAACTAAACATTCTTCCCTTAATTAATGCACCTAATCCCTAAAAGGTACCCCTAATAAAGTCAGCAGAGATTTAGCTTCTTCATCAGTCTTGGCTGTAGTAACAATAACCACATTCATGCCTTTTACCTTGTCAATCTTGTCATAATCAATCTCAGGAAAGATAATATGTTCTTTTATTCCTAAAGCATAATTGCCTCTTCCGTCAAAAGATTTTCCACTTACACCTTTAAAATCCCTAACTCTAGGAAGGGCTATATTGACTAACCTATCGAAGAATTCATACATTCTTTCCTTTCTTAAAGTCACCATACAACCGATAGGAACACCTTCCCGCAGTTTAAATGAAGCAATAGACTTTTTGGCTTTGGTAATAATAGGCTTTTGACCGATGATTAAAGACAGCTCAGAAGTCGCAGAGTCCAGCAATTTGATATTCTGAATAGCCTCTCCCAGCCCCATATTTATTACTATCTTTTCAAGCTTAGGGACCTCCATTGGGTTCCTGTAGTTAAACTCTTTTATTAAAGCCGGCATTATTTCTTTCATGTAGAAGTCTTTTAACCTTGCCATCTAAATTCCTTAACCCTTCTTGCCTATCCTTTTTTATTTTATTTGCTAAGTATCTCCTCACACTTGATACAGACCCGTACTTTTTTCCCGTCATCTAGAACCTTTTTCTTGGCCCTAACTCCCGAATTACATTTTTTGCAAACTATCATGACATTAGAAATATGAATACTACCCTCTTTCTCAACGATCCCACCCTTACTAGTTTGGGATGCTCGAGCATGTCGCTTGATTAGATTAACCTTTTCAACTATTACGCGATTTTTCTCAGGTATAACCTTTAGAACCTTGCCTTTTCTCCCCTTTTCCTTACCGGCAATTACCTCTACTGGATCGTCCTTTTTAACATGGAATTTTATCTGAGACATCAAAACCTCTCTATTAAATCACAGTACCTCTGGAGCTAATGATACAATCTTCATAAATTTCTTAGCCCTTAGTTCTCTAGCAACAGGGCCAAAAATCCTAGTTCCAATTGGTTCATTTTGGGGACTAATAAGCACTGCTGAATTATCATCAAATTTTATATAAGACCCGTCTTTTCTCCTTACCTCTTTAACAGTGCGAACAACTACAGCCCTAGATACATTACCTTTTTTAACCTTTGAGTTCGGAATAGCTTCCTTCACTGAAACCACAATAATATCACCAAGACTGGCATATCTCCTTCTAGTCCCACCCAATACTTTGATACAAAATAACTTTTTGGCCCCAGAATTATCTGCCACATTAAGCACTGTCTGCATCTGAATCATTGCTTGCCCCTCAAAATACGGTATTTACCCCATTTCTTACTTCAAACCGCTTTTTCCAATATCTTATAAACTCGCCACATCTTCTCTTTGCTCAAAGGTCTGCTTTCCATTATTAAAACCCTATCTCCCACATTACAATCATTTTTTTCATTATGTGCCTTATACTTATTCCTTCTACTAATATACTTTTTGTATATTGGATGTTTCAAAACCTTGTCTACCTGAACAACCACGGTTTTATCCATTTTGTTACTGACAACTACTCCAACCTGCGTCTTTCTACGCCCCCTCTCTCCCACTTTTGTCTCCCCTTATGCTATGGTTTCTTTTCGCTAATGATGGTTTTGATCCTTGCTAAATCCTTTTTTATCTGAGGAACCCTCATGGTATTTTCAAGCTGCCCTGTTGCAAGCTGGAATTTCAAGTTAAACAATTCTTCCGATAGATACTTCTCCTTTTGCGTAAGTTCCATATCACTTAACTCTCGAATTTCACTTATTTTCATGTCCCCTCCCCCGCGAAGTAACCCTTGTGCGTATTGGCAATTTATAACTGGCTAACCTAAAAGCTTCACGGGCAGTATCTTCTTCTACACCTTCCATTTCATACAGTATTCTACCTGGTTTTATTACGGCCACCCAATCCGCAGGAGGCCCTTTGCCTTTTCCCATTCTTGTTTCAGCAGGTTTAGATGTGATTGGTTTATCAGGGAATATTCTGATCCAAATCTTTCCACCTCTCTTTACATGCCGAGTCATTGCTACTCGAGCTGCTTCAATCTGGCGCGCTGTTAACCAACCGCATTCTTCGGCTTGAAGAGCAAAATCACCAAAATCAATGTTAGAGCCTCTGGATGATACGCCCCGCCTCTTGCCTCTCTGTTGTTTTCGGTATTTTACCTTTTTTGGCTGCAACATAGTGAATACTTCCCTATCTGATCAATCTATTTAGCTGTATCTATTTCTCTCTTTTTTGAAAGGATCTCACCTTTAAATATCCAGACCTTTACACCAATGATTCCATAAGTGGTACGAGCCTCCGCAAAACCATAGTCAATGTCAGCCCTTAAGGTGTGTAAAGGAACCCTACCTTCTCGATACCACTCCCTCCTTGCCATTTCTGCACCACCCAGTCTTCCAGCACAGGAGATTTTTATCCCTTGAGCACCTAACCTTAAGGCAGTTGTAACACTCCTCTTCATAGCCCTTCGAAAAGCAACTCTCTTTACCAACTGTAATGCTGTATTTTCGGCGACTAACTGAGCATCAATCTCTGGTTTGCGGACTTCTTGAATATTTATATAAATCTCTTTTGAAGTTAACTTATTAAGTTCATTCTTCAATGCCTCAATCTCTATACCTTTTCTACCGATTACAATTCCTGGGCGAACGGTATATATATTGATCTTGGCTTTATTTGTAGCCCTTTCAATTTCAATCCTTGAGATACCGGCATGGTAAAGCTTGCTTTTAATAAACCTACGAATCCTTATGTCTTCCTGAAGTAAGTTAGAAAAATCTTTTTCAGCAAACCATTTTGAATTCCACGTTCTGGTTATTCCCAGTCTGAACCCTATTGGATGGACCTTTTGCCCCAAAATCTTCTCCCTTCTGAAAATTTTATCTTTCTTTTAAGACTACGGTTATATGACTGGTTCTTTTCAGAATTCTACCTGCCCTTCCCATAGCCCTAGCCCTAAATCTCTTAAGTGTGGGCCCTTCATTGACATAAATAGTATCAACGAACAGAGTATCCACATCAATGTTTCTATCATGAGAAGCATTTGCAACAGCAGATTTCAGAAGATTTTTAACTATCCTCGCCGATGCTTTTGGAGTAACAGAGAGAATGGTCAAAGCATCTTCTACCCTTTTACCACGAACCAGGTCAACCACTAATCTAGCTTTTCTGGGCGATACCCTAATATAATTAACAGATGCTTTAGCTTCCATAACTATTTTTCACCTTTTACACCCTTTTATCTCTTTTGCTTCCTGCCCTCTATTTTACTCTTCCTGTCCCCGGAATGGCTGTGGAACGTTCTAGTAGGTGCAAATTCACCAAGCTTATGTCCTACCATATTCTCAGTGATAAAGACCGGAATAAATTTTTTGCCATTGTGAACAGCAACAGTGTAACCAATCAGCTCGGGCACAATGGTTGATCTACGAGACCAAGTCTTGATTATCTTCTTGGTTACCGTTTCATTGGCTATTTTAATCTTTTTTAATAGACTTTCATCAATAAATGGCCCTTTCTTTATTGATCGCGCCATATCAGTCTCCTCTATAATTCTAACCCTATTAGGGCCTAAATAAATATGTTAGCTTCTATTTTTTCCTCTTTGAAAATATATATCTATCTGTACTTTTGTTTCTCCTCGTTTTGTACCCTTTAGTTGGAACTCCCCACGGAGTTACTGGGTGTCTGCCTCCTGAGGATTTACCCTCACCTCCACCCAGAGGATGGTCAACTGGATTCATTGCAACACCTCGAACCCTAGGTCTTCTGCCCAGCCATCGTTTTCTTCCAGCCTTCCCTATGGATATATTTTCATGATCTATGTTGCCAGTTTGACCAATTGTAGCAAAACACATGTTTAACACCAGGCGAACCTCATTGGACGGCAGTCTTATCTGAACATATTTTCCTTCTTTAGCTATCAACTGACCAAAAGTTCCTGCACCTCTTATTAACTGGGCACCCTTACCGGGTTTTAATTCCACATTATGTATGAATGTCCCAAAAGGTATATTTTTTAAAGGCAGGGCGTTACCTGGTTTAATATCGGCATTCTCACCTGAAATCACAGTGTCACCGACTTTAAGTTTTAAAGGGGCGATTATATATCTCTTTTCACCATCAACATAGTGCAAAAGAGCGATATGCGCTGATCGATTAGGATCATATTCAATGGTGGCTACTTTGGCCGGCACATCGATTTTGTCCCTTTTAAAATCAATAACCCGATATCTCCTCTTATGTCTTCCACCAATATGACGGGAGGTAATCCTACCATAAGCATTTCTGCCGCCGGTCTTGGCGAGTGGTCTGAGAAGAGACTTCTCGGGTTTGATAACGGTCAACTCCTCAAAGGTTAATACGCTTTGGAATCTCCTTCCAGGTGATGTTGGTTTATATATCTTTATGCTCACTCAAAACTCCCTTTGAATGCAAACTCAGAGACTAAGAACAAAAGGGTTTAAACACCCTCGAAAAAGTCTATATGATCTCCTGGTTTCAAAGTAACAATAGCCTTTTTCCAATCCTTCATCCTGCCAATATTTTTACCCAACCTTTTAGGTTTACCTCGAATATTTGAAGTATTTACATTTAACACCTTTACCTTGAGTAACCTCTCCACAGCCTTCTTTATTTCAATCTTGTTGGCATCTTTGCTTACCTCAAAGGTAAGCTGATTGTACTTCTCTTTCTGGACATCACCCTTTTCAGTAATCATAGGGCTTTTTATAATCTTATATAAATCTTTCATAGTGACAACCTTGCCTCTATCTTCTCAACAGAAGGCATAACCAAGATTAGATTTTCATATTTTAGTATATCATAAACATTTAGACCCTCGGGGGGCAAGACTTTGGTATTTTGGATATTTCTTGCTGACCTTTCCAAATTTAAGTTATCCTGGTCAATTATCAGGACATTTTCTATATCCAGGTTCCTAAGTGTCTGCATAAGGGTCTTGGTTTTAATTTCTTTTAATTTAAAACTGTCTAAAATAGTTATCTTGTCTTCCTTTAACTTCAAAGTTAAGACAGATTTTAATGCCTCCCTTCTAACCTTCTTGGGAAGGGAATAGGAATAATCCTTGGGAGTGGGGCCAAATACAGTACCACCTCCTACCCAAACAGGAGACCTTCGTGAGCCAACCCTAGCTCTGCCCGTGCCTTTCTGACGCCAGGGTTTAACACCACCACCCCTAACCATAGCCCGATTTTTGGTTGAGGCAGTTCCTCTTCTCCTATTTGTCTGCTGCATAATCACAACATCAGAGATCAAGTGGGGCTTTATCTCAACATTAAAAATATCATCATTGAGATTTATCTCTGAAATCTTTCTCTTCTCAATATCATAAACGTCTAGAACCGGCATTTATAACTCCTAAGTTCGTGAATCGTAAATGGGTTTTATCCTATTTACCACTTACCACTTACGATTCACGATTCACTTCTTTATACTGCTCCTGATGATAACTACTCCATTTCGAGAGCCAGGAACAGCACCTTTTAATAGAATCAGATTTTCCTCAGGCCTCACTTCAATAACCTTGATATTCTGGACAGTTACCCTATCTCCCCCCAGACGACCAGGCATCTTCCTCCCCTTAAAAACCCGTGAAGGGTAAGCACTCGCGCCAATAGAACCTGGTGCCCTATGAAACATTGATCCATGAGCACCGGGACCTCCCTTGAAGCCCCATCTCTTAACAACTCCTGCAAAACCTTTACCTTTACTAATCCCAGTTACATCAACAAAATCTCCAGCATTAAATGCGTCAACAGTGATCTTCTCTCCTTCTTGATAGTCATCAACCTTTTCAACTCTAAATTCCTTCAGATAACCATATGGACTTGACTTATGTTTTTTTAAATGACCCTCAAGGGGTTTGTTAATCTTGTTTTTCTTTTTCTGAGAAAAACCCAGTTGTAAAGCATTATATCCGTCATTTCCTAAAGTCTTCTTTTGTACTACAGCACAAGGACCTGCTTCTATCACTGTTACCGGCAATACATCTCCTTCTTGTGAATAAACCTGGGTCATCCCTAACTTTCGTCCAATTATCCCTCTGGTCATGTCAATATTCTCCAGCTGCTACAGTTTAATTTCTACATCAACCCCTGCTGAGAGGTCTAACTTCATTAGGGCATCAATTGTCTGCTGAGTTGACTCCATTATATCTAAAAGTCTCTTATGGGTTCTTATTTCAAATTGTTCCCTGGATTTCTTGTCAACATGAGGAGAACGTAAAACACAATACTTATTAATCACTGTAGGAAGAGGTATAGGACCAGCAACCTTTGCCCCAGTCCTTTTAGCAGTCTCAACAATCTCCTCGGCAGACTGATCTAAAAGTCTATAATCGTAGGCCTTTAAACGGATTCTTATCTTTTTGCTTTGTTCATTCATTGCTTAAAACCCCACCTCTTTCCTTTCAAGTTAAGTGACTAAAGTTTATTCAACAATATCACTTATCACACCAGCGCCCACAGTTCTACCACCTTCACGAATAGCAAACCTCAACTCCTTCTCCATGGCTATCGGAGTTACCAAATCCACAACCAATGATACATTGTCTCCAGGCATTACCATCTCTACTCCTTCCGGTAATGTAACTATCCCTGTAACATCCGTTGTCCTAAAATAAAACTGCGGCCTATAACCATTGAAAAACGGAGTGTGCCTGCCTCCCTCTTCCTTAGCCAATATATATACCTCTGCCTTAAATTTCTTGTGAGGAGTTATACTGCCAGGCTTAGACAGAACCTGCCCACGCTCTACATCATCCCGCTTTGTACCCCGAAGCAATACTCCTATGTTGTCCCCAGCCTGACCCTGATCTAATATCTTCCTGAACATCTCAACCCCTGTACAGACTGTCTTCACTGTCGGCTTTACACCCACTATCTCAACTTCATCACCTACTTTGATTATCCCACGCTCAGCTCTGCCTGTCACTACTGTACCCCTGCCAGATATGCTGAAAACATCCTCCACGGGTAGCAAAAACGGCTTGTCTATGTCTCGAACCGGCTCAGGAATGTAGGCGTCTACCGCATCCATTAACTCTAATATGCTCTTACAATTATCACACTCTCTCTTGCCACAACCACACTCCAATGCCTTAAGCGCTGACCCCGATATAACTGGTATCTCATCCCCAGGAAAATCATAATCACTCAAAAGCTCTCTAACTTCTAACTCCACTAACTCCATTAACTCCGGATCATCTACCATGTCCGCCTTGTTCAAATATACCACTACGTAAGGCACTCTAACCTGCCTGGCTAATAATATGTGCTCTCTGGTCTGAGGCATGGGACCATCCGCAGCACTAACTACTAAAATGGTACCATCCATCTGTGCCGCACCTGTAATCATGTTCTTTATGTAATCCGCATGCCCAGGACAATCTATATGCGCATAATGCCTCTTGCCTGTCTCATACTCCACATGCGCTATCGCTATGGTTAATCCACGCTCCTTCTCCTCCGGCGCATTGTCTATGCTATCATAAGACCTAAACTCCGCAAAACCCTGATTACTCAAGACTCTGGTTATGGCTGAAGTCAATGTCGTCTTACCATGATCAACATGACCTATTGTACCTATATTAACATGCGGCTTAGTCCTCTCAAACTTCTTCTTTGACATGCCTGTATCCTCCTCCTCAGGAATTTTCTCCTGTCGTACCTATCCCAAAATATTCTCAGCAATGGAAGCTGGAACCGGTTCATAATGAGAAAACTGCATAGTATAAGTAGCCCTACCTTGTGTAGCCGATCGTAAGTCGGTCGAATAACCAAACATATTAGCCAGTGGCACCCTACTTTCTATAATCTTCCAGCTTGTCCTAACATTCATATCTAAAACTTTCCCTCTTCTAGAAATAAGATTGCTAACAACATCACCAATAAATTCCTCCGGAACCATTACTTGAACGGACATAATAGGTTCCAATAAAATCGGCTGGGCCTTCTTTGCCCCTTCTTTAAAACCTATAGAGCCGGCAATCTTAAATGCCAATTCTGATGAATCAACATCATGGTAAGAACCATCATATAGTGTAACCTTTACATCTACTACAGGATATCCAGCTAACCCCCCCCTACCCATAGCCTCGATTACACCTTTTTCTATTGCAGGGATATATTCTTTAGGGATACTCCCCCCTATAATTTTATTAACAAACTCAAAACCTGCCCCCCGTTCTTGAGGCTCTAATTCAAGCCGTACATCTCCATATTGGCCACGTCCTCCGGACTGACGAATAAATTTACCATCTGATTTAACGGACTTAGTAATAGTTTCTTTAAAAGCCACCTGAGGTTTACCAACATTAGCAGCTACCTTAAATTCCCTAAGTAATCTATCAACAATTATCTCTAAGTGTAACTCACCCATCCCAGAAATAATAGTCTGATTTGTCTCCTCATCTATACGGACCTTGAAAGATGGATCTTCTATAGTCAATCTATGAAGTGACTCTGCCAGTTTTTCTTGATCAGCCGTTGTCTTAGGCTCAATTGCAACAGACATCACCGGATCAGGGAACTCAATGGATTCTAAAATTACCGGATCGTTTTTATCACAAAGAGTATCACCTGTAGTAGTATTTTTTAAACCAATGGCAACGGCAATGTCCCCTGCATAGACCTCTTTAACTTCCTCCCTTTTGTTGGAATGAACCTTTAAAAGCCTACCAATCCTCTCCTTCTTATCCTTAGTAGAATTATATACATATAAACCCTTCTCAACAAACCCAGAATAAACTCTAAAGAAGTACTGCTGCCCCACAAATGGATCATTCATGATTTTAAAGACCAAAGCTGAAAAAGGGGCTTTATGGTCTGCCTCTCTTATAACTTCTTCACCATCAGGGTTCATCCCTTTAACTGGCGGAACATCTTTAGGAGAAGGAAGATAGTCAACAATACCATCTAATAAAGGTTGGATACCTTTGTTCTTAAATGCTGCACCGCAGAATACAGGAACAAGCTTATTAGCTATAGTTTCACTCCTAATTACTTGATTAAGCTCTTCGTTGGTGATAATTTTCCCTTCCAGGTATTTACCCATTAACATATCATCTTGCTCAGCCACAGACTCAATAAGCTTCTCTCGATATTCCAAAGCAAAATCAGTTAAATCTGGGGGGATCTCCTCTTCTTTAAATTCTGCCCCTAGAGTGCTTTCATCATAAACCATGGCCTTCATTTTAATCAGATCAACAACACCCCTGAAGTTTTCCTCCTTGCCAATAGGCAACTGTAGAATTATGGGATTGGCCTGTAGTTTATTTTTCATCATATCGATCACATGGAAAAAATCGGCTCCTACTCTATCCATCTTATTGATAAAGGCAATCCTTGGGATATGATACTTGTCCGCTTGCCCCCAAACAGTCTCTGATTGGGGTTCAACCCCTCCTACCGAGCAAAATGTAACCACAGCTCCATCTAAAATGCGTAAAGATCTTTCAACCTCTATAGTAAAATCAACATGCCCAGGGGTATCGATAATATTAATCCTATTACTATTCCAGAAACAAGTTGTAGCCGCAGAGGTTATGGTTATACCTCTCTCTTGTTCCTGCTCCATCCAGTCCATGATGGCTGATCCATCGTGGACTTCACCCATCTTGTAAGAAACACCAGTATAATACAGTATTCTTTCTGTAGTTGTAGTTTTACCTGCGTCTATATGCGCCATAATCCCTATATTTCTTGTATTTTCTAACGGAACCAGTATTGCCAAATTTATGCCAACCTCTAAAACATAAAAAAAAACTTAAACTAAAAATTGAATAGACCAAAAACAACTAACACTCCTTCTATCAATAAGTCTAAGTCTAATCCCAAGATTAAGGATCCTTTAACCACACCAATTTGTGAAGATGGGCATTATCTCTACAGGAAAGACCTATGGCCTATTTCTACCAACGGTAATGGGCAAAAGCCTTATTGGCTTCAGCCATCTTATGAGTGTCTTCCTTCTTTTTGAAAGCTGCGCCCCGGCTATTTGCGGCATCAAGAATTTCCGCAGCTAATTTTTCTGCCATTGTTTTTTCTTGTCTCTTTTTAGCGAAATTTATTAACCAGCGTATCCCCAAAGCAACTCGTCGCTCAGATCTAACTTCCATAGGTACTTGGTATGTCGACCCACCAACACGGCGAGATTTAACTTCAATAACTGGCTTAACATTGTCCAAAGCTCTTTGAAAAATCTTGATAGGATCAGACTTTGTTTTCTCCCTAATGATATCAAAGAAGCCGTAGGTTATGGATTCGGCTAAATTCTTTTTCCCCTTCAGCATAATTATATTTATAAACTTTGCTACGTTTATATCTTTATACTTAGGATCCGGTAAAATATTTCTTTTAGGAACTTCCCTTCTTCTAGGCATCTATATACCCCACAGGTTTTGAATAACTAAACATTTATTGCTAAAACTTACTTCGGTTTCTTTGCCCCGTATTTAGAACGGCTTCTTCTCCTGTCCACAACTCCTCCAGAATCCAGAGTTCCCCTAATAACATGATATCTAACGCCTGGCAAGTCTTTAACCCTTCCACCTCTAATTAAAATCACAGAGTGTTCTTGAAGGTTATGCCCAACTCCTGGTATATAAGAAGTAACCTCTATACCATTAGTCAGTCTAACCCTCGCTACTTTTCTCAGTGCTGAATTGGGTTTTTTAGGCGTCGAGGTATAAACTCGAGTACAAACACCCCTTTTCTGTGGCGAGTTCCCTAAAGCAGGGGCATCCGTTTTCTTCTTTACCCTTTTACGCCCCTTTCTGACCAATTGGTTTATAGTAGGCACATTAACTCCCTTCTAAAATTGTTAACCATAAAATTGGATATATTCTCAATAATCGCCTTATTTGTCAAGCTTTTTATTTGCTTTTTTGTTTGCTAACTATTTTTCTTCCACACAAATTTCCTCTCCACCATTTACAACTTCTGTCTTCAAATCTCTGTATCCTGGGAAACCTGTGCCAGCAGGAATCAATCTACCCATAATCACATTCTCTTTCAAACCTTTCAAACGGTCACATTTCCCCTCGATACTGGCTTGGGTTAACACCTTTGTTGTCTCCTGGAAAGAAGCTGCCGAAATAAAGCTGTCAGTGCTCAACGAAGCCTTGGTGATTCCAAGAAGCAGAGGTTCAGCAATAGCCGGTTTACCTCCTTTTGTCTTTACTTTTTCATTTTCCTCTTCAAACACATACCTCTCCACCTGTTCTCCGATTAGAAAATCTGTATCTCCGACCTCTTTTATCCTAACTCGACGAAGCATCTGTCTGACAATTACCTCGATATGCTTATCATTTATCTTCACACCTTGGAGACGATAAACCTCCTGTACTTCATCAACCAGATACCTTGCCAGTTCTTTCTCTCCAAGGATATACAGAATATCATGAGGATTAGCTGAACCATCCATGAGAGGCTCTCCTGCCCTTACTCTGTCCCCTTCATGAACACTTATATGTCTCCCTTTAGAGATCAGGTATTCTTTAGGTTCACCAACTTCTGGAGTAATTATAACCCTTCTTTTCCCTTTGATATCTTTACCAAAGGAAACAATACCATCGATTTCGGATATTACAGCATATTCCTTAGGTTTCCTCGCCTCAAATAACTCAGCAACCCTAGGCAATCCCCCAGTTATATCCTTTGTCTTGGTAGTCTCTCGAGGAATTTTGACAATAACATCCCCAGCATTTACTTGATTCCCTTCATTTACTATAATATTTGCTTTGACCGGAAGAAGGTATGTTGCCGGGGATTCTGATCCAGGTAACTTCGCAGTA
>Ga0265296_1001863_pt1 | contig 22614 bp, 20 predicted proteins | sample MunlanPumphouse1_FD_189073 | JGI IMG/M metagenome (GOLD analysis project Ga0265296, IMG submission 189073) | Groundwater microbial communities from a municipal landfill in Southern Ontario, Canada - Pumphouse #1 | ecosystem: Environmental > Aquatic > Deep subsurface > Groundwater | place... | reverse complement strand
GCTCCTGGGAGGTAAAATCGTAATTGATGACGCCTTCTTCAGGGGCGCGTTGGTCGGTTTCAACGTCGATTTCCCCCTCTATCATTCCCTTGAGGAGGGCATCCACTTCTTCCTGGGACAGAACCTTGGTCATGTCGCTCTCCTATTGGGCTACGAACTCAGTGAAATACGCGGCAGTAATCTTTTTGCCCATGGGCAAGGCCACCAGGCGGGTCATAACCTCTTTTTTCAACAGGTTCTTGCCTTCCGGAGTGGAAATATCCTGGTAAGTCTTGCTGCTGAGGAGGAAAATAATCTGGTCCCGGATGCGGGGCTGTAATTTTTCCAGCTCCTTCACCGTCTTTTCGTTTTCCACCTCCAATTCGATCTTCACTTTCAGGTAACGCCGCACATCTTTATCCGCCAGATTGACCAAAAAGGGCTCCAGGGCCATCATGGCCCGATCGGCATGATGCTGTTCGCCCTTTTTGGGAGAAGGCTCGTCAGTGAAGAGAAGATAGGCGACGAAGCCGCCGCCTAACAGCACCACTGCTACGACCGCGAGGAGGATGATCTTTTTCAATTTCCCCTTGGGCGGTGGAGGAGTCTCCTCCACTATTTCCGGGGGCTTCTCTTTTTCGCGGGCCATCATGCGCTCCTTCGCATATTTTTTTACTAATCAAGCAATGATTGTGCCAGTGGGGGATAGAGGCCCCTGCCGGTACAAGCCATTGTTAAAACAGGTAATTACGCATGTCAAGAAGGATTATTGGTAATCAGCCTGTCAAAGAAGGTCGGGATTGTCAAAAAATTGACAAAACCATCAACCACCGGCGCGCACAGGGATATTTCTCCGGGCAACTCTGGGTCCCCGGTGTCTCGGTGGTATGCTAGACTATCATGGACCGGCCCTGGTGTGGGGGTTTTTGATTGCTAAAGAGCCACTCCTATGTTAAAAGAAATCCAGTTAATTTACCAAGATAGGCGCTAACAACTATGCCCCGCCCCGGGCTGCCGGACTCATACCGCACGAAAGCCCAGGCCGCAGGATATGTGGCCCGGTCCATTTATAAGTTAAAGGCGATTGATGAGAAATATCGCCTGCTGCAGCCGTCTCAGGCCGTGTTGGACCTGGGCTGCAGCCCCGGGTCCTGGCTGCAATACATCGCCTCCCGGGTAGGCCCCCGCGGTCTGGTGGTGGGGGTGGACCTGACCCCGCCGGCAATCCCGGTGGCGCCCCCCCTGCACTTCGTGCCGGGAGAGGTGGGCGGTCCGGATCTGGAGGGCGTGACCGCCATCAGCGCCTCCTTTGACTCGGTGGTCAGCGACATGGCCCCGAAAACCACGGGCATCATGGAGATCGACCAGCAGCGTTCCCTGGACCTGGCTAGGGCGGCCTGGGAGTGGGCCGGGAAGTTGCTCAAGCCCGGGGGCCATTTTCTGGTTAAGGTCTTTGAGGGCCCCGGGGTGGAAGCCCTGATTAAGGAGCTGCAGGCCGGGTTCCGCGTCTGCCGCCGGGTGAAGCCGGAAGGCTCCCGCGTAGCCAGCAAGGAGATCTACCTGCTGGCCATGAACCGGCGGGGCGCAGGTAAGGAAAGAAAATAAATATTCACCACAGAGACACGGAGGACACGGAGTTTCACAGAGTTACAAAATTCTCTGTGTCCCTCTGTGCTCTCTGTGCCTCTGTGGTTAATAAATTCAAGGAGTAAGCCAGATGTCCGGCCATTCCAAGTGGAGCACCATCAAGCGCAAAAAAGGGGCCCTGGACGCCAAACGGGGGAAGGTCTTCGGCAAGTTGACCAAGGAACTCACCGTCGCCGCCCGCCTGGGCGGGGGCGATCCCGTGGGCAATCCCCGCCTGCGGGTGGCGATTGCCGCGGCCAAGGCGGAAAATCTCCCCAAAGACAATATGCTTAAGGCCATCCGTAAAGGCAGCGGCGAAGGCGGCGGCGCAGTCCTGGAAGAGTTGATCCTGGAAGGCTACGGCCCCGCGGGTGTGGCCCTGATGGTGGAAAGCCTGACGGATAACAGAAACCGCACCGTGTCCGACGTGCGCCACCTCATCACTAAATATGGGGGTGGCCTGGGGGAGCCCGGCTGCGTCTCCTGGATGTTCGATAAGAAAGGAGTCATCGTCTTCGACCGGGAGGGCGTCCAGGAGGATGAACTGATGGAAGCCGCGTTGGAATGCGGCGCGGAAGACCTGCAGAGCGATGAGACCATGTTCGAGGTGCTCACCGACCCCATCTTTTTTGTGGAAGTCAAAGAGGCCCTGGAGGCCAAAGGCTTTCAACCCACGCTGGCGGAGCTGCAGCTCCGTCCCAGGACCACCATCCGCATCGAAGATGAGAAACCCGCGCAGCAGGTGTTGAAGCTGGTGGAAATGCTGGAAGACCACGACGACGTGAACAACGTCTTTGCCAATTTCGATATCCCGGACGAACTCCTCGAGGCCTTAGTGTGAGTCCGGTGATCCTGGGGGTGGACCCCGGTTCCCGGGATACCGGGTTCGGGGTCATCAACGGGGCAGGGGAAAATCTCCTGCACCTGGCCTCCGGGCGCATCCACGCGGGCAGCCGCCCTGCTTTGGAAAACCGTCTGCGTCAAATATATGACGGTCTAACCGAACTGATCCAACAACACCAGCCCCAGGTCCTGGCCCTGGAGGAAATCTTCCTGGCCAGAAACGTACGCAGCGCCTTCACCCTCGGGCAGGTCCAGGGCGTGGTGCTCCTGGCCGCGGCCCAGGCCTCCCTCCCGGTTTTCCAATATGCCGCCACCACCGTAAAAAAGGCGGTGGTGGGCTACGGCCAGGCATCCAAGTCCCAGGTGCAGCTCATGGTGGAACAGCTGCTGGGTCTGAAGGTCACCAACGAACACGCGGCCGACGCCCTGGCGGTGAGCGTCTGCCACTTCTTCCACAGCCGCTGGCCGCAACAATGACGGTTTTCAGTTTTCAGTTTTCAGTTTTCAGTTTTTCTCAGTTGAATCTTACCGGTAATTGCCGCCTTCCCTCTTGTCCCGCGTTCATCATCTTTTTAAATGGTGGGGCGGGCCTCCGTGCCCACCATAACCTATTCTTCGGCCAGCGAGGGTTATCATGATCGGCTTCCTGGAAGGCGAACTCCTGGACAAGACCCCGGGCCAGGCCATCATCAAGGTGGGGGGGGTGGGCTACCTGGTGCTCATTCCCCTATCCACCTTCTATGCCCTGCCCGAGCCCCCGGCGCCCGTCAGCTTCCAGATCCATACCCGCATCCAGGATGATGCGCTCAACCTTTACGGCTTCATCACCCATGAGGAAAAGGACCTCTTCCTGAAGCTCCTGAACATTCCCCGCGTAGGCCCGGGCATGGCCTTGAAGATTCTGAGCGGCATCTCCCCCCTGGAGTTCGAGGAGGCCATGTCCCTGGCCGATTCCCGGCGTCTGGCGTCCATTCCCGGCATCGGTAAGAAGTCCGCGGACCGCATCCTCCTGGAACTGAAGGGCAAGGTGATCATCACGCCCCGGACCCGGCCCGGCGCGGCCGGGGACCGGCCCTTCCAGGACGCCCTCTCCGCGCTGCTCAACCTGGGGTACTCCAAGAACGTGGCCGAACAGGCCGTGGAGACGGCCAAAAAAGAGGGGGCCGCCACCCTGGAGGAACTCCTGCGCCAGGGACTGAAATGGCTGGCGCGGTGATTAAATTTAACCACCAAGACACAGAGACACAGAGTTTCACCGAGAAAAAATAATTCCTTTGACGCTTTAGCGACAAAGGAATTAATATTTCTTGGCGTATCTTTGTGCCTTTGTGGTGAATATTCTTATGACTAATTCGGCCCAAATCATCATCGGCGACAGCCGGGCCATGCCGGAGCTGGCCGCCGGGTCCGTGGACCTGGTGGCCACCTCGCCGCCGTACTGGCACATCAAGGATTACGGCGTGCCCGGGCAGATCGGCTACGGCCAGAGCCTCCATGAATATTTGCTTGCTCTCTACCATACCTGGGCGGAATCTTTCAGGGTCTTGGGGGAGGGCCGCCGGCTCTGTATCAACATCGGCGACCAGTTCGCCCGGTCCACGGTTTATGGCCGCTATAAAATAATTCCTCTCCATGCGGAATTTATCGGCCAGTGCGAGCGGATCGGCTTTGATTTTATGGGCTCCATTATCTGGCAGAAGAAGACCACCATGAACACCACCGGGGGGGCCACCGTCATGGGCTCCTATCCTTATCCCCCCAACGGCCTGGTGGAGATCGACTATGAATTTATCCTGATTTTTAAAAAGCCCGGGAAGGGGAGGGTGCTACCCAAGGAAGTTAAAGAGGCCTCGAAGTTGACCAAAGAAGAATGGAAGGAATACTTCTCCGGGCACTGGCGGTTCGGGGGGGCGAGACAATTGGGGCATGAGGCCATGTTTCCCGAGGAACTGCCCCGGCGGCTCATCAAGATGTTCACCTTCCAGGGGGACACGGTCCTGGACCCCTTCCTGGGGAGCGGCACCACGGTGAAAGTGGCCTTGGAATTGGGGCGTAATGGCGTAGGCTATGAAATTAATGGGACCTTCTTGGAACTTATCCAGGAGAAGCTGGGGCTCCAGGAAAAATTACCCTTTTATGGAGATGTCCGGATAAGCCAGAGAGACAAAGAAATTGCCAATCTCCCGGAGATTGGCTATATTCCCAGCATCCAAGACGCCACGCCTCAGGTTGCCGGACTGGAGGTTGATTATACGCGGCAGAATCTCTGGAAAGTCGTCCAGGTGGTGGATGAGAAGACCTTAAGATTAGACACCGGCCAGGACGTGGGTTTCCTGGGAATTAAGATCGCCCGCCGGGACGCGGCCCTGGACTATTTGCGCAGCAAAGTTTTAGGAAAGAAAATCATCCTGGGATATGATGCCGGGGTTAAGGACGCGAGCCCGGGGCCTGGCCAGAAAATCGAGGCCTACGTCTATCTGGCCAATAAAGTGTTTATTAACGGCTATTTGATCAAATCCGGCTTGGCGGTGCCTGATCCCGCCGGCGGGCATAGATTGCAAGGCAAATTCAGCAAATGGGCGGGGGAGTCGGCTTGATTTAAAGAAAACACCCTACCCCTCGTTCCCAAGCTCCAGCCTGGCCCTGGGCAGGGAATCAGGGAATTACCGCCGGGCAGCGAAGCAGAGCTTCGCACCCAGGCCGGTTCCCAAGCGGAGCTTGGGAACCAGAGGATTAGAAAGGGTTGCATGATGGCTGCCATAAACGAAATATTAAAGGTGGCGTTAACTCTCAAGCCTGCACAAAAGGCGGAGTTAATCGACAAGCTGCTTTCCAGCCTGGATGTGCCTGACAAGGAGATTGACGAATTGTGGGCCAAAGAGGCGGAAGATCGCCTCGATGCTTACGAGCAGGGCAAGATCAAGGCTGTGGGTTTGGAGAAGGTGCTGGAAAAGTATAGATAGGATGGCGGATGATCAGGGAATTACCGCCGGGGAAGCGAAGCGGAGCTTCGCACCCAGATCGGTTCCCAAGCCGAGCTTGGGAACCAGGAAATGATGGGCCTGGATTTTTTTATATATAAGGATAATCGACTCAGGGGGTATCGCCTATGAGGAATCTGAAGCGCCACGGTATCCGCAACGTCACCGCCATCCACTGGCACCTGCCCACGTCGGCCCTCTACGAGAAGGTCGTGCAGCGGGGCGAGGGCCTTATCGCCCACCTGGGCCCCCTGGTGGTGCGCACCGGGGTGTACACCGGCCGCTCCCCCAAGGATAAATTCATTGTGCAGGAGCCTTCCAGCGCAGATAAGATTTACTGGGGCGACCAGAACACGCCGCTAGCGCCGGAGAAATTCGATCTCCTCCACGCCCGGCTGCTGGCCTACCTGCAGGGCCGGGAACTTTTTGTCCAGGACTGTTACGCCGGGGCCGACCCGCAATACCGCATGCCCATCCGCATTATCACCACCGCGGCCTGGCAGAGCCTCTTTGCCCGGAACATGTTCGTCCGCATCCTGGACCCCCGGGAACTCCACGGCCACGAGCCGGAGTTCACCATTATCGGCGCGCCGGACTTCCACGCGGTGCCGGAGATGGACGGCACCAACTCCGAGGCCTTCATCATCGTCAATTTCGCCCGGAAGCTGATCATCATCGGCGGCACTTCCTATGCGGGGGAGATCAAGAAATCGGTCTTTACCATTCTCAATTATTTTCTGCCCCAGAAGGAAGTGCTGTCCATGCATTGTTCCGCCAACCAGGGGTTGGGGGGGGACACGGCCCTGTTTTTCGGCCTCTCGGGCACCGGCAAGACCAGTCTGTCCGCGGACCCGGAACGGGAACTCATCGGTGACGATGAGCACGGCTGGGGGAAGAGCGGCATCTTCAACTTTGAAGGGGGCTGCTACGCCAAGGTGATCCGGCTGAGCCCCGTGGCGGAACCGGAGATTTACGAATGCACCCGGCGGTTCGGCACCATCCTGGAAAACGTGGGTATCGACCCGGAGACCCGGAGGCTGGACCTGGATGACGACAAACTCACGGAGAACACCCGGGCCGCATATCCCATCACCCACTTGCATAATATCGTGCGTTCCGGCATGGGGGGCCACCCCAGCCAGATCTTCCTGCTGGCCTGCGACGCGTTCGGGGTGTTGCCGCCCATCGCCCGGCTGACCGCAGAGCAGGCCGCGTACCAGTTCCTGTCCGGCTATACCGCCAAGGTGGCGGGCACGGAACGGGGCATGGGCAGTGAGCCCCAAGTCACTTTCAGCACCTGCTTCGGCGCGCCCTTCTTGCCCCTGCCCCCGGGGGAATACGCCAACATGTTCCGGGAAAAGATCAAGGCCCATCAGCCCGGGTGCTGGCTGGTGAACACCGGCTGGACCGGGGGACCTTTCGGGGTAGGCCGCCGTATGGAGATCGCCTATAGCCGGGCCCTGCTCCGCGCGGCCATGAGCGGGGCGTTGGACGGGGTCCCCTACTACCAGGAACCCATCTTCGGCCTGAACGTGCCCGGGGAATGTCCCGGGGTGCCGAAAGAGATCCTTCATCCCCAAGAGACCTGGAAGAACCCCCAGGAATATGAACCCAAGGCCAAAGAGTTGGCTGGGCGCTTCCGGGAAAATTTCAAAAAATACGAGGGCACGGTGGACGCGTCGGTGCGGAGCGCGGGGCCGCAGTAAGATAAATCTCACGCCAAGGCGCAAAGACGCAAAGGCGCAAGAATAATAATTTTAGGGGGGCGCGGCGACAGCCGGGCCCCTAAAGTTTTCGTTTTCATTCTCACGTCTCGGCGTGAGAAGATACCAGGCCAGAAGCTATGAACCATCAACCCTCATCCAGGCCCCCCGGGGGACAGATCGGCCTGCTGGCCGCCATCGCCATCGGCATCGGCGGCATGGTGGGCGCGGGCATCTTTTCCATCCTGGGGGTGGTGGCCCAGACCGCGGGCAACGCCATGTGGATTTCTTTTCTCATCGGCGGGGTCGTGGCCCTGTTCACCACTTATTCTTACGCCCGGCTGGGGGTGCGCTTTCCTTCGGCGGGCGGCGCGGTGGAATTTCTGGTGCAGGGTTTTGGCGACGGCATCATTAGCGGCGGTCTCAACCTTTATATGTGGTTCGGCTACATTATCGCCCTGGCCCTGTACGCCCAGGGGTTCGTGGGCTACGCCATGACCTTCGTGCCGTCTCCTGCGCCCATCTGGCTGCCCAAAGCCGTGGGAGTGGGCATAGTCCTGTTGTTCACCGGGGTCAACTTCTTGGGCGCCCGGGCTATGGGCCGGTGGGAATCGGTGATCGTCGGGGTAAAGCTGGTCATCCTGCTGCTGTTCGCGGGGGCCGGTGTCTTTTTCCTGCACCTGCCCAACTTTTCCCCCAGCCATTGGCCGGCGGGCCAGGAGTGGCTTTTCGGGGCCGGCATCCTGTTCATCGGCTACGAAGGGTTCGGGCTGGTGACCAACGCCGCGGGGGACATGGCCGATCCCCGGAAGCTCCTGCCCCGGGCCTTGTATTTAAGCGTCATCCTGGTGATCCTCATTTACCTGGCCGTCTCCCTGGCAGTGATCGGCAACCTGGACATTGCCGATATTGCCGCGTCCCGGGACTACGCCCTGGCCGAGGCCGCCAAACCCTTCCTGGGCCTCTGGGGCTTCAAACTCATAGCCGTGGGCGCCCTCTTTTCCACGGCTTCGGCCATCAACGCCACCTTGTACGGTGGGGCCAACATCAGCTATATGCTGGCCCGGGACGGCGAACTGCCGGAATTTTTTGCCAGGAAGGCCTGGGGGCGTTGCGAAGAAGGACTCTTTATCACCGCGGGGCTGGTTATCTTGTTTGTCCTGTGTTTTGACCTTTCCGGGGTGGCGATGATGGGCAGCGGGGCCTTCCTGTTCATCTACGCCTGTGTCAACGCCGCGCATCTGCGGGTCATTCAGCAGACCGGGGCCAAGAAATGGTTGGTCTGGATCGCCATGATCACCTGCCTGACCATGTTTGTCATTCTTGCCATTTACATCTATCAAAACGCCAAACCGGCCCTGATAACCATGGTGGCGCTGCTGCCGGTCTGTCTGGCCTTGGAGTGGTTTTACCGGCAGAAGACCGGCCGGGGTCTGAAAACCAGGTTTTGAAGAATTTATTTCACGCCAAGACGCCAAGGCGCAAAGAAAGAACGCCAAGAAATATTCTTGGGCCCGGCTGCAGCCGTGCCCCTAAAAATTTATTTTGCGTCTTTGCGCCCTTGCGCCTTTGCGTGAGGTAATATTTTTTATAGTTTCAACCCCGGAATCTGGTCCAGGTGGAGCAGGTGCAGGGCGATGAACAGGGCCAGGAAGGCCGCGGCCAATCCCAGGGCGAGCCAGTCCCGGCAGGCCATGCGGATATCCAGGAGGTAGGTGCGCCGGGAACTCCTCTGGAAGCCCCGGGCCTCCAGGGCCCAGGCCATGGTCTGGCTGCGGCGCAGGGTGAGAAGGAAGATGGGCGCCAGCAAGGGGAGGTACCTTTTCAGGCGCTCCCAGATGCGGCCCTCCTCCCACACCAGCCCCCGGGCTTCCTGGGCCTCCTTCACCCGCTGGACCGTGGCAAAGACCTCCGGCACCCAGCGCAGGGCCAGGGCAAAGGCAAATGCGCCCGCATAGGGGAGCCTGAGCCGCACCAGCCCCAGGAAAAGCTCTTCCACCGGGGTGGTGGCCAGGAGTATCAGCCCGGCCACCATCATGGTCCCTAATTTCAGGAAGGTGGCCAGACCGAAGGCCAGGGACTCCCGGCTCACCCGCCAGAAGAGCAGGGTAGGGCCCTGGGCCAGGACGGACCAGACCGCCACACTGAACAGGGCCAGGGCCACGAACAGCCAGCGGAGGCGGTTAAGCTCCCCCCAGGCCCGGGCCAGGGCCAGTTGGCCCAGAACCATGAGCGCGGCCAGGCCCACCACCTCGGGCCGCTGGGGCAGCAGCACCGCCAGGAAGGAGGCCAGCAGCAGGGCCAGCTTGGCCCGGGGGTCCAGGCGGTGAATCACGGTGAGGCCCGGGCCAGGCGAGGTGGGAATATTTCCTTGCATCTGGGTTTAATATTTCCGAAGATTAAAAGCTGGATTTCAGGGATAAAAATCTTTCTCAAGGAAAACGTGATGCTTCAATACAAGGTGTTGGCCCTGATTCTTCTGGATGTGATCCTCAATGTGGCAGGGCAACTATCCTTAAAACGCGGTATGGCCCAATTCGGCAACTTTGGCATCTCCATTGCCACCCTGCCCCATATCTTCCTCAAGTCCGCCTTCAATATCTATGTGTTGATGGGACTCGCCTGCTACGTCATGGGATTCCTGGTCTGGCTGATCGTCCTGGCCAAGGCGGAAGTTAGCTACGCCTACCCCCTGATCAGCCTGGGCTACGTCTTCACCGCCATCCTGGCCTGGCTGATATTCAACGAAGCCATGACCGACATCCGCATTGCCGGCATCCTCATGATCTGTATCGGGGTCTATCTCATCGCCCGCAGCTATCAGCCCATAGGCCGTTAAGGGGAGGGGGGAAGGCTAAGCACGGCGAGCCCTGATGCCATTTCCCCTTTGAAAAATAATGCATCGTCGGGGCGGACCCCCGGGTGCGTCCCTGTACCAAACGGTGTTATACCGAGCTGCGGTCAAAAAAAAATATTGTCATTCTGAGCGCAGCGAAGAATCTAGATTCTTCACTGCGCTTCGCTCCGTTCAGAATGACAGCCCTAATAATACTTGTCTGAACACAATTCGGTATTACCTCCTCCCCGAAGCTATGCTCCTCCATTTTTCACCAGGAGGGCCAGTTCCCGGGCCCGGGCCAGGGTCTCCTCCAGGTCCAGGGTCAGGACGCGGCGGTCCTGGACCACAATCTGCCCGTGCACCACTACGGTCTGCACGTCCGCGCCGGTGGCGGCGTAAACCAGGTGGGAGTAGGGATCGTAAATGGGGGTGAGGTGGGGCCGGTCCAGATCGATGACTACCAGGTCCCCTTTGAGGCCCGGGATGAGCGCTCCCACCTCTTTCTCCAATCCCAGCACCCGGGCGCTCCCCAGGGTGGCCAGGTCCAGGGCGGCTGACGCGGGCAGGGCCGTGGGGTCCAGGCGCTGAACTTTTTGTAACTTGGCCGCGGTGTCCATCTCCTGGAGGAGGTCCAGGTTGTTGTTGGAGGCGCAGCCGTCCGTGCCCAAGCCCACCGGCACTCTCCGGGCCAGGAGATCCGTCACTGGGGCGATGCCGGAGGCCAGCTTCATGTTGGATTCCGGACAATGGGCCACCCCCGCGCCGCTGGCGGCCAGCAGTTCCATGTCCGCGTCGGTCAGGACCACCCCGTGGTCGGCCAGCAGGCGGGGACCAAGGAGGCCCAGCCGGTGGAGGTGTCCCACCGGCGTGGCCCCGTATTTGGCCTGGCAGTCCGCCACCTCCTGATGGGTCTCGGAGAGATGGATGATGAGCCGGGTATCCAGCCGGGCCGCCAGGTCCCCGCATTGCTGCAACAGGTCCGGGGAGCAGGTATAGACCGCATGGGGCTGGATGGCCACCCCCACCCGGGGGTGGTCCTGCCAGGTGCGGTAGAGTTCTTCGCTATAAGCCAGGCCCGCGGCCGGGGGGCCGTAATTGGGGGAAGGGAAATCATAGAGGACTTCCCCCACCAGCGCCCGGATGCCGGTTTCCGCGGCAGCCCGGGCCACCTGGGCGGACCAGAGATACATGTCGCAAAACGCGGTGGTGCCGGACAGGAGCATCTCCGCCACCGCCAGCTTGGTGCCCCAATAAACGAAATCCCCGTCTAACTTTCGTTCCGCGGGGAAGATATGGGAGGTAAGCCACTCCTCCAGGGGCAGGTCATCGGCCAGGCCCCGGAAAAGGGACATGGCCGCGTGGGTATGGGCGTTGATCAGGCCGGGGATAATCAGGCCCTGGGGGTAGTCCAGGACTTTGGCCGGGCTATAGCGTTTCTGCAGCTCCCCGGCCGGACCCACGGCCGCGATCTCTTCCCCCTTAAGGGCCACCGCTCCGTGGCAGAAAACCTCCCGGGCCGGGTTCTGGGTCAGCACCCAGGCGGCGGTGATTAATAATGAGACATTCTCTTTTTCCGTAACCTTCAATGCTCCCCCGAATAAAGTTCCAAGTTCCAAGTTCAAGGTTCAAAGCTGAGAGCTGATGGCTGACAGCTTCTCTAGCCAAATACCCCCCGGCGGTAGGCCTCTTTGAAGCGGGGCCCGGTCCCCTTGGGGAGCTTCAGGTGATAAGCGCCCGGGGGCAGGTTGGCCCCTTTGATCCAGGGATTGAGGCGCTTGATGGCCTTATAAAAGCTGCCTGAGGCCTCGGCCAGGGTTCGCACCGGCACTTCTTTGGTGATGGAGAAATCCACCTCGTCAAAGTCCAGGGGCGGATAGAGCTGGGCCCCGGGGATGTCGTAACCGTAACGCTCCGGGGATTCCAGGATGATCTTGGCCGCCAGGATGCGGTGGACATAGCGTTCCGTTTCCTCCGGCAGGCTCAGGTGGTAATAGTTATTCACCCCCTGATTGGCCATCTCCCTTTGCACCCGGCCCTCCCCGCAGTTATACGCGGCCAGGGCCAGGGCCCAGCTGTTAAAGAGCCGGTGCAGGTCCTTAAGATAGCGCAGGGCCGCGTCCGTGGCGGTGACGAATTCCAGGCGTTCATCAATGGCGTCAGTGATTTTAAGCTGGAAGCGCTGGGCCGTGGGGGGCATAAACTGCCAGGGACCTTGAGCCCCCACGGGCGAGCGGGCCTTGGGCATGAGATTGCTCTCCACCACGGCCACATATTTCAGATCCAGGGGCAGCCTCCGGGCCCGGATTTTCCGCTCGATCTCCGGGAAATAGCGTTGGGCCCGCTTGAGCCACATGGTGGTTTGGGCCCGGCTCCAGACCTCGATGGTGAATTCCCGGTCCAGGGCCTCCCTGACTTCGGGATCGTTCAGGGGCACGGGCTCGCCGCATAATTGGAGATTATCCGGTACCTGGAAATAGGGCAAGGGGATGGCTGCCTGGGCTTCCACCCGGGCCGTGGGGGCAACCGGGGGGATAGCGGGGCCTGCGCCCAGGGCCAAGCCCGCGGTTAATAACAAAAGGATCACGAACATCGATCTAGTCCAGCCGATATTTTAGTGAAACCTGCTATGCATTTACTGTAGCCGTTCCGGTCTGTTAAGTCCAGGGTGATTATGCGCCAACAGCACAAACGGCTGTCCGGCGATGGTGAAAAAGGGCAAGGGGGGAGGGGAGGGCGGGGCATCCCCGGGCTGATGGCTGCCGGCGGCCTAACACGTCTGTTATTATCAATTCGCGTAAAGCGTATATTTTTTTTCGTAGGGGCGAATCTTGTATTCGCCCGGGGATTGTGGGCGAACACAAGGTTCGCCCCTACGATTTAAGGCCTTTTAGATGAGAATTGGTATAAGGGTTCTAGCGGGACTGTTGCAGCTTTTCCAGGGCCTGCTGGAGGTTGGCCTTGGCTTCCGGGTAGAAGGTGGCCCGGAGATCCAAGGCCTTTTGGAAGCACTTGGCGGCCTCTTCGTATTGGCCGTCCTTGAAGTAATAAACCCCGATATTGTTATAGGCCTGGGCCTCATCCCCGACCTTTAAAAAGGCCTCCAGGGCTTGGGAATAGCGTTTCAGGCCCGCCAGCGCCATGCCCAGCTGGCGGTTGACTTTGGGGTTACCGGGGGCCTGGCTTTGGGCATTCTTAAGAATCAGGAGGGCCCGGGTATAGTCATGCAGTTTCAGGTAGGCCTGGCCCAAGGCAATAAGGCTGGCCAGGTTGCCGGGTTCCTGGTCCACCACCCGTTGGAATTCGGGGATGGCGCGTTGAGTCTGCCCCGCCTCCAGGTAGGTGATTCCCAGCAGGTGGCGGGCTTTGACCCGTTTGGGGTCCTGGTGCAGCACCAACTGAAACTCTTCCGCGGCCAGGGGGTATTTTTTCTCTTCCAGATGCACCAGGCCCAGGGCCTCGTGGGCTTCCAGCATTTCCGGGCGCTGCACCAGGACCAGGGCCAACTCCTTCCTGGCCGCTTCCAACTGGCCGTTGAGGAAAAAAATGACCCCCACCTTGTAGCGGACCTCATAGCGGGCCGGGTTTTGTTTGAGGATCTCCAGAAAGTTGATGAGGGAGGTCTCATAATCCCGGCTCTGGAGAGACATCTCCCCTATGGCTTCCAGGCGGTCCAGGGGCAAGGGCTGTTGGCCCTCCTTGGCCGCCTTCTTGGCCTGCTTCTTTTCCCAATCCGCAGTCGCGGTGGCCAGCGCGGCTTCCCGTTCCATTAATTCCTTCCGCATCTTGTCGGGGTTTTGCTTACCTGCACATTGGCACAACAGCAGGGGCAAAACCGCCAGCAGCAGCAAAAGGGTCAGGAGCCGTCTGGGCCTCATGGTCATCAGGTAAAATTTAATCGCTCAACCTGGCCATGACATCGGGCTGTTCAAGCATGTCCTTCCCCAGGAGAACCTTGATGTCCACATCCCCCTTGAGTTTGGCGGTCGGTTCCAGCCGGGAGTTGGGAAAGAACCGGGAGCTCAGGTTCCGGGCCATCTTTTCCGCGCCTGGACGGTAGTAAATGATGGTTTTTTCTGCGCCGAAATCAATGTGGTTGCCGATGCTGGCTACCTGAAAGCCTTCTTGGGAGAGCATGGCCCTGGTTCTATGGGCCAGATCCTTGGCCCGGGTGCCGTTGCGGATGTCGATGGCCATAGTCTCCAACTCTTGGGCAGTCAAATATGGCCTGGGGGTCTTGTCAGAGGCCGGGGGGGCGGCCGCGAGCTTGGGGGCAGGCGCGGCCGGGGCCGGGGCCTTCGCCGCTGCCGGAGGAGAAGCGGGCGGCGGCGCGGCGGCTTTGGGTTCCGGTTGCTCGGCCGCGGTTTTGGCGGCAACCTTCTCCGCGGTGGGAATGGCCTTAGCGGCCAGGGCGGGTAGCGTCAACAAATCTTTGCCCAACGTAACCCTGATGTCCGCATTTTTGGCGAATTTTGTCCCGGTCTCCCACCGGGCCTGGGGGAAGAATTTGGCGCCCATGGCCCGGGCCGCTGCTTCGGCGCCCGGCCGGTAAGAGATGGTTGTCTCTTCTACGCCAAAGTCAACGTGGTTGCCGATGCTCACCACCCGGTAACCTTCCTGGGCGAGCATGGTCCGGGTCTGGTGCGCCAATTTTTTGGTGGGGCTGCCGTTTAACACCTCGATGCCGGGTTTGCTCTCTTTTGCGGCCTTCTCCGGGGTCACCGGGGCCGGGACCGGCGCGGCAGCCACCTGGGTCTTCAACTGTTTGGGCAAAGGTCCGGGAGCAGCAGCCGGAGCCGCCTTTTTCTCAGCTTCCGGGGTCATCTTGGGAGGCGCAGTTACCGGTTGGGGTTTGGCCGGGCCAGGCGCAGGTTTGGCAGCCAATTTTTCAGGCTTCGGGGCTATCTGCGCCGGGGCTGCCGGGGCAGGGCGCTGGGTCGCGATCTTTTCCGGAGACGCGGCCGGGCCGGGTTTTGCTAAAGTCTTAGGGGCAGGCGGTTCGTTCTTGGTCTTGGGCGCTGCGGGCTGGGCCTGGGGCTGCGGTAAGACAGGCTTGGCGGCCAGTTTCTCAGGTGCCATGGCTTTCGGCGCCGGGGCCGCCGGCAAGGACGCAGTCTTTACCGGAGCTGGGGCCGGGGCAGGCGCAGGTTTGGCCACCGGTTTTTCAGGTTCCTGGGGCTTGGAGGCAGGAGTAACCGGGGCAGGTGGAGGTGATGGGGACGCGGCCGGGACGGGCGCGGGCGCCGCAGCCATCTCCCTGGCGGCCTCCGGCTTCGGGGTCAATGGCTCTTTCTCCGGGCTGGACGCGGTCTGCACCGGAGCGGCAGGCGGTTGCGGACGTTGGGCATAAGGGAGGGATTCCCCCGGGGCCAGGGCCACCATCACCTGCTCCATTTTCTTGTTGGCCGCCATCTCTCCTTCCGCCTCCTGCCAGAGGCGGCGCGCCTCTTCCCCGCGACCCCGGCGGCACAGGAGGAGGCCCAGATTGTTGCGGGCCATGATGTTTTGGGGATTCTTGGCCAGGGCCTGCCGGAAGCAGGCTTCGGCCTTATCCCATTGGCCGGCAAGATAATAGGAGAAACAGAGATTATTATTCAGGCCCTGATTAGAGCCGTCCAGGGCCAGGGCTTCCTGATAGAGTCTTTGGGCCCGGTTGAATTCCCCCATCTCTTCATAGTTCCGGGCCAGGGTGTCCAATACCTGGAGATTGCGGGGATTTTGCTGGTACGCGGCTTCCAGTTCCTTTAAAGCCATCTCCGGCCGCCCCATCATCTTGAGGTAGTGGGCATTGCGCAATAACCGGGTGGTGTCTCCCGAGGCCGGGCGAACTCCCAGCCAGGAGAGTCCCTCCCCACCGGCGGACTGGTTGTTGGTGCGGCTGCAGCCGAAACCCCACAGCAGCATGGCGCCCAGAATGACGAGGCCCAAGATGGCGGCGGCGCGAAACTTGGTGGTCATTCCCTTGGTCTGACTAGTCACGGTTCTACCCTCCGTAATCAAGGCCCGGGTTTACGGCCGGCAGGCCAGGTAAAACCGGGACTCTTGTAAGCCCTAATGCCGGTGACCTCACTGGGTGAGGGAAGAAGATGGCGGCTTGCAGTTTTTGGACCATTTTGTCTGTACCGGCCAAGCCCGGAATCATCCGTTGCTACTTGATAATCTGGATGATGGGGGACGGGGGCTCCTTATCTTTGAAGCTCTTATCATAGCGGTCCTGGGTATTTTTGGCGGCCACGGGCGGCATTCCCAAAGGCGGCCTGGTGTCCACCGCGTCCGGCGGGGTCAGCATCATCTCCAGACGGTTATTGGTCACGGAACGGCCGTAATCGGCTTCCATCCGCCGGGGCACGCCATCGCCGTAGGACCAGAAATTGTTGCTGGCGCTGCTGCTGCAGCCCACGAGCCCCAACAGACCCAACCCTAAAACCAAGCCCTTGATCAGCGGCAACCGGTATTCTATCGTTTGTTTTTTCATCATTTGCTCCCCCAGGCTATTGCACCGGCTTGCGTCCGAAGCCATCGGGCAGGTTTTGTGGCGGCGGCGGCCCGGGCCGCGGCTTTTTCTCCCGTCCTTCCAAGGCCCCGAAAAGATACATCTCCAGGTCGTCCGGTTCGATATATTTGTCGGTGGGGAGGCGGGAAGCCGCGGTGGTCGTCATGGGTTTGACCAGCCGCGGGGTCACCAGGATCACCAGTTCGGTTTCGTTTGTCTGGTATTTGCTGGAGCGGAAGAGGGCGCCGATGATGGGAATGTCGCCCAGCAAGGGAAATTTGGTGATAATATTGCGATGGTTATCCGACAGCAACCCGGCAATGGCAAAGGTCTGGCCGTCTTTGACCTCTATATGGGTGGAGGTGCGTCTCACCCGCAGACCCGGCACTTGCAGGCCGGTGATGATTACCGGCGCGGTGGTGAAGTCCAATTCCGAGACCTCGGGCGCGACCTTGACCGCGATCTTGCCCTCATCCAGCACGGTGGGGGTAAGGACCAGGCCCACCCCGAACTTTTTCCATTCAATGGTGATGGCCGCGCCGCCGGAACCCGGCTGGGGCACGGGCACGGGAAATTCACCGCCCGCCAGGAAGGAGGCCTCCTGGCCGCTGGTGGCCACGAGATTGGGCTCAGCCAGGATCCGGCCCAACCCCTGGGTCTTCAGGGCATTGAAAAACGTGGTCCACAAGAAGTTGCCGGTCTTGAAACCGGTGATGGCATTGATCGTGGTGGAAATCCCCAGATCAATGGCGGTGCCGCCGAAACCCCGGCTAAAGGTGTTAACGGTGGTGAACTTATCCAGCATACTGACGATGAAGTTGTTGCCGTTTTTTTCCAAGCCGATGAAATTGACGCCGATCTGCCGCCCTACATCCCGTTGGATCTCAGCGACGCGCACCTCCACCATCACCTGATGGACGCCGCCCACATGCATCAGGTTAATGACTTTGCTATCCTTGAATTTTCTCTGACCTCCGGATTTTCCTTCCCCGCCGCCGGGACTTGCCGGAGCCTGTCCCTCAGCCGGGGTCGCAGGCGTCCCGCCCACGGTCTGCTCCCCCAGAGATTGCTCCCGAACAAAGCCGGCAGCCAGTTCCATGGCGGTTTGCATGGCCACCGCGCAGGAGACTTCCCCGGAGAGCACAAGGGAGTCCCCCGCGGTTTCCACCCCGATTTTCTCTTTGGGGAGAATCTTGGCCAGTTTTTCTTTCAAGAGGGTGACATCGGCTTCCACCGTTATGGAGGTGGAGGTGAAGCGGGAGCGGCCCCAGAGTGTGAGGTTGGTCACCCCTGGGCCCAAGCCGTTGACGTAGATTTCCCGATCGGAGATGAGAACAATATCAGCTATTTCCGGGTTGGCCACCGAGACGCGGGTCACCGCGAAAGGGGTCTTGATCACCTTGGACCCCCCGACCCGCAGGCGTAAAACTTGCTTGATCTCCTGGTCCCGCACCTGCGACAGCAACTCCGCGCCCCAAGCCGGCTCCCCGCCGGTCCAGAGACAAACAAGAATGCCCAGGAGCACCCCCCCCATTAACCTGGCCGTGACGGCTTGCCACTCCAGGCGCGCCCCGTTACTCATCTTTACCATTCCTTATACTCGTTTTTAATGGTTAGATTTCTTAAGAACAACAACTCTAATAACCCCCCATGCCATTTTAAGTTTAGTAATTGAGTAATGTCAATTGATTAATATCAATAGTTTGTTGCCATCCCATTAAAAAATCATTTTTTTTCTCTAATTTCTGGATTTATATCTCTCAGGTGAAAAATTTTATCATTTATTAGCGTCCCATACTCCCCTTCATGAAAGATCTATTTCCTGTCTGAGATGATAAGTAGCCCGAAGATTTAGCCCCCATCATCTGGGAATGGACCGCCGGATGACAAAGAAAATAGGGCTTTGAATGCCGTTTTAGGGGAAATGGCATGGTGGGGAAACACCAAAAACCAGGGAGCAATGACCCAATAATACAGTTGTCCAGGGACTCATGAACAGGGGAGTTGTTTCCTGACCGGGCATAAAGGGAGGGCCGGTAGAAAACGGGGCAGGCCTCTGATGGCGGCGCGGTCTCGTTTTTAGCAGTCATAATAGGAACCGGTAATATGGCTAAAGGTGAATGCCTTACTGTGAACCCCGCGGCTGGCGCGTCTTTTCCAAAATGGTGTTGCCTGGTTGCCATTTTTTGCTAGTTATCCTAAATGGAATCCCTTCGGGATTTTTTCAGATAGGTCGTCCGGGTAAGATTCAAGATTCAGGCCAACAGGAGAGGAAGTGGGCCCCAGGCCTCCGGCACCAGGCCACCGGTTGGTGATGACCAGGATTATAGGGGCATTCCGGAGAACGCGCCGGGGTTGGGAAGTCTCACCGGGAATTCAGAACGGCTGGGGAGAAAGAGGCAAAGGTGTCAAGATTGGTAACGCATTGTTGGGTTTCCGACACCCCCGGAAGCTGCTTACTAGGGGCTGTGCCAGTAAAGGAGGGCCATGCCCAGGGCCAGGGCCGCGGCATAGGGTATCCGCTGCTGCAGCAGGGGGGAGGCGGGCGTTTGCCCGTCAGCAGGCTGGCGGATAAATATATTTTTTAAATAATTCCAACCTCTTGTCATTTGGTACCATAGGGCTCCCTGCCAGGACAGGACCAAAAGGACTAGAGCGCCGCCACAGAGGCCCATATAAACGAAGAGCACCAGAGTTTGCCGGGGACCCAGCCAGGCTCCCAGCGCGGCCAGGGCCTTGACGTCCCCTGCGCCTATGCCCCTAAGCAGATAAGGGATGATCAGGAGGCCAAAGCCCAGGGCCAGGCCCAAAAATCCGGACCAGAGCCCCCCCCAGCCATGAAGACCCACCTGGAAACCAAGCCCGGCCACCGCGGTCCCCAGGGTCAAATAATTGGGAATCCGCTGGGTCCTGATATCTCCCCAGGCCATCCACAGGGAGAGTAAAAGGGGGAGCAGCAATGGGGAATTGTCCCTCAGCCAGACGCCGAAATCAGTGGATGTCACTCTTCAACCTCCAGGGAGCAGGGCCAGGCCCGATCCCTGGCAAATATCTTCCAGAACCAGACGCCCGCAACCTGCTGGACAATTTATCGGCATTCACGGATTATTCTTGATTGGGAAAGGCAGACCCGGAGCTTTGCCGGTTAGCTAGTGGTATGTTTCAAAAATATGGCGACCCTGAAAAGCCAGGTTATTTACCCCCCTTTCTCCAAGGGGGGCAGGGGGGATTTTTATAAGCCCTTAAAATCCCTCTGACTCCCCTTTGAAAAAAGGGGGACTTAACCTGTAAAGTCCGGCGCCCCGGTCCGGACTTATGTCCAGCTAATTATGAAAACAGTCCACGATAATTTCGCCAAAACCCCGGGAGCAAAGAAGCAAGATGGCGACCTCTATCTTCACGATTGGGGTGCGCGGCGGTCCCGGCCCTGGACGTCGCAGACCATGACCACCAGGTCGCTGTTCCGGCCGGTGGTGTCCTTGACCAAATCTTCGAAGACCGCCTTCACCGAGAAGCCGGCGCGTTTGAACGCGGCCATGGCCCCGTGGGCCTGCAGGTGAATCTCTGCTATCAGTTTTTCCAGGCCGTATTCCCCGGCCAGTTCCACCAGCTCATTGATGAGCAAGGACCCCAGCCCCTTGTTCTGGTAATCTTTGGCCACCACCACCCGCACGTTCCCCAGGTGGCGTTTCCACCCCACTTTACGCATGTGCAAGGTGGCGTCTCCCACAATGCGCCCCTGGGCTTCGGCCAGCAGGGGATAGACCCGGGAGTAGTCGATGTGGTTCGCCCAGTGGTCGATTACCTTGGGGTCCCGCACATCGGTGCGGAGAAAGAGGATGTCTTTCTCATCCTGCTCCTTAAAAAAATCCAGGATCTTGTCCCGGTCCTCCTTCACCATGGGGCGAAGAATCACCCGGCTGCCGTCCTTTAACACGCCCTCTTTGTAGTAAGCCGCCATCTTGCTCCCCTTTTGAGAGAAGGTTGCTGGAGTGAGGGGGCAGGGGCCGGCGGCACATGCCTTCCAGCCGGTGGCAGCCCCCGGCCCCCCCCTTCAAAATGCGTCCCAATCCTGGACCATGATCACTTTATCAATAATCGCCATCTCACCAGGTATCTTGCTGAAAATTATCCTCTTTTACTGAAAACTGAAAACTAAAAACTGCTTTAAATGCCCTGGGCCAGCCTTTCCGCCAGAAAAGGGGGCAGGCCGGCCGCGAGTATGCGGCTCTGGGCCCCGGCTATGTCATAAGGCACGGATTGAAAATGGATGGATAGCTCCTCCGCATCAAAAATGGCATACCTGGCTTCCGCGTTGCCGTCCCGGGGTTGGCCCACGCTGCCGGGGTTGATCAGATAGTGCCCCTCGGGGGCCAAAAAAATCTTTGGTTGGGGGATTTCCCGCAAAGCCACCGTGCCCCGGATATCCCGGTACCACAGGGCCCGGCGATGCGTGTGCCCGAAAAAACAGACCTTTAACAGGGACTTCTTGGCCATCTGGGTAAGGACCCGTTTCCCCTGAAAATGATAAGCAATATAGGTGTCGGTGCTGGTGGGGGTGCCGTGGCAGGCCAGGAAACGCCCCGCCACCTCCTGGGTCAGGGGGAGGCTTTGTAGAAACTGCAGGAATTCCGGGCGGAGCTGCTCCCTGGACCACATCAAGGCCTGGTAGGCAATGATATTGAAGTGTTGGGCCCGCTCCGGCTCCAACAGGGCCAGGTCGTGGTTTCCGGCCAGATTAATCCACTTCTGCCCTTGCAGGACTTCCTGGAGGAGTGCCAGGCATTCATTGGGGCTGGCGTTATAGCCCACCAGATCCCCCAGGTTGAGAACGGCCTCCACCTCCTCCCGGCGGATTTCGGCGAGCACGCTCTCCAGGGCTTCTAAATTGCTGTGGATATCGGAAATAATGGCCAGGCGCATATTAAAAGCAGTTATAGGGTTTCGGCAAATACTTTTATCTTTTAATCCCTAACACCCCTCGCGGCAGTTGGCAAGATGGCTGCGGATACATTACAATTCACCCGAAGACCGAAGACCTTTTTTCAATCCACCATATACCAGACGCCCGGATCTGGCAAGGTCTCACTGCCTTGACATTTCCGGGGATTCTGGTAATTTTGCCCCACTTTATCATGGAACCCGGCTATTTAGTAGAATTCTTCGACCAAAGGCGCATCCTCTGCGGCATTATCCTGGAGCTCAAAGGGGAGCGCTTACACGTCCTGGCCCAGACCAACCGCGAGGTGACCCTGGCCAGGAAACGGGTGCTCCACTCCACGCCCAGCCGCGTCTCCCCCCAACTTCCCCGCCAGCAACTGCTGGACCTCCTGGAGGAGACCGCCGAAAAACGGGAGGCCTTGAAGGTTTCCATCCGTCTGGAAGAAGTATGGGAATTGTTGGCCCAGGAAGAGGAGGCCATGGCCGCGGCGGAGATGGCCGATTTGTGGTTCGGGGAGGCCACTCCCGACCAGGTGGCGGCCCTGGAAAGGGCCCTCCTGGATGACCGCCTCCTTTTTAAATATAAGGAAGAGCGCTGGGTCCCCAATGCGGCGGAAGTGGTGGCGCAGCTCAAGGAGCAGTTCCAGCGGGAGCAGGAGCGCCAGCAGGAAATGGCGGCCGCGGCCGCCTGGCTCCGGGCCGTGTGGGACGGGGAGAAGGCCCCGGAGCCCAAAGGCCGGGCCTACCTGGTGGAGCTTTTACGCCACATGGCCGTATTCGGGCCGGAGGACCAGGACTACGCCCAGGGCAAGGCTTATCTGGAAAAGGCCCGCCTCACTGCGCCGGATGCGCCGTTTCGCCTGTTGGTGCGTTTAGGCGTCTTCCAGGAAGATGAAAATCTGGACTTGTACCGCCTGGAGGTGCCCCGGGAATTTTCCCCGGAAGTCCGGAACCAGGTCCTCAACCTCCGCCGCCGGCAACTGCCCGATCCTTACGGGTCCCACCGCCTGGACTTCACCGCCATGCACTGTTTCACCATCGACGGTGAACGCACCCGGGACTTCGACGACGCCCTGAGCCTGGAAGAGACGCCGGACGGGTGGCGTCTGGGCATCCATATCGCCGACGTCTCCTCCCTGGTCCAGCCTCACACCCTCCTGGACCGGGAGGCCCAGGAGAGGGCCACCTCCATCTACCTGCCGGAGCACCGTC
>Ga0265296_1001862_pt1 | contig 22619 bp, 22 predicted proteins | sample MunlanPumphouse1_FD_189073 | JGI IMG/M metagenome (GOLD analysis project Ga0265296, IMG submission 189073) | Groundwater microbial communities from a municipal landfill in Southern Ontario, Canada - Pumphouse #1 | ecosystem: Environmental > Aquatic > Deep subsurface > Groundwater | place... | reverse complement strand
ATATCTACCGTTTAATTGGTGGTGTGGCCATTTTTGCCTTTGGCACTCTGGCCCAACTTTTGGTCTGGGCGCTATATTTTTACTACCAAGGAACTTTTAAGCAATTCTATATTGCTACCCTTCAATTTAATAGCAAATATATTAGAGCCCTAGGCTGGGATTTGTCTGCCCCAGGCATAAAAATATTTATAGCTATCTCGCTATTGTTGTTAGCCTTTTTTGCCCCGTTTTTGGTTAAGGCTATAAAAGAATTTTGGCGACCCAACAAAAACAGCTTATTGATTCCCCTGCTAGCGGTGGCTATTTTGCTATCTTTTGTGGCGGCCGGTACTTTTTATTCGCACTATTTTTTAATTACCACCCCCTACCTTTGTTTAATTTTTGGGTCAACAGCCAGCCGAGTTTTTGCTAAACACCACTCTCTCAAGATAGCTACACTATTAATAATCGCCCTACTGCTATTAGCTATAAGTTATAAGCAACTCTATAACAATTTTTACGGCTCGGCCAAAAGTGAGCTAGACAACCAAAAACAAGCCGCCCAATATATAGACAAACATAGCAAAAAAAATGACAAGATTTTTGCTAATTTATATGGTGCCACTTTTTATGAGTTAGCTCATAGGGATTCTGGTAGCCGTTATATTAGCGCTTCGCACCCTTTGATCGACTATAAGTATCATCTTGGTTACGGTTTTAACACTAAGTTTATTGTTGATATAGAAGAGTCTGGGGCCAAATATGTTATTGTATCGAGCAATAAAAATGATTTATATCGCGTACAAAATCCAGTACTAATGCGCTATTTTAGCCACAATTACCACCCAGAAGCTGCTGTTGGTGGCTATGATATATTGAGGAGAAATTAGTGATACAAAAACTTTGGCACAAACACAGCTCGATACGTTTTGTAGCTGTTGGTATATTTAATACTTTATTAGATTTTTCTATATTAAATTTTTTGGTGTTTGCGTTTGGTACTAACAAAATAGTGGCCAACTCCATATCGGTTTCGGTAGCTATGCTAATTAGTTTTTTTCTTAACAAACAGATTGTGTTCCGCGACAGCGGCCAGAGTTATGTTAAAAAAATGATCTTGTTTATTGTCATTACGGCCCTGGGGTTATATGTAATACAGAATATTGTTATTGCCATAATGATTCACTATTTAACCTGGCCAGCTAGTGTATGTTCTGACCTATTACATTCAATAGGCTTTAAGCAACTCAGCGATACGTTCATTACCCTAAACTTTGCCAAGGTAATAGCCACTGGGTTTTCGCTAGTTTGGAACTTTTTTATGTACAAAAAATATATATTCTCTGGCAACACAGAGAGTGTAGAATAGACCTATTAATTAAATTTAATCTGTCTTTTTGCCAAGATGGAATTTGATTCGTTCGACAACATCGGCAATAACAACTTGCGATTTTACTAAATATTCGTCAACACCCAAGCTTTCGGCACGTTGTTTATCAGATTCTTGGCTCAATGCGGTCAACATAATAATTTTAGTTTTGGTGGTTTGCGGTGTATTGCGCAAAATATCTAATACATCAAAGCCACTTACCTTGGGCATCATAGCATCTAACAATATTAAATCTGGTTTGAATTCTATAGTACCCGCTAGAGCATCCTCGCCGTTGGGTACTCGTTTTACAACAAAGCCCTCGGCCTCGAGCCTAGTTTGATAGACGCTAGCCAAGCCATCGTCATCTTCTACTAAAAGTATTTTTTGGTGTTGGTCTGTTTGCGAATCCATATTAAGCATATTAAACCATTAATAATTTACGCACAAGTCCCTTAACGATTTATCACAGCAATAGCCGCATCTATTTGAGGGTCTTTGCTAGCTTTTATATCCGCATCTGTAAGCTCAATTTTAGTTGTTGGCGAGATACCCTGTTTGTCGATATTTTTACCCGCTGGAGTATACCAACGAGCGATAGTCACTTTTAAAGAATCACCGTTATCAAAATTACTAAATTCTTGGACACTACCCTTGCCAAATGACTTTACGCCAATAATAGTTGCTGCTTTATTGTCTTTTAGGGCCCCAGCCATAATTTCACTAGCACTAGCGCTACCCTCGTTAAGCAAAATAACGGTTGGCATTCCTACAAATTGCCCGTTATTATCGGCCCGATAGGTTTGGATAACTTTGCCACTGCGCTTTTCTTGTAAAATTACCTGCCCCTGCCTTAACCACTTACCAGAAATGTCAACGGCGGCATTTAAATAACCACCGGGATTATTGCGCAAATCAACAATAATGCCTTTTAGGTTTTTATTAGCAAACTCGTTAGCTGCTTTGTCGGTTAGGTCTTGAGTGTCATCGGCAAAACGGCTGATTTTAATATAGCCAATATTGTTGTTAATAATCTTATGTTCTACGCTGGGTATGGTAATTGTGTCACGGATAATACTAAACTCTAGGCGCTCTTGGCTATTGCGGATAACCACCAATTTTACAGTCGTTCCCTTCTCGCCGCGAATTCTGTGGACTGCTTCGTCTACGCTCAAACCACTTGCATCTTGGCCATCGATTTCGATCACCACGTCTTTTGGTTTTAGGCCAGCCTTGTCGGCCGGGAAACCACTGAGTGGAGATATAACAACAATATTATTACCCTCTTTGCCCAACTCGGCACCAATGCCACTGAACGAACCGTTGAGCTGTTCGTTAAAATCTTTTGCCGTTGTGGCATCCATATATGTCGTGTACGGGTCGCCAGCGGCCTCAACCAAGCCTTTTTTAAGCCCCAAAACCAGCTGGTCAACGCTTATCTTTCCATCATACTTTTTCTTAAGTTGCTGATAAACCTGATTGACGCTGCTATAGTCTAAATTGTTTGGTAAGTTCTTGTTCTGGCTAACTGTACTAATTTTAAAATTAAGCGACCACGTGCCTCGGCCAAATTGATAACCACCTACAAAAATACCGCTCGATAGCACCGCTAGCACAAAGCCGGCAACTACCCACCGCCAGGTATGATGTTTTGTTTGATTTCGTCTGTTTTTGTCTAAGCTGGTGATGGCCATACCGCACTAGTTTATCATAAACTTTTAAAGACGATATTTTTAAAAGTTTATATAATTTATTAAAATATTTCTTTAAGGAAAGTGAACAAAGTATAGAGTACCCAGGTTTGAGTTATCAGCCGAGATGCTCATTTCGCTATAACGGCCACGATAATCAAAATTATACTGGCTAACATAAACCGTACGCCCACTGACTGCCTCGACATACATGGCGTGACCATAAAAACCAATTGACGAAATAGCCACATCACCAACTCTTGGGTTGCGATCATAAGGTATGCCATCAGCATCGGCACTACGCAACCAATCCTTGCCGTTACCCCACCTAGTAAAGCCCCAGCGTGGCATATTGCGGCCAGATTGGGCAACTTTAAAAGCTGTATAAGACACACATTCGCGGTTATACATACCCCAATCGTCAAGCATACTGTCTTGCGGTGCATTATTCCAAACCGTTGGATAGCCACCATTTGAACCATCACCATAGTAAACCTTGGTTTTGGCGGCAATTTGGATCATAATGGCCGCCTGCTGAGCTTTCAAATCTTTGACTTGCTGCTGGTAAGCTGCCTCTTGCCCCTTGGTACTATTTAACAAGTTTTGCTGATCGGTTTGAGTTACTTGTAGCAAACCTTGTTGAGTTTGTTGTTGGCCCAACAATCTCTTTTGGTCTTCTTGCTGAGATTTAATTTGCTGCTTTAGCCGTATTACTTTTTTGGCAGATTCTTGGATACCGCTTTTAAGAGTTTCTAAATATGTTTGATTATTAATAAATTCGCCAAAACTATCACTACCCACCAGCATCTCAACGGTTGATACGCCAGTTTTTTTGTATAAAGTCGCAATACTATTTTTAAGCAATTCTTTTTGATGATCTAAATCGGCCTGGGCTTTATCTAAGCTGGCTTGAAGTTCGTTGATCTTGGCCTTGGTGTAGGCGATTTCTGTTTGCAATTGTGTAATTTGCAAGTCAAGCTCGGCCAATTTGTTTTGCAGGGTATCGGCTTGTGCCGCCAGAGCCTTGGCCTTTTGATTATTATCGTTAATTTGCTGCTGGAGGGCACTACTTTGAGCCTTTAATTCGTCAACTGTTGCAGCTTTGGTGGAATGCACATTAAAAGCAACTCCGGCTACAATACCGATAATAATAACTGCGCTAGTGATTCTAAAAATAGTTTTATTTAATATTTGTTTCATGGCAAAGCCATTATAGTTACGCTTATAATTTATCAACTTATAATACCCCTGTCAAATGCAAATAGTTTACCAGTGTTTTAGCTTAAGGTGTTTTTCCATAGCAAAGGTGCTAGACATAACACCCAGTAAAATCCCAAGCAAAATTGAGCCTGCAAACAATACGGCTATAATGCTCGGTTGGGTTAAATATTGATAAGTAGGAGCAAATTCAGCCTGCGAGGCAACCTTTCCACCTAGCGAATAAACTAGAGACAGCACAACTCCGGCAGCAATAACCCCTGCCACCACACCATATAAACCAGCCTCTATCAAGAACGGCCCACGGATATAGCCTGGCGTGGCACCAATTAATTTCATAATCTTTATTTCTTCGCCGCGGCTAAATATGGCCATTCGGATAGTATTAAAAATAATCAGCATACTGACCACGCCAAATATAATCGCTGCCACTAGACTGGCCATAGTAATGTAGCGCTGGGCGGCAGCCGCTCTATCAATAGTTTTGCGAGCATCGGTCTTTCCAAGCGAAACACTATCGACAATATTTTTATACTTCGACTGTTTGGCGATATTACCAACGTCTTGAATTTGAGATAAGTCTCTCACGCTAACATCAATCGAGGCTGGCAAAGCATTACCACCGATTAAGGCCAAGCCCTCTAACAACTTTTGGTCTTTTTGAAAACTGTTAACAAACTTCTCTTGAGCCTGATCTTTGGAGATGTACTGGACATCGGCCACATAAGGATTGGTGTAAAATTCTTGACGCATTTTATTAATTTGAGATTGAGGTGCGTCGTCTTTTAAATACACCGAAACCTTTAGATTTTTAGAAAGTTCGCTAATGGCGTTTCGGGCTGTAATGTTAAGCACCAGTGTTAGGGTTATCATAATTAATGCCACTACCATCACGGCAATAGCGGCTACGCTAAGCCACGAATTACGGCTAAAATCTTTACAACCAGCTATGATAATACGACGTAGGGTTATGAGTTTACTCCTCATTAATGGTATCCCCCGCTAGCTTTATCGCTAATAACTTGCCCATCTTTTATAGCAATTACTCGCCTTTTTAGTTTATTAACTATTTCTTGATTATGGGTGGTCAATATAACAGTGGTGCCATATTTATTAATTTTTTCTAGGACTTTAATAACGTCCCAGGCGTGCTTAATGTCAAGATTACCAGTTGGCTCATCGGCAATTAAAATTTTTGGCTGGCGAGCCACAGCCCTGGCGATTGCCAAACGCTGGCGTTCACCACCAGATAATTCGCTCGGGTAATTATCTTCTTTGCCAACCAAACCAACTATCGCCAACACCTTAGGTACGGTATGTCTAATCTCACGGTTGCCCATACCAACAATTTCGAGCGCAAAACTTACGTTTTCAAAAACTGTTTTGTTTGGGAGTAACTTAAAATCTTGGAACACTACACCGATTTTGCGCCGTAAATATGGAATATTGCGATTGCGCAATGTTTCGTAATCGATGCCATTGACAATAATTTTACCGCTGGTTGGTTTTTCTTCGCGGGTTAATAGTTTAAGCAGTGTTGACTTGCCTGCACCGCTCGGGCCCACAATAATGACAAACTCTTGAGGCTCAATATGCAGGGAAATATTTTTTAAGGCCGTGCCGCGGCGGTTGTAGTTTTTAGTTACCCGATCTAATAGAATCATACCGTTTATGATTATATCAGATTGGCTTCAGAATCATTAACTGTTTGTATTTTCTAGATAACTTTGCAAAAACTCATCGATTTGACCAGCTAGCACCGCCTTAGTATCACTAGTTTCGCACTTTGTACGTAGATCTTTAACCATATTATAAGGATGCAGTACATAGCTACGGATTTGATTGCCCCAAGCTGCCTGTTCGTTGGGGCCCTTTAGATCTTTTAATTGATTTTGATGTTGCTCGAGTTGCAACTGGGCTAATTTAGAACGAATAATCATCATAGCAATTTCTTTATTTTGCAATTGAGATCGTTCGTTTTGAATAGCTGCCGTTATGCCTGTTGGCACGTGAGTAATCCGTACTGCTGAGTCTGTAGTGTTAACACTCTGGCCGCCCTTACCGCCCGATCGATAAACGTCTATTTTTAGATCCTTTTCGTCAATCTCTACATCTTGTGGGTGATCAATTTTAGGCAAAACCTCAACCCTAGCAAAACTAGTTTGGCGCAAATTATCGGCATTAAATGGGCTTAAGCGCACTAAGCGATGCACGCCATGCTCGCCCTTTAGCCAGCCGTAAGCATCAACGCCATTAACTTCTAACTCGGCACTTTTTATACCAGCCTCTTCGCCGGGCGAAATATTTAGCAATTTAGCCTTATAGGTCTTTTTAGATTCTGCCCAACGGCTATACATCCGCAGTAACATATCAGCCCAGTCCTGAGCATCGGTGCCACCCGCTCCGGCATAAATACTAACAATGGCACTATGGTCATCATATGGACCGCTAAAAAGTAGCTGTTTCTTTAATTGATCATAGTCTAGATTAAGTTTTTCGGTTTGTTTCTGCAGCTCCTGTTCTAGCGATTTGTCATTAAGCTTGGCCATTTCTAATAAATCATTGGCCCTTTCTAGTAAACTCTGCCAGGGGCTAATTTTGCCAGAAATTTTAGAAATTTTTTGGGTTGTTTGTTGGGCCTCGTTTTGGTTTTGCCAAAAATCATTTTGCTGACTAAGCTGCTGCAGCTCGTGCAACCGACTGCTAAGCTCATCATAGCGAAGTTGAGCCAGCGATTTGTCGATATCGCTTTTTAGCACTGTTAGTTGTTTGACAATATCACTCATAAATAACCAAACAAAAAATTTAGTTTAGGGATTTATTGATGGTATTATACAGCTCTTCGGGATTTATTTTATTAGTAGCACCATAAAACCCCAAACCCCATGGAACATCTTTGGTCAAAGCCTGCTGAGCGGCATTTATAATATCCATCCGGCGCAGCACCTTTATGCGTTCAGGTATTTTGGCGCAATCTTCGACCTGGTCATCAAATATAAAACGGTTGTAATAGGCCTCTAATAGTTGGCCAACAGTTTGATAACCTTTTTGAAAATTACCTAGCATGAATTGCTTGGTCTGGTTTAGTTCTTTGTCGCTAAATTTACCACCGGCAACAGCCTTTAGTTCATTAACGGTTAGAGTAAATAGTTTGTCTATATTATTAGGCAAAACCTGGCCCCCTAGCCACCATAAATATTCATTTTTGGTACGATATTTTCCATATCTTATACTGTAAACCAAACCTCGTTCTCTGGCTTTGCCATAGATCCTAGAGTGTAGGGTGCCAAGCAGCGTACCAAGCAAGGCCGACACGGCATCATCTTGTTTCTGTTCTAGTACAGAACCAAAAGACCTGTCGAGCCTATAATAAATATTTTTTACACTTTTATTAGGCCTTTTAATTGGTCGATTAACTAATTTTAGATGCTCATCGGGCAAATTAATACGCTCATCGCTACTACTAAGTTCGATATTCTCTAGCCTCTTTAGTATCGAACTCTGGCGATTGCCGATTTTGCCAGCTATTAAAAAGCGCATATTACCAGAGGTGTGGGTGGAATTATATAAATCTTTAACATCTTTTAGGGTTATATCCTCTAGTTGCTCGGCACGTTTGGTGTAGCTTAGGTCAAGCTGGCCCATAGCCTCGCCAACCGCCATGCTAATTCGATCAAAGTGATTGTTGGCTAGCCCCCGTAATTCTTCGCGAATATTAGATTTTTCGGCCTTAAACTCGCTGGGCAAAAACAAAGGAGCTTCGACCGAAAGACAAAGCAAGTCAAGTATGCGATCATATTCAAAATCGGCACATTCGGCAATATAACTCATAAAATAAGTACCTGTCGAGGCATTGCTATATGCTCCGTTTTGGCAAAAATGTTTACTAAAGTCTTTTGATTTTTTAAATCGCTTGTTAGCACCCAAAACCATGTGCTCCATCAGATGCGCAGTGTCGAGCTTACCGGCTGGGGATAAATAATCCCCAGCTCTAAAATTAATATCAAAGGTCATTACACTAGCCTCTGGCACATCAATTAGTAAACCTATAGCACCATTTTTTAGCTGAACTTTGTTAACTGTATGTTTCATATATTATTTGCGCCGGCTTTTTTTACGGTTTTGGCGCTGATTTTTACGAGCTGCTCGCTTTTTGCTGTGGCCCTTGTTGGCGGCGGTTTTGATCTTGGCTGTTTCAAAATCACTTTCTTCAAAACTTTCGGCCTTAGTAATCACATCGGCATTATCGACAGACGAGCGAGCCGCCTTGGTTAGTTCGGTTTCGTGCATTTCGTCAAGTGAAGGCTCATTGTTAACCGGCATAGCATGCATGATATTTTTAAGCACTTCTCGCCTTAGCAAATGCTGCATAGCTTCGAACATAGCCTGGCCACGTCGACGATACTCTACCAATGGGTCGCGCTGGCCAATGCTTGTCCAATGAATACCCTCGCGCAAATGTTCCATATCTTCTAGGTGTTGCATCCACAAATTATCAAGCACCTGAAAATAAATGTCCCGTTCTATAAGACGCATTATATCTGGGGTAAATGCAGTTTCGCGAGCTTCGTATAATTCGTTGGCTTCTTGTTCTAGAACTGTTGCGAATTTATCAGCCGGTGCGTCAAACAATCTATCTAGCGTCACATCATCAAACGGAAAGACCTCTACAATTAGCTTTTCGTAGTTGTCGTCTTGACCAGGCAGTGATGCCAAATAAGTTGCTTCTTCTTTTATAAACTGCTTGATGCGATTAACAATGTTGGCGTTTTCGAGCAGTGCTCGCCGAGTTTCGTAAGTAACTTTGCGATGGCGGTTCATGACATCATCGTATTTAACAACATTTTTACGAGCATCAAAATTAAAGCCTTCGACTTTCTTTTGGGCATTTTCTAAAGATTTGCTTACTACCCGATTCTCGAGAGGGGTGTCTTCGCTCACCTTCAAGCGATCCATCAAGCTAGCTATTCGATCGCCACCAAAAACTCTCATTAAATCGTCCTCGGTACTTACATAAAACTGGGTGGTGCCAGGGTCACCCTGACGACCAGAACGACCTCGCAACTGGTTATCGATTCGACGAGATTCGTGGCGCTCACTACCCATTACAAACAAGCCGCCCGCTTTGCGAGAAGATTCGGCCAACACAATATCGGTACCACGCCCGGCAATGTTGGTGGCTAGTGTCACCGCCCCTTTTTGGCCAGCTTTAGAGATAATAGCAGCTTCTTTTTCGTTGTTTTTGGCATTTAATACTTCATGATAGATACCAGCTTTGTTTAGGGCCGTACCAATTTCTTCGTTGCTTTCTATCGAAACCGTACCCAATAGCACTGGTTGACCTTTTTGGCGCAATTCTTTAACGGCGTTTACGATAGCTTTGGTTTTAGCAGCTTTAGTTTTGTATATTCTGTCTGGCAAGTCTTTGCGTATTACCGGCTGGTTGGTTGGGATATCAACTACATCGAGTTTGTATATTTGGTGGAATTCTTCGCTTTCGGTCATGGCTGTACCGGTCATACCCGATAGCTTTTCGTATAGTCTAAAATAATTCTGAAACGAAATAGTGGCCAAAGTCATTGATTCTTCTTGTACAGGAACACCCTCTTTGGCCTCGATAGCTTGATGTAGACCTTCGTTATATCGCCTGCCCTTTAGCAAACGACCGGTAAATTCATCAACAATAATCACCTCGCCATCTGCAGCTACAACATAGTCTTTATCTCTTTCAAATAATGCCTGGGCGCGGAGTGACTGCTCTAGGTGATAGATAGTCCGCACATTTGCCTCGGCGTACATGTTTTTAATACCTAGTAGTTTTTCGACTTTTTCTACACCATCATCAGTCAGCGACACTCGTTTTTCTTTTTCGTCGACTACATAATGTTCGGGTTTTAGTTGGCTTACAATACGAGAAAATTGTTGATAGGCCTGAGCACTAGAGGTGCTAGGGGCTGAGATAATTAGTGGAGTTCGAGCCTCGTCAATTAAAATCGAGTCCACCTCGTCAACTATCGCAAAATGCAGTTCTCGTTGACGTAATTGATCAACTTCGCGCACCATATTGTCACGCAAATAATCAAAACCGTATTCGTTGTTAGTCCCATAAGTGATATCGGCTCGATAAGCTTCTTGGCGCGTACATGGCCTTAAGTGCCTAAAACGCTCATCACTATGATCTTCGTTGGTAAAATGTGGGTCATATACAAAAGAAGCATCGGGGATAATTACCCCTACGCTTAAACCCAAAAAATGATAAATCGAGCTCATCCAACCAGCATCGCGTTGCGCCAAATAATCATTAACAGTCACAATATGCGCGCCCTTACCGGTAATGGCATTTAGATAAACCGCCAGAGTGGCCACTAGGGTTTTACCCTCACCTGTCTTCATCTCGGCAATCTTACCCTCGTGCAGAACAATCCCACCAACCAACTGCACATCAAAATGTCGCTGGCCTAATTGCCGCTTAGCCGTTTCACGAACAACCGCAAAAGCATCGGGCAAAATTTTATCTAAACTTTCTTTTTTAAGCCTATTTTTTAATACACCAGTCTGCTTGGCTAGATCTTTATCTTTTAACTTGCTGTATTTGGGCTCTAGCTTGTTAATTTCAACAACTTTGCGATGAATACGCTTTAGAGTTGCCCGCTGATTGTCACCTAAAATTTTCTTAAATAAATTACTCATTAAATATTAGACCTTCCCGATTTTGCCGAGGCCAAAAAGTTATCTCACGGCAGATTCGATAATTATTGTACCCTAAAACTACCTTCTTGTGGGAACAATTTTGCCCAAGAAGACCCTAACCGCCTGACGACGGCGCCCTTTTTTGTCAAAATTAGCTTCTTTGTATTTTTTTATTTGAGTTTTTAATTTTTCTTCGACGATATCAATGGCAGCATACATATTTACGGTCGTTTCTTTAGCAGCTAAGTTTTCTCCTGGTAACTTTAAGATTACTTCGGCAGTATATTGTTTGCGAGTTTTTAGCTTTGATTCTTGCAGCGAAATTTCGCCGTGCGCGCTTTTGCGAGCGTGCCGTGGCAAATAAGAATCTAGCTTACCAATCTTTTTGTAAGCATATTTTTTTACATCATCTCCGCTTTCGGCGTGAATGTTTGATATCTCTAAATTTTTAATCATATAGTTTTTCTACCCCCCATTAAATTGACTAAAACATCCGGGATTTTTATAGTCCCATCTTGCAGCTGATTGTTTTCTATAATTGCTACCATTGTGCGGCCTAATGCAAAAGCTGTAGCATCGTTGGTATGTACTAACTCTATTTTGCCATCGTGCTTACGAGTTCGCGTTTGCAGGCGACGAGCCTGATAATCTGTCATGTAGTCGGCCGTGTGGGTTTCGCGATATTTGTTCTGCCCTGGCATCCACATTTCGATATCAATGCCCCTGGCGTTGGGCTTGCCAATATCGGCACTACATTTTGTCAATACACGATATGGCAGACCAAGCTGCTGGGTTAAATATTCTTGGGTAGCAATCATCAATAAATGTTCTTGCAGGCCAGTTTGGGCATTACTAAATGTTTCGAACTCTAGCTTATCAAACTGATGCATGCGAATAATGCCCTCGGTGTCTTTACCGTAAGTGCCGGCTTCTTGGCGGAAACTGGTCGAATAGCCTATAAACCTAAGCGGCAAATCTTTTTCTTCTATAATTTCGTCTTTGTACATGCTGCCCAATGTGTGTTCGGCACTGCCAGTTAGCCAAAGGTTGTCATCTTGGCCTTCTATATGATATCGATCTTCGCGAGGCTCTAAGCGATCCATTTGGTCATAAACGTCTTCTTTAATTAATACCGGCGGTAAAATTGGCACAAAAGGTATCGGTTGTAAATCTAATCCATTGGCCTCGATTATATTTTTAATGATATCGGGGTTTGTAACTTGACTTAGCACAAATTGAATTAGCGCAAACTGCAATTCTACCAGCGGCCCTTTAATGTAGGCAAAACGACTACCGCTAACCTTGGCCGCCCTAGTTTTATCAATCAGATCTCGCTGTTCGGCTATTTGCCAATGATTTTTTGGCTCAAAATCAAAAGACGGTTTTTCGCCCCAAGTTTTACTAACTATGTTTTGGTCTTCGCTGCTACCCACAGGGACATCTTGCAGAGGCAGATTTGGTATTTGTTTTAAAATTTTAAGCCATTCATCCTCTAGCTGTTTAAGCTTATCTTCGCAACCAACAAGTTCTTGCTTGATTTTTTTGCCAGCCTCGATCAGGGTTTGATCGGGCTTGCCGCCTTTCATTTTGGCGGCATTATTATTGCGATTTTGACGCAACGCCTCTACTTGTTGAAGCAACTTAGTGCGCTCATTATCAAGACCCAGTAGTTTGTCGATTTCTACCTGGTATCCTTTTTGTTGAGCAGCGGTTTTGTATTTTTCGGGATCCTCGCGAAGTAGCTGTATATCAATCATAGAACTATTATAGTTTATTTTTCTTAGCCTGGGCATTTTTCTTAAGATAATCCAGCGTTAGGCTGGTGCGTTGTTTGGCATAAACACAGTGTTCGCAATCTCCCCCCATAATCGCCAAACCAACTTTTGGCATTTCATCGTCTTCTAGGCAAGTCTTTATTTGCTCAATGGTTTTTTCTACCCATTTATCACTGCCCTTGTGAGTAATTATCTTGGTTTTAAATTCTACCTTATTAAAAAATCCATCACCGTCACTAATGCCGTTGGCATATACAAAATATCCCATATTACTAACCTTAAAACCATTTTGTCTAAATAACCATTGGTAAATTTCCATTTGCCTCTTATAGCTATTTTGCCAGTCGGCATCTAAATTAACCTCGGTCTTTTTAGATGTTGCCTTGTAGTCTACAATAATTAGCTCTCCGGCTGGTGTAACCCACACATCATCAACAGCACCAAAAATTAATAAATTTGTTGGCTCGTGTAAATGTTGGATGCCAACAAAATTTTCGCGCCACTTATTAAGATCTTTATGTTCAAAAGGTATCGCATCAATTTTGTGCTCAACCATCCATGGGTGAGGTTGCCTATCCCGACGATATCCATCAAATTCGCGTTTTAGAAGCTCGTCGATAGCTTTATTAATCTGAAACGGCGGGCTGCTAGGACGTTTGATTTTTAGTTTTGCATCCAGCCAAAAACAGCGAGGACACTGAGTGAACAGTTCGATTTTAGAGCGGCTAACTTTAAAAGGAGTGGTCTGTCCTTTTTGATATTTATTGTCGTATCGCCTATAAGCCATCGGTTTATTGTACCAGCTTTGCGGCGGCTACTATGCTGGCTGTTTCGGCGCGCAAGATAAAATGGCTTAAGTTTATATGCTCTAGCTTATGATCAGCAAACAAAGCTTTTTCGGATTCGCTCCAACCGCCCTCGGGACCAATTAAAGCGCCAATTTTATCGCTACCCTCGCTATTTTTAGCGGAGCCACCAGCTTCGCAAACTAATAATTTTATAGATGAATATTCTTGCAGCGCGGCACTCAACAGTATTGGTTCTTTGACTATTGGAATATCGAACCTACCACACTGTTCGGCCGCTTCTTTAACAATCAGCTTGGCTCGCTCGTAGTCAAAACTTTTATTTTCGCAATGTTCGGTTAAGATCGGGATAAATTCACGTACGCCCAGCTCGGTTGCTTTTTGTAGAACAAATGCGTTTTTATCATTTTTGAGTAGTGACCAAAACAATATCAGATGAACAGCTGGTAGCCGTTTGTCTATGTCGGTGATATATTGCAAATGTACAGAGCCCCCCGGTTGCTCGATTTTATCGATTTCGTATAGACGTTCATCGCTCTGATTAAATAAAACTATTTTTTCGCTCACCCTAAATCGCAATACCGTTAGCCACTGTTTTGTTAGCGAACTGTCGTTAACCCAAACCGAATGCCCCAAAACCATAGGGCCACTCTTGTCAACTACATCACCAACATAAAAACGATGTGTCATGGTTGTTTTAAGGCCTAAGAGTTCCGGCAAAAACCTGCCAAGCTAGAGCACTTTTAGCCACAAGACTCAAAACCACATAAACTGTCTCCCCAAACATATAATCCCTCCAGGGGCCAACTTTTTTGTATTGCAGATACATGTTAACGGCAAAGCAGTTAAAGAAGATAAAAATACTTATATAGATACCATAGACGAACCCTGGCACTCCCTTATCGCCAAAAACACTAGCTCCCCAAACATAGGTGCCAAAAACCACCCAAGGGATAAGCGCAGCAAAACAGCCAACCACAAAACTGAACCAATTTGTTCTCTTGGTTAGTTGATTCCACAACTCCATGACCAAACCCATCAAATTCATAATGGCAACTAGGCTAAAGATCATTACCAGGCTGCTAAGGTCATAGATGCCACTTAAAAAGCCTATCGCCACCATCATGGTGCTGGCACTTATGGCATATTCTACCCAGCGAGCTTTGTTTATACCTTTTTTTAGATCATCCTCGTAGGTTTTTTTATAAACGGTCACAATTATCAAATGGGCAATGGCCGACATAAACAAAAACGCCACCACCAGCCAAGCCAATGGGATATTAAAAAGACTTCTGGTTGCCGGCTCTAGACTTTTAGTTGATTCATTAAAAGTTAAATAGTTTGTTGTTACGGGTAACTTAAAACTAGTTGCCAACAGCAACATGGCTATACCCTGAATGGCATGCAAAAAAGCTGCAGCCCAGTTTAGTTTGTTTAATTTGTCAAAACCAATTTGCTGTTTGTTCTTTTTTAAAAAATTGAATTTCATAAGCTTATTTTAACTTAAGTTAAAAACACCGCCAAAATATATTTTGGCGGCTAACCTGTTTTTGGTCGGTATAATCTACAACCTACCTATTTAAATAAGTCGGGATAAATAGATTTAGTGACTTCATCAACTTCGTGGCGCAGTTGCGGAAAAGGCACTCCTTCGCGGGCCGAGATGTTTTCGAAAGCCCAAAATACTCGTTCGCTGTTGCCCCAACCACAAGCTGGTGGCATGCCATATTCTAGCATCTCTACATAATCGATATCGAGCATCATAGCCTCTTCGTCACCGGCTTCGCGCATGGCTTGTTGTTCTTTAAAACGATTTAACTGGTCAATAGGATCATTAAGTTCACTAAAACCGTTACCCAATTCGCTGCCTGCGATAACTGCCTGAAAGCGTTGTACCGTATTGGGGTTGTCTGGGTTGGTTTTAGATAGTGGGCTAATAAATATTGGTGTATTAATTAGCCAAGCTGGGCCAGAGATGTCTTTGCGGATGTTTTTCCATAATTTGTCGATACCACGAGCAATATTTTCTGTCTTAGCCACCTCTAGCTTATTATCGGCCAAGGCTTTTTTGACTGCATCGATATTGGTATTAAATACTTCTATACCATAGCGCTGTTTGATTGTTTCGGCGTAGTCTAACTGCTGCCAATCTTGGTCGATATTAACTTTATGGCCACTTATTTCAAATTGTAGTTTGCCATACACTTTGCCAAGAACGTATTTAAACATTTCTTCCATTAGTTTCATGCCATCGCGCCAGTCGGCATATGCCCAGTACCACTCCATAGCTACGTGTTCTGGCAAGTGTTCTTCGGAGTAGTTTTCGTTTCTAAAGCGCGGACCAATATCAAAGACCTTTTCGTAGCCGCCACCAAGCAACTTTTTTAATGGCAGTTCGTGGCTAATACGCAGAAAAAAGTCTTGGTCTAGGGCATCCATATGCGTTACAAATGGTTTGGCATCCGCCCCACCAGTAGTATGTTCTAAAACCGGTATATTAATTTCGTAAAAATCATTTTTTAATAAAAACTCACGAGTAGCTTGCCAAAACTGGCTGCGCCTAATATAACGCTGGTATACGTCTTGGTTGATGTTAGTGTCTATATAGCGGCGACGTAGACGCTCCTCTTTGTTAGTGAAACCATCGTAAGAAATAGGGGTTGGTCGCAACGATTTGGCTAATAATTTTAATTTTTCGACATTAACTGATATTTCGCCAGTTTGAGTTTTAATAACCCTACCCTCGGCTTCTATAAAATCGCCACTGTCTAGCAGGTTTAGTTCGTTAATACCAATTAAGTTGTCAGTCACACTTAAGCCCGATATTTCGCCATCTTTAATGAATAGCTGCAGTGCGCCGCTAGCATCTTTTAGAGCAATAAAAGCGATCTTACCAAACTTTCTAATACCAGTTATTCGCCCCACGACCACCACTGGCTGATTCTGCAAAGATTCAAAATCTTGGGCAATTTCGGCCAATTTATGAGTACGATTAGCTTGGGCCGGAAAAGGGTTAAGCCCCAGCTTTTTAATTTCTTCTAATTTACGCAGCCGTTCATTGCGCAGTTCTTGTAATGTTGCCATTTAAATACAGTATAACAGACAAGTTTTTAGGCTAAAGCTAATTTTGGACACTAAACTATAGAAACGATTTTGCACACAACTGTTTCGCTGGGCAATAAAATTTCTACATCTTCGCCGACTCGCTTGCCAATTAAAGCTTGGCCAATTGGAGATTCATCGCTGATTTTGCCCTCTAGTGGGTCTGCCTCGACAGTCCCCACAACTTGGTACTCTTTCGATCTACCCTCGGCCGATTCTACTTTAACTCTAGATCCAAGTCTAACAATATTATTACTTTTTGGCGTAGTAATGATGTCGACGTTTTTTAAAATGTGCTCGATCTCGGTGATTCTTACTTCGGCTCGTTCTTGTTCAGCCTTAGCGGCCGCATACTCGGCGTTCTCACTTAAATCACCAAGTTCTCGGGCACTTTTAATACGCTCCGTAATAGCACTGCGCTCTGCCAGCAAATCGCTGTGTTCGGCCTTTAACTCGTCTATACCCTCTTGGGTTAATTTATACTGCTTTTTCATTGATTACTCCTAGTTCAATTGTCTTTTGTTGCTTTAAACACTTCTAAAAACATTCGGGATGCGCATAGTATATAGCAAAAAATCCTAAAGGGCTATAGTATTTATTAAACTTTTTTTATCGTGTAATTCAATCTTATCAGAGGTTCTTTTTTTAAACTCAATTTTGCCGTTTTCGACAGTTTTTTGGCTAATTACCAGCCTGTACGGTAGGCCAATCAGATCGGCATCACCAAACTTTACGCCAGGACGCTCGTCGCGGTCATCCCACAAAACACTTACACCCTTTTGATTTAAGCTGTCATAAACCTCTTGGCACTCTTTTAATATGGCCCTATCATCACCCAGTTGTACTAAATACACCTTAAACGGAGCAATATTATCAGGCCACACCAAACCCTTGTCGTCAGAAAAATGCTCGGCCAGTAAACCAACCAGCCGGCTTACACCAATACCATAGCTGCCCATAAAAACTGGTTTTTGTTGACCGTCTTGATCGGTAAAATTTAGGCCCAGCGGTTCGCTATATTTGGTACCTAGTGTAAAAATATTGCCTACTTCGGCACATTGTAACTCTTGAAGTTCGGATTTTTTTAAACCCAAGTGATCAAGGGTTTCATCGTTCATAACCTCTTGGTTAATGGCGATTTTTTTCTGTTTATCCATAAACACAGTGTCTTCGCCTACGAGAGTAATTGTCTGAAATTCGTGGCTAAATTTACTAAAACTGCCACCGCTGGCAAAAGTTAAGTAAGTTATGTCGCCAATACCAAGTTTTTTGAAAATTTTATGGTAAGCCTCTATAACCTTTTGATAATAGGCCTCTTGATCTTGTTGGCTGGTATGAAACGAATAGAGGTCTTTCATTAAAAATTCTCGCCCCCTAAGCAGGCCGCTTTTGGCACGCAGTTCGTTGCGAAATTTAGTTTGAAACTGGTACACACAAGCTGGTAAATCTTTATAGCTGGCAATAAAACTGCGCATCATAGTGGTTAGTGGTTCTTCGTGAGTTGGGGCTAGCCCTAAGTCGTGGCCACTGGTCAGCTGTGTTTTAAACCACACATCCATCACCTTGTTATCCCATCGGCCACTCGCCAGCCAGGGGTCTTTTGACTGCAAGGCAGTCATACTAATTTCGTTACCGCCAATAGCGTTAATATCTTCTCTGATAATGTTGGTTATGTTGTCTAAAACCATTTTGCCTAACGGTAAAAACGAATAAACCCCGGCAATTTGCTTGTCTATAAAACCGGCCCTAATAAGCAACTGGGCGTTTTTAGCTTGTTCGTCGGCCGGATAGTTTTTGCTAGTCTTGGTAAACAGTGTTGAAATTTTCATCTATAAGAAGATTTTACCGTTATCTGCCAATAAACACAAAAAGTACCAAAAATGCTAACAAATTTTTGGCAGCATGTAAGCCAACACACACCCATAAATTATGAGTTTTTTCGAGTAAAAATATTAGCACTAAAGATAGTACAAAAACGTCCACACCAACGTTCCATTGAAAATGCACTAGCCCAAATAAGGCGCTGGCAAATAAGGCGGCAATGATTCTTGGCCAACGACTAGCCAGACCTCGATATAAAAATCCTCTAAACAAAATTTCTTCGGTTATTGGTGGTATGATTACTAGACCCGCAAAGGCCAACAAATACTGCCAACCAGCCAAATTGTTATAACCAACATTTTGAGATTGATCAATATTAAACCCCGGAATTAAGCTGGCTAGGCTGGTCACAGCCATTAGTAAAATAAAATATATTACCACCCCAACTACAAGCCAAATAACATCGCCAAGAACCATTTTTTTAAAACCTAAGCTTTTAAAACTATCATTTTTTAGTCGTAAAAATATCAAAACTACCACCAAGATGCTTAGCGAGGCAAAACCGGTAATCGAGAAGTTCAGCCACGGACTATTGTCGATATTATCGATCAGATTAGACGATGGGCTTACAAGGCCGATAATAATCACCATCAAAGCAACCGAAACTTGCGAAAAAATATAAGCTAAAATTGTGCCAGAAATCGCCATTAGTGGCCCCCACGATAGTTTTTGCCGGGCAGGGGCCACGGCTGATATATTATCGGTCGGTTCCATGCGTCTTTTTAAAAAAATCGCTTTATGTCAACTATGGTAATTACCACGAACAACAGCATTAATAAGGCAAAACCGGTGCCGTGAATTATGTCTTCGGTCTTGGGCGGTAGTGGTTTTTTGATGGCCCTAAATAAAAGCATCACAAAAGCTCGGCCCCCATCTAGCGCCGGTATTGGCAGAGCATTAATTAATGCCAAGGTTAGGCTTATAATGGCCACCACAAATAAAATAAATTCGAACCCCAGCACCGAGCCTTGTCGCAAAATAAAATAGATCCCCACTGGCCCAGATACGTTTTCGCCAGCGGCAGAAGCCTCTTGTTTAGCCTGTTGTCCATGACCAGTAACCGCGCTAGCCAAAGACTTGCCAAGGTTAGCCAAAGCCCCACCCAGACCTTTAAGGGTTAGCCAACTCAATTGAGCAACATTGCCAACCGCCACCACAGGGGCCGACCAAGTCGAGCGAGCCACCGTATAAGATGAGTTGCTAATGCCCAAATAGGCCTTGGGTTGATTTGTTTTTAAACTCGCCTGCACTGTTTTTTCTGATAACAAAGTTACTTGGACCTTGTTGTTTTGCCCATTGCGAACATAGTTAATGTTTACTGTTTGGCCAGCGCTACTTTTAGTAATGTTTCTTAGCTTGGTCGAGCCCTTAATATTTTGATTGTTAATAGAAACAATCACGTCACCGCTTTTTAAACCGGCCTTTTCGGCTGGCGATTGCGGTTCTATATAATTAACAATTAATTTATCAACAACAGTCTTAGAGTCACTAGCAATTTTAAATTGGTTGTCAACAAGTTGTGGCATACCTACCCAGGCAACAACAGTAAGCATAACTATTGATACCAACAAATTAACAATTACCCCAGCATAAATGATTTTTAATTTTGACCTTAAGCTCACCGATCCAAAAGCTCCTTTTGAGGTGTCGCCATCGTGTTCGCCTTTTAATTTTACAAAACCACCCAAGGGCAATAAATTAAGCGAATAATATCCACGCCAGATACCCTTGCCTATTTTTTTACCAATCAGCCTTGGCGGGAACCCAACACCAAACTCTTCTACCCTAACACCGCTTAGCTTGGCCGCCAAAAAATGCCCATACTCATGAGCGACCACCAAAAACACAAACAATATCAAACCAATAACAAGTAGTAACATGGTTTATACCCCAAACCTTCGCTGCCGCAAAGCATAGTCAGCCAGCGCCACATCCAGAGCTTTGGCATTAAAATCCGGCCACATTATTTTTGTAAAGTACAGCTCACTATAGGCCGCCCGCCACAACATAAAATTACTCAAACGATGCTCGCCCGATGTTCTTACAATAAAATCCAGCGGTGGCACATCAGCCGCATAAAGAGCTTTGTTGATAGATTCTGGGGTAATCTTAGAGCCATTGGCAATTAGATTATTACAGGCATCGGCGATTTCTTGTTGACCGCCATAATTAAAACAAAAGTTTAGAGTGCCCCTGGTGTTGTTTTTGGTTAGTTCTTCGGCCGCCCGTAGGGCTTTAATGAGTTTAGAACTTAAATTGGTCTCGATACCTAGCCATCTAAAGCGAATACCTTTTTTGTGCAATTGTTTAACATCACTAGATGCATATTTAAGTATCAGCGACATTAAATATCTCACCTCTGGTTTGGAGCGGTTCCAGTTTTCGGTCGAAAAAGTATAGGCCGAAACATATTTGATACCCCTTTCAAAGGCAGCCTCGGCGATAGTTTTTATGGTTTCGTAGCCCTTGCGGTGGCCCTCTAGGCTGGTAAGGTTTTTAGCCTTAGCCCAACGCCGGTTGCCATCTAATATAAAACCGATGTGTTGGGGTATGGTTAGATCTGATTTTGGCATGTTTTACTATTGTATCCTAAAATTTAAAAATTTTATTTAAGCTAAGTGCTTAAATGGTCATTATTTCGTGTTGCTTGGCTTCGGTCATGGCATCTAGATCAAGTTTGATTTGTTGCATAAATTCGTCAATCTGTTTTTCGGCACGCTTGTAGTCGTCTTCGCCAATTTCACCCTTTGTCTTGGCTACTTTTGCATCATTAAGAGTATCGTGGCGCACATTACGTGCCGATATCATGGTTTCTTCTTGTTTTTCGTGCAATTGTTTAACGAGTTGTTGACGCCTTTCAGTGGTTAGTGGTGGTACCGGTATGCGTACTACTCGGCCATCATCCATGGGGTTAAAACCTAGGGCCTGATTATTGCGGATAGCATCGCTTATGGCGGCGATATTATTTGGGTCAAATGGTGTTAGCTGCAACAGCTGAGCTTCTGGAGCGGTGACACTAGCTACCTGCTTGAGTGGCATTTGAGCCCCATAGACTTCTATCATTAATCCATCGAGCATCGCCGGGTTGGCGCGGCCAGTACGAATTTTCTTTAGCTCCTCGCCAAAGTGGGTTTTAGTTGTTTGTAGCTTGGCTTTTACATCACTAATTAGTTTATTGATGTCCACTTTTGTCCCTCGTTAATGTACATATATTGTAATAAAAAACAGCGGTAATTGCTATCGCTGTTTTTTGTACCGAATCTTTTTTGTTGGTTATTAGAACTTTTTAAAAGTCTAGCTAACTTCGCCAAGAGCAATGCGCTCAAAACGGCGGATTACAATGTTTTCGCCCAATTTGGCGATAGTTTCTTTTAAAAGATCGCCAACGGTTTGGTCGGGGTTTTTAACAAATGGCTGGTTGAGCAAACAAATTTGATCGAAATATTTAGCCATTTTGCCTTCGGCTATCTTTTCTAATACGTCTTTGGGTTTACCACTATCTTTAAGTTCATCCATTACCAAGCTCTTTTCTTTATCAGCTATATCTTTAGGCACGTCTTCTGCCGCTACATAAAGTGGAGCACTGGCAGCAATATGCAGAGCAACTTCGTGTACAAAGTCGGTAAAAATCTGGTTACGGGCTACAAAATCGGTTTCGCAGTTGACCTCTACTAGCACGCCAATACGTCCACTGTGCACATAAGAATCCACTACTCCAGCTCGAGCTTCTCGTTCGGCACGCTTGTCGGCCTTAGCCAAGCCCTTAACACGCATAGCTTCTAGAGCTTTATCAAAATCACCTTTTGCCTCTACCAGGGCTTTTTTGGCATCGGTTATGCCAACCCCAGTTAATTCGCGCAATCGTTTTATGGTTTCAATGTTAATATCTGCCATTTTATTCTCCTTTTAAAGATTATTTTTCTTCTGGTGTGGTGGTTTTTTTGGCTTGGCGGCTTTTGCCAGCTAAAACCGCCTGCTTGGCGTAGCCTAAAATTAAGTTGATGGCTTTTATGGCGTCATCGTTACAAGCAATTGGATATTTAACCTTTGATGGATCAGCATTAGTATCAACCAGGGCAATTATAGGTACACCTAAAGTGTTAGCCTC
>Ga0265296_1001860_pt1 | contig 22648 bp, 17 predicted proteins | sample MunlanPumphouse1_FD_189073 | JGI IMG/M metagenome (GOLD analysis project Ga0265296, IMG submission 189073) | Groundwater microbial communities from a municipal landfill in Southern Ontario, Canada - Pumphouse #1 | ecosystem: Environmental > Aquatic > Deep subsurface > Groundwater | place... | reverse complement strand
GAACCCGGTCGACGACAATAAGCACTTCACCATCCTGAAGGTCTTTATTGGCGATGGCCTTATCATCGATAATAGCTTCGATCTTCTGCATACTATCCCCATAGACGACACGCACAAAACCTTTCTGCAACAAGAGAGACAACTCTTCTTTGAGTTTGCGTCCATGAGAAGGAAAAAGTGGCGCGAGAAGCGTCAACGTTGTCCCCTCTTCCAAATTCAAGGCAAAATCCACCACTGAACTCACACTGTCTTTGGTCACCTCGCGACCAGATACAGGAGAAATTGTCTTTCCGACTCGGGCATATAACAATTTCAGATAATCATAGATCTCGGTGGATGTTCCTACCGTCGAACGGGGGTTGGAAGTAATGACACGTTGCTCTATGGCAATTGCAGGGGCGATACCTTTGATGTAATCCACCTCCGGTTTATTCATCCGTCCCATAAATTGTCTTGCGTACGAAGAGAGACTTTCGACATAACGCCGCTGTCCTTCGGCATAGAGCGTATCAAAAGCCAAGGAGGATTTTCCTGAGCCCGACATTCCAGTGATAACAACTAATTTATTTTTAGGGATATCAACGTCAATATTCTTTAAGTTATTAACTCTTGCTCCTTTTATCTGAATATATTCTTTTGGAGTGTGCTCCACCTGTTTACTCATAATAATCCTTATCTCACACAAAGTTACGTATTCTTGGCTGATTATATTCCTGCGAATTAAAAAGCAATTCGGTTTTCTATCACCTGAATTTCAAAAAAGAGCAACTGTTCCAAAGTCGGCAAAATTTTGATGAAAGGCTTCATACACGACAAACAAGTAAATCTACGACCAGCTATAAATTGAAATACATCAAACAATTTAGTTTCCCAAGCAATTATTATTTAACATTTTTTGTTTTTCGATTAATCCTTCCAAAAACAATACAGTCCTATAGGTGTTATATCTGTTATAAGCGTGTAGCATTTTTTGCAGATAGCGCGTTTAAAAAACAAATAAAAATAATAAAATGGGGTATTCAAGTTTACAACACACAAAAAACAAGAATATTTCATGGCCATTAAAATTAAATAATTGCATATATGAAAAAAAATGTATTTCAAGTAATGATGCTATTGATGATCGCATTAGTATCCTCAACAACTATTAGTAAAGCGCAAATGGTTATCGACAAAATTGACTTAGGAATTTTTCCTAGCCCAGAAAAAGGGTATAAAAAAATGGTGATTGAAGTTCCCTATTCAGAAAGTGATAAAAACAAAAAAATAGAGTTTTCGGTGGGAAAATGGATGGAAGTAGACGGATGTAATACCTTTAATTTATCGGGCACTTTAGAGAAAAAAGATCTTCAGGGCTGGGGTTATGACTATTATTTATTCAAAACAAATGGTAATGTCGCCAGCACTATGATGGCTTGCCCAAACAAAGAAAAAAGAAACCTTTTTGTTTCAGCACAACCTGAGACTGTACGTTACAATGGCAGAATGCCGATTGTGATTTACGTACCTGAAGCTTATGATGTACAATTCAAAATCTACACAACTGACGGCGACACCTATCGCGCAGCAGAGGTAAGAACAAAAAAGTAAACCGCTACAGTTATTTGGTGAACCAAATATCCATGCAATAAAAAAGCCCTCGAACAATGTTCGGGGGCTTTTTTTATATCGCGTTCCGCTATTGACTATTGGAATTTCTTCGCGTTTACTTTACGCTCATTTTCAGTCAAATAGATTTTACGCAAACGGATAGACTGTGGTGTAACCTCAATGTATTCGTCAGCTTGGATATACTCCATAGATTCCTCTAAAGAGAATTTAATCGCTGGTGCGATACGTGTGTTATCATCTGTACCCGAAGCACGCATATTTGTCAATTGTTTACCTTTAACGATGTTGATCGTTAAATCATTGTCACGGATATGCTCACCCAAGATTTGACCTTCATAAATATCCACACCTGGATCAACGAAGAACTTACCTCTGTCTTGTAACTTATCGATAGAGTATGCTGTAGTTGTACCTTTATCTAAAGAGATCAATACACCGTGCAAACGTCCAGGGATTGGTCCTCTCCAAGGCTCGTAACCTTTTAAACGGTGCGCCATAACAGCTTCACCTGCTGTAGCTGTCAACACGTTGTTACGTAAACCGATGATACCACGAGAAGGAATTTCGAACTCAAGATGTTGCATTTCACCTTTCGTCTCCATCACTAAAAGTTCACCTTTACGTTGAGTTACTAGCTCAATTACTTTACCAGAAACCTCTGCAGGCACGTCAACTACCAACACCTCGATAGGCTCACATTTTTTGCCATCAATTTCTTTTAAGATTACCTGAGGTTGACCTACTTGTAGTTCGTAACCTTCACGACGCATTGTTTCGATCAATACCGACAAGTGAAGGATACCACGTCCGTATACCAACCAAGCATCTGGAGATTCAGTGGGAACGACGCGTAAAGCCAAGTTCTTTTCTAATTCTTTTTGTAGACGATCGTGGATGTGTCTCGAAGTAACCAATTTACCTTCTTTACCGAAGAAAGGCGAGTTATTGATGGTGAACAACATGTTCATTGTTGGTTCATCAATACTGATAACTTCCAGTTGCTCCGGATTTTCGAAATCTGCAATTGTATCACCGATATCAAAACCTTCGATACCAACTACGGCACAAATATCGCCACATTTAACTTCTTCTACACGACGACGGCCTAAACCTTCGAATGTATGCAATTCTTTAACACGTGATTTCACGATCTTGCCATCACGTTTTACCAACGAAATAGGTTGACCTTCTTTGATTATACCACGCGCTACACGACCGATGGCAATACGTCCTACGAATGTAGAGTAATCCAACGATGTGATCTGCATTTGTAATGTACCTTCAACAAATGGGGAAGGTGGGAAATGACTGATGATAGCATCTAATAATTCAGACACATCTTCTTTCTTTTCTTTCCAATCTGTTGACATCCAACCATGTTTGGATGAACCATATAATACAGGGAATGCTAATTGTTCTTCTGTCGCATCTAGGCTAAAGAATAAATCAAATACATTCTCGTAAACCTCTTCAGGACGACAGTTTTCTTTATCGACTTTATTGACAACTACCAACGGTTTCAACCCCAGGGATAATGCCTTTTGTGTAACGAAACGTGTTTGTGGCATCGGACCTTCGAACGCATCCACAAGCAAAACAACACCATCAGCCATTTTCAATACACGCTCAACCTCACCACCGAAATCGGCGTGACCAGGTGTATCAATAACGTTAATTTTTACGCCTTTATATTCAACAGAAACGTTTTTAGCGACAATAGTAATACCGCGTTCACGTTCTAAATCATTATTATCCAGAATTAAATCACCTGTACCATCATTGTCTCTAAAAAGATTTGTGAAGTGTAAGATTTTGTCTACCAACGTAGTTTTACCGTGATCGACGTGAGCGATAATCGCTATGTTTCTAATATTTTGCATCTAGCAAGTAAATTTGTTTTTAAATTCAGGGTGCAAAGATAAACATTTTGCACCATAAATTTTATAACTATGTGTATTTTATTTAATTACACCTAATTCTTTACCTACTTTAGTAAAGGCGGCGATTGCTTTATCCAGGTGAGTAACTTCGTGTCCTGCCGAAATCTGCACACGGATACGAGCTTTTCCCTGAGGTACAACAGGATAATAAAAACCTATTACATAAATTCCCTCATCCAACATCTTGGATGCAAATTCCTGCGCTAATTTCGCGTCATACAGCATCACAGGCACAATCGGGTGGAAACCTGGTTTGATATCAAATCCAGCAGCCGTCATTTTTTCACGGAAGTAGATTGTATTTGATTCCAATTTATCACGTAATGCAGTTGTCTCGCTCAGCATGTCCAAGACCGCAACAGAAGCTCCGGCAATTGCTGGTGCTAGGGTATTCGAAAATAAATAAGGACGTGAACGCTGACGTAACAAATCGATGATTTCTTTTTTACCGGAAGTAAAACCTCCAGAAGCACCACCTAACGCCTTACCTAAAGTACCTGTAATGATATCTACACGATCAATTACATTGAAAAGCTCGTGTGTACCACGTCCAGTTGCACCGATAAATCCTGTACAATGCGACTCATCGATCATCACTAGCGCCTGGTATTTATCCGCAAGATCACAGATCTGGTCTAATGGAGCTACAGATCCATCCATCGAAAACGCTCCATCTGTAACAATGATTTTATGCCGAGCACCGGATGCGGCCTGTAATTGCGCTTCCAGATCAGCCATATCCGCATTTTTATAGCGGAAACGTTGCGCTTTACATAAACGAACACCGTCTATGATAGAGGCGTGATTTAATTCGTCGGAAATGATGGCATCTTCGGCTCCAAATAACGGCTCAAACACCCCACCGTTAGCGTCGAATGCTGCCGCATATAAAATAGTATCTTCTGTTCCGAGGAACGTAGAAATTTTTGCTTCTAATTCTTTATGCACATCTTGGGTACCGCAGATGAAACGTACGGAAGACATTCCATAACCGTGTGTATCAATCGCTTTCTTAGCAGCTTCGATTACTTTTGGATGTGAAGAAAGTCCCAAATAATTGTTAGCACAAAAATTGACAACTTCCTGTCCTGTGCTTACTTTGATGTCTGCTCCTTGTGGAGTAACGATCACCCGCTCTTGTTTATACAATCCCGCTTCTTTGATTGCTTCCAATTCCTTTTCTAAAACTGGTTGTAATGTATTGTACATAATTCGATTTTATTTTTTTATACAATATTACAGTTTTTTCATTGGAATAAGTTGCTTTACCTTTCGAGAAAAGGGCTATTCACGGAGAATTCACCCCAAATCAATGATTTGGTAACATTAAACCGATTGCATAAAATTCCTTTTTTCGATCGATCTACTTTTCCTCTTGCTTTGATAGCGACCAACAGGGAGACAAGCCTTAGACATCTTCGACCTGTAAGCAGGGTGCATGCGCGGTGTCTCAATGGTAAATCCACCTTAAAAAGGTGGACTCAACGTGGACTCAAGGTGGACTCATTGTGCTTGCAGTCCGAAGTTGGTGTAACCTTATCTCAACTTTGGTCTCTCGCATTTTAGCTGAAAAGCGCCGGAATTTTAATAACAGATAGGAACGAAAGCTAGCGGATTTAAGCTATCGCATAACAAAAGGTCTTATCCATAAAAATTTCGTAAAAATAGCGTGTTAGGCGCCCCAATGTGAATTACTCGTAACGGAGCGCATCGACTGGATCCAGTTTAGATGCTTTTGAGGCCGGGTAATAGCCCGATAGCATACCGACGAGTCCACATACCGCGAAACCCAAAATAATCGCTCCCCAAGGTATAATAAAGGATGTGCCGAGCTGCAGCGCCAGAATATTACCAATCAAAATGCCTATAAAGATCCCGGCGACACCTCCAATCATACAGATCACAATTGCTTCCATCAGAAATTGTTTACGTATAACACTTGGTGTTGCACCGATTGCCTTACGAATACCGATCTCTCGTGTACGTTCAGTCACCGAAACTAGCATGATGTTCATCAATCCGATTGAAGCTCCCACAAGGGTTATAAAAGCAATCACGACTGCTCCCAAAGTAACCATAGCCATATTTTGCATCAGCATCTGGGCAACCGCATCTGATTTGGTGATTTCAAAATCATTTGACTGCCGTGATGCCAATCCGCGGATATTTCTAAATACGATTGTAGCTTCGCCGATTGCGGCTTCCAATCGCATGGGGTCATTGGAAGAAACAGTGATCACATAGGAAGGCTCGGTACCCTGCATCACTGCCCGGGCCTTGATCAGGGGAATAAAGCAGGCTCTGTCCCCGCCCATCCCGGCAGAAGAACCTTTACTTTTTAAGACTCCTATCACCAAATAGCGGATATTGTTAACAGTAATAAACTGTCCTATTGGATCAATAATTTCGTTGAATAGCATTTTACTCACTTCACTACCGATGATGATGACGCCACTACCTGTTTCAACCTCTCGCGTAGAAAAATTACGGCCTTCACTGACAACATACCCTGATGTCTGCAGATAATTTTCATCTGTCCCGATCAGGCCGATATTGGGGTTTGTCTTTTTGGATTGATATTTTGCTGTTGTATTCCAACTCACATTGGCACTGATTGATGTCAACGCATTAAAGTGAAAATCCTGTCTGAATCTTGCAGACTGTGCGTAGGTAATATTAGCAAAGACTTTTGAGCGAGTCCCTTCATTACCGATCCGAACATTCAATCCCCTGTTGCGTATGTTGAAGGAATTTGACCCCATCGACGAAAAGGAATCTGTCAGCGAGTTTTTCATGGCATCAATCGAGGTCAATACCCCTATTAATGCCATCATCCCTATGGCAATGATCAGTGCTGTTAAAAATGTCCGCAGCTTATTCCCTACAATGGACTGTAGTGCAAGCTTGACATTTTCAACATAAGACATCTTTACGGCCATAGAGCTGGTATTTATAATTTGTAGGGATGAAAATACTGTAATTCCAGCACAAAACCAAAAAGGCAATTTACTTCCTAGAAATAAATTGCCTTTTTGGTGGAATCTGACCTATCCATGCAAGCGGATTATTTTGATTTTGCAGCCATTTTCTATCTTAATTAATTCTTTTCCATGTCTCGGTGCGTCCAAGCAAGCTCACACCCACATAGCCTCTGATATCAAGCTTATCACCTTTTAAGGTCATCTTGCAGCTATACGTTTTGCCCGACTTCGGATCATAGATCTTTCCATCAACATAAGTATTGCCATCTTTATCAAAATTGGTCAAAATTTCGAGTCCCTGTACATTTCTACTCTGCAGTGCTTTATCTGGATTTTTTATATCTTTCTTCGGCTGACCGGCTTCATTATTTGGAAATTTCAGCCAATAGAGCTTGCCAAAAAACTTCTCGCCTTTCTTGTAAATTTCAACGCGACCTTCTCCGCTTGGGTTTTCCCACTTTCCGATGATGGGATCTGTTTGCGCAAATAATGCTACTGTAGTCAGCAGCATTATGAATGACATCATAATTTTCTTCATGGGTCTATTATTTTATGAACTTAATTCTCTCAATTTCCACGCTATTGTTAATATGATCGCTTTTACCCCCCCCAAACACTCCTATCAATCCATTTCTACCATCAGCAATCGCCCCACTTAACGAATATAATGACTGACCACCAAATAACAATAGCATCATAGCTTCTGAATAAATATACAAAATATTTACTATGCTTGCATATATTTTTATTTCTAAAACTGCTCATCTCCAATCGGACGGCCCGCACTAATCCACGCCAACGGCCCATCAACGCCCATTTCTCCAGAAGACTTAAATTCATAATCTAAACAAAGTTTGGCATCGGGTTTGCACGATAGTTATTATATTATTACTTTATTTACTCTTTATAAATTAGCACATATTATGAAATTTATTATTAGTCTTTTACTTACTGGTGTAGTCGTCGCAATTGCATGCTGGATTGTCCCCGGCGCTCACGTTGCCGGATTCGGTTGGGCTATCGTTACAGGACTCGTCATTGGATTTGTCAATGCGACTGTGGGATCGATTTTAAGGTTATTTACATTCCCGTTGAATTGGCTTACCCTTGGCCTGATTTCCTTTATTATTACCGTATTGATGGTCTTGTTATCAGATTCACTACTCGGCTCCAAATTTGATGTAGATGGATTCTGGACCGCTGCGCTGTTTGCCATTGTCGTTGCCATATTGGAAATGATTATTGGCAGTACTTCGAAAGATTAAAAATACATTCATAAAATAGCAGCGGGCGTCCGCATCAATACATGTGGACGCCTTTTCATTGCTCAGCGATTGCCACCCTTTCTTGCCGACATCATCTTCCTTTACTGACAGCATCTGTCGTTTGAAAAACAGATAGTTTACTGTTCCACTTCCTTTAAAATAATCGTCTAAAATAATCATCCTTATGGGTGAGTTTATCCTCATTTCCCTCGCTTTTTACAGCAGAATTCGCTAAATTTAATTCTTTAAAAGAACCGCTGATATATGTGCGAACACAACCACGAGCATAGCCATGACACACAGGAGCACGGCCTTCCAACACAGGAGCGTCCTTGGTGGATCGCTCAAAGTAAGCTCCTCATGGCCCTTGTCATTCTACTTACTTTACTCCTATTGAAATATGCTTTTAAGATCAGCCTTCCCTTTGGCATCAACTTGACCTTAAATAGCATCGCGTATCTTCTCGCGGGAATCCCCGTTATTCAAATGGCATTGCGCAAGGCAAGTCGTGGCGATATTTTTAATGAATTTTTTTTAATGACCGTTGCAACATTGGGAGCTTTCGCCATTGGAGAATTTGAAGAGGGCGTCGCGGTCATGGTGTTCTATCAAATCGGAGAATGGTTTCAGGATACTGCCGTCGACAATGCCAAGAAATCAATCAAATCCTTATTGGATATCCGCCCTGACACAGTAACGGTCATACGCAATGGGCAGCAACAGCAGATCAATCCTAAAAATGTTGAAATTGGCGAAACTATCCTTGTGAAAGCAGGAGAAAAAGTGGCTCTGGATGGTAAATTGAAAACGGAAAAAGCGGCATTTAACACTGCTGCTTTGACTGGGGAGAGTAAACCCGATACAAAATATTCCGGTGATGCTGTTTTTGCAGGTATGATCAATTTGGAAACAGTCGTTGAAATTGAGGTATCCAGCGTATTTGAAGATAGCAAGTTGAGCAAAATTCTCGAAATGGTTCAGGATGCCACTGCACGAAAATCCAAAACTCAGTTGTTTATTGCTCGATTTGCCAAAATATATGTCCCCATCATCTTTGGGCTTGCGCTCTTGGTCCTTATTGCACCCCTATTTTTTGTTCATGACTATAATTTTAAGGACTGGTTCTACCGGAGTTTAGTCTTTCTGGTGATCAGCTGTCCCTGCGCCCTGGTCGTTTCCATTCCCCTGGGTTATTTTGGCGGTATAGGCTTAGCTTCCCGAAATGGTATATTATTTAAGGGCGGGAACTTCCTCGATGCCATCACTTCAGTCGATACCGTTGTCATGGATAAAACGGGTACGCTTACAGCCGGTGTCTTTGAGGTAACCGAAGTTTTTGCCGTCAATGGAGATCCAGAGGAATTATTGAACTATGCGAAAGCCATTGAGGCACATTCAACACACCCCATTGCGAAGGCGATCGCCAGTTATCATCCCGGCAGTGCCGCATTTCAGGCTGAGAAAATCCAGGAAATAGCAGGCCACGGACTTTTCGCCACTGTTAACGGAAAGCACACACTCGCGGGCAACAGCAAGTTACTGGACAAATTCGATATTAGCTATCCGGCAGATCTAAGGCAAATGGCATACTCCATTGTATTACTTGCCATCGAAGGTCAATATGCGGGTTATATTACTGTTGCGGATCGAATTAAACCAAATGCCAAAGCTGTGATCCAAGCCATGCATGCGCAAGGTTTGTATACAGTTATGTTATCTGGAGATAAAACAGCGGTGGTAGATGAAGTCGCCAAAGAACTTGGACTCGACAAAGCCTATGGCGATCTTCTTCCTGAGGATAAAGTAAGCCATGTACAGCAGCTGATTGACCAAGGACGCCGCGTTGCCTTTGCCGGCGATGGCGTAAACGATGCTCCTGTAGTTGCCTTAGCACATGTAGGTATTGCTATGGGCGGACTGGGAGCTGATGCAACCATTGAAACTGCTGATGTTGTGATCCAAAACGATGAGCCACACAAGATTTTGTCGGCCATAAAAATTGGAAAAATAACCCGAAGTATTGTCTGGCAGAATGTCATCCTGGCGATGGGAATAAAAATCATTGTTTTGATCCTCGGCGCCGGGGGGATTGCAACACTTTGGGAAGCGGTCATTGCTGATGTGGGGGTAGCTCTTCTGGCGATTTTAAATGCCATTCGGATCCAGCATAAACAAGTTTAAAAACTGAGCGATCATGTAATGCCCCAAAAAAGCACTGCCCCCAAAAAGTTAGATACTTTCTGAGGGCAGTCCTGTTGTATCAAGGATCTCTTTTAGATCCTAGTTAGAAATTTAATCCCGCCAAGCTTTATAGGCATTGATCAATCCATTGGTAGAAGAGTCATGACTCGTAACCGTATTCGCGTCACTTAATTCCGGAAGGATTTGATTGGCCAATTGTTTACCTAGCTCCACACCCCATTGATCAAAACTATAAATATTCCAGATCACACCCTGCACAAAAATCTTATGCTCATAAAATGCGATAAGTCGTCCTAAAGTACGTGGTGTCATTATTTTGAACAGGATTGAATTCGTCGGGCGATTACCCTCAAAGACTTTATAGGCTTTAAGCGCTTCTATTTCTTGGTCCGATTTGCCTGCTTTCTTGAATTCAGCAACTACTTCTTCCTCCGTTTTGCCATTCATCAACGCCTCAGTCTGTGCAAAAAAGTTGGACAATAGCAATTGGTGGTGGTTTCCGATCGGATTAAGACTATTGGCAGGGGCAATGAAATCACAAGGTATCAATTTGGTTCCCTGGTGAATCAACTGATAGAAGGCATGCTGCCCGTTCGTACCCGGTTCACCCCATATAATCGGTCCAGTCTGATAATCCACCTGTTGACCATTACGGTCAACATATTTGCCATTACTCTCCATATCCCCTTGTTGGAAATACGCAGCAAAACGGTGCAGATATTGATCGTAAGGAAGAATAGCATGACTTTCGGCCTGGAAAAAATTATTATACCATACCCCAAGCAAAGCCAATATCACGGGAATATTGGATTCGAAAGAAGTTTCCTTAAAATGAACGTCCGCATCGTAGGCACCTTTCAAAAGGTCCTCGAAATTATCAAAGCCTATTGCCAAGCTAATTGAAAGACCTATAGCAGACCATAGGGAATAACGACCGCCTACCCAGTCCCAAAACTCAAACATATTTTGAGTATCTATTCCAAAGGCACGTACTGCTTCTGTATTGGTGCTCAACGCGGCAAAATGCTTAGCGACATCCTCCTGAAGGGCACCACTCGCCAAAAACCAGTCTTTGGCTGTATGGGCATTGGCCATCGTTTCCTGCGTTGTGAAAGTTTTTGAGGCAATCAGAAACAAGGTTGTTTCAGGATCCACAGCTTTCAATGTTTCAGCAATGTGTGTACCGTCTACGTTGGAGACAAAATGTACATTTAAGCGCGTTTTATACGCTTTTAATGCTTCTGTTACCATCACAGGACCTAGATCTGAACCACCGATACCGATATTAACCACATCTGTAATTTCTTTACCCGTACACCCTTTCCACTGACCAGATATAATCTTTTCCGTAAAAGCTTTCATTTGTGCCAGCACGCGTTTAACGTCGGGCATAACATCTTTTCCGTCCACATAAACGGGTTGATCGGATTGATTTCGCAAAGCGGTGTGTAATACCGGTCTGTTTTCGGTCACGTTGATGCGCTCACCGGAGAACATCGCTGCTATCGCATCAGCAAGACCACATTCTTTAGCCAACTGGACTAAGAGCACTTTTGTCTCTTCGGTAATCCGATTTTTGGAGTAATCCAAAAGTATATCTTCGAAAGCGATCGAGAACTTCTCAAAACGTGCGGGATCTGCGGCAAAAAGTGCACGTAAATCTTTTTTTTCGCTATTGCTAGATAGACCTGATAATGAATCAAAATGCTGCGCTAGATTCTTATAGGCCTCAGTCTTTGTAAAATTAATTTTTGGGAACATACTGTTTTTACTGAAATTATTTGTTTTAAACATCAATAAGAGCCTTCGGTATTTCTATACTACATATCGTGTAGATCTTTAAATGAAGGTTTATTCCGTTGACAATACCAAAACTAAAAAAAAAAGGTCAAATTATCCCTATTTAGCAATCTATATTGGGCGCGAAGTTATTCGATAGAAGCACGAATTTATTAATTAAAATTTCTACTTTAGCGGATATGACAAAAGAACAAATTCAAGACTTGAGGGATCGTGTTACTTCCCTGAGGAGGCATCTTTGACATCGATGCACGCAAAGAAGAAATAGAAAGAGATCAAGCTATTACGCTTGAAGCGAGCTTTTGGGATGATTCCAAAGCTGCAGAAAAAATACTCTTGGCCATAAAAAACCAAAAGGTATGGACAGACCACTTCGACGAAGTTGCAGCGGCGGTTGAAGACGCATATGTCATGTATGAATTCTTCCAATCTGGCGACGCGAGTGATAAGGAAGTGGACGACCAATATAAACTAGCTTTAGCGCAAGTCGAGGAACTCGAATTCAAAAACATGCTTAGCGCCGAAGAAGATCAGCTGGATGCAATTTTACAGATTACAGCTGGTGCCGGCGGGACTGAAAGCTGCGACTGGGCTGCCATGCTGATGCGTATGTATATTATGTGGGGCGAGAAAAATGGGTATAAAGTGACCGAACAAGATTCGCAGGAAGGTGACGTTGCAGGTATTAAGAGTGTAACATTACAGATATCAGGCGATTTTGCTTATGGCTACCTTAAGGGAGAAAACGGTGTACACAGGCTCGTTCGGATTTCTCCGTTTGATTCCAATGCAAAACGCCATACCTCTTTCGCGTCTGTTTATGTCTATCCTCTGATCGATGATAATATTGAGATTGATGTTAAGGATTCGGAAATCGAATGGGACACGTTCCGCTCAGGTGGTGCAGGAGGTCAGAACGTAAATAAGGTGGAAACAGCTGTTCGATTACATCACAAACCTACTGGCATTATTATTAAAAATCAGGAATCCAGATCGCAATTGCAAAACAAAGAAAATGCGATGCGCTTATTGAAATCACAGTTATATGAGATTGAAATGCGTAAACGCCAGGAAGCTTCCGCTGCTATTGAAGGCAACAAGAAGAAAATAGAATGGGGATCCCAAATTCGAAATTATGTCCTACATCCTTATAAGTTAATTAAAGATTTACGGACCAATTACGAAACATCCAATACACAGGCTGTGCTGGATGGTGATCTAAATGATTTTCTAAAAAATTATCTAATGGAATTTGGCGGATAAAGACGATTCCGAAACTTGATGATATTGAAGACGTTCTCTTTTAGAGGCGTCTTTTTTTTTGCACTATCCCTTGCTTTTTTTATTTGGCTTAAGTTGATTTCTTCACCTGACCCATTGCCCCCTTTCCAACACAGTTTGTCACAGAAATTGTCAATTTCTCTTAACAATCAGCAGGCAAATGTTAAAAAACCTTAAAAGTCTACTGCCCATATCGTTATTATATTTTAATCAATTTTTATTACAAAATACAGTTAAAAAACTGAAAACAAGCAACTTGCGTAACGTTATTTTGTATCAAGAACGTTACAATTTGAGCAGTCGGGTCATTTTTGGCACAAAATAAAGGCATGTGTTTTGCGTTTATGGATTCGTAATATTTTCATTACAAATGATACCGATTGCGGCATCGATTAAATATAGAATGAACGAATGTATATCTAAAATAGAACGGTTATGAATTACATGAAAGAAAACTCGATCGTATCCAAGCAGATGACCAAACAATGGAAGCCTGCTGTATATGATGTAAATGCAGGAGAAAAGCGATCTGATAATACAGTGAGCAAAAACGAGGAAAGCAACTTTGGTCCAAAAGAATATGGTATTTTTGGAGCGACTTTTTTTATACTATTTGCGTCAGTTTTTGGCGTATACATGCTTCAGCCAGATTTTGATGCATTACGTTTCCAACGTTTAGACAGCATCGGCGGAACATTTCTGATCGCCTTAGGTATATTTTTAGCTGCTATCGCCGTTAGCTTTTTGATTTTTTTGATTGTACTACATCGTAAATATAAACCCATCGCTTCTGTATCGGACGATGAGCTACCTACTTGTACGATTATTGTTCCAGCTTATAATGAAGGACAGTTAGTCTATGATACCTTACATAGTTTGGCTAGCAGTGATTATCCGGAGAAGAAACTTCAGATCATCGCCATTGATGACGGTAGTAAGGACAATACCTTTGCCTGGATACAACGTGCCAAAATGGAATTGGGCGATCGTGTTGAAATTTATCAACAGCCCAAGAATATGGGTAAGAGACATGCTTTGTACCGTGGATTTAAGTTAGGTACGGGAGAAATCTTTATTACGGTTGATAGTGATTCTATTGTTAAAAAGGATACTATACGTAATATGGCGAGTCCTTTTGTAACAAACAAGGAATGTGGAGCTGTTGCGGGTAATGTGCGCGTATTGAATAATAAAAAAGCGATTATACCTCGTATGTTGAATGTTAGCTTCGTATTCAGCTTTGAGTTTGTACGTTCTGCGCAAAGTATGTTGGGTACGGTCATGTGTACACCAGGAGCCTTGTCCGGCTATCGTAAAGAGGCTGTCATGAACTGTTTGGAGGATTGGATCAACCAGACTTTTATGGGGCAACCGTCTGATATCGGTGAAGATCGCGCTATGACGAATATGATCCTAAAACAAGGGTATCATGTGTTATTTCAATCCAATGCATACGTTTATACCGACACTCCTGTACGTTACAAAAATCTGTATAAGATGTTTATCCGTTGGGAACGAAGCAACGTGCGCGAAAACATTGCGATGAGTAAATTTGCATTTAAGAATTTCCGTCAAGGACCTAAATGGGGAGCACGTATCTTATTGCTTATGCAATGGAAAAAAGTATTATTGTCTTATCCAATGATGTTATTGATGCTGTGGACTGTATTTCATTATCCATTGATGTTCTTAAGCTCAACGTTGGTCGGTATCTTAATATTTTCCAGCATCCAGGCCTATTTCTTTGCTTCTAAAAACTCTGACGCCAAAGAAGCCTTTTGGGCATATAGCTATAGTATCTTTTATGCCTTCAGTTTATTTTGGATTACACCTTATGCCATTGCGACAGCTGGACGCAGAGGTTGGTTGACAAGGGGTTAAATGATAAGACCACGCGGCGGTTTTCCTGTTACTTTCTATGATCTGTAACAGGAAAACCGCCGTTTTTTTATATTAAAAATCCAATGCAATCGTTTGATTAAAAAAAACATTATCATATTTTTTGTTTTTAATACTAACTTAACACCACAATTATAAATTTGGCCTAAATTAAACTAAGGGAGTACACAAATTGCGGTAATTATGGAACAGTTAGATGACACCGTGCTATTCGTTGGGATTCAAGCCAATGACCGTCATGCTTTTTCGGAATTAGTCAATCGCTATTCTGCTATACTTTTTCGATTTATACAGCGCCGTGTTTCCTGTGTTGAAGACTGTGAAGATATTCTGCAGGAGGTATTTGTCGCCCTTTGGAACAATAGACACAAAGTCAACATTGAGTCCTCCCTCTATCCGTATCTTTTTAAAACAGCCAAGTACAAAATCATTGACTGGACTATTCATGAACAAAGGAAAGTTGTCCGTGCTGAAAACCTCTCCAAGACCTTTCAAACACAAACTTTAACCACGACATCTGAAGAAGAGCTATTGGCAAAGGAACTCGCTGTGCTTATCGAGCAAGAAATTGACAAGATGCCTTCAACAATGCGATCTGCTTTCTCGCTTAGCAGAAAAGAATCCATGTCCATTAAAGATATCGCCACGGAACTTGCACTATCAGAACAAACCGTAAAAAACAATATCTCCCTGGCTTTAGGCTGGCTCAAGCTTCGATTCAAATAATAAATCCGCTAGACGAACTTGTGTCATGCGGTCTCATTTCCCAATACCTCACAATTTAAAAACACTGTAATACAGTAATTTATATTTTTTTTAATTTTTCTTCGGTACTTCTCTTCGCATAAGGGGATTATAGGTTTGTATGAAGGAACAAGAATCATCAGATCAAGCCAAAGCCTTGCTTAAAAAATACTTGGAAGGCCAATGTACAGCTGCGGAAGAACAACAGGTACTCCGTTGGTTTTATACATTGGACCAATCCGAGAACGAGCTGTCAGTGAACGAAAATCCACCCGACCTGGCATCACGTATCAATGCAAGATTAGATGACCAACTATTTGATGAACCCGCACCGCTCAAACGAATGAGCTGGGTACGATCTAAATGGATGGTTGCTGCCACGCTTATCGCCATTTCGGGGTTTAGCTTCTGGTTCTATCAAAAATTGTCCTCACCAGCACAAATACCGCTTACATTGGCTGCGGAGGTTCGTTCCCACAACAAGACTTTTCACAACGACATCCTTCCGGGAGGGCATTATGCAAAACTTATAACACCGACAGGAAAAGAGCAGCAGCTCGCAGATCCATTTGTCCAACAGCATAATTCAACGACAGATATAGCTGGGAAAAATTTCCGTGTTGACGTACCCAAGGCCGGTACTTATATGGTCATTTTAGAAGATGGTACAAAAGTATGGCTCAATTCGCTCACTCAGCTTTCTTATCCAACACATTTTGAGGCAGATCAACGTCAAGTTACATTAACGGGAGAAGCTTATTTTAAGGTCGCTAAGGATGCCAGCCGACCTTTCCGCATCCACGCCAATGGCACAACAATCGAAGTATTGGGCACCACATTCAACGTCAACGCGTATCAAAATGAAGTGTCCACTTCACTCGTAGAGGGAAGTGTAAAAGTTCTTAAAGAGGGCAAGCAGACAATTATTAAACCCGGTGAGCAGGCGACAACATTGGCGAATGATATTCAGGTCAAAGTAAGTGATCTAGCGAAAAATACAGCATGGCAGCGTGAAGAATTTTATTTCGACGGCAGCAATTTCAACGATATCACGCAGCAAATTGCACGTTGGTATAATGTTGAATTTAAAAATATCGAAGCCATCACTAACGCTTCTACTTACAAAGGCTCCATAAGCAGAAACAGCAAGCTTTCGGAAGTATTGGAGATCCTTGCTTTAGCGACGGGACGAAAATTCGACATCAACGGTCGGAACGTAATCGTGCAATGAAATTGATTATCTACCTTAAAAATACATCTATGGCATAAACATCGACTTATCGCTGGCAATAACAAAAGAAGGGGATGTTGACGCATCCCCAGTTAAATCCAAGGCTTATTTTACTGATTACCAACAGAAATTTAAAACCTCAAAAATCATTCTAATTTATGAATTTTTTTTCTCCAATGAAAAGGCAGGAGAAAACACGGGAATTTCGGGTCCCTCCAGCCTTTAAAACTTTATGTATGATAAAGTTAAGCACTCTTTCTTTGCTTTCCCTTGCTTTGGGAGCACATGCCTCGGGAAATGCACAAACAGTCAATCTCTCCTTAAAAAAAGTAAAGGTTGAGAAAGTTTTACAAGAAATTGCTAAGCAAACAGACTTACGATTTTTTTATGATGAAAAACTGCTGAATAATCTGCAGCCCATCAGTGTGGATGCAAATCATGCTTCCATTTCTCAAGTGCTATCCAAAGCACTTAAAGGACAGAATCTAAGCTATCAGATTCTCAATAACACCATTGTAATTTCCGAAAAACAACGTACAGATTTCGAAATTACAGGTACAGTTCGCGATTCACAATCAGCACTTGCCGGTGTAACGGTGTCTGTAGAGGGAAATTCCGCATTATCTACAAAAACAGATGCCAACGGACACTTTTCGCTTCGGATACCCGAGAAAGCAGTGCTGACATTTCAGTATATGGGCTACACAACAGAGCGTATAACGGTGGGAAATCAACGCACATTGAATGTGACTTTACAAACGAGCACATCACAATTAGATGAGGTGGTGGTCGTTGGTTATGGTACACAACGGAAAATCAATTTAACGGGCGCCGTTGACCAGATTTCCGCCAAGGAAATTGAAAATCGACCTGTTACCAATTTAGGTGCTGCCTTGCAGGGATTGATTCCCAACTTGAACATCACCAACGCGAGCGGTAATCCTTCGCAAAGTGCAAAATTCAATATCCGCGGTATCACATCAATCAACGGTGGTGAGCCTCTTATATTAGTAGACAACATTCCTGTCACTGGCGATGAGTTAGCAAGACTCAATCCAAATGATTTTGAAAACGTATCGGTCTTAAAAGATGCGGCCTCAGCTGCAATCTATGGAGCTCGTGGAGCATTCGGTGTAGTTCTTGTAACAACCAAATCTGCCAAGTCCGAAAAACTTCAGGTGAATGTAGGAATGAGCACCCAATGGCGCACCACAGGTAAATTGCCTGAAATTGTCACAGATCCACTTACAGTGATGCAATATAAACACGATGCAGCTTACCCATTATATGATTTGTATCCGGATGCCGTACGTGAATATGCGAAAAAGCTTCAGCAGGATCCGAGTTTACCCAACACGATCCTAGACCCTACAAATCCAGAGAAATGGGCTTACTATGGTCAAACCGACTGGATGAATGAAGCCTATAAAAAAATGGCTCCAACCAACACGCTCAACTTGAGCTTGGGTAAAAGAACGGACAAATTAAGTTACTTATTTTCTGGAGAATACTACAAGCTCGACGGTGCGCTAAAATATGGAAATGACAAACTTAACCGTTACAATGTCCGCAATAAAATGGATATGCAAGTCACTCCTTGGTTAAACTTTGGAAACAATACGGTATTAACAAGCCGACAATATGAAGCGCCAGTTTTCATGGGCGGTGATTTCTTTTGGAATGTAAACCGTACCTCATCTTTGGATGTTCCAAAAAATCCGGATGGCAGCTGGACGCAAGCAGGTGCTGGCCTTTTGGGACTATTACAAGAAGGAGGACGAAGAAAAGAAAATATCAACGAGTTCCAAACAACATTCAATGCCAAAGCAGATCTGATCAAAAACATATGGACAGCTAACGCAGATGTTACTTTCCGTCGTTCCTTTGGTGTAATAGATGGTTATAATCGTCCTGTTCAGTACAAGACAGGGCCGAATGCTACGCCTCAATATGCAGGTGGAACTGTACCTTCCGCATATAAGCAGCAGGAAAACACCCGATATGATGTAATCAACGTGTATACACAATATACGCAACAGTTTAATGACCACCATGTAAGTGCCTTAGTCGGTTATAACCAAGAATATAGAAATACCGAAACAAATTACGCCCTTAAAAATGGTCTTTATTCGGCTGACATACCATCCATCGGTTTAGGTAGTGGAGCGACAACAGTTACCCATAATATCGACGATTATGCACTGCAAGGTGTATTTTATCGTCTGAACTATGATTATAAAGGGCGTTACCTTATTGAATCCAATGGCCGTCTGGATGGTTCTTCACGCTTTCCAAAGGGTGACCGCTGGGGATTTTTCCCATCGGTGTCAGCAGGATGGGTACTTTCTGAAGAGCAATTCTTTAGTCCGCTCAAATCTGCGATCAACTTTTTGAAACTAAGGGGCTCTTATGGACAATTGGGCAATCAAACCGTCTATGATAAAAATATGAATCCACTCAGTTATCCTTATTTGCCGTCTATGGCAGTGGATACCGACATTCCTAGACTTATTGAAGGTAATCGCCCAATCTCCCTTTATCCACCATTGGTCGTGGCCAAATCCTTAACATGGGAGCGTATTTCCACAATCAACGGAGGTATTGACTTTAATCTACTCAACAGTCGCCTAAATACGACATTTGATATTTACAAACGGACCAATGAGGGTATGTTGATCCCAGGAAGAACTCTTCCGGGTGCTTTTGGTGCCGACGCACCGAACTTCAATGCGGCCGACATGAAGACGAATGGCTGGGATCTACGCATTAGCTGGAAGGACAAGTTCGACCTAGCTGGATCGCCATTCCATTATAACGCTACATTTACACTGGCAAACAGCAAAGCTACAATTACCAAATTTGATAATCCAACGGGCGATATTAGACAACATTATGCCGGACAGCGCATCGGTGAGATATGGGGGCTTCAAGCAGATGGCTTCTTCCAAAATGAGGATGAGCTAGCTAAACTGAATCAAACCGACGTAGGAACGGACGATCAACAATATAAATTCTATGTTGGTGACATCAAGTTCAAGGATATTGCGGGCGGGCCAGATGGAGGACCTGACGGTAAGATCACCAAAGGAAAACAAACGCTTGCTGACCATGGTGACCTCAAGATCCTCGGCAATTCAGAAATTCAATACCCCTATAGCTTAGACCTTTCAGGTTCATGGAAAGGCTTTGACCTACGTGTATTTCTTCAAGGTGTAGGAAAAAGAGGCTGGTATCCACCGGGAAGCCAAATCTATTTCTGGGGAATTTATGCGCAACCCTGGACAAATGTGACCAAGCAAAACTTAGACCATTGGTCTCCAGATAACAGAGATGGGTATTTTCCACGGATAAAATCGTACAGTGCGGAAGATAACGGAGAAGAACTCGGTATGCCTAATACACGTTACTTGCAGAATGCAGCCTATTTAAGGGTAAAAAACATCACTTTCGGCTATAGCCTTTCGCAGAATTTCACAAAAAGAATTGGCTTACAGGCCGTACGCTTCTATGTAAGTGGTGAAAATTTATTTGAACGCTCAGGGCTCAAAGTAAACATAGACCCCGAAGCCTTAGGCAGTACAAGAGTATATCCTTTCCAACGCACTTATGCCTTTGGATTAAATGTTAAGTTTTAATACGCATATTCATGAAAATATTTCACTATACTACACTAGCGTTGTCTTTATCACTATTGACAATAAGCTGTAATAAAGACTTTTTGGATCGTAGCAACAAGACTGCTGTGACAGACCAAAACTTCTTTAAAACGCCGGAAGATCTCAAAACCTATACCAACGGCTTTTATCGATTCATTGGCGGATCATATGACGACATCTTCTCAGATAATATCGGTGGATTCACAGGAAGCAGCTCAACCAACAATATGCTCCGTGGTACACTTACACAAGGCAACGCATCTGGCTGGTCGGATGAATGGAAAAATTTACGCCGCATCAATTATATGATGGATCACCTTGGTACTGTAACCGGCGATCAAGCACAAATAGACCATTACGTTGGAATTGCCCGTTTCTTTCGTGCCTACATCTACTTTAATTTAGTGCGCGATTACAACAATGTTCCTTGGTATGATACGGCTTTGGGCGCTGAGGACGAAGCCATGTACAAAGACCAAGATTCTCGCGAGGTTGTTGTTAAACATATTATGGAGGATCTTGAATTTGCCGCAGCTCATATCAGAGAAGATAAAGTAGCCGGTAATTTCAAAGAACGTGTCACACAAGGCGCTGCATTAACACTGTTAGCGCGCATTGCCTTACACGAAGGAACATTCCGTAAATACCACGAGGAGCTAAATTTACAAGCTTCTGCAGATGAGTTCTTAAAAAGAGCAGCTTCAGCATCACAAGAAGTTATAAATTCTGGGAAATACAAAATTCATAACACTGGCGCCAAAGAAGTTGACTTTAGAACATTGTTCAGCAGCAACAATCTCTCTTCGAATACAGAAGCGATTTTTATCCAAAAGAATGATCGTTCACTGGGTATTGCAAACAATTCACACACGGTATTGGACTGGCAGTGGGCTTTAAGTGGTGAATTGATGGAAGAATTCCTAACAGCTGACGGAAAATCGTTTACATCGACTCCGGATTACAAAACGAAAACCTTTACGCAAATATTTCAAAACAGGGATCCCCGATTGGCTGAAACCATCATGCCAGCTGGGTTTAAGACTGATCCGAATAACCCCACGGCTTATTTAATAAAACCTAGTTTTGGTGGATATTTACAGATTAAATTCTACCCTAGAGATCCTGCTCTTCGTGGTGGCTGGAATGCAAACTACACCGATCTTCCTATTATGCGTTATGCCGAAGTATTGCTTATCAATGCTGAAGCGAAAGCTGAATTGGGTACGCTTACACAAGCTGATCTGGATGCAACCGTGAATGTTTTACGTGGACGCGTCGGTGTACCAGCCTTACTGGCAGCAACGGCCAATACACAGGTAGACCCTGTTCTTGCGGCACGCTATCCGAACGCTCAAGGAGCCAATAAAGGAGCCTTGTTAGAGATCCGCCGTGAGCGCCGGGTTGAGCTTGCCTGTGAAGGTTTCCGTTTCAACGATGTGCTACGCTGGAAAACAGGAGACTTACTAGCCGTTGCCCCACATGGAATCTACGTCCCTGCATTAGGAGCTATGGACGTTACAGGTGATGGAAATCCGGATATTGCCATTCTTGAAAATGAGAAAGCAACAGGTCCAATTGACCAGTTACCGGATGCTGTAAAAACCAAGCTGGTAAAATATTACCTCGATGGAGGCGCATTTTACCTTAGCAATGGTACTTCGGGGTATATTATGATGACTGTTGACCAAAAAAATAAGCGGTCATTTGTCTCTCCAAAATATTATTACAAACCAATCCCATTGGGTCAAATAACATTGAATCCCAATTTAAAACAAGTATTTGGATGGGATAAATAGTTATAATGTTATTCACTTTTTGCTAGCTCTGAAACCGGAGCTAGCTTTTTTATTTAAACAACATGAAATTACTCAAATTACTTGCCTGCTGTCTCCTTCCGATTCCCTCCCTTTTTGCACAACAACGTGTCGGCCGGGTTTTTGAAGATCAGAATGCGAATAACCTGTTCGAACAGAACGAAAACCTACTCGGTGGAATCACAGTATCCGATGGTTATGATGTGGTAAAAACCAATAAAGAA
>Ga0265296_1001859_pt1 | contig 22660 bp, 18 predicted proteins | sample MunlanPumphouse1_FD_189073 | JGI IMG/M metagenome (GOLD analysis project Ga0265296, IMG submission 189073) | Groundwater microbial communities from a municipal landfill in Southern Ontario, Canada - Pumphouse #1 | ecosystem: Environmental > Aquatic > Deep subsurface > Groundwater | place... | reverse complement strand
CCCCCGGCGTCCGCCGGGTCGCCGACGACCTGCACGCCGAGCTGCGCGGCGCGTTGCTCGAGGCCCGCCCCGTCGCCGCGCTCGAGATCTGGTGCGCGACCCCACACGGTCGCGACGACCTGCCCGCCGCCGAGGCGCTGGTCGCGGTGCTGCCCGCCGGCGATCCCCGGCGCGGTGCCGCCCAGGGCCGGGTCCGCGGGTTGCGGCGGCGACTGGGGTTGTAGGCGCGGCCCCTCCCCGTTCCCGAGCGGTCGAAGTAGCCTCCCTGACGTGTGGGCGATCGTGCATCACGTGCCGTACGACAGCTCGGGGGGCATCGGGACGGCGTTGCGCCGACGCGGGCTTCTCGTTGTCCACCTGCGGCCCTATCTCGGCGACCTCCTCCCCGAAGTAGAGGAGCTCTCCGGCCTGGTCGTCCTCGGGGGCCCGTCGGGGAAGGCCGACGACGACGTCGGGCATCTACGGGCCGAACGCGCGCTCCTGGCCGCCGCCGCGCACGCCGGACTCCCGGTGCTCGGCGTCTGCTTCGGTGCGCAGCTGCTCGCGGTCGCGCTCGGGGGCGCAGTGCGCCGCGCCGCGACCCCCGAAGTCGGGATCGGCGAGGTCCGATTGACCGCCGAGGGCGCCGCCGATCCGATCCTCGGCCCGCTCGGCCCCCGAATCACGGTGCAGCACTGGCACGCCGACGAGTACCGCTTGCCCCCGGAAGCCGTCCGGCTCGCGACGAGCGCGAGCTGTGACGAGCAGGCGTTCCGCTGGCGGACGAAGACCTACGGCGTGCAGTTCCACGTCGAGCTGAACCGCGACCTCGCCGACGTCATTCGCCCCCAGCTCGGCGACGTCGTGCTCGATCCCCGGGGCGTCGAAGCCGCGTCGTCGGCCGGCGCCCGCTTCGCCGATGCGTTCCTCGACACCGGGTCGCGGGACTAGCCGCAATGTAGGAGGTGGCACCTCTCACTTCTCTTCCGGCATGATGTCCGGCGTGACCTCCGTGGATCCCCGCACCCCCGTCATCGTCGGCACCGGCCAGCTGACCCAGCTCCGCGGCACCGGCACCGCCGGTCCGCTCGAGCTGATGACCGCCGCCGCCCGGATGGCGGCCGACGACGCCGGCCCCCACGGCGCCGCGCTGCTCGAGCGCGTGCAGAGCGTCGGGCTGGTCGACATCTTCAGCTGGCCCGTCCCCGACCCGGCCGCGTTGCTGGCCGCCGAGCTGGGGATCGCTCCGCGCGAGACCGTCCGCACGGTGATCGGCGGCAACAGCCCGATCGCCCTGCTCGGCGACGCCGCGTCGCGGATCGCCGCGGGCGAGCTCGACGTCGTGCTGCTCGGCGGCGGCGAGGCGGGCGTCGCCCACCGCGACCAGATGCTGCGCGGGGTCGACCCGGGCTGGCCGTCGCAGCCCGAGGGCACCGCCCCGACCCGCGTGGTCGGCACCGACCGTCCGCCGTCGCACGACGCCGAGTTGGCCGCCGGCCTGCTCGCCCCGGTGCTGGTCTATCCCCTGTTCGAGCACGCGCTGCGCCACGCCGCCGGCCGCAGCAGCGCCGAGCAGCGCGAGTGGATCGCGTCGTGGTGGGCCCGCTACAGCGACGTCTCGGCCGCGCACCCGCAGGGTTGGACCCGTACTCCGCTGACGCCCGAGCAGGTCGCCACGCCGTCCGACACGAACCGCCTGATCGCCGATCCGTACCCGCGGACGATGAACGCCAACATCGCCGTCGACCAGGCCGCAATGCTGCTGGTGACCAGCGCCGGGGCGGCCGAGGCGGCGGGGATCCCCCGCGACCGCTGGGCCTTCGTCCACGCGACCGCGGGCGCCAGCGACCACTGGTTCGTCGGCGAGCGCGACCGGCTCGACCGCTCCCCCGCGATCGCTGCGGCCGGCGATGCGCTGTTCGGGCACACGGCGACGAACGCCGACGACGTCGCCCTGGTCGACCTGTACTCGTGCTTCCCCTGTGCCGTCCAGGTCGGCGCCAACGAGCTGGGGTTCCGGGTCGACGATCCGGCCCGCCCGCTGACCGTCACCGGCGGGCTCGGGTTCTTCGGCGGACCGGCCAACAACTACGTCACGCACTCGATCGCCACCCTGGTCGACCGCGCGCGCGAGCAGCCGAGCGCGCTGGCGCTGGCGAGTGCGGTCGGCTGGTACCTGACCAAGCACGGCCTGGCGCTGCTGTCGGCGACGCCGCCGGAGCGGCCGTTCGCCCACCAAGACGTCCAGGCGGCGGTCGACGCCCGGCCGAAGCGGACGATCGAGACCGCCGCCAGCGGTCGCCGCACGATCGAGAGCTTCACCGTCGCCTACGACCGCGAGGGCCTCGGCACCGTCGGCATCGTGGCCGCCCGCGACGACGCCGATGGCCGCGCGTTCGGGCGCACCGAGGACCGCGCGACGATCGACCGCCTGCTCGCCGCCGACCGGATCGGCGATCCGGTCGAGCTCGACGGCGCGGGTGGGTTCGGGCTCTAAGACGTCGCCCAAGACCCGCAGGCTCACCCCCGCCCCGGCCGGCGCGCCCGAGCCGGGCGGGTCGGGCGCGGCCGGCACTCACCGCCACCGCCCAAGAAACCGGGCGGGTCGGTCGCATCCAGGGCCATCCGGCCCCCGCCGCAAATCGGGCGGGTCGGTCGCCACACGCCGCGACAACGGCCGCCGTTCCCCACGGCGGGCACGTCTCGCTTACGCCATTTTGTCCATATCGGATACAAAACTAGGCATCGTCTCGGCCGAATGGCAAAGATTCCCCCTTCATCGGGAGTGATTGGATACGTTCCGCGAGAAGCGCTGGGAACGGCCCGGCGCCGCACGGGGAGGGTGAGATGAAGCGCATCGGTATGCCGATCGCCGGGGTCGTCGCTGTTCTGGGCCTGGCGGCGTGTGGGTCCGGGCAGAGCACGGGCTCGAACGACGGCGACGACACCAAGGCCAAGGCGGGCGACCCGATCACGCTCGGGTTCGCGATCGGCGAGACCGGGTTCATGGGTCCCTACGACCTACCCGCTCGAGCCGCAGCCCAGATGGCTGTCAACGACGTCAACGCCAAGGGCGGCGTGAAGGGGCGCAAGTTCCGGATCGTGTCCGAGAACATGAAGTCGAAGCCGGAGCTCTCCGGCAACGCCGCGACGGCGGTGCTCGGCAAGGGCGCCGACGTCGTCGTCACCGCCTGCGACTTCGACCAGGGCTCTCCGGCCGCGATCGTCGCCCAGGGCGCGGACAAGCTCGCCTTCTCGACCTGCGCCGCGTCGACCTCGTTCGGACCGGCCGGAATCGGTCCGCTCGCCTTCACGATGGCGACCGCCGCCCCGGTCGAGGGCGCGGCGATGGCGGAGTGGGCCTACCAGCGCAAGCTCACGACGGCCTACCTGCTGCTCGACAACACGATCGACTTCACCAAGCAGAGCGCCGCCGGCTTCAAGGCCCGCTTCGCGAAGATCGGCGGCGACCTCGTCGGCAGCGACACCTTCAAGCAGGGCGACCAGTCGCTGGCCGCCCAGATCACCAAGATCAAGCAGCTGCCGAAGCCGCCCGCCGCGATCTACCTCGCCTCGTACATGCCGACCCAGGCGAGTGCGATCAAGCAGCTGCGCGCCGCGGGCCTCGACATGCCGATCCTCGGCGACGAGGACCTGGACGGCAACTACTGGAAGGACGCGGTGCCGAACGTCGGCAACGTGTTCTTCGCCACCTACGCATCGATCTACGGCGACGATCCCGACCCCGCCGTCAACAAGCTGGTCGACCGCTACGTCGCCGCCGAAGGCAAGCGCCCCGACACGGCCGCCTTCCTGACCGGGTACGCGATGGTCCAGGCGCTCACCAAGGCGATCGAGGGAACCGACGGATCGACCGACGGCAAGGCGCTCGGCGCCGAGCTCGAGACGTTCCGCGAGCAGCCGTTCGTGCTGCCGACGACGTTCACCGACAAGTGGCACATCAGCTTCGCCCGGACCCTCCGGATCCAGCAGATCGAGAAGGGCAAGACGAGCTTCCTCGCCGAGGCCAACCCGAAGGACGTCCCGGCCCCGTAGGGCGGGACGGGAGCCGCACGCTCATGACCATCGTCGATCGCCACCCGCCGTCCGGGACCCCGGCGACCGGTGGCCCCCACGGGGCCGCCGCCGGAAGCCTCGACGCCTCCGGACTGGTCGTCCGGTTCGAGGGCATCGTGGCGATCGACGGGATCGACTGCGCGTTCGAGCCCGCCACGATCGTCGGCCTGATCGGCCCCAACGGTGCCGGCAAGACGACGCTCGTCAACGTCCTGACCGGGTTCCAGCGCCCGACCGAGGGCACCGTTCGGCTCGACGGCGTCGAGATCACCCGACAGTCGCCGGAGCGACGCGCCCGGGCCGGGGTCGTGCGGACCTTCCAGGGCGCACGGCTGTTCTCCGACCTCGACGTGATCGAGAACGTCGAGGTCTCGGGGGTCGGTGTCGGCCTCGGCCGTCGGGCCGCCCGCGCCCGCGCGGTCGAAGCGCTCGACGCTCTCGGGATCGGGCACCTCGGCCGACGTCGCGCCGCCGACCTCAGCACCGGCCAGGAGCGCCGGCTGCAGGTCGCCCGGGCGCTGGCGATGCGGCCGCGGTTCCTGTTCCTCGACGAGCCCGCGGCCGGGCTCAACGAGCACGAGACCGACGAGCTGGTGGCGGCGATCACCGCGTTGCCGAGCACGATCGGCTGCGGCGTGGTGCTGATCGAGCACGACGTCCAGATGGTGATGAGCCTCTGCGCGCGGCTGGTGGTCCTCGACCAGGGCGCGGTGCTCGCGGTCGGGACCCCGGCCGAGATCCGTGCCGACCAACGCGTCGTCGATGCCTACCTGGGGAGTTGAGTCGTGCTCGAGCTCGACCAGATAACGATCAGCTACGGACGGACGGCGGTGGTCACCGGACTCTCGTTGACCGTCCCCCAGGGTGAGGCCGTGAGCCTGATCGGCCCCAACGGCGCCGGCAAGACGTCGACCCTGGCGGCGATCGTCGGTCTCCGCCAGATCACCGCCGGCTCGGTCCGCTTCGACGGCGAGGAGATCACCGGCCGCGCGCCCGAGCTGCTCGTCCGGCAGGGCCTCGCCCTGGTGCCGGAGCGACGCCAGATCTTCACCACCCTGACCGTCCGCGAGAACCTGCGGCTGGCCACGGCCGACCTCGACCGCGTCGCCGCCGCCGAGGCACTGGAGCGCGAGATGGAGCGGTTCCCGGCCCTTCGCGGCCGGCTCGAGCATCCGGCCGGCGGGCTCTCCGGCGGCCAGCAGCAGCAGCTGGCGATCTCCCGGGCGCTGATGTGCCGACCGCGCCTGCTGCTGCTGGACGAGCCCTCCCTCGGGCTCGCTCCGAAGATCGTCGACGAGGTCTTCGCCACGCTCGATCAGCTGCGCGCGTCGGGCGTCACGATCCTGCTCGTCGAGCAGAACGCGCTCCGCGCCGTCCGCTTCGCCGACCGCGCCTACGTCCTCAACGCCGGCCGGGTCGTGCTCGAGGGCACCAGCGCCGAGCTCGCCGACACCGACCTCCTCACCAACAGCTACCTCGGCGTCGCCCCGACGTCGATCGGCGGGAAGGACGCATGACCAGCATCGTCCAGCACCTCGTCGATGCGGCCAGCCTGGGAGCGCTCTACGCGGTCCTGGCCATCGGCATCGCTCTGATGTTCGGGATCATGAACCTGATGAACCTCGCCTACGGCGAGCTCATCATGATCGGCGGCTACAGCCTCTACGCGCTCAACGGCGAGCCGTGGCCACTGCAGCTGCTCGGCTGCGTCGTGATCACGATCGTGGCCGCGCTGCTGATGGAGCGGCTGGCGTTCCGGCCCTTCCGCGGAGCCTCGGCCCCGGTCCTGCTGGTGACGTCGTTCGCGCTCAGCTTCGCGCTCCAGGCGATCGCGACGGTGGCCTTCACGTCGCGGGCCAAGGGCGTCTCGCTGCCCGGCTTCCTGGACTCCTCGATCACCGTCGGGTCGGTCTCGTTCTCCAGCCTCAACGTCGTCAGCGTCGTTGCCGCGCTGGTGCTCGTCACCGGCCTGGCGACCGGCCTCCGCCGCTCGATGATCGGCGTCCAGATGCGGGCCGCGGCCGAGAGCTTCGCTACCGCGCGGCTGGTCGGCGTGCGGGCGGACAAGGTGATCGCGGCAGCCTTCGGCATCAGCGGCCTGTTCGCCGGCGTCGCCGCGATCCTCGTCGTCGCCCAGAGCGGCACGGTCACGCCGACGATCGGCGTCGCGCCGGTCCTGGTCGCGTTCGTGGCCACGATCGTCGGTGGGCTCGGAAGCCTCTGGGGAGCGGCGTGGGGCGGCTTCGGCCTCGGGGCGCTGACCGTGCTGCTGCAGGTGGTGCTCCCGACCGAGCTCGCGCCCTACCGCGACGCCTTCCTCTACGCCGGGGTGATCTTCGTGCTGCTCGTCCGCCCCCAGGGTCTGATCGTCCTCCGCGCCCGACTGGAGCGTGTCTGATGCGTGGCTTCCTCGAACGTGCCTGGCCGCTGCTCGGCCTCTGGCTGTTGCTGGTCGTCGTCGCGACGATCGGCGCCAACGCGTCCCTGGTGATCCAGCGCGACACGATCGAGATCCTCGTCAACGTCGTGCTGGTCGTCGGGCTCTACTCCTTCGTCGGGACCTCCGGCGTCCTCTCCTTCGGGCAGATGAGCTTCATGGCGATCGGCGCCTACGTCGGTGCGCTGCTGACGATCCCGAGCGTCCAGAAGGCCTCCCTGCTGCCCGACCTTCCCGGTTGGCTGCAGGCGATCGAGCTGGGCCCGCTTCCGGGAGCGCTGCTCGCCGGGCTGGTGACCGTCGTGTTCGCGGCGATCATCGTGTTCCCGATCGTGCGGCTCTCCGGCCTCGCCGCCTCGCTGGTGATGTTCGCCGTGCTGGTGATCGTGTTCCAGGTCGCCTCGAACTGGACCGCCGTGACCCGCGGCAGCCAGACGATGATCGGCGTGCCGACCAACACCACGATCGTCACCGCCCTGGCGTGGGCGATCGCGGTGATCGGCCTGGTCTACGCCTACCAGCGATCGGCCTCGGGGCTGCGGCTGCGGGCGTCCCGCGAGGACGACTTCGCGGCCCGCGCGGCCGGGGTCTCGATCGCCCGCGAACGGGCGATCGCGTTCCTGCTGAGCGCGTTCGTGACCGGGATCGGAGGCTTCCTCTACGCCCAGTTCCAGGGAGCGTTCACCCCGTCGGCGTTCTACCTCCACATCACCTTCCTGACGATCGCGATGCTCGTCTTCGGCGGCCAGAAGAGCCTCGCCGGCGCGGTGATCGGCGCGATCGCGATCTCGATCCTGAGCTTGCTGTTCAACGTGGCCGAAGACGGCTTCCAGGCCGGCCCGATCGACTTCCCCGGCCGCGACGGGCTCGCCGCCGCCGGGCTCGCCATCTGCATCCTCGCGGTGCTCGCCCGTCGTCGCGACGGGCTCATGCGCGGTCGCGAGCTGGAGTGGCCCGGCCGCTGGATCGAGCGGCGCCGCGCGGCCCGCCTCAACGACCCCGAAACCGACCGGAGCTGACCCCGTGGTTCCCGACATCCTGATGGTCAAGATCACCTGCGACGTCGGCGGGACGTTCACCGACGTCGTCGTCTCCGACACGAACGGCCGCCTTGCGCTGGGCAAGTCGCTGACGACCCCGCAGCGGCTCGCCGACGGCCTGCTCTCGGCGATCGACAACGCCGCCCAGCAGTTGGACCTCGACGGTTCCGGGCTGCTCGCTCGCTGCGACCTGTTCGTGTTCTCGACGACCCGCGCGACCAACGCGATCCTCGAAGGCAAGACCGCACGAACCGCGCTGCTGGTGACCGAGGGCTTCCCCGACGTGCTGGTCCGGCGCGAGGGCGGGTCGATGCACCCGTACGACTTCAGCCAGCCGTATCCGGAGCCGTACGTGCCGCGGGAGCTGACCTTCGAGATCCGCGAGCGGGTCGCGGCCGACGGCGAGACCGTCCGGCCGCTCGACGAGGACCACGCCCGCGCGGTCCTGCGCGGGATGGTCCCCCACGGCGTCGAGGCGGTCGCGGTCTGCCTGCTCTGGTCGACGGTCGACGGGGCTCACGAGCGTCGGCTCGGCGAGCTGCTCGCGGAGGAGCTGCCCGGCGTGCCGTTCACGCTCTCGCACCAGCTCAACCCGATCCTGCGCGAGTACCGGCGGGCCTCCGGCGCCGCGATCGACGCCTCGCTCAAGCGGCTGCTGCCCGGCCACCTGACCGAGGTCGACGAGGGGCTGCGCGCGTCCGGGTTCACCGGCGAGCTGCTGGCCGCGACCTCGGTCGGCGGCGTCCTGCCGATGGCGGAGCTGGCGGCCAAGCCCGTGCTCGCCGCCAAGTCGGGGCCCTCGCTGGCCCCGGTCGCCGGACGCTTGTTCGTCGACGAGCTCGACCGCTCCGACATCATCGTCTGCGACACCGGCGGCACCAGCTTCGACGTCTCGCTGATTCGCGCCGGCGACATCGTGACGACCCGCGAGACCTGGCTGGGCGGCACCTTCACCGGCCACCTGACCGGGCTCTCGTCGGTCGACGTACGCTCGATCGGCGCCGGCGGCGGCTCCGTCGCGTGGGTCGACGCGGGCGGTCTCCTGCGGGTTGGTCCCGAGAGCGCCGGAGCCGACCCCGGACCGGCGTGCTACGGCAACGGCGGGCACCGGCCGACGGTCACCGACGCGGCGTTGCTGCTCGGCTACCTCGACCCGGAGCGCTTCCTCGGCGGCCGGATGCAGCTCGACGCGGCCGCCGCCGAACGGGTCCTGAGCGACCTCGCGGAGGAGCTCGGCAGCACGCCGGTGGCGGCCGCCGAAGCGGTGATGACGATCGCCAACCAGCATATGGTCGACGCGATCAAGGCGATCACGATCGACCAGGGAATCGACCCCCGGGCGTCCGGGATCGTCGCCGGGGGCGGCGCGGCCGGACTCGGGATCGCCGCGATCGCCGATGCGCTCGACTGCGACCGTGTCGTGATGCCGCGGGCCGCCGGAGCGCTGAGCGCGTTCGGCGGGCAGTACAGCGACATCCTGGTCGAGGAGGGCCGTACCGTCCTCTGCGACAGTGCCGACGGGGACTTCACGGCGGCCGACGCGGCGTTCGCGGAGATCGACGCCGTGCTCGCGACGAGCGGGGCGACGCTGCGCGACGCCGGCGTCGTCGACCAGCGGATCGAGCGCTCGGTCGAAGCGCGCTACGCCCACCAGGCGTGGACGTTGCCGGTACCGCTGCCGTTCAGCCGCTTCGCGGGCCCGGAACAGGTCACGATCCTGGCCAACGCCTTCCACGCGACCCACGAGCGGGTCTTCGCCGTCTCCGACAGCAGCCAGCGGGTCGAGGTCGTGCACTGCGTCGGACGCCTGCGGGCCGCGCCGGCCAAGCCGCCGCGGACGGCCGGGGCTCCGGCCGACGAACCGCCCACGGCGAGCGCCCGTCGCACCGTGACGTTCCCCGGGGCGGGCGCGCACGAGGCGAGCATCTGGACCGGCGGCGGACTCGGTCCCGGAGCCGCAATCGACGGGCCGGCGCTGGTCGTCGAGCCCACCACCACGATCGTCGTGCCTCCCGGGTGGTCCATCCGGGTGACGGCGATCGGCGACTACCTGCTGGAGCGCGCATGACCTCCGAAACCGGATTCGATCCCGTCCTCGCGGCGGTCCTGGCCAATCGCTTCGAGACGATCGTGCGCGAGATGACCAACACGCTGTTCCGGGCGGGACGGTCCTCCGTGCTGAACATGGCACGCGACTTCTCGTGCTGCGTGGTGACGGCGGACGACGAGCTGCTGGCCGCCGCCGAGGGGCTCCAGGTCCACGTGCTCGGTGCCGGGCTCCAGACCACGTCGATGCGCGAGCTGCACCCCGACATGGCGCCGGGCGACGCGTACCTCCACAACGACCCGTACCTCGGCAACACGCACACCGCCGACCACACGTTGCTGGTCCCCGTCTACGCCGGCGGCGAGCACGTCTTCACCGTCTCGGCCAAGGCCCACCAGGCCGACTGCGGCAACGCCCAGCCGACGACCTACGTCCCGTTCGCCCGCGACCTCTACGAGGAGGGCGGGCTGTCGTTCCCGTGCGTGCGGATCCAGCGCGACTACGAGGACGTCGCCGACATCGTGCGGATGTGCGAGCGGCGGATCCGGGTTCCGGACGTCTGGTACGGCGACTACCTCGCCTCCCTCGGGGCGGTCCGCATCGGCGAACGGCGGATCGGCGAGCTGGTCGAGCAGTACGGGATCGAGACCCTGCGCGCGTTCCAGGTCTGGTGGCTGGACTACTCCGAACGGCGGATGCAGCGCGCGATCGCCGAGCTGCCCGCCGCCCGGCTGCAGGCCGCGTCGACCCACGACGAGCTTCCGGGCCTGCCCGACGGCGTCGAGGTCCGGGTCGGCGTCGAGGTCGATCCCGAGGCCGGGCGGGTCGAGGTCGACCTGCGCGACAACATCGACTGCGTCCCGGCCGGGATCAACCTCTCCCAGAGCTGTGCGATGGCCGGCGCGATCATCGCCGTCTTCAACTGCCTCCCGGCCGACGTCCCCCGCAACGCGGGCAGCTTCCGGCGGATCGAGATCCTGATCCGCGACGGCTCGATCACGGGCGGCCTACGCCATCCGTTCTCCGCCTCGATGGCGACGACGAACATCACCAACCGCCTGATCAACGCGGTCCAGGTCGCCTTCTCCCAGCTCGGCGAAGGACACGGGCTGGCGGAGGGCGGAGGAGCGCTCGGCGTCGGCTGGGGCGTCTACTCCGGGACCGACGCCCGCAGCGGCCGGCCGTACATCAACCAGGCCGTGATGGGCAACAACGGCGGCCCCGGCGGCCCCTACGCCGACGGCTGGGTCACCTACGCGATGCCGGACTGCGCCAAGACGGTCTACATCGACTCGGTCGAGGTGATCGAGCAGAAGTACCCGCTGCAGTTCCGCTCGGTCCGGTTGCTCGAGGACTCCGGCGGGGCCGGTCGCCACCGCGGCGGCCCGGCGAGCGAGGTCGTCTACGGACCCGTCGGCGCGCCGATGGAGGTCTTCTGGGCGGCCGACTTCTCGCAACGTCCGCCCGCGGGCGTTCACGGCGGAGGCTCGGGGGCGGCGGCCTCGGCGGCCAAGCTCGAGGCCGACGGGAGCCGCACCGCGCTGACTGCGATGGGCGGGATAGAGCTGGTCCCCGGGGAGTGGATCGTCGGCGTCGAGAGCGGCGGCGGTGGCTACGGCGACCCGCTGGCCCGCGACCCGACCGCGGTCCTCCACGACGTCCGCGAGGGCTGGGTCTCGGCCCGCGCGGCCGACGAGATCTACGGCGTGGTCCTGACCGGCGACCGGACGACGGCCGATCTGACGATCGACGTGGCCGCGACCGAACGGCGGCGCGACCGCGCATGAACAGCTTGCACACGACAGGAGCGACGATGTCCCCCCTCCCGACCGGCCGACGCGCATGAAGGCCCCGTACGTCGACGAGCCCACCGGGCCCGCTGCGGAGCGCTACCTCGCGGCCACCCCGAGCTCGAGGGCCCTGAGCACCGAGGCGCGTCGGGTCATGCCCGGCGGCAGCACCCGTGCCTACGGCTTCTTCAAGCCCTACCCGGTGGTCTTCGACCACGGCGCCGGTCCGTACCTCTGGGACCTCGACGGTCGCCGCTACGTCGATTTCACCTACAACGGGCTCAGCCTGATCCACGGCCACGCCTACGCCCCCGTGCAGGAGGCGCTGTTCGACGCGATCCCGCGCGGCACGGCGTGGGTCGGACCCTCGCGGAGCCAGGTCGACTACGCGTCGATGCTCTGCGAGCGAATCCCGACGGCCGAGCGCGTGCGGTTCACGAACACGGGCACGGAGGCGACGATGCTCGCCACCAAGCTCGCGCGCCGCGCGACCGGTCGGCCGCTGATCCTCAAGTCCTACGGCGCGTACCACGGGTCCTACGACGACCTCGAGGCCGGGCTCTACGGGATCGGCAACCTGCCGGGCCGGACGGTCCTCGGACGGTTCGGCGACATCGAGTCGTTCGAGCAGGCGTTCGCCGAGTACGGCGAGCAGATCGCGGCCGTGATCATCGAGCCGGTGCTGCTGACGTTCCGCGTCGCGGCTCCGCCCCCGGGCTTCCTGCCGGCGCTGGTCGACCTCGCCCGCCGTCACGGCGCGCTGGTGATCGTCGACGACTGCCTGATGTTCCGGCTCGCCCCCGGCGGCTCGGCCCAGAAGTACAACTTCGAGCCCGACCTGACCTGCCTCGGCAAGTTCATCGGGGGCGGCGTGCCGATGGGCGTGGTCGCCGGCAGCGAGGAGGTCCTGGGCCTGCTCGACTCGCGCCGCGAGGGCAGCGTCTACCACGGGGGCTCGTTCAACGGCAACCCGCTGGCCTGCACCGCCGGCCTGATCGCGCTCGAGCACCTGACCGCGCAGCGGATCGCGGACATGGACCGGCGGGCCGAGCAGCTGCGGACGAGCTTGCGCGAGCGCGCCACGGCGGCGGGCCTGCCGGTCGAGGTCACCGGCGAGGGCTCGGTGCTGGGCAGCTACGTGCTCGGTCCCGACGGCGAGCCGGATCGCGAGACCGGTGCCTACCTGCACCTGGCCGCGATCGACCGGGGCGTCTTCTTCGGTCCCGACGGCGAGATGGCGCTTTGCACCCGGCTCGACGACGAGGCGCTCGAGTTCACGATCGAGGCGATGACGGGCGCGATCGAGGAGACGGCCGAGTGGGCCGCCGCGTCCGTGAGGTAAACAGACGGTGATGAGCGAGAACGACGAGACGAAGCCGGATCGCAACGCCGCCAAGCTGCCGCTGGCGGCGACGGTGGCCCGCGGACTGCGGGCCGCGATCGTGACCGGCCGGCTGAAGCCGGGCGATCGGATCAAGCAGGACGTCGTCGCCGAGGAGTACGGCGTCAGTCGCTCGCCCGTGCGTGAAGCGTTCCGCGAGCTCGCCAGCGAGGGGTTCGTCGAGCTCGAACGCGACGTCGGGGCGCGCGTGACCCGCGTGACCCGGCGCTCGCTCGAGCAGCTGTACCTCGCCCGGGAGGCGCTCGAGCCGCTGCTGATCGCCGAGACCGCGATCCAGATCACCGACGACGAGCTGGCGGAGGCGCGGGCGATCGACGAGCGCGCGCGGGAGCACGGCGTCGCCGGCGAGTTCGCCGACTACCTGCGGCTCGACGGCGAGCTGCACCTGCTGCTGCTGCGCAGCTCGCGGATGGAGCTGCTGTACGAGATCGCCTCGAGCCTCTGGCAGCGGACCGCACCGCACCGGCTCGCCTACATCCGGCAGCCCCGGCTCGAGCTGGCGATGGCCGAGCACCAGATGATCCTCGACGCCATCGCCCGCCGCGCCCCCGAGGACGCGGCCGACCTCTACCGGGTTCACACCCGCCACACCCGCCTCGCCCTCTCCCGGGGCGACGGCGAACGCGAAGACACGGAGACCTGAGCATGTCGCACGTCCGCATCCCATCCCATTTCGGTGCCTTCAGCGAGCTGGTGGTGATCCCCGTCGGGGGTGGCTCGCTGATCCAGATCTCCGGCCAGGTCGGCTTCGACACGACCGGCAAGGCGATCGTCACCGGCGGCGTGGGCGCCGAGACCCGGGTGATCTTCGACCAGATCGAGGCGTTGCTCGGGCAGGTCGGAGCGGGCCTCGAGCACGTGGTCAAGCTGAACGCGTTCCTGACCGACCTGACGAGCTACGGCGCGTTCAGCGCCGTCCGGGCCGAGCGCTTCCCGACCGACCATCCCGCCAGCGCGGCGGTCGGCGTGTCCGATCTGCTGCTCGGCGCCTCCGTCGAGGTCGACGGCGTCGCCTTCCTGCCCGAGGCCGGGTGACCGCGGTGCGCTACGTGGGCGACGCGGCGACGTCCGCGAGCGCGACGATCCCGCGGGTCCTGGCCGAGCGGGCCGAGCTCTCGCCCGACGCGCGGTTCGTCTCGTGCGACGGCCAGGCGATCACGTTCGCCGAAGCGCTGCTGCGGGCCCGCCAGGCCGCGGCCGCGCTGGCGGACGCAGGCGTTCGGGCCGGCGACAAGCTCGCGGTGATGCTGCCCAACGGCCTCGAGTTCCTCGATCTCTGGTTCGGCTCGGCGCTGCTCGGGGCGGTCCTGGTTCCGGTCAACACCGGGCTGGTCGGCGAGGGGCTGGCGCACGTCCTGCGGCACAGCGAGAGCACGCTGCTGGTCGCGGACGGGACGCTGGCCGCGGCCTGCGACGCGGCGCTCGGGAACGACGGGCCCCCGCTCCGGCGGTTCGCACTCTCCGTCGCGGATCGCCCGGCGGCCTCCGGACAGGGGTCGGCGACGATCGGCGGCGGCTCGGGAGTCACATCGGCACCGGACGCTGCGGGATGGGGCGACGGGCGGGCCTGGCTCGCGGGCGCCTACGCGCCGGCTCCGGAGGCGACGGTCCGGCCCGACGGCTTGGCGTCGATCCTCTACACCTCGGGCACGACGGGGCGGGCGAAGGGCGTGATGAACGGCCACCAGGCGTTCGTCACGACCGGGCTCGGATTCGCTCGCGAGATGGTCCGGATGCGGGACGACGACGTCCTCTACACCTCGCTCCCGCTGTTCCACGTCAACGCCCAGATGCTGTCGACGATGGGCGCGCTCGTCTCAGGTCGCCCGCTCGTCCTGGCCCGCCGCTTCAGCGCCTCGAGCTTCCTCGACGACGTCCGCCGCGAGCGCGCGACGATCTTCAACTACATCGGCGCGATGCTGACGATGATCGCCAAGCAGCCGGCCCGCGCGGACGATCACGAGAGCGCGTTGCGGCTCGCGGTCGGCGGTGCCGCGCCGGCCGACCTCTGGCCGACGTTCGAGCGGCGCTTCGGCCTCTCGATCCTCGAGGCCTACGGGTTGACGGAGACCGCGACGGCCTGCGCCAGCAATCCTCCGGACGATGTCCGGGTGGGCACGATCGGCCGGGCCGTCTCCTGGGCCGAGATCCGGATCGAGGACGAGCGCGGCGAGCCGGCCCCCGACGACCAGCCGGGCGAGATCGTCGTCCGGGCGACCCGCCCCGACGTGCTCTTCCAGGGGTACTTCCGGGACCCGGAGGCGACGCGGAAGGCGATGGCCGGCGGCTGGTTCCACACCGGGGACCGGGGCCGCCGGGACGCGGACGGCTACCTGACGTTCCTCGACCGGCTCAAGGACGTGATCCGCCGCCGGGGCGAGAACATCTCGTCGTTCGAGGTCGAGCGGGCGGTCAACGCCCACGACGCCGTCGCCGAGAGCGCCGCGGTCGGCGTGCCGTCGGACCTCGGCGAGGAGGACGTGCTGATCGTGGTCGTGCTGCGCCCGGGAGCAACGGTCTCGGGCCCGGAACTGCTGCAGCACTGCGCGACCCGGCTCGCCCCGTTCATGCTGCCGCGCTACGTCCGGATCGTTCCGACGCTGCCGAAGACGGCGACCCAGCGGGTCCAGAAGTTCCAGCTGCGGGCCGAGGGCGTAGCCCCCGACGCCTGGGACCGCGAGCGGGCGGGCGACCCGGACGCCCGAAACGACGAACGCCCCGCAAAAAAGCGGGGCGTTCGCAGTGGAGGTGGAAGCGGCGGGAGTTGAACCCGCGTCCGCGACCGCACTAAGAGCAACGTCTACGAGCGTAGTCGGCGTATCTTGGTCTCACGCTCCGTTGGTCTCGTCGACCCACGTTCGGAACGCCAGCCCTCCTTGAATGTCCCCGACGACGCGAGGGCGTCGTCGCCAGGTAATCCGACTGAGTTGATACCGGTGATCCCCGCCGTCGGCGAGCGGGGGCCGATACCTCACCTACCTAGGGTTATCTAGGCAGCGAGGGCGTACTCGTGAGAGTCCGCATGTGTGTGTTGTGCCGGGGTTTTACGAGGCCTCCGACACCTCGACTCGCAGTTGCCCCCGTGACTGACCGCGTCGAAGCCTGTCGCCCCCAGGGACCGAACCGTCAAGAACCAACAACGGAACGGCCACCGATTCTAGCGCGTCCGTGCTGAGCGGCCAAGCGGGAGCCGCTCAGTCCCCGTCGCCCGGCGGCACGAGGCCCGGTGGAGCCCCGCCGGCAGCCACCACGTCGTCGGGTGGCCCGTCCTCGTGCTCCTCCGCCACCGCGTCCGCGCCGACCGTGTCGCCTTCGTCGTCTTCCAGCCATCCGGCCGCCGCGGCCACGCCGGCGATCACCGGCGTCGCCAGGAACGCGCCCGTGATCCCGAGCAGCGCACTGCCGCCGCCGACGCCCAGCAGCACCGTCAGCGGGTGCAGCTTGACCGAATGTCCGATCAGCAGCGGGTAGAGGATGTTGCTCTCGACCTGCTGGACGATGATCGTCACCGCCAGCGCGCCGAGCGCCCCCTCGAGCCCGTCGCTGGAGAGGCCGACGAGGATCGCAACGGAGCCGGCGATGATCGCGCCGATGTACGGGATGAAGGCGAGGATGAAGGTCAGCACGCCGATCGGGATCGCCATCGGGATCCCGAGGATCCACAGGCCGAGCCCGATCCCGATGCCGTCGATCGCGGCCACCACCACCTGGCTGCGGACGAAGGTCGTCATCGCCTCCCACGCCCGTGTCCCCCCGTCGTGCCACACCTGCCGCCGGCCCGCCGGAGCGAACCGCAGCACGCCGCGCCAGAACCCGTTGCCGTCCCACAGCAGGTAGATCAGCATCATCAGCGTCAGGAAGATCCCCGCCGCGACGCTGACGACGCCCGCCGCCGCCGAGATCACGCCGGTGCTCAGCGAGGTGCCGATCTCGCCGATCGAGTCCTGCACCCGCTCCGTCACGTTGGTCGTGAGCTCCTGGATGTCGGAGTCCTTGACCCCGAGATCGTGCAGCAGGTCGGGGATCTGGTTGACGCCCTTCTCGATCTGCGCGACCAGGTCCTCGGCCTGCCGCACGAAGTCCGGGACGACCCAGGTCAGCAGGCCCGCGATGAAGGCGATCGTCAGCACCACCGTCGAGATCGCCGCGATCGCGCTCGGCAACCGCAGCCGCCGGTGGAGGAACGTCGAGATCGGCATCAGCAGCGCCGACAGCAGGACCGCCACGAAGAACGGCAGCAGGATGAAGCTCAGCTGCTGCCAGACGAGCAGCAGGCCGTAGCCGACGAGACCGATGATCCCGATGCGGAAGGCGATCGTCGACAGGCGTTCCAGGGGGACGCGGGGCTCGGACTGCGGGGGAAGCATGCCGCCCCATCATTGCCGGTCACGGACGTCGGTGGGTCGTGTACGGCTTCACCCGATCACGAGCGGGTGCGGTCGTGACGGGCCCGGCGACCGAATCGCGCCCGGTCATCCCGCCCCGACGCCGATTCAGGCCCGCGAGACCAGGTCCCGCGTCGCCGGCCACTCCGGCGCCGGACGGTCGACCCGCAGCACCAGCACGTCCCAGCCGGTCGGCGTGTGGCGCGTGCGGTTGGTGACGCGCATGCCGAGCCGCTCGGCCAGGGCCAGCGAGCGGTCGTTGTCGGGATGCACGATCGCGATGATCTGGGCCATCCCCATCCGGTGCCAGGCCGCGTCCAACGCCGCCAGTGCGGCTTCGGTGGCGTATCCACTGCCCCAGGCGTCCCGGCGCAGCCGCCAGCCGATCTCGACCGCCGGCAGTACCTGCGGCAGGAAGCTCGGAATCGCCAGTCCGCAGAAGCCCAGCAGCGCTCCGTCCTCGACCCGCTCGATCGCCCACGGTGCATGGCCGAGATCCGTCCAGTCGCGGCGTAGTTGGGACCACAGCGCGTCGCTCCCGGCCCGGTCGAGCGGACCGGATCCGATGTGGCGCATCACTTCAGCGTCGGCGTTGATCGCGGCGAACTCGGCACGGTCGGTCGGTTCCCACTGCCGCAACAGCAGACGCTCGGTGCGTAGTAGGAGTGGCAGTCCCGGCGGTTCCACACCCGCGACCGTATCGATCCCGTCCCCCGCGGGGGTGTTTCCGCGATCCGGCGGAGCGGTCCCGCAGCCCGCGATCCGGATCCTCCGGCAGCGACCATCTAGGCTTGCGGGTATGAGCACCGCCGTGGAGCACACCGACGTCGCCTGGGATCTCGAGCCGCTCATCGGGGACGGCCTCCCGCCCGGCGCGGACGGCGTCAAGGCCCTGCTCGACGACGCCGCGACCCGCGCCGAGGCGTTCGCCGCGGCCTACCAGGGCAAGGTGGCCGAGCTCGACGGCCCCGGCCTGGCCACCGCGATGGCCGACCTGGCGGAGCTGGCCGACCTGATCGGCCGTGCCGGCTCCTACGCGTCGCTGAAGTTCGCCGTCGACACGACCAAGCCCGAGCACGGCGCGCTGCTGGCGCTGGTCGAGGAGCGCGGTACCGCGGTCCAGACCCAGCTGCTGTTCTTCGAGCTCGAGTGGACCGCGCTCGACGACGCGAAGGCCGACGAGCTGCTGCAGGCCGACGGTCTGGAGAAGGTCCAGCACTACCTGCGCACCGTGCGGCGCGAGAAGCCGCACATGCTGACCGAGCCGGAGGAGCGGATCCTCGCCGAGAAGGCCTCGTCGAGCCGCGGCGCCTGGGACCGGCTGTTCGACGAGCTGACCTCGGTGATCGAGGTCGACCTGTCGGCCGTCGACCCCGAGCAGACCGAGCCCGTCGCGCTCGACGTCGCGTTGTCGCAGCTGACCAACCCCGACCGCGAGGTCCGGCAGAAGGTCGCCGTGGCGGTCTCCGAGGCGCTCCAGCCGGGCCTGCGGACCCGCGCGTTCATCTTCAACACGCTGCTGCAGGACAAGGCCGTCGAGGACCGGTTGCGCTCGTTCCCGTCGTGGCTGGCGGCGCGCAACCTCGCCAACGAGGCGAGCGACGAGTCGGTCCAGGCGCTGGTCGACGCGGTCCAGGAGGCCTACGACGTCCCGCAGCGCTGGTACAAGCTGAAGGCCAAGATCCTCGGGATCGACCAGCTCGCCGACTACGACCGGATGGCGTCGATCACCGCATCCGACGAGCAGGAGTTCTCCTGGTCCGAGGCGACCGACCTGGTCTTCACCAGCTTCGACCAGTTCGCGCCGGAGATGGGTGACGTCGCCCGCCGGTTCGTCGACGAGCAGTGGATCGACGCCCCGCCGCGGGCGGGCAAGCGCGGAGGCGCGTTCTGCGCCTACACCGTGCCGACCCACCACCCGTACGTGCTGCTCAACTGGACCAGCCGCCGCCGCGACGTGCTGACCCTGGCCCACGAGCTCGGCCACGGGATCCACGCGTACCTGGCCCGCGACCGCGGACCGTTCGAGCAGGGCACGCCGCTGACCCTGGCCGAGACCGCGTCGGTCTTCGGCGAGACGCTGGTCTTCGACCGGCTGCTGACCGCCACCACCGACCCGCAGGCGCGGCTCGGGCTGCTGGCCGAGCAGATCGAGGGCTCGATCGCGACGATCTTCCGCCAGACCGCGATGAACCGGTTCGAGCACGCGGTCCACACCGCCCGGCGCGAAGAGGGCGAGCTGTCGATCGACCGCTTCGGCGAGCTCTGGCACGCCAGCCAGGAGGCGATGCTCGGCGACTCCGTGGAGATCACCGACGGCTACCGCTCGTGGTGGTCGTACGTCCCCCACTTCATCGGCACCCCGGGCTACGTCTACGCGTACGCCTACGGCCAGCTGATGGCGCTGTCGGTCTACGGCCAGTACCGCGAGCGCGGTCCGTCGTTCGCCCCGAAGTACCTGGAGCTGCTCGCCGCCGGCGGCTCGCTGCCGCCCGAGGAGCTCGTCGCGATCGCCGGTCTGGACCTGACCGATCCGGGCTTCTGGCGCAGCGGCCTGGCGCTCGTCCGCGAGCAGCTCGACCAGGCCGAGCAGGCGGCGATCGACGCGGGCAAGATCAGCGGCTGACGCCGCCGAACGCAGCGCTCAGCGGTTCGCTTCGCGAACCGCCCGCTGCATCTCGCGGTTCATGTCGCGCTGCTTGATGTCCTGCCGCTTGTCGGCGACGTTCTTGCCGCGGGCCAGCGCGATCTCGACCTTGATCCGGCGACCCTTCGGGTAGACCCGGGTCGCGATGAACGTCAGGCCCTGCTGCTGCGCCTGGCCGACCAGCTTGTCGATCTCGCCCCGGTGGGCGAGCAGCTTGCGCGTCCGGTCCGGCTGGTGGTTGTTCATCGCGGCCGGCGCGTAGGGGTCGATCCGCAGGTTGTGCAGCCAGAGCTCGCCGCGACGGATGTCGACGTAGGCGTCGCCCATCTGGCAGCCGACCGTGCGCAGCGCCTTGACCTCGGTACCGGACAGCACGATCCCGCACTCCAGCCGATCGAGCAGCTCGTAGCGGAAGTTCGCCTGGCGGTTGAAGCCGTAGTCGCCTCCGGACGGCTTCTTCTTCTTGGTCTTGCCCATCGACCGTCGAGCGTACCGCGGTCGGGCGCTGGGCCAAGCCGTGCCTGGGGTGACGGCGCGGAGCCGGACGGCCCCGCGCTGTCACCTGCGGCGGACGGTCGCGGTCAGGCCGCGCTGCGCCCGGCGACCACGCGGTAGAGCCCGAGCACGATCATCACGCCGACGATCGCGCCGAGCAGGCCGCCGAGGTCGAACATGTCGTTGTCGCCGATGCCGAGCAGCTTGGTGAAGATCAGCCAGCCGACGAGGGCGCCGACCAGGCCGATGCCGATCGTGGCGAAGAACCCGCCGGGGTCCTTGCCCGGCATCAGCAGCTTGCCGATGAATCCGGCCACGAGACCGAGGATGATTGCGCCGATCATGCGGTACGTCCTTGTTCGAGGGTGACTGCCGAGGGCGCTCGGCTCCACCCCCGTACCCCAAAGGACCTGTTTCAAAATCAGGGGTCGGCTGTCGTGGTCGATGACCGAGCAGGGCGCGGTCCGAGGCCCGAGAGTCAGACTGGTTGTCTGACTGAGGGTTCGGATCGTGATCCTGCGACGTGTCAGCGGCCGCGACAGGCGACCGATCATTCTGAAACAGATCCGAACCCCCGAACGATCACCGCGGGGCCGGAATCAACGTCACCCGGCCGCGTTCCGGCTCGACCCGGTCGACGTGGACGCTGACCGGATCGCCGATCTTCAGCGACTTGCCGGTCTTCGTCCCGGCGAGGATCGTCCCCCGCTCGTCCAGCTCCCACCAGTCGCTCGACATCAGCCGCGCCGGCAGCATGCCCTCGAACGCCTCGTCGTCGAGCGTGCCGCCGCCGAAGCGGACGAACGCACCGCCGTGCGAGAGCCCGCTGATCTCGCCCTCGAACCGCTGGTCCCAGCCGTGCTCGAACAGCGTGCGGTGGAGCAGGAACGCCCGAGCGATCTGGTCGGCGGTCCGCTCGATCCCCATCGCCTCGCGCTCGGTCGCCGAGCACCAGACCCCCAGCTCCTCCAGGCGGCTCGACGACCCGGCCGGGGCCTGCTCGCCGGCGCCGACCAGCGAGAGCACCGCGCGATGGGCGATCAGGTCGGGGTAGCGGCGGATCGGCGACGTGAAGTGGCAGTAGTGCGTCAGGCCGAGTCCCGCGTGGCCGAGGCTGCGCGGTTCGTAGCGCGCCTGCTGGAGGGCGCGCAGCACCAGGTACGAGAGGCCCGCGCGTCCGTGGCCGGTCTTGCGGACGTGCGCGTCGACCGCCCGCGAGAGGGCGGCGATCGCCGCTCCGGCGTCCTCGGCCGTGGCGTGCTCGCCCAGTCCCGCCAGCACGTCGGTGGTCGGCACGCCGACCGACGCCAGCTGCTCGGCCAGGCGCCGCGCGGAGGTCGGCGTCGGCAGGCCGTGAACCCGGTGCAGCGTCGGGACGGAGTGCTCGTCGAGCAGCTTGGCGACCTGCTCGTTGGCGGCGACCATCAGGTGCTCGATCAGCCGGTGCGCCTCGGTCTGCCGCTCGATCACGATCCCGTCGACGTGACCGGCGTCGTCAAACCGGAACTGCGGCTCGCCGGTGTTCAGCTCGAGCGCGCTGGTGCTGTCCTCGCGGCGCTCCTGGCGGGCCAGGGCGGCGCGACGGGCGACGGTCAGCGGGGTCGCCCACGGGTCCTCGGCGCGCTCCTGGCCGGCGAAGATCCGGTCGACCTGGTCGTAGTCCAGGCGCACGTCGGAGCGGATCACGCTGCGCGTGACGCTGGTCTTGACGATCTCGGAGCCGTCGAGCTCCATCCGCACGGTGACCGCCAGGCGGTCGACGTTCGGCACCAGCGAGCAGGCGTCGTTGGAGAGCGTCGGCGGCAGCATCGGCTCGACCGTGCCCGGCACGTAGACGCTGGTGCCGCGCCAGCGGGCGTCGCCGTCGATCGCCCCGCCGGGACGGACGTAGGCGGCGACGTCGGCGATGTGGACCCAGATCGTGATCCGCTCGGGGCGGTTTGGGTCGGGCTGCTCGGCGCTGATCGCGTCGTCGAAGTCCTTCGCGGTCACCGGGTCGATCGTGAACGTCGGCAGCTCGCGCAGGTCCTCGCGGACGATCTCGTCCTCGCCGTACGGCCCGGCGGCCACGCCCTCGGCCTCGACGCCGACCATCCGCGCGACCCGCCGCGGCAGCCCGCGGTCGAGCAGCAGCGCCTCCAGTACGTCGCGGGCGACGTCGGGCGATCCGAGCACGCGGGCGACCCGGTGGCCCCGGGCACGGCGGCCCTGGCGGGACGGGGTCATCAGCACCAGCTGGCCGACCTGCGCGTCGCCGGCGCGATCGACCGTGACGCGGCGGCCCTGGTCGAACAGCGGCTCGCCGACGAGGAACCGTCCGCGGGTGCGCAGCACGCCGACGACCGGAGCGCTGGGGCTCTC
>Ga0265296_1001857_pt1 | contig 22665 bp, 20 predicted proteins | sample MunlanPumphouse1_FD_189073 | JGI IMG/M metagenome (GOLD analysis project Ga0265296, IMG submission 189073) | Groundwater microbial communities from a municipal landfill in Southern Ontario, Canada - Pumphouse #1 | ecosystem: Environmental > Aquatic > Deep subsurface > Groundwater | place... | reverse complement strand
TACGCCAAGCAGATCTATCAAAGTGATCTGTGGGGCTTCCTGGAAGTGGAAGAGTTCGTCTTTGGCGAGCGCACGCAACTGGTCGTCGATCCGGGCGAGGAAAAGCTCAAGGCCCAGTTCGAAGGCGTGGTGCGCAGCTTTGTGCCGATGCATTCGATCGTGCGCATCGATGAAGTCGAGCGCCTGGGCACGCCAAAAATCAGCGAGGCCCGGGGCATGAGCAATGTCATGCCGTTTCCGATGCCGATGCCTGAGAAGTAGTCTTCTAGACCGCATCGCGCCCATCGCAGGCAAGCCAGCTCCCACATTTTGATTTGTGAACACATTCAAATGTGGGAGCTGGCTTGCCTGCGATGGCGTCAGAAGGGTTTAGATAATGTCAGGGCAGTGGCGAAAAGGGCGAACGCCCATCCGCACTCTGCAATTCCTGCAGGTAGTTGCGGAAAATCTGGCCCAGCACCTGGGTTGCTACTTCCAGTTCATCGCGCTGCATGTGTTCGGCGACTTCGTCGGCAGTGTCCAGCGCGTCTTCGGCGCCGTTGACCGCGGCCATTTTCAGCACGATGTACGCCTGCACGTTATTGGCCGGCACGCCTTCGCCATGGAAGAACATGCTGCCCAGCTTGAATTGCGCCTGGGCATGGCCCTGCAACGAGGCTTTCTCGAAGAAGCTCAAGGCCTTGTTCAGGTCGCGGGCAGGGTTTTTGTCGTCATAGAAGAATTCGCCCAACTCGTATTGCGCCTGCGCATCCCCACCGTCGGCCAGCGTCTGGCAGGCGCTCAGCGCCTCGGCCTGGCTTTCTGGCTGAGTATTGAGGGTGCAGCGACCCATCGCTGGGATCAACAACGAGTTGCCGCCCGCTTGTGCAAGTGCAAGCAGCGGTTGAAGGAGCAACAGGCAGCCCAGAACCAGGGTGCGGCCGGTGCGTTTCATGGGAATCGACTTACCTCTGACGGGGCGCGTGGAGCCACGTGGGGATCCAATAAGCGCGCATTATGAAATAAGCAGACCTCTGCTTACAAAGTCTTTACTCGTTTTTCTGCTGCGTGGGCAAGTTATCTGCCGGATTGCAGGTGATTTCTCGAAAAAAGAAGGAAATTTCTGTAAGCAAGGTAGCAAATCTGACGCCGCCACGGGCGACGTCAGGTTGTGGCTGGCTTACTTCAGTGCGGCAAAGGCACGTTCGGCGGCGTCCAGAGTCAGCTTCAGCTCGGCGTCGCCATGGGCGATGGAGGTGAAACCGGCCTCAAAGGCACTCGGTGCCAGGTACACACCGCCTTCGAGCATCAGGTGGAAGAAGCGCTTGAACAGGTTGGCATCGCTGCCCATCACATCGTCAAAGGTCACGATGTCGTCGGCGCCACTGAAGTACAGGCCGAACATACCGCCGGCCTGGGTGGTGACGAACGGGATACCCGCCGCATCGGCGCGTTGTTGCAGGCCGTCCAGCAGGCGCTTGGTGTAGTCGGTCAGCTCGGCGTGGAAGCCCGGGCGGCTGATCAGGCGCAGGGTAGTCAGGCCGGCGGCCATGGCCAGCGGGTTACCGGACAGGGTGCCGGCCTGGTAGACCGGGCCCAGTGGCGCGATGTGCTGCATGATTTCGCGCTTGCCGCCGAAGCAGCCTACAGGCATGCCGCCGCCGATGATCTTGCCGAATGTGCTCAGGTCCGGTGTGACACCGTAGTAAGCCTGGGCACCGCCGAGGGCAACACGGAAACCGGTCATCACTTCGTCGAAAATCAACACCACGCCATGCTTGTCGCACTGCTCGCGCAGGCCTTCGAGGAACCCCGGCGCCGGTGGCACGCAGTTCATGTTGCCGGCGACCGGCTCGACAATGATGCACGCCACGTCCTGGCCGACTTCGCTGAGCATTTTTTCGACGGCGGCGATGTCGTTGAACGGCAGGGTCAGGGTGTGCTTGGCAAACGCTGCCGGCACGCCGGCCGAACTCGGTACGCCCTGGGTCAGCAGGCCGGAGCCGGCTTTTACCAACAGGCTGTCGGAGTGCCCGTGGTAGCAGCCTTCGAACTTGATGATGCTGTCGCGGCCGGTGAAACCACGGGCCAGGCGGATTGCGCTCATGGTCGCCTCGGTGCCGGAGCTGACCATGCGCACCATCTCCATCGACGGCACGATCGAGCACACCAGGTCCGCCATCTCGGTTTCCATGGCGGTTGGCGCGCCATAGGACAGGCCGTGCTCCAGTTGCTTGCGCACCGCGTCCAGCACGTCGGGGTGGCTGTGGCCGAGAATCATCGGGCCCCAGGAACCCACATAGTCCACATAGCGCTTGTCATCTTCGTCGGTGACGTAGGCGCCTTCGGCGTGCTTGAAGAACAGCGGGGTGCCGCCAACGCTCTTGAACGCACGCACGGGGGAGTTCACACCGCCGGGGATGTGTTTCTGGGCATTGGCAAACAGGGTTTCGGAACGAGACATGGGCAGGCTCTCTGAATTCAGGATTTAAGGAGTTCGTTGAAGGCGCGGGCGCGGCGCGTCACTTCCTGGGGGCTGTCGGCACCGAACAGGCCGTGGACCACGGCCAGCAGGTCGGCGCCGTGCTCCACCAGAGGCGCAGCATTCTCCAGGGAGATGCCGCCGATCACGCAGATCGGCACCTGCAAGCGGGCGCGGGCCTGGGCCAGCATTTCGAGGGTGGCTGCCGGGGCGCCGGGTTTGGTGCTGGAATTGAAGAAGCGGCCAAAGGCGACATAGCTGGCGCCTTCGCGCGCGGCCTGTTCAGCCAGTTCGATCTGGCTATGACAGGTGGAGCCGATGATTGCATTGCGCCCCAGTAACGCCCGGGCCGGGGTCAGCGGGCCGTCGGTCTGGCCGAGGTGCACGCCGACGCCCAGGCGCGCGGCCAGCTCGGCATCGTCATTGATGATCAACTGGGTCTTGTAGCGCGAGCACAGCTCACGCAGGGCCTCGGCTTCGCGCAGGCGGCGGGCCTCGTCGCTGCTTTTATCGCGGTACTGCAGCAAGGTCACGCCGCCTTCCAGCGCAGCTTCGACGTAGGACAGGAACTTACCGGCCAATAGTTGGCTGTCGGTAATGGCATACAGGCCACGTAGTTTCATCGAGCAGGCCCCTTGATATTACGAACAGAAATCCAGTGGCAGGCGACGCGGCACAAACTGCCCCTGGCCCAGTTGTTCGGCGTCCCGCAGGGTGCGCCAGGTGTAATTGAGTGCCGACTCCACGGCGCTGGCCAGGCCTTCGCCCTGGGCCAGGCGGCCGGCGAGGGCGCTGGCCAGGGTGCAGCCGGAGCCGTGATAGCTGCCGGGCAGGCGCTGGCAGGTGAAAGTGCGGCGCGTGCCGTCGCGGCTGTACAGGCGATTGTGCACCTCATGCTCGTCGCCGTGGCCGCCGGTGATCAACAAGTGCTTGATGAACGGCAGTAGTTTCTCGGCGCATTCGTCTGCCGTGCCATCGGGCAGTTCGGCGAGGATGCGTGCTTCAGGCAGGTTGGGCGTGGCAATCAGCGATAACGGCAACAGCCGCTCGCGCATCGCATAGCCGACTTCATCCTTGCCCAGGCTGCCGCCGCCGCCGGCGCGCAGCACCGGGTCGCAGACCACCGGCAGGTGCGGGTGCTGCTGTAGCAGTTCGACCACGGTATCAACCATCACCGTAGAACCGAGCATGCCCAACTTGACCGCCGCGACTTCGGAGTCGCCAAGCACGGCGTTGGCCTGGGCCAATACCCACTCACGATCGAGCACGCGGAAGTCACTGACATTCACGGTGTTCTGCACGGTCAGCGCGGTCACGGCCGGGGCCGCGTGACAGCCTTGGGCGAGCAGGGCTTCGATATCTGCCTGCAAGCCGGCGCCACCACTGGGATCATGGCCGGAGAGACAGAGGACAACGGGACGAGAGCTGTAGATATTCATGGTGCGCGAGCTTACCACCAAACGCTTTTTGCGTGGCTGTCGGGCGGCGCCTGTATTTCATGGGGAAATACTTGGAAAGATGGCTACGGGCTATCATTCATTTTCAGCAATTTATGCTCTGAAAGTCCCGTCCTAGAGCCATCCGTAAAATTATTTCAATGGTGTCTTTTGGCCTTTACCGGCTATGCTAAAGTGGATCCAAACAACTTAATGTATCGCCGGTGTACGTCTTCTCAAAAGGAATGGGGGGCTTTTGACATAACCGGACAGGCCACGCTGGGGCTCTATGCGCTATTTGCTGATGTTTCTCTTGTGTGGGCTGCCGCTGCTGGCCGGCGCCGTCGAGTTCAACGAGGCCACCCGAAGCCTTCCCTTGGGCCGGGTCATGCAAGTACTCGAAGACCCAAGTGGTAGCGTCACCATTGCCGATGCCCGTTCTGCGCCAATGGCCACTCGTTACACCCGCCATGATAAAGACACCCTCAATGCCGGCTATTCACGCTCGGCGTTCTGGCTCAAGGTCGACCTGCATTACCTGCCCAAGGATCCCCAGGCCCAGCGCACCTGGCTGCTGGAGCTGGCCTATCCGCCCCTTGATCATCTGGAGCTGTACGTCCCTGACGATGCCGGTGGCTATCGCCTGGCCGGGCGCACCGGGGATGCATTGCCCTTTGCCAGCCGTGAGATTCGCCAGAACAACTACCTGTTCACTGTCGACTTCAAGGCGGGTGAACAGAAAACACTCTATTTGCGCCTGCAAAGCGAAGGTTCGATCCAGGCGCCATTGACGCTGTGGTCGAGCACTGCGTACCTGGAAGACCAGCCGCTGCGCCTCTATGTGCTGGGCCTGATCTATGGCGTGCTGCTGGGCATGCTGGTGTACAACCTGTTCATTTACCTCAGCGTGCGCGACACCAGTTACCTCTATTACATCCTCTATATCGCCTCGTTCGGCATGTACCAGCTCTCGGTGAATGGCGCGGCGGTCGAGTATTTCTGGCCCGACAACCCCTGGTGGGCGAATGCGGCGACGCCGTTCCTGATCGGCGCGTCGGCGTTGTTCGGCAGCCTGTTTGCCCGCAGCTTCCTGCACACCGCCCTCTACAGTCGTTGGCTGGACCGGTTGCTGCTGGTGCTGGTGGGCACGGGGGCGGTGGTGATGTTGTTGTCGCTCATGACCAGCTACGCCCTGGCCCTGCGCCTGGCGACCGCGCTGGCCCTGGTTTTCACCGTGACCATCTTTGTCGCCGGGATCAAGGCCTGGTGCTGCGGCCAGCGCGTGGCGCGGTATTTCATCATCGCCTGGTCGGCGTTCCTGATCGGCGGGGTGGTGAACACGATGATGGTGCTGGGCTACCTGCCCAATGTGTTTCTCACCATGTATGCGAGCCAGATCGGCTCGGCCATCGAAGTCGCCCTGTTGTCCCTGGCCCTGGCTGACCGGATCAACGCGATGCGCGAACAGCAGGCGCAAATCCTGTTTGATGCCAGCCAGAAACTGGAAGTGCTCAACCAGCAACTGGCCCACAGCAACCAGTTGAAAGACGAATTCCTCGCGACCCTGACCCATGAACTGCGCACGCCGATGAATGGGGTGATCGGTTCATTGGAGTTGATGCAGACCGTGCCCCTGGCCGGGGACCTGGCGCAATACCAGCACACCGCCGCCGGCTCGGCGCGGGACATGATGCGCATGGTCAATGGCATCCTCACCCTCACCGAATTGCAAGCCGGCCGCCTCAGCGCGCAGGCGCAAGTGTTCAGCCTGCGCGGGGTGCTCGATACCTTGCGCCAGCAATTCCAGGGTAATGCCCAAGGCAAGGGCCTGGAGTTCTCCATCGATGTGGCGGGGCAGTTGCCCGATCGCCTGGAGGGCGACGCAGGCAAGCTGATGCAGTGCCTGGAATGCCTGCTGGATAACGCGTTCAAGTTCACCCATGAAGGCGCCGTGCGCCTGCGGGTGGTGGGCGTGCCGCGGCCTGATGGTCATCTGGATCTGACCTTTATCGTCACCGACTCCGGAATCGGTTTTGCGCACCTGGATGAAGCGACCCTGTATCAGCGCTTCTTCCAAGTGGATGGCTCGACCACTCGTGAATATGGCGGCCTGGGCATTGGCCTGGCGATCTGCCGGCAGTTGATCGAATTGCTCGGCGGGCGCCTGACCCATCATTCCGAGCCGCGCAAAGGCAGCCGTTTCCAGTTGGAGGTGACCGTCATTGCGGTGCCACCGGAGCCGGCCCGGGCCGTGGATCTGCACCGCGCACCCCAGGATTGCACGGTACTGCTGGTGGACGACAACAGCGTCACGCAACTGGTCTTGCGCGGCATGTTGCTCAAGCTCGGTTACCGGGTAAAAGTGGCAGACAGCGGCCCCGTGGCCCTGGCCATGCTGCAGGATGGGGCGTTTGATGCGGTGTTGCTGGATGTGCCCGAGGATGGCTTCTCCCTGTGCTGCCAGATCCGGGCCTTGCCCGGCTGCGCTGAACTGCCGGTGATCGGCATGAGTGACTCCCTGGGCGGCGCACGCCAGCATTGTCATGGCATCGGCCTTACCGAGCAGTTGCTCAAACCAGTACGTTTTGAGCTATTGCAGGCCGTATTGCAGCGGCGCCTGCTGTGCCCGCTAGAGGGCGAAAGCGCCGGCAGTTAGGCGCATATGCCACTTTTTTAAGCGCAGTGACGATGCTTAACTGAATTCAAGGCCTCAATCAGCGTGGCCTTTTATCAGGAGGCCCGTCATGAATCTGCACCAGTTCGCCGAAACCCACGACGTTACCAACCAGCCGCCGTCCCTGGACGGCGCCAATCTGTATCGCCTCGACCTGCCCCTGCAGGAATGGTCGCGGCGCTTTGGCGCGGGCTGGGCCGAGGCGCGTATCGATGCCTATGGCGCCTTGGCGGGCGGGCCGCTGATGGAGGCCGGGTTCCTGGCGAATCAGAACAAGCCGGTGTTCAGCAGCCATGATCGCTATGGTCACCGCATTGACCTGGTGGAGTTCCACCCGGCGTATCACCAACTGATGCGCACCGCCGTTGAACATGGCCTGCCGTCGCTGCCCTGGGCCCATCCCCAGGCGGGCGCCCATGTCGCCCGAGCGGCCCTGACCTACCTGCACAGCCAGGCCGAAGCCGGCACGGGCTGCCCGCTGACCATGACCTTCGCCTGCGTGCCGGCCCTGCGCCTGCAACCGGACCTGGCCGACACCTGGCTGGCAAAAATCCTCAACACCGAATATGACCCGCGCAACGTCGGCATCGCCCACAAGGCCGGCGCAACCATCGGCATGGCCATGACCGAGAAACAGGGCGGCACCGACGTGCGTGCCAATACCACCCGCGCTTACCCCGTGGGTGCTGGCGGTCCTGGCCAGCCCTATGAATTGGTGGGGCACAAGTGGTTCTGCTCGGCGCCGATGTGCGATGCCTTCCTGACCCTGGCCCAGACTGACAAGGGCCTGACCTGTTTCCTGCTGCCCCGGCACCGCCCGGATGACACGCGTAACCAGTTCTATATCCAGCGCCTGAAAAACAAACTCGGCAATTGCTCCAACGCGTCCAGCGAAGTGGAATTCCGGGGCGCCCTGGCCTGGATGATCGGCGAAGAGGGGCGTGGCGTACCGACCATCATCGAAATGGTCGCCATGACCCGTTTCGATTGCATGGTCGGTTCCAGCGCCTTGATGCGCCAGGCCCTGACCCAGGCCAGCCATCATTGTGCCCATCGTTTGGTCGGTGGCCGCGTGCTCAGTGAACAACCTTTGATGCAAAACGTCCTGGCCGATCTCGCCCTGGAAAGCGAGGCGGCCCTGGCCTTGAGCCTGCGCATGGGCCGGGCGCTGGACCATCTGGGGGATGAGCAAGAAGCCAAGTTCGCCCGGTTGGTGACAGCCGTGGGCAAGTATTGGATCTGCAAGCGCGCGCCGGCCATGATCAACGAAGCCGCCGAATGCATGGGCGGCGCCGGGTATGTCGAGGACAGCATCTTGCCGCGCCTGTACCGTGAGGCACCGGTCAATTCAACGTGGGAAGGTTCTGGCAACGTGCAATGCCTGGACGTGCTACGGGCGTTGTCGAAAGAGCCAGGGGTGCTGGAGACATTGTTCGTCGAATTGGGCGATGGGCATGGCGATAAGCGCCTGGCGCGGCATATCGAGCAATTGAAGTCGGCGTTTATGGACACCCAGGACATCCAGTACCGGGCGCGGCAACTGACCGAGGACATCGCCGTGGCGTTGCAGGCCAAGTTGTTGCTGGAGGCGGGCAACGCCATTGTCAGCGATGGGTTTATCGGCAGTCGGTTGGGTGAGTCGTCGGGGCGGGTGTATGGCACCTTGCCACGGGGTGTGGATGTGCAGGCCATCGTCGCCCGCTCAACCCCTGCCTAAACGTGATCCCATGTAATTGGAGCAGGCAAGCCTGCTCCTACATTTGAACGCATTCCAATTCAGAGGTGGTTAGGTCAGCCTGTGGACAACCAGGCATGCCAATTCAGAGTTTGCGTCTGGCGGCGATGCAGGCAAGATGAAGGCCTGCACGTCAGAACACAGGATGCTTACCGTGACCGAAGCTTTTGTTGTCGTCCAAACCGCCGAAGAGGCCGTGGATCGGCTGGCAGCTCTGCATGAGCGAGCCACCGGCGCGCTCAACCAGGCTCTCAAGCAATACCTCAAGGATCGCGTCGAGCCCGACGCCGCACAACGTGCGCTCTTTCGCTACCCCGAACTGCGGCTGACCTACCACTGCCATGGCGAAGTCCCACAGACCACTCGCGCTTACGCCAAGGTGCAGTTGCCGGGCACCTACAGCGTCACCGTCACCCATCCGGCGGCGTTCCGCAAATACCTGCTGGAACAACTGGTGCCACTGATGCACGACTTCACCGTGACGGTGGAGGTGGGCGTCAGCCAGCAGAATATCCCGTACCCGTACGTGGTGGAGCAGGGCGACGAGTTGGCCGGCTCCGGCGTGACCGCAGCGACCCTGGCGCGGGTGTTCCCGAGCACCGATCTGTCCGCCGCCACCGATGGTATCGCCGATGGTCTGTATGACTGGGAAAACACCGATCCGCTGCCCCTGGCGCTCTTCGATGCGGCCCGCGTGGATTTCTCCCTGCGCCGCCTGGTGCACTACACCGGCAGCGATTGGCGGCATGTGCAGCCGTGGATTCTGCTGACCAACTACCACCGTTACGTCGACCAGTTCATCGTCCATGGCCTGGAACAATTGCGCAGCGACCCACGCTTTATCCGCATGGTATTGCCGGGCAACGTGATCATCGAAAAAGGCATGGACCATGGCGAAGCGTCTGCCATTGCCGCAGGCGTGGTCTGGCACCGTTATCAGATGCCGGCCTACCACTTGCAGGCCAGCGACGGCCATGGCGTGACCCTCGTCAACATCGGTGTCGGCCCGTCCAATGCCAAGAACATCACCGATCACTTGGCGGTGTTGCGTCCCCATTGCTGGCTGATGATCGGTCACTGCGGTGGCCTGCGCCAATCCCAGACCATCGGCGACTATGTGCTGGCCCATGCTTACATGCGGCGCGACGGCATTCTCGACCGCGTGGTGCCGCCGAACATCCCCATCCCGGCGCTGGCCGAAGTGCAGATGGCGTTGCAGCAAGCGGCGGCCAACGTCACCGGCGAGAAGGGCGAAGAGCTGAAAAAACGCCTGCGCACCGGCACCGTGTTGACCTACGACGATCGCAACTGGGAGCTGCGCTGGGCCCAGGAACGGCCGTTGATCAACCTGTCGCGTGCGGTGGCGGTGGATATGGAAAGCGGCACCATCGCCGCGCAAGGCTACCGTTTGCGGGTGCCTTACGGCACCTTGCTGTGTGTGTCGGACAAGCCGCTGCACAGTGAAATCAAGTTGCCAGGTTCGGCCAACGCGTTCTATGAGCGGGCCGTGAGCCAGCACTTGAAGATCGGCATCGAGGCGGTGGACTTGTTGCGCACCGAGCTCAACTCGTTGCATTCGCGCAAACTGCGCAGCTTTGACGAGCCGCCGTTCCGCTAAATAGCAGGGTGGTTATTTAACGGTCAGGCCACTAGCATGGTCGGTCCTGACCGTTAGATATTCCGTTGCCATGTCCCGTCCTGCCCGTCCCGACTCGCGCCGCCCTGGCGTGAAACCTCCACATGCCGCTGCTCGCCGTGTCGCCAAGGCGCCGCCGGCCGAGCCGAAGTTGATCCTGTTCAATAAACCCTTCGACGTGCTGACCCAATTCAGTGACGAAGGCGGGCGCGCGACCCTCAAGGATTTCATTGATATCCCCGGCATCTACCCCGCCGGGCGCCTGGATCGGGACAGTGAAGGCCTGTTGCTGCTGACCAACGATGGCCAGTTGCAGGCGCGGATTGCCGACCCCAAGCACAAACTGGCAAAGACCTACTGGGTACAGGTGGAAGGCGAGCCCACCGAGGAGCATCTGCAACGCCTGCGCGCGGGGGTGGAGTTGAACGACGGCATGACCCTGCCGGCCCAGGCCCGGCGACTGGAGGAGCCAGAACTGTGGCCGCGCAACCCGCCGGTGCGGTTTCGTAAAAACCTGCCGACCTATTGGCTGGAACTGGTGATTCGCGAGGGACGCAACCGCCAGGTGCGGCGCATGACCGCCGCCGTGGGCTTGCCGACCTTGCGCCTGGTGCGGGTGAAAATCGGTGATTGGTCGATTGAAGGACTGGACCAGGGCCAATACCGCGAAGTGCCGGCGCGCTTATAACGCCCCGGATTCGATCAGGCCGATCACCACGCTCTTGATGATGAACGCGGCCACGCCCAGGCCCAGCACGAAGAACAGAATCATCGAGCCAAAGCGCCCGGCTTTGGATTTCTTCGCCAGGTCCCAGACGATAAAGCCCATGAAAACGATCAGGAGGGTGACCAGTCCGGTCATCATCCACTCTTCAAACAGCACGGGGTCAATCGAATTCATTGGGCAGTTTCCGACAAAGGCAGGCGCGCAGTATAAGGCAAGGCGGCAGGTGCAACGTTGACCTGCGTCGGTGCGTCGCACCCAGGTGTCACTGCCTGAGCGCGCTCAAAATGTGGGAGCTGGGTGGTGAGTCTTAGGTACGCAGGTGAGTCAACGGCAACTCGGTGCTGTTAAGCACCTGGTTGAGCACGAAGCTTGAGCGCACGCTGGTCACCCCTTCAATCCGGGTCAGGTGGCCCAGCAGCAGTTTCTGATAGTGATCCATATCCGGCACCACCACTTTCAACTGATAGTCGGCATCCATCCCGGTGACCAGGCTGCATTCCAGTACTTGCGGCAAGGTGCGGATGGCCGCTTCGAAGTTCTCGAAACGCTCGGGGGTGTGTCGGTCCATGCCGATCAACACGTAGGCCGTGAGGCTTAGGCCAAGCATCTTGCGGTCGAGCAGGGCGACCTGGCGCGAGATATAGCCGTCGTCTTCCAATTGCTTGACCCGGCGCGAGCAGGGTGACGGCGACAGGCCGATCCGCTCGGCCAGCTCCTGGTTGGAGATCCTCGCGTCGCGCTGTAATTCCGCCAAAATACTCAGGTCGTATCGGTCAAGTTTGCTCATGGGGATGGCCTTTGTCGTAACTATTGCTGTGAATTATCTATCCAGGGTTAAAAATTGCGCAAGCACTGTTTATTGACGCAATCTTCGCAATCATCTGTCGGCGCCTCACGCCTATGATTACCAACAGAATCACTGCCCGGACATAGAGTCCACTGCAGCCCGCCCAATCAGGCCGGCTGCGGCCCGCCAACCCCACCGGGTTGGGCCGGCCCCCGGGCTGCACACTGTCCACAAGACGGCGTGAGGTGAGCCAACGTCATAAGCGTTGAGCCAGGACGAAGTTCTCAAGGGGCGACCGACGGGTCGCCCCTTTTCTTTTGCCGGCGAAAATTGTTCTGGCGACTGATAACCTGTTGCAGAACCGGGCCCGGCTTTTCCAGTCTCATGCATAGGCCCTAATCCGCAGTGAGGAATAGCATGAAGCGCATCTGGCGTTTGGCAGGTGTAGGGGTGTTGATGGTCACCTTCGGCACGCAGTTGATGGCCGACGAACGAGACAACTCACCACGGCAGGGGCAAGGCCCGCAGGGCGGTGACGGGCAGCGAGAGCGAGGGCATTTAGCCAACCCGCCGCGCCCGGAGCACATCCAGCCAAGCCCGCAGGGTGAGCGCGGCGGCCAGAATGGCCAGTGGCAGGCTCGTCCGCAAGGCCACGAAGCACCACGCCCGGCGCCCCAGGCCGGTAGCAACCTGCCAATCCAGGGCCGGCCCGATTCCGTAGGCCAGACCCAGGAGCCGCGCCAGGGCAATTACCGTGACATTCCCAGGCGCAACGACGGCAACCCGCATTGGCAAGCCGGCGGCCCCGGCTCGCGCCCCGGCTACAACGGCCACCCCAATGACAATCGCTGGCCAGGCCGCCCCGACGGGCATGGCAATGGCTGGGGCCCCGGCCCGCAATATCGGCCGGGCTACACGGTAGACCGCTTCCCCGACCGCAATTACCGCGTGCCCTATCGCGGCCAGGATTATTTCTTCTCGGGTGGTTATTGGTATCGGCCCCAAGGCCCGCGCTATGTAGTGGTCGCGCCACCCTACGGGATTCGTGTGCATTACCTGCCGGACTATGCGCGGGAAGTGTGGGTAGGCAGCGCGCTGTTTTTCCTCGCTGCTGGCGCCTATTACAGCTACGAGAGCAGTACCCAGCAGTACGTGGTGGTGCAACCGCCGGTGGCCAGCCTGCCGCCGCAGCCGGCGCCCCAGGGCAATGGGTATGACGTGGTGGCCTATCCCGCCAACGGTCAATCGCCTGCCCAGGTGCAGCAGGACGGTTACGATTGCTATCGCTGGGCGGTGCAGCAGAGTGGCTTCGACCCGCAGACCGTCACCTACGCGCCTGCGCCAGCGGTGGTGCAAACCTACCGCCAGGCCCAGGGCAACTGCCTGGGCAGCCGCGGCTATCAGGTGACCTACTAAGCCTTGTTGCCGGTGACCACTTCCAGCGGGTCGGCGTGCACCAGCACCTCGGCCCGTGGGTAGGCCTGATGGATGGCATCGGCGGCCTGGTCGCTGATGCCGTGGGCCACCGACAGGCTCAACTCTCCCGGTAACTCCAGATGCAACTGCACAAACCAGTGGTTGCCGGAAATCCGCGTGCGTAAATCATGGGCACCCAATACGCCGGGCACGCCACGGGCCAGTTCGAGCATGTGCTGGCTGACTTCGGCCGGCAGCTCCTCGTCCATCAGCACGGCAAAGCTTTCCCGGGCGATCTGGATCGCGCTCCACAAGATATAGGCGGCGATCCCCAGGCCAAACCAGGCATCGACTTGATGCAAGCCAAAAGCCGCCAGCACCAGCGCCAATAGAATGCTGCCATTGAGCAGCAGGTCCGACCGGTAGTGCAGAGAGTCGGCGCGCACCGCGTTCGAGCCGGTTTCGCGGATCACCCGGTGTTGCAAGATCAGCAGCGCCACGGTCAGCGCCAGCGACAGCACAATCACCGCGATACTCAGCCATGGCGCGCCCACCGGTTCCGGGTGCTGCAAACGCTGGTAAGCCTGGAAGGCGATCAACACTGCACTGCCGGCGATAAACAGCGCCTGGGCCATGCCCGCCAGGGATTCTGCCTTGCCATGCCCATAACGGTGATCGTCATCCGCCGGGCGCAGCGCGTAATGCACCGCCAGCAGGTTGAGCAGCGACGTCACGCCGTCGAGCAGCGAATCGGTCAGCCCGGCGAGCATGCTCACCGAACCACTGAACCACCATGCGACGGCTTTACCGATAATCAGGATGCTGGCCACGCCGACCGAAGCGCGGGTGGCCAGGCGCAAGAGGCGGGCGTGTTCGGTGCTGGTGCTCATGGGGCAGTCAAATCCTTACGCGGCAGGTTGCAGGCCCAGAGACGCGAGTTGTTGCACGCTGCCCTTGAACTGGATCAGGCGTGGGTCGTCCAGCGGCAAGCTGCGGCCGGTTTCGTGTTCGATGATGGTTTGCAGCTTGGTGTTATCCACTTTGCCGTCGGCACCGATGGCTTCTTGCAGCTTCTCGGGGGCCACTTGTGCGCTCTTGCCCGGCTCGAAGTAAATCGCGCCGGTGGCGAAGTCCACGCCAAAGGCGATCAGGCCGGGGATCACGTAGAACAGCAGGCCGACCGCATCGAGCACGGCAATCGCCGGGTCGATCTTGCCGTCGATCTGGCCACGGCGATCAGGATAGAAAATCGAACCGCAGGCCGTCAGTTGGCTCAACAGGGTGACGGCCAGAACACCGCCGATGACACGGGAAGCAATACGCATGGGATTCTCCTGAACTTGTATGGGGTGACTATAAAGCAGATCTACCGCGCGCCACCCCTCTAATGTGGGGGCCAGCGCCTACTTTTAGTCGCATTCCAATTGGAGGCGGCACTCCACCGATATCCAGCAGTTCGCCGTTATACTCGCCGCTCTGCCTTGGAGCCAGTATGAATTCGTTGCCAATCGATGATGTTTTACCCGCCTTGCGTGAAGCCTTGGCGACGCGCCATGAAGCCGTGCTCGAAGCACCGCCCGGCGCCGGTAAAACTACGCGGGTGCCGTTGGCGCTGTTGAATGAAACCTGGCTGGCCGGGCAAACCATCCTGATGCTTGAACCCCGCCGGCTCGCCGCCCGTGCCGCCGCCGAGCGGTTGGCCAGTGAGCTGGGGGAGAAGGTCGGGGAGACCGTTGGCTACCGTATCCGCCTGGACAGCAAGGTCGGCCCCAACACCCGTATCGAAGTGGTCACCGAAGGCATCCTCACCCGCCGCCTGCAGGATGATCCGGCACTCGATGGCGTGGGCTTGCTGATCTTCGACGAATTCCATGAGCGCAGCCTCGACGCCGACCTGGCATTGGCCCTGAGCCTCAATGGCCGCGAGTTGTTTCGCGACGAGCAGCCGCTGAAAATCCTCCTCATGTCTGCCACCCTCGAAGGCGAACGCTTGTCGGGTCTGCTGGACAACGCACCGATCCTGCGCAGCGAAGGCCGCATGTACCCGGTGCAGATGCGCTGGGGGCGGCCATTCCAGCCCGGTGAGTTTATCGAGCCACGGTTGGTGCAGACCATCCTTGAAGCCCTGCACGACGAAACCGGCAGCGTGCTGGTGTTCCTGCCGGGGCAGGCGGAGATTCGCCGGGTCAATCAACAGCTGGCCGACGCCCTCGGTGAGCGCAGCGATGTGCTGCTCTGCCCGTTGCATGGCGAGCTCGACCTGACAGCCCAGCGGGCGGCTATCGACCCGGCACCCGCCGGCAAGCGCAAGGTGGTGCTGGCCACCAACATTGCCGAGACCAGCCTGACCATCAATGGCGTGCGAGTGGTGATCGACGCCGGGTTGGCGCGGGTACCGCGCTTTGACCCCGGTAGCGGCATGACCCGTCTCGACACCCAGCGCATCTCCCGTGCCAGTGCTACCCAGCGCGCAGGCCGGGCCGGGCGACTGGAGCCAGGCGTGTGTTATCGCTTGTGGTCCGAAGACCAGCATGAAGCGCTGGCGGCCTATGGCAGCGCGGAAATTCTCTCGGCGGACCTTGCCGGCCTCGCCCTGCAACTGGCGCGCTGGGGCGTGACGCCGACGCAGTTGGTCTGGCTTGATGTCCCGCCCACCGCCGCCTATGCCCAGGCCCAGGATTTGCTGGAACGTTTGGGCGCGTTGACGGACGCGACCTTGACTCCCCACGGGCAGAAAATGGCCAGCCTGCCGGCGCACCCGCGCATCGCGCATTTGTTGCTGCGGGGGCAGGACCTGGGGCTGGCGAACATGGCGTGTGATGTTGCCGCGCTACTGGGCGAGCGCGACATCTTGCGTGGCGCCGGTGCGGATTTGCACAGTCGCCTGGCGTTGTTGTCCGGCGAGGAGCGCGCCCGTGGCACCCAGGGTGGTGTACAGCGGGCCAGGCAATTGGCCCGGCAATATCGCGGCTATCTGAGAGGCAAGGCCGAGCAGCCGGTGGCCGATCCCGATCATCCGCGTTGGCTTGGGGCGTTGCTGGCACTGGCCTACCCGGACCGGGTGGCGCAGCAGCGTCGTGCGGGCGGTGCGGAGTATCGCCTGGCCAACGGTCGCGCCGCGTTGTTTGCAGAGGCCGACAGCCTGATGAAACAAGCATGGTTGGTGATTGCCGACCTGGGCAGCCGACAGGGCCAGCGTGAAGAGCGGATCTACCTGGCCGCGGATTTTGATCCGGCGCTGTTCGATTCGGTATTGGCCGAGCAAGTGCGCTGCTTCGATCAACTGGATTGGGATGAGCGCGAGGGCGTGTTGCGCGCTGAACGCCAGCGCAAGGTCGGTGAGCTGATCCTCAGCCGCGAGCCGCTGACAGGCCTGGACGAGTCCGCCCGCAGCCAGGCGCTGGTCAACCTGGTGCGGCGCAAAGGCTTGGAACTGCTGCCCTGGACCCCTGAACTGCGCCAGTGGCAGGCACGCGTCATGCTGCTGCGTCAACTGGATGCCGGCAAGCCCAGTGAGTGGCCCGACGTCAGCGACAGCGCCTTGCTCGCCAGCCTGGAACATTGGTTGATGCCGTACTTGGGCAAGGTCTCGCGCTTGAGCCATTTCGCCAACCTGGATGTTTCCAGCTTCCTGCATAACCTGTTGCCCTGGCCGCTGCCCCAGCGCCTGGACGAACTGGCGCCCCATCATTTGAAAGTGCCTTCGGGCTCATCGGTGCGCCTGGACTACAGTGAACAGCCGCCGATTCTTGCGGTGCGCTTGCAGGAGCTGTTCGGCCTGGCCGACACCCCACGCATCGCCGGTGGGCGGCAGGTGGTCAAGTTGCACCTGCTGTCCCCAGCACGGCGGCCGGTGCAGGTGACCCAGGATCTGGCGAACTTCTGGCGCAGTACCTACGCCGAGGTGAAGAAGGATCTGAAGGGGCGGTATCCCAAGCATTACTGGCCGGATGACCCCTTGGTGGCAGAGGCGACTGCGCGGATCAAACCGCGCAAGTAATCCCGATCAAGATCTAACTGTGGGAGCTGGCTTGCCTGCGATGGCGGTGGGTCAGTTAGCCAGGTGCTGGATGACAGACCGCTATCGCAGGCAAGCCAGCTCCTACACGAACCCTATTCCACATTGGGTTTGGGGGTGTTTGCTATTGCGCCGCAGGCAGCAGGAACCGCGCAATCACCGGCAAATGATTGGAAATACGCAACGTATCGTCCTGGCGCACTCTGGCTTCGACCTTCTTCAGCCTTGGGCTGAAGAACAGATAATCCACCGTGCAATCCGGCCCATCGAGGCCCGGGTCGTTGGGGAAGTGGGTCAGCCACTGGGCGCGGTCAATCCCGCTGGACTGGCTGTTGCTGGGGACCATCGGGTATTTGTCCCACAGCAGATGCAGTTCGCTGTCCGGTGAGTACTGCCCGCGTCGGCCAGGGTCCAGGCGCAGGAATTGCCCCAGCGGCAACAGGTTGAAATCCCCGCCAATCAGCCACGGCGTGCCTCGGCTTTCGAATTTATCCAGCAGTTTGATGGTTGCCTGCACTTGTTCGCGCACCGCGCTGTGGCCGGGTGCGCCATTGTCCAGGCGGGTGTTGAGCACTGCCAGTTGGCCGCCGTCGCTCAACGGCAGGTAACTGAGCAGTAACGCAGGCTTTGGCTGGAATTGGCGACTGAGCAGGTTGGCCGAGGCCACGGGCAGTTGCAGGCGTTCGGCGTGTTCGATCTGGTAGCGGCTGAGGGTCACCAGCTTGCGGCCGACGCTGCCGAAGATATGCCAGTCGGGCACAAAGTCGGATTTCCAGTCGAAAGCCTGGACGCTGCAAGGGTAGAGGTCCACCAGACGCTCCTGGAGCAGCGCCAGTTGATCCTGGTAGTGGGATGGCTTGGCGCCTTCGTCCAGCTCCTGCAACAACAGTACGTCTGGCTGTTCGTCACGGATCACCCGTGCCACTTCGTCCAGGCTGGAGGCCATGTCTTCGATGGTGGGGCGCTCGTCCGGGCCGCTGCCGTCGGGAGTGTCGTACCAGAACACGTAGTTCTTGCCCGCCAGGTACTGCACGTTCCAGGTCATCACCTTGAGCGCCTGGCCGGGCAGCAGCGTCGGCGCGCGCGGGGCGACGCAGCTTACGGGCAAGGTCTGTTTGTCGGCGGGGCGCCAGGTCAGGCTGTAGACCAGGGCGGTCAGCACGCCAGCCAGAATCAGCAGACCTACCAGGGTTGTACGCAGTAAACGGTTCATCGGCTCGCCTTATGGCGCTGCAGGACAGGCACGGAGCATACCCGACCGGCAGCCGGGAGCCCAAGGACCATGTTAACGGGCGTCTGCATCACCGGCGATCAGCATGAACAGGCGGAACAGCACCACGCTGGTAAACAACTGCAAGAAGCTGTGGGCACTGTCGATCAGCACCGCCAGCAGCGGGTTCTGCAGGTCGGGCCAGGCCGCGACGCTGGCGCCCTTGAGCAGCCACAGCGGGGTCATTACGCACAACAGGCAGATCAGGATGCGCAGGAAATGCCCGCGGGTCAGGCGGAAACTTTCCTTCATCGCGGCCAGCGCAGGCATGCCGCGCAGTACCAGCAGGTATTCGGCGAAGGCCAGGGTGACCATCAGCCATAGCCCCGGCAGGAAATACAGCGACAGCCCCAGCAGAATCAGCAAGGTGCTCATAGCGGTCAGTAGCGCATAGCGAGGCCACAGGGTCAGCGCCATGGCCAGCACGTCGGCGGTGCGCGGCGACTCGCCACGGCTGCGGGCGTCGAGGAACAGGATCAACGCGGCGGTGTACAGCGGATACACCAGCAGCCCGACGATCATGCTGTAGCCGGTGAACGCCTCCGGGCCCAGCGTGCGATCGAGCACTTGTTGCAGTACGGCTTCCAGGATCACCAAGGGCAGGCACAACTGCACGATGGCGCCCAGGTTGCGCTGGAAGAAATAGAAAGAGTCGCGCAGAACGGTCAACGGATTCATCAAAGTCATCACAGGCCAAAAAAGCAGCAGACACTTTAACTGATCACCGACAAACGTAAACCTTGGGTAAAGACCATTGAAACGCCGCGGCCCAGCCCCATTACTGGTGGCGTACCTTGCCCATTGCGGGCGGGACGCAGATTTTTACCGGCAATCTAACGAGGTCGCCATGAACAGCGAAGAGCAAACCCTGATCGATGGACTGTTTTCACGGTTGCAGCAAGCCGAAACGGATTCAGCCCCCCGCGACGCCCAGGCAGAAGCGCGGATCAAGGAGCACATCACTCGCCAACCAGCCGCCGGGTACTTCATGACCCAGGCGATTCTGGTGCAGGAAGCCGCGATCAAGAGCCTGGATGCGCAGAACAAGCAGCAGGCGCAGCAGATTCAGCAGTTGCAGGATGAGTTGCAACGCACCCGGACAGCACCGCCGGCCGCGAGCGGTGGTGGTTTTCTGTCGAGCATCTTTGGCGGCAGCTCCCGCGAGCCACAGCCTGCGCCCAGCGCGCCGGCCTCTGGCGCGGGCGGTTGGCGCGAGCCGAGCCGACCGGGCTTCAACAGCGCGCCTGCGCCACAACAGAGTTATCAGCAACCCCAGCCGGCAGCGCCCGCCGGTGGCGGCTTTCTCGGCGGCGCCCTGAAAACCGCAGCCGGCGTGGCCGGTGGTGTGATGCTGGCCCAAGGCATCAACAGCCTGTTCAGCCATAACCAGCAGCCGCAGGTGGTGGAAGAGATCATCCGCGAAGAGCCGGCACCGGCCAGTGACAACAGCGGTTGGGGCAATGACGAGCAACGTTTCGCGGGCAATGACAGCACTGACAGCTTCGCCGACAGTGGTTATGCCGATGATTCTTCCTACTTTAGCGACGACGATTCCTTCGTCTGACACTCACTGAATCGGGGCGCGTTGTCGCCCCGGTCTGATTTTTCTCGGAAACCTCCTCTTGGCTGGCATACTGAGCGCCTTTGCGGGCCATCACGTCCCCGGTGCCATGAGGATATGCGGTGAAAAAAATAGCAGTGTTCGCCGATGTGCAGAACCTCTACTACACCGTGCGCCAGGCTTATGGCTGCCACTTCAACTACGCCGCCCTGTGGGCTGATATCAGTCAGCGCGGGCAGATCGTCGAGGCGTATGCCTACGCCATCGACCGTGGCGACAGCAAGCAGCAGCAGTTCCAGCAGATCCTGCGCAACCTGGGCTTTACCGTGAAGCTCAAGCCTTACATCCAGCGCAGCGATGGCTCGGCCAAAGGCGATTGGGACGTGGGTATCACCATCGACATCATGGACGCTGCCGACCATGTCGACGAAATAGTTCTGGCCTCGGGTGATGGCGATTTCGACATGTTGCTCGATCGCATCATTCATAAACATGGCGTCGAAGCCGTGGCCTACGGCGTGCCGGGGCTGACGGCCAACTCGTTGATCCGCGCGGCCAGCCGCTACGTGCCTATCGAAGGCGCGTTGTTGCTCAAATAGATTTTCAGATGGGGTTGGAACAGGTTTGGAACGTATAGCGGTCATCGACTTTGAAACCACCGGCATTTCGCCGAGCAGCAGTTGCCGGGCCACGGAAATTGCCGTGGTCATCCTGGAGCAGGGCCAGATCGTGGACCGCTACCAGAGCCTGATGAACGCCGGCGTGCGCGTGCCGGGGTTTATCGAGCAACTGACCGGCATCAGCAACGCCATGCTGCGCAGCGCGCCGCCGGCGGAGCGGGTGATGAACGAGGTCAATGAGTTTGTCGGCACCACGCCGCTGCTGGCGCACAACGCTGCGTTCGACCAGAAGTTCTGGGACTTCGAACTGGGCCTGATCCGCCGCACCCGCCTGCAAAAATTCGCCTGTTCGCTACTGTTGGCGCGCCGGCTGATGCCTGCAGCACCGAACCACAAGCTTGGCACCCTGACCTCCTATGCTCAGTTGCCCCACACCGGCAAGGCTCACCGGGCCATGGCCGACGCGGAAATGGCAGCCAACCTCACCGCCCACCTGGCGCAGGAACTGCGCCGTGCCCATGGCTTGCGCGAGTTGTCCCATGACCTGCTGTGCAGTTTGCAGAAAGTGCCGGCGGCGAAGATCAATGATCATCTGAAGAAACATCGCGGGTTCTGATAGCAATCCCGAGCACAACCAAGATCAACATGTGAGAGCGGGCTTGCCCGCGATGGCGGTGGGGCAGTTTAGCCATTCAGGCCTGACACACCGCTATCGCGGGCAAGCCCGCTCCTACACTTATTCGCATCGCGCCCCGGCAACCCGATCAACAGTAGGCCTGCGCTCAGGCACCGCCATTCTTCCCTTCCAAATGCCCCAACGGCACCCGCCGCTCTATGGCGCTCGACAGGATGATCGAGGTCTTGCTGAAGCCAAACTTCGCCACCCGGTTGATCAGGTTCTCCAATTCCGGCATCGACCCCACCGCCGCTTGCATGATCACGCAGGGGTCGCCGGTGACCCGGTGGCATTCGGTCAGTTCGGGGATTTCTGCCAGGGCGTCGTAGACCTTCTGGCTGCCGTTGTTGGTCAAGCGCAGTTCGATCGTACATTGGATCGGCAAGCCGATCTTGGACAGGTCGACCTTGGCCTGGTAGCCGGTGATTACGCCGCTGGCCTCCAGCTTGGCCACGCGTTCGGCCACGGCGGGGGCGGAGAGGTTAACGGTACGGGCCAGTTGCGCGTAGGTGGCGCGGCCATCCTCCAGCAGGGCGCTGAGGAGCATGCGGTCGTATTTGTCCATGATAAGGCTCTGGCAGTAGGGGGCTTTCGAATACAAGGCTTATAGCCTTGATAACCATGATTTGAAAAGTGTATGGGCGCTTTAAACAGGTTTTGTAACTTATGTTTACTGGCGCGGATTCCTAAAATAGCGATCCCTTGTCTTGCCGCAGAGCTGCCCATGCCTGGCCCACGTCGTTTTCCGTTACCGTTGATCGCCGCTTTTTTTGCGTTGTACGTGATCTGGGGTTCTACCTACCTGGTTATCCGCATTGGCGTGGAGTACTGGCCGCCGTTGATGCTGGCGGGGATTCGCTTTTGTACGGCGGGGGCGCTGATGTATGGCTACTTGCGCTGGCGCGGGGTGCCGGCGCCGACCTGGGCGCAGTGGAAAGCCGCGGGCATGATCGGCATTTTGCTGCTGACGTTCGGCAATGGCGCCGTGAGTGTGGCTGAACACACCGGCGTGACCTCCGGCGTCGCCGCGCTGGCCGTGGCGACGGTGCCGCTGTTTACCTTGCTCTGTGGCTATTTCTGGGGCGCGCGTAATACCCGTCTGGAATGGGCCGGGGTGATTCTGGGGATGATCGGCATCGCCATGCTCAACATGGGCTCTAACCTGCAGTCGAGCCCCCTGGGCGCTGGGCTGCTGTTGTTCGCCGCCGCTTCCTGGGCGTTTGGTTCGGTCTGGAGCCGGCACTTGCCGTTGCCTCAGGGCGCCATGGCCAGCGCCGCCGAAATGCTGATCGCCGGTGTGGTGCTGTTGATCGGCAGCGCACTCAAGGGCGAACACCTGGAGGCGATGCCGCCGGTGGAAGGTTGGCTGGCCCTGGCTTACCTGACCGTGTTTGGCTCGATCATCGCCTTCAACGCTTATATGTACCTGCTCAAGCATGTGCGTCCGGCAGCGGCCACCAGCTATGCCTACGTCAACCCGGCCGTGGCGGTATTGCTGGGGATTGTGTTTGTCGGCGAGACCATCGGCCTGGAAGAAGCCCTGGCGATGCTCGTGATCATCAGCGCTGTGCTGTTGATCAGCCTGCCCCAGTGGCGTAAGCCGAAGCCGGAAATAAGGTAAACTGCCGCGCATTACGCCCTTGCGCTG
>Ga0265296_1001856_pt1 | contig 22666 bp, 21 predicted proteins | sample MunlanPumphouse1_FD_189073 | JGI IMG/M metagenome (GOLD analysis project Ga0265296, IMG submission 189073) | Groundwater microbial communities from a municipal landfill in Southern Ontario, Canada - Pumphouse #1 | ecosystem: Environmental > Aquatic > Deep subsurface > Groundwater | place... | reverse complement strand
GGCGGGGGTGAGTTAAACCGTCGCCCCCGAAAATCCCGCCAAACCCCACCCACGATTGAACCGCCGCACCGCCGCGCCTATCCGGGCCGGCTATGTTGCAGCAGGCCACGCCCTTGACCGCGGAACCGTCGCAGGGTCTTCGCCAGGAATTCCGGGCGACGCTGGCGCTCGCCCTGCCGCTGGCCGCCGCCAACCTGCTTCAGATGCTCGTCCACGCGATCGACGTCATCTTCGTCGCCCGGCTTGGCGACGCCGCACTCGCTGCCTCGTCGCTGGGCGTATCGATCTTCGGCCTCTTGCTGTGGACCGGCAGCGGGCTGGTCGGCGCCGCCGCGCCCCTGATCGCCGCCGAACTCGGCCGCCGCAAACATGCGGTGCGCGAGGTGCGGCGGACCGTCCGCATGGCGCTGTGGCTCAGCGCGCTGGTGTCGCTGGTCTTCATGGGTATTTGCGCCGCGGGCGGGCCGATCATGACCCTGACCGGCCAGCCCGCCGAAACCTCGGCGCGCGCCGCCGGCTTCCTGCTGATCCTGATGTGGGGCATGTTCCCGATGATCGCCGCGACGGTGCTGCGCATCTTTGTCTCGGCGCTCGGGCGGCCGACGATCGCGACCGCGATCACTTTCGGCGCGCTGGGGGTCAACGCGCTCGGCAATTGGGCGCTGGTGTTCGGCAATCTCGGCATGCCCGCGCTCGGGCTGCACGGCTCGGCGATCTCCAGCGTCATCACCAGCGTGCTGATGCTGCTCGCCTATGTCGTTGTCATCCAGAGCGATCGGCGGCTGCGGCGCTATCATCTGTTCGGCAACTGGTGGCGCACCGAATGGACGCGCTTTTTCGACATGCTGCGCATCGGCACCCCGATCAGCCTGACCATTTTGGCCGAAGCCGGGCTGTTCACCGGCGCCGCCTTCCTGATGGGCCGGATCGGCGAGGCCGAACTCGCGGGTCACACGATCGCGCTGCAGGTCGCGGCGCTCGCTTTCCAGATCCCGTTCGGCGTCGCGCAGGCGGCGACGATCCGCGTCGGGCTGGCCTATGGCGCGCGCGACCATCGCGGCATCGCCCATGCCGGGCAGGCGTCGCTCGTGCTCGGCATCGGATTTATGGCGTTCACCGCGCTGCTGATGTGGCTGTTCCCGGCGCTGGTGCTGTCGATCTATGTCGACGTCGATGCCGCGCGCAACGCCGCGCTGGTCGGCTTTGCAATGCAGTTCCTCGTCATCGCCGCGGCGTTCCAGCTGTTCGACGGCGCGCAGGCGGTCGCCGCCGGGGTGCTGCGCGGCTTGCAGGACACCCGCACCCCGATGATCATCGCGATCTGCGGCTACTGGATCGCGGGTTATGGCACCGCGATCTACCTCGGCTTCTGGACCTCGCTCGCCGGGGTCGGGGTGTGGATCGGGCTGGCGGTCGGGCTGATCGTGGTGTCGGCGGTGCTGCTCATGCGCTGGCGGATGCGGGCGCGTCTCGGCCTGCTCCCGCACTAACGCAAAAAACTTGATGGGCGGTGGTTGACGCCTATCGGACTCCCACCCATATGGCCGTCTGTTAGCACTCACACCCCGTGAGTGCTAAATCACATCCATTGCATTTTTGGAGGGATATCCATGCAATTTCGTCCGCTGCACGACCGAGTGCTCGTCCGCCGTATCGAAGCCGAAGAAAAAACGGCTGGCGGCATCATCATTCCCGACACCGCCAAGGAAAAGCCGCAGGAAGGTGAAGTCGTCTCCGTCGGTTCGGGTGCCCGCGCCGATGACGGCAAGGTGACCCCGCTCGACGTCAAGGCCGGCGACCGTATCCTGTTCGGCAAATGGTCGGGCACCGAAGTCAAGGTCGATGGCGAAGAGCTGTTGATCATGAAGGAATCGGACATCCTCGGCGTCATCGCCTGAGCGATTTGATCGAATCTTGAGTGAAGTTGCGCAGTTTTCTGCGCCTTTGAAAGGAATAGCCCCATGGCTGCAAAAGACGTAAAATTTAGCCGCGACGCGCGTGAACGCATTATGCGCGGCGTCGACATCCTCGCCGACGCGGTGAAGGTGACCCTCGGTCCCAAGGGCCGCAACGTCGTTATCGACAAGAGCTTCGGCGCCCCCCGCATCACCAAGGACGGCGTCACCGTCGCCAAGGAAATCGAACTCAAGGACAAGTTCGAAAACATGGGCGCGCAGATGGTCCGCGAAGTTGCTTCGAAGACCAACGATCTGGCCGGTGACGGCACCACCACCGCGACCGTGCTGGCGCAGGCGATCGTCCGCGAAGGCATGAAGTCGGTCGCCGCGGGCATGAACCCGATGGACCTGAAGCGCGGCATCGACCTCGCGGTCACCAAGGTTGTCGAAACGATCAAGGCACAGTCGAAGCCGGTTTCGGGCACCGCTGAAATCGCGCAGGTCGGCATCATTTCGGCCAATGGCGACACCGAAGTCGGCGAGAAAATCGCTCAGGCGATGGACAAGGTCGGCAAGGAAGGCGTGATCACCGTCGAAGAAGCCAAGGGTCTCGATTTCGAGCTCGACGTTGTCGAAGGCATGCAGTTCGACCGCGGCTACCTGTCGCCCTACTTCATCACCAACCCGGAAAAGATGCTCGTCGAGCTGGCCGATCCGTACATCCTGATCTTTGAAAAGAAGCTGTCGAACCTTCAGTCGATGCTGCCGATTCTCGAAGCCGTGGTGCAGTCGGGCCGCCCGCTGCTGATCATCGCCGAAGACATCGAAGGCGAAGCGCTCGCCACGCTGGTGGTCAACCGCCTGCGCGGCGGCCTGAAGGTCGCGGCCGTCAAGGCACCGGGCTTCGGCGATCGCCGCAAGGCGATGCTGCAGGACATCGCGATCCTCACCAACGGTGAAATGATCAGCGAAGACCTGGGCATCAAGCTCGAAACCGTCACGCTGAACATGCTGGGCCAGGCCAAGCGCGTCACGATCGACAAGGACAACACGACGATCGTCGATGGTGCCGGCGATGCCGACACGATCAAGGGCCGCGTCGAACAGATCCGCGCGCAGATCGAAACCACGACCAGCGACTATGACAAAGAAAAGCTGCAGGAACGTCTGGCAAAGCTCGCCGGCGGTGTTGCGGTCATCAAGGTCGGCGGCGCTTCGGAGGTTGAAGTGAAGGAACGCAAGGATCGCGTCGATGACGCCCTCCACGCAACCCGCGCTGCGGTCGAAGAAGGCATCGTCCCCGGCGGCGGTACCGCGCTTCTGTACGCCACCAAGGCTTTGGAAGGCCTGTCGGGCGTCAACGAAGACCAGACCCGCGGCATCGACATCATCCGTCGTGCGCTGCAGGCCCCGGTTCGCCAGATCGCCGAAAACGCCGGTTTTGACGGCGGTGTCGTCGCTGGCAAGCTGTTCGACCAGAAGGACAGCAACTTCGGCTTCAACGCGTCGACCGACGTCTATGAAGACCTGGTCAAGGCCGGTGTCATCGACCCGACCAAGGTCGTCCGCATCGCGCTGCAGGATGCGGCCTCGGTTGCCGGTCTGCTGATTACCACCGAAGCCGGCATCGCCGAATCGCCCGACGACAAGCCCGCCATGCCCATGGGCGGCGGCGGCATGGGCGGCATGGGCGGTATGGACTTCTAAGTCCGAACCGTTCGGCACTCAGCCGATGAAAAGAGGGCCGGGGGAGCAATCCTCCGGCCCTTTTTCTTGAGCGGCGCCAAGCCTCGTCACCCCGGACTTGATCCGGGGTCCATTGCGGCGGCGCGGTCATGGATGCCGGATCAAGCCTGTCCTGAGCTTGTCGAAGAGCCCGGCATGACGAAATAGGGAAGGTGAGACATTGCCGGTTAAGGCCATGCCGCATAACTAGGCCGCGATGATGTTCGCCCTTGCCTTCGCACTGCTCGCCGATCCAGCCGTTGCCGCACCCGCCGTGCCTCAGGCGATAGAGCGTTGCGGCTATCGCATCGTTCAAAGCTACCCCCACGACGCGACCAGCTTCACCCAAGGCCTGTTCTGGGCCGACGGCCATCTCTACGAAGCGACCGGCCAGTATGGCCGCTCACGCGTCGCCCGGCTCGACCTCAAGACCGGCAAAGCGGTCGTCCAGACGAAATTGCCCGCCGACCAGTTCGGCGAAGGCATCACCCGCTGGCAGGGTCAGATTATCGGCGTCACCTGGCAGGGCGGGGTCGGCAATCGCTGGCGGATCAAGGATCTCAAACCCGTCGGCACCTTCAAATATGCAGGCGAGGGATGGGGGGTGACGATGGTGGGCGACAGCCTGGTGCTGAGCGACGGCACGTCGCAGCTGCGCTTTTTCGATCCCGCGACGATGACCGAACAGAAAAGCGTTACGGTACGTTTCGGCAGCCGCCCGCTGGCGATGCTCAACGAGCTCGAGGCGATCGACGGCGAAGTCTGGGCGAATGTGTGGATGACCGACATGATCGTGCGGATCGACCCCGCCAGCGGTGCCATCAAATCCTGGATCGACCTGTCGGGGCTCAAAGAGCAGGCGGGTGCGTCCGGCACCGATAGCGTCCTCAACGGCATTGCGTGGGACGCGAAAAACAAGCGCCTGTTCGTCACCGGCAAATATTGGCCGAAGCTGTATGAGGTCGCACTCGCGGACTGTGGTTAGCGATCAATCCTCCCTGTCGCGCAGCGATGGGGAGGTGGCAGCGCGAAGCGCTGACGGAGGGGCTTTAGCGCCGCCGTCGCAACGCCCCTCCACCATTCGCTTCGCGAACGGTCCCCCTCCCCATCGCTGCGCGACAGGGAGGATTAGAGCTGACGCCCCAAAGCCTGCTCCATCCGCGCCGCGGCGGCGTCATAGACACGCGCTTTCAAGCCCGCGGTGATCGCGGGCGGCGTCCGGTCGGGGTGGCCGCCGACATAGGGCGGGGCGGGGTCATATTCGATCGCGAGCTGGATCGCCTGCGCCACTGCGTCGCCGTGCAGCCGCCCGATCAGCGTCAGCGCGAAATCCAGCCCCGATGTCACCCCGCCGCTGGTGACCAGATTGCCGTCCTCGACGATCCGCGCATTCACCGGTTCGGCGCCGACCAACGGCAGCAGATGCGCATAGGCCCAGTGGGTCGTAGCGCGCTTGCCGGTCAGCAGCCCGGCGCGGCCGAGCAGGAAGGCGCCGGTGCACACGCTGGTCACCCACTGCGCGCCCGCGGCCTGGCGGGCAATGAAATCGATCGTGGCGGTATCGCCCAGCGCCTCGGCAACCCCATGCCCACCCGGGACGCACAGGATGTCGGCTTGCGGACTGCTCGCGAAATCGTCGGTCGGCAGGATCGAAAAACCGCTGTCGGTGGCGATCGGATCGCGGCTCGCGGCGGCGCCGATCAGCCGCGCGCCGGGCATGCGGCACAGCGCCTGCGCGGGCGCGGTGAAATCGAGCTGGGTGATGCCCGGAAAGAGCAGGAAGACGATGGTCGTCGGTGCGGGATGGGCAGGTGTGTCGGTCATGCGGATGTCCTTGCGCTGGCGGTGGATCACCCAGGCGCGCGGCTCGAACTGGCATATCCGCCAGCCCCGCTTCCCGATGGGTCTCCATCTTCAGCGCCAGTCGCGGGGCAGCTCCAGTCTAACCCCGCGGTCCGCCAGGGGAAAGGCGCTATTTGTCCGCGGTCGCGTCCGCGTCGGCCGCCGCTTGCCCTTCGGCGGCGGGGGCGGTGTCGCGGCTTTCGAGCATTTCGGCGGCATCATCGAGCGCCTTTGCCTCGCTGACCGTCACGCCGCCCGGGCCGGGCTCGTTATCGGTGCGGCTGCACCCTGCGACCAGTGCGAGCGTCGCTGCCAGGGCGAGGACGGCGGTCAACTTGTGGCGGTACATTCGCCGATCTCCCACGAAAAAGGGCTCCATTCACGAAGAATGGAGCCCCTTCTATAGTCGCACGCTCAGACGCGCGCCAACGCCTTACTTCTTGTCGTTGGCTTCGGCCTTGGCGGTTTCGGCTTCGATCTTGTCACCGGCGGCCGCAGCGGCGTCGCCAGCAGCATTCACCGTGCCTTCGACGGCGTTGCCGGCCTTGTCGGCAGCAGCGGCGGTCGCGGCAGCGGCATCGTCGGCAGCAGCAGCAGTGGCGTCGGCAGCGTCGGCAGCGCCTTCGGCCATGGCGTCGCCGGTGGCGGCGGCATCGTCAGCCATCGAGTCGGCGGTTTCGCCGGCGGCGTCCTGGGTCTTTTCCGAGCAGGCGGTGAGGCTGAAGGCCGCGGCGGCCATCGAAGCGATAAGGATCTTGCGCATGGGTATTCCTTTCAAATGCAATGACCGGGCGACCGGTCATGGATGCAGAGGGTTAGCGGCCGTTCAGGGGCTTGGCAATCAATAGCTTTTGCCCTCGTTTGGGACGCCGTCTGTGCCCAAATAACAAGGGGGCCGCCGGTGAACCGACGACCCCCCGTTGTTTCTTCGGCCGAAGCGGCGCGAAAGAAGCTTACTTCTTGGCTTCTTCCATTGCGCCCTTGGCAGCGTCGGTCGCTTCCTTGGCGGCGTCGGCAGCTTCGGTGGCCTTGTCGGCAGCAACGGTGGCTTCGCCAGCAGCAGCAGCGTCGGCAGCACCTTCAGCAGCGGCACCAGCGGTCGCAGCAGCGTCGGCAGCGCCTTCGGCAGCTTCCATCGCGCCGTCAGCAGCGCCTTCAACGGTCGCAGCTGCGTCTTCGGTGGCGGCTGCGGTGTCGTCGGCAGCCTTTTCACCGCAAGCGGCGAGGCCGAGCGACGCGGCGAGGACCAGCGACATGGTGATCGATTTTTTCATTTGGGAAACCCCTCTCGGTTTGAACAGATCGACCGGCACAGGAACAGATCGATCCCGGAATATGCCAATCACGCGCAGAAATAGTCGCTCGGCAAATGGCGTGCAACGCCCTTTTTCTCGTGGGCCGGGATGTTTCGGTGCAAGGCCCGTCGGTCCTGGCCCCGCATGGCAGAAATAGGGGAGCAGGCACTGGTTGACCGCATATAAAGAAATCTTTATATGTGTGATCATGAGCGAGCTGATCGACATCTTCCGGGCTTTGGCCGACCCGACGCGATTGCGAGTCGTGGCGCTGCTGCGCGAGATGGAGCTGGCGATCGGTGAGCTGGCGGTCGTGCTCGACCAGAGCCAGCCGCGCGTGTCGCGCCATGTCCGCATCCTCGTCGAAGCAGGGATTGTCGAACGGCGGCGCGAGGGGAGCTGGGTGTTCCTGCGGATCGCCAAGAGCGGCCCGATTGCCGAGATCATCGGCCAAGCCGAAAGCTGGCCGTTTTCGGCGCGCGAGGCGCTGGTCATCGCGCATGATGCGCGGCGGCTGGCGGCGGTACGCGACGAACGCGTCGCGGTCGCCGAGCGTTATTTTGCCGACCATGCCGCCGAATGGGACGCGATCCGGTCGCGCCACGTCGCCGAAAGCGAGGTCGAGGCGGCGATGCTGGCGATGATGCACAATCGTCGGCTCGGGCATCTGCTCGACATTGGCACCGGCACCGGCCGGATGGCAGAGATTTTTGCGCCGACCGCGCGCCGGATCACCGCGCTCGATCGCAGCCCCGAAATGCTGCGCATCGCACGCGCGAAGCTGGCGGGGCAGGCGGTCCCGGTCGATCTGGTGCAGGGCGATTTCCTGAACCTGCCGGTGGGCGACGCCAGCGTCGACAGCATTGTCATCCATCAGGCTTTGCACTTTGCCCACGAGCCCGACCGTGTGATTGCCGAAGCCAGCCGGGTGCTGCGCGGCGGCGGGCATCTGCTGATCGTCGATTTTGCGCCGCATGACGATGAGGCGCTGCGCGATCAGGCCGCGCACGCACGGCTCGGCTTTTCGGACGCGCAGATCCGCGGCTGGTTCGCGTCGGCGGGACTGCTGCTGGAAAACACCCAAACGCTCGAAGGCGGCGAACTGGTGGTCAAGCTATGGCTCGGCCGTCGTCGCAGCGATGAAGATCAACCGCCGGTCGTCCAAGATGGCGACGGTCAACTCAAAAGGCTCGCGGCATGACGTCGAATTTGAACTCGCTCGCGGAAGCGCGCCGCGCCGCGGCATCGCCGCTGTTCGCCAATCTGGACGGGGACATCGGCGTCAGCTTCGAATTTTTTCCGCCCAAGACGGAGAAGATGGAGGCGCAGCTGTGGGACACGTTTCGCACGCTGGAACCGCTTGGCCCCAGCTTTGTGTCGGTCACCTACGGCGCCGGCGGATCGACGCGCGAACGCACCCACGCGACCGTTGCGCGCATCGCCGCCGAAAGCGCCGTGCCGGCTGCCGCGCACCTGACCTGCGTCGAGGCCTCGCGCGCTGAAATCAACGAGGTGGCAGAGGCCTATTGGGAGGCCGGGGTGCGGCACATCGTCGCCCTGCGCGGCGACGTTCCCGGCGGAGCGCCGTATAGCGCGCATCCGCAAGGCTATGCCAATGCGATCGAGCTGGTGGCCGGGCTGAAGGCAGTAGCGCCGTTTGAAATCTCGGTCGCCGCCTATCCCGAAACGCATCCCGACGCCGATTGCCCGCAGTCCGATCTCGACAATCTGAAGCGCAAGCTTGATGCCGGGGCGACGCGTGCGATCACGCAATTCTTTTTCTCGCCCGACAGCTTCCTGCGCTTCCGCGACGCGGCCGCCGCAGCTGGGATCGACGCGCCGATCATTCCCGGCATCCTGCCGGTATCGAATGTGTCGCAGACGCGGCGCATTGCCGATATGTGCGGCACCGCGATCCCGGCGTGGATGGTGTCGCTGTTCGACGGGCTCGACGATCATCCCGCGGCGCGCCAGTTGGTGGCGGCGACCGTTGCCGCCGAAATGTGCCGCCGCCTTTACGCGGGCGGGGTCCGCGATTTCCATTTCTACACGCTCAACCGCGCCGAGCTCAGCTATGCGATCTGTCATCTGCTGGGACTGCGGCCGGTTGCGAATGCGAAGGATCAGGCAGCATGAGCGCCAATATGAAAACGGGCACACGCGAAGCTTTGCAAGCGGCAGCGAAAGAGCGCATCCTGCTTACCGATGGCGCGTTCGGGACGGAGATCCAGAACTGGAAGCTGGCCGAGGCAGATTATGCTGGGTCACTCGGCCTGAGCCACGATCAGAAGGGCAACAACGACATCCTAGCGATCACCAGGCCCGAGGTGCCGGAGACGATCACGCGCGCCTATCTCGACGCCGGATCAGACATCGTCTCGACCAACACCTTCTCGGCAAATATCATCAGTCAGGCCGATTATGGCGCCGAACACCTGGTCCGCGCGATCAATGTCGAAAGTGCCAAGATCGCGCGGCGGCTAGCCGACGAATATGCCGCGAAGGACGGGCGACCGCGCTTTGTCGCCGGAGCGATCGGGCCGACCAACAAGACCTTGTCGTTGTCGCCTGACGTCAACGATCCCGGTTTTCGCGAGATCGACTTCGACTATCTCAAAGCCGTGTACCTCGAGCAGGTCGTCGCGCTCGCCGAGGGCGGCGCCGATTTCATCCTGATCGAGACGATCTTCGACACGCTCAATGCCAAGGCAGGCATCGCAGCAACGCTCGAGGCTGAAGCAAAGGTTGGCCGCGAACTGCCGCTGATGATCTCGATGACGCTCACCGACCTGTCGGGCCGCAATCTGTCGGGGCATACGGTCGAGGCGTTCTGGTATGCTGTCCGCCATGCGAAGCCGCTGACGATCGGGCTCAACTGCTCGTTCGGCGCGGCGCAGCTCCGCCCGCATGTCAAAGTGCTGTCGGAGATCGCCGATGCGCTGGTGATGGTCTATCCAAATGCTGGCCTCCCCAACGAACTCGGCGAATATGACGAGCTGCCCGACACCACCGCGGAACTGGTGCGTGAATGGGCCGAGCATGGCCAGGTTAACATCCTTGGCGGCTGCTGCGGATCGACGCCCGCACATATCGCGGCGATGGCGAAAGCCGTCGCGGGATTGCCCGCGCGGCAGATCCCGCAACTACCGGTGCGGACGCGGCTGGCGGGGCTGGAGCCGTTCACGATGGCGGCGTGATTTTATCCCCTCCCCTTCAGGGGAGGGGCAGCGAGACTTGCCAGCTTGCTGGCTAGTCGCAGCGGGGTGGGCCAAGCGGCATCGCTCTATGCTGCGACCCCCACCCCCACCCCTCCCCTGAAGGGGAGGGGCTTGAAAGCATGAAATGACCGAGACAACCGCCTCCGCCACCAATTTCGTCAATATCGGCGAACGCACCAACGTCACCGGATCGGCGGCGTTCAAGAAGCTGATCCTCGCCGATGACTATGCCGCGGCGGTCGAAGTCGCGCGCCAGCAGGTCGAGAATGGCGCGCAGATCATCGACGTCAACATGGACGAAGGGCTGCTCGACGCCGAATATGCGATGACCACCTTCCTCAAGCTGATCGCCGCCGAGCCCGACATCGCCCGGGTGCCAGTGATGATCGACAGCTCGAAATGGTCGGTGATCGAGGCGGGGCTGAAGTGCGTTCCCGGCAAACCGATCGTCAATTCGATCAGCATGAAGGAAGGCGAGGAACCCTTCCTCGAACACGCCCGCAAATGCATGGCTTACGGCGCCGCGGTGGTCGTCATGGCGTTCGATGAGGTCGGGCAGGCCGACACGATGGAGCGCAAGATCGAGATTTGCGAGCGCGCCTACAATCTGCTGATGACGATTGGCTTCCCGCCCGAGGACATCATCTTCGATCCCAACGTCTTCGCGGTCGCAACCGGCCTCGAAGAACATGACAATTATGCGGTGGATTTCATCGAAGCGGTAAAGGTCATCCGCGTCCGCTGTCCGCATGTCCATTTCTCGGGCGGCCTGTCGAACCTGTCGTTCGGCTTTCGCGGCAACGAGACGGTGCGCCGCGCGATGCACAGCGTCTTCCTCTACCACGCGATCCCCGCCGGACTCGACATGGCGATCGTCAACGCGGGCCAGCTCGACGTGTATGACACTATCGATCCCGAACTGCGCGAAGCGTGCGAAGATGTCGTGCTCAACCGCAAAAATGACGGTGAGGCCGAAAGCCCGACCGAACGGCTGATCGCGCTCGCCGAACGCTATAAGGGCAGCAACCCGGCGCAGGAAAAAGCGGCCGAGGAATGGCGCGGCTGGCCGGTCGCCAAGCGGCTCGAACATGCGCTGGTCAAGGGCATCGACGCCTATGTCGTCGACGACACCGAAGAAATGCGCCAGTTGATGCCGCGCCCGATCGAGGTCATCGAAGGGCCGCTGATGGACGGCATGAACGTCGTCGGCGACCTGTTCGGGTCGGGCAAGATGTTCCTCCCCCAAGTCGTCAAATCGGCGCGCGTGATGAAGAAAGCCGTCGCGCATCTGCTGCCCTTTATCGAAGCGGCGAAGGAGCCGGGCGCGAAGGGCAAGGGCAAGGTCGTGATGGCGACCGTCAAGGGCGACGTTCACGACATCGGCAAGAATATCGTGGGCGTCGTGCTCCAGTGCAACGGCTTCGAGATCGTCGACCTCGGCGTCATGGTGCCGTGGTCGAAGATCCTCGAGGCGGCGAACGAGAATGACGCCGACATGATCGGCCTATCCGGCCTGATCACTCCCTCGCTCGACGAGATGGTGACCGTCGCCGAGGAAATGCAGCGCGCCGGGATGACGATGCCGCTGCTGATCGGCGGCGCGACGACCTCGAAGGTGCATACCGCGCTCCGCATCGATCCCGCCTATCAGGGGCCGGTGCTGCACGTCCTCGACGCCAGCCGCGCGGTCGGGGTGGCGACGGCGCTGGTCAGCGACACCGGGCGCGATGCCTATGTGCAGGGTTATAAAGACGATTATGGCCATATCCGCGACGTGCGCGCGGGCAAGGGGCAGAGCGTCCTCCACACCCTCGAAGAAGCGCGCGCCAATTATTACGACGCCTATCTCAGCGACAAGCCGGCGCCGCCGCTCCAGCCCGGGCTGCACCGCTTCGACGACTGGTCGCTGACAGATTTGCGCGACTGCATCGACTGGACGCCATTCTTTCGCGCGTGGGAGCTGCACGGCACCTGGCCGTCGATCATGGACGACGAGGTCGTCGGCGAAACCGCGCAGGCGCTGAAGGCTGACGCGGATGCGATGCTCGACCAGCTGATCGCCGAAAAATGGCTGACCGCGCGCGGCGTCTGCGCCTTCTGGCCCTGCGCGCGCGACGGCGACGATGTGACGATCCATTTGGCCGAGGAAGAACGCCATGTGACGCTCCCGTTCCTGCGCCAGCAGATCAAGAAAAGCCGCGATCGCGCCAATATGTGCCTCGCCGACTTCATCGATCCGGCGGGCGATTGGATCGGCGGCTTCGCGGTCGGCATCCATGGCCTAGAGCCGTTTTCCGAACGCTTCCGCGCCGACAAGGATGATTATTCCGACATTTTGCTGAAGGCCTTGGCTGATCGCTTCGCCGAGGCGTTCGCCGAGCGGCTGCACCAGCATGTCCGCACCACGCTGTGGGGTTATGCTCCGGGCGAACAGCTGACCAACGAGGCGTTGATCAAGGAAGAATATCGCGGCATCCGCCCGGCGCCCGGTTATCCCGCCTGTCCCGATCACAGCCTGAAGCCGATCCTGTTCGACCTGCTCGCGGCGGGAGAGAATGCCGGGCTTGTGCTGACCGAGAATTTTGCCATGTTGCCGACCGCGGCGGTGAGCGGCTTTTACTTCGGTCACCCCGAAAGCCAGTACTTCGGCGTCGCGCGCATCGGCAGCGACCAGCTGGAAGATTATGCGCGGCGCCGCGGCGTCGATCTGGAAACCGCGACGCGCTGGTTGCGGCCCAATCTCGATTGACGACATCGTCGCCCCCGCGGAGGCGGGGGCCGCTGTCGGTTTACGCGGCAGCGGCGGACAAGGCCTCCAGCGGCCTCCGCCTTCGCGGGGGCGACGGGTTAACTTCCCCATTCGGCCCTGTCCGACAACGGGACGTGCCGCCGGTTAACCGCCTTCGCGAACGACTGGCGGCGCGAAACGCGCTATAAGGCGTTCATGGTCAAAGCCCTTTTTCGTAGGCCCCTGTTGCCGCTGTTCGCCCTTCCGCTGCTGTTCGCCCCGGCGCCGTTGCCCGCACAGACCGGCGAGGCGCCCTACAGCATCGATGGCCAGAGCTTCGGACGGCTACAGGATGCCGTAAACGCGATCGGCGAAGGTGAGGGAACGATTCGCATCGCCCCCGGCTTTCACCGCGACTGCGCGGTACAGACGGCGGGCCGCATTGCTTTTGTCGCTGCCGAACCTGGCCGGGCGATCTTCGATGGCGTCACCTGCGAGGGCAAGGCCGCGCTGGTCCTGCGCGGCGCGGGCGCGCGGATCGACGGGCTGGTGTTCCAGAATATGCGCGTCCCCGACGGCAATGGCGCGGGTATCCGGCTGGAAACGAGCGATCTCGACATCGTGAACGCGATGTTCCGCAACAGCGAAGAGGGTATTTTGACCGCCGACGATCCGGAAGCCACGCTGACCATCGACCGCTCGACCTTTTCGCGGCTCGGTCGCTGCGACCGTGGGCTCAGCTGCGCGCACAGCGTCTATACCGGCATCTACGGCAAGGTCGTCGTCACCCGGACGCGCTTCGAAAAGGGCAGTGGCGGTCATTATCTCAAAACCCGCGCGATCGCGGTCGACATCAACGACAACAGTTTCGACGACACCCAGGGGACGGCGACCAACTATATGATCGACCTGCCGTCGGGATCGGTCGGCCAGATCGCGAACAATCTGTTCGTGCAGGGGCGCGACAAGGAAAATTATTCGGCGCTGATCGCGGTCGCGGCCGAGGAACGCAAGAACCCATCGCGCGGCCTGTCGATTGTCGGCAACCGCGCCAGCCTGCCCGCGGGCATTGGCCGCTCGTCGGTGTTTGTCGCCGACTGGAGCGGCGAAGCGCTGGCGATCGGGGCGAACGAGCTGGGCGCGGGGCTGACGCGGTTCGAGAAGCGGTAAAAACCGGCCCCTGAAACCGTTCGTGTCGAGCGAAGTCGAGACACGCTGACGTCGTATGTGCCCTCGCGTGTCTCGACTTCGCTCGGCACGAACGGAACTGGGTTAGGCGTTACGCCTCGCCGCGCGTTTCGATCAGCGACGCCGCCAGTGCCTCGGCGGGGGATTTGCCGCCCCATAGCACGAACTGGAACACCGGGTAAAAGCGCTCGCATTCGTCGATCGCGCTTTCGATCAGCGTCTCGGTCATGTCGAGCGACAAGGAAGCATCGCCGCCCACCAACAACCCGTGCCGGAACAATATCGTGCCGCTGTTCGACCACAGCTCGAAATGACCCAGCCATAATTGCTCGTTGATCAGCGCCAGCGCCTCGTGCGCGACGGCGCGCTTGTCCTCGACGACGCGGATGTCGGGAAAGGCGAGCAACTGGATCACGCCATCGTCGGCGCGCCACACCGCGCGCAGCTCATAGGTCGTCCAGCTACCCTGCGCCGTCGCGACGATTTCATCCTCGCCGACCATTTCGTGCGGCCAGTCGTGCGCGGCGAAATAGGACGACAGCATATCCATCGGGGCTGCGTCCTGACCGTCTTCGTCGTCGTAAATATCTTCGCTCATGGGGGCGCTTTAGCGGCTGTTGTCCTGCGACGCGAGTCCACGAATATTCGTCGCCCCCGCGAAGGCGCGGGTCGCCCGAAAGGTTGCGCTAGGCCGATGGCGGCCTCCGCCGTCGCGGGGGCGACGATTAAGCCTTCGGTGCAGCTTTCGGCTTCGCGGCAGGCTTAGCCGCCGCTTTCGGCGCAGCCGCAGGCTTTGCAGCAGTGGGCTTCGGCGCAGCCGCAGGCTTCGCTCCGCTTTCCAGCTTATCAAGCCGCGCTTTCAGCGCTTCGGTTTCGGCGCGCGCCGTCGCAGCCATCTGTTTCACCGCCTCGAATTCTTCGCGGCTGACGAAATCCATCCGGCCGACCCATTCCTTGGCGCGTTCGCGCATTGCGGCTTCGGCCTCGCGGCCGGCGCCGGCGACGGTTCCGGCAACGCCGTTCACCATTTTGGCCAGATCATCGAAAAAGCGGTTTTCGCTCTGCATCTTCAAATTCCTTTGTCGGACGTTCAGTCCCTTGCCGTCACCCTATCTGGGTGCTGGCGGCGGTGGGGACAAGGGTTTCGGCATCGGGATTGCGCTGATCGATCTGAAAATTCAGGATCGCCGCAAAGCTGAGCCACACCATATAGGGCACCAGCAGCCACGCCGCCGCCTTGCGGATCGGCGCAAAGGCAAAGGTGGTGGCGATCGTCATCATCAGGATGAAGATGATCAGGTACAGCGCGCTCGTCACCTGATACTGGCCGAAAAACAGCGGCGACCAGGCGAAATTGGCAATCAGCTGCACAAAGAACAAAGTCAGCGCCAGCCCGCGCCCCTTGGCACCGCGCGCGTGCAGGATCATCGCCAGCGCCAGCCCGAGCATGATGTAGAGGATCGGCCAGACGACCCCGAACACCCAGCCGGGCGGGGTGATCGCGGGCAGGTCGAGCGCGGCGAACCAGCGATTGCCGTAACCGCTGTTCGACAGCACGCCCATCAGGCTGCCGATCAGGACGATCGCCGGGACGGTGACGAGCGCCCAGCGCAGATACGACATTCGAAGCTGGCCCGGGGTAGCGATCTCGGTCATGCACATGGTCCTTTGCGCGGGAATCGGCTAATCTAGGATGTCGCGGCGGGCGGGGCTGGCGTCAAGCGGCAGCTTTGATCGCGGCGATCAGAAATTCGACATTACCCTCCGGCCCGGTGATCGGGCTTTCGACCGTGTCAACGACGCACCAGCCGCTGCGTTCCATCCAGCCGCGCACTTCTTCGCACACCCGCGCGTGGACTTCGGCATCGCGGATCACGCCCTTTTTGCCGACCTCGTGCCGCTCGGCCTCGAACTGCGGCTTGATCAGCGCGACGAGGCGGGCATCGTCTTTGGCAAAGCTCATCGGCACGGGCAGCACCTTCGACAGCGCGATGAAGCTGGCGTCGCAGACGATGAGGTCGATGGGTTCGGGGATGTGTGCGGCGGTCAGGATGCGCGCGCTGGTCTGTTCGTGGACGATGACGCGGTCGTCCTGACGCAGCTTCCACGCCAGCTGGTTGGTCCCCGAATCGACGGCATAGACGCGCGCCGTGCCGCGGCTCAGCAACACGTCGGTGAACCCGCCGGTCGACGATCCGACATCGATCGCAACCGCGTCCGTCACGTCCCAGCCGAGGTGCGTCAGCGCATGGTCGAGCTTGACCCCGCCGCGCGACACCCAGGGATGGTCGCGGCCCTTGACGCTGATTTCGGCGTCATCGGCGACCTGTTGCCCCGCCTTGTCGATCTTGCGATCGCCGATAAACGCCAGACCGGCAAGGATCAGCGCCTGCGCGCGCGTCCGGCTTTCGGCGAGCCCGCGATCGACGAGTAGTTGGTCGGCGCGTACTTTGGCCATCATATTTCTCTCGTCATTGCGAGCGGAGCGAAGCAATCCAGAGTGGCGTAAACCGCCCTGGATTGCTTCCCCCGGATCGGGTCCGGGGTCGCCATGACGAACGAAATAATCATTTCGCCGCCAAATCCGTCAGCATCCCCGGCGTCAATATCTGCGGCAGGATCTCGGGCTTCGCCGCGCCGGGCGCGTACCACAGGTACAGCGGCACGCTGTTGCGGCCATGCTCGGTCAGCGTGCGCGTGATGACCGGATCGCCGTTGGTCCAGTCGCCCACCAGTGTGACGACGCCCGCCTTGCCGAACGCTTCCTGCACCGCGTCGCGGTTGATCGCCCCCGCCTCGTTCGCCTTACACGACAGGCACCAGTCGGCGGTGAAATAGACAAAGACGGGCTTGCCGGTGGCGCGCGCTTTGGTGAGCGTGTCGGGCGAGAAGGTCGATCCACCCGCTGTCGTCGCGCGTTCAGTATCGGCAACTTCCGCCACCGTGCCGCCAAGTCCAACCACGAAGAGCAGCCCTGCCGCGATCAGCAGCCATGACCGCCGGTCGCCGCGCTGCATCGCGCCATAATGGGTGAACAGCACCAGCGCCATAGCCACCGCGACGATCGGCCAGATCAGCTGCGATCCGCTGCCGAGTTGCCGCCACAGCAGCCAGCCGAGTGCCAGCGCGGTGAGCCCCATCGGCAGCGCCATCCATTTGCGGAACCGGTCCATCCACGGTCCCGGCTTGGGCAGCCGGTTGCGCAGCGCCGGGACAAAACCGACGGCGAGGAAGGGGAGGGCAAGGCCGAGCCCGAGCCCGCCGAAAATCGGCAGCGCCGCCCATGCGGGCAGCACCAGCGTCGCGCCCAGCGCCGCACCGAGCAACGGGCCGCTGCACGGCGTCGCGACAAAGGCGGCGAGCGCGCCGGTCCAGAAACCGCCCGCCGCGCCGCCCTTATCGACCAGCGCCTGCCCGCCGCCAAACGACGGCAGCTTATAGGTACCCAGCAGGTTGAGCGTGATCGCGAGCGCAAGGATCAGCAGCGCCAGCACGCTGACCGGATGCTGCAACTGAAATGCCCAGCCGACCTGCTCGCCAGCGGCGCGCAGTGCGAGCAGTGCAGCGCCGAGCAGCAACGCGGTGACGATCGCGCCCGCGGTGTAGGCCAGTGCCTCGATCTTCGCCGACCGCGCATCGCCGCCCGATCGCGCGAGGCTGAGCGCCTTGAGGCTGAGGATCGGGAACACGCAGGGCATCAGATTGAGGATCAGCCCGCCGAGGATCGCGCCGCCGAGCGCGGCCCAGAACAGTCCGAAATCGAGGGCGTCGGTCGGCCCGGCGATCACCTCACCCGCAGCAGGCACCGCGCCGGGCTCGAACTGCACCGAAAGCCCGCGCCCTTCGCCAAGTTTGAGTAGCGCCGCGACCGGCCCGTTGGCTTCACCTTTGGCGCGCGTCTCGACGATGATGAAATCGCCATTGCGGCTGAATGTCTGGGGCGCGACATAATCGACCAGATTTTGCGTCTGCGCGAAAATATAGGGTGCGTCGAGCGCCGACCCGGCGGGCAGGGGGATGGCAAAACGAACCATGTCGCCGCGCCGCTCCCATGTCCCGCTGCGATCGAGCGGCTGTGGCAGCAGCGCGCGCCAACCATCGAAACGCGTGCGCGAGGCAGCAGGAACGGCGCCGTCACCCGCCTTCAGCGCGACGGAAACAACGGCGCGTTCGGGCACGCAAACCTTGTCGGTACAGGCCAGCCAGTTGGCGACCCCCGAAAGCGTCAAATCGCTTCCCTGCGTGACACTTTCGTCCACTTCGACGTCGGCGAGCAGCGCATAGGGATGTTCGTACACATGGTTCATCATGCCGAACAGGATCAGCGGCTCGGGGACCGGATAACGGAACGGCGCGACCGTCACACCCTCGGGCAAATTCCACTCGATCGACAGCCCGAACCCGGCATCGCCGCCGTTGATCCAATAACCGTGCCAGCCCTTGTCGGGCGTCATCGTCAGCGCGAGTGTCGTCGTCCCGCCGGGCGCAGGCGCGACGGATTCGGCGACCAGCTTCGGCTGGATATGCGTCGATTGCGCCTTGGCGGGGCCAAGCGCGAGCAGCGCGAACGCAAGCAGCGTGAGCACCGAGCGCCATAGCGCTGTCACAAAAACGTCCTTGCCGCGATCCATGCCGGTTCCGCTGTCACCTGTCTCTCGAGGCTTGCCATATAGGCGGGTTTCGCCGAGAGGACAGCCCGCGCTGACACCCCTTCGCAACGGAGACGCCGCTCGTGACGCTGAACCCTCTCAAAATCGCTCTCGCCGCCGCCCTCTGCATCGGCACCGCCAGCACCGTCCTCGCGCAGAATTCGGCGCCCCCGGTCCAGAAAGTTACCGCCGCGACACCGCCGCCCAAGTTGATTGTGATGGTCGCGGTTGACCAGCTGTCGGCCGACCTGTTCGCCGAATATCGCGGCAAGTTCACCGGCGGCCTCGCGCGGCTGGCTTCGGGGGCCGTCTTCCCGTCGGGCTATCAGGCGCACGGCGCGACCGAAACCTGCCCTGGCCATTCGACGATCCTGACCGGCAGCCATCCGGCGCGCAATGGCATCGTCGCCAATAATTATTTCGATCTGTCGGTCGCCCGCGACGACAAGCGCGTCTATTGTGCCGAAGACGAAAGCGTCCCCGGTACCGCGTCGGGCGGCGGCAAATATGCGCCGTCGGTGAATCACCTGCTCGTCCCGACCCTCGGCGACATGATGAAAGCGCGCGATCCCAAGACGCAGGTCGTCTCGGTCGCGGGCAAGGACCGCGCCGCGATCATGATGGGCGGGCGTCAGGCCGACGAACTGCTGTGGCTCGCGCCCACCGGTCTCACCAGCTACCGCGGCACCACGCTGTCGCCGACCGCGACGCAGGCCGGTGCGGCGATCGCCGCCGCGATTGCCCAGCCGCGCCCGGGGCTCGCGCTGCCCGCCGATTGCGCGGCGCACGACATCGCGATCCCGGTCGGCGACAAGGGCGCCACCGTCGGCACGGGCCGCATGGCGCGCGATGCCGGCGACTTCCGCCGCTTCATGGCATCGCCCGAAGCCGACGGCGCCGTGCTCGCGACCGCTGCGGCGCTGCGTCAGGTGCGCAAGATGGGCGAAGGCAGCGGCACCGACCTGCTGATCGTCGGCCTGTCGGCGACCGATTATGTCGGCCATGGCGTCGGAACCGAAGGCGCCGAAATGTGCCTCCAGATGATGGGGCTCGACCGCGAACTCGGCGACTTTTTCGCGCGGCTCGACGCGACCGGCATCGACTATGCCGTCGCGCTGACCGCCGACCATGGCGGGCATGACATGCCCGAACGCAACCGCCAGAATGGCTGGCCCGCAGCGCAACGCGTCGATCGCGCGCTCGATCCCGACGCGCTGGGCAAGGCGGTCGCCGAAAAGCTCGGCCTGCCGCAACCCTTGCTCTACGGCGACGGTCCGTTCGGCGACATGTATCTGTCGAAGGCGCTGACCCCGACGCAGCGTGAGGCCGCGCAGGCCGAAATTTTGGCCCGGCTGCGCGCGCATCCGCAGATCGAGGCGGTAGTGACGGCCGATGAGCTGGCGAACCGATCGATCGCAAAACAGGCGCCCGACACCTGGAGCCTGCAAGACAAGCTGCGCGCGTCGTTCCACCAAGGCCGCTCCGGTGACTTCATCGTGGTCCTGAAACCCCGCGTCACCCCCATTCCCGAATCGGGACTCGGCTATGTTGCGACGCATGGGTCGGTGTGGGACTATGACCGGCGCGTGCCGATGCTGTTCTGGCGCAAGGGGCTGACCGGATTCGAACAACCCAATGCGGTGATGACGGTCGATATCATGCCGACGCTGGCGTCGCTGATCGGGGTGCCGGTCGATGCGGGCAAGATCGACGGGCGCTGCCTCGACCTGTTGTCGGGCGCGGACAGCAGCTGCCGTTAGGGACAAGAAAAGAAACGAATATGACGAAGCTTTTGCGGGATTTCTCCGGCCGGTTGCTGCTGGTCGGCTGTGGCAATATGGCGGGCGCGATGCTCGATCGCTGGTTGGCGGCAGGGCTCGACCGGGCGCAGGTTGCGATCGTCGATCCCTTTTCGACGCCGCGCGACGGCGTCGCGCAATACGCATCGCTGGCGGAATGGCAGGCCGCGGGCGGCACCGCCGACTGGATCATGCTGGGCATGAAGCCGCAGCAACTGGGCGACGTCGCCGACGTGCTGGCGCCGCTGGCAACGGGCAGCGTCCATCTGATGTCGATCCTGGCGGGCGTCTCGCTTTCCGACCTTGCGGCGCGTTTCCCCGCCGCCGGCGCGCAGGTCCGCATCTTGCCCAACCTCGCCGCACGCATCGGCGCCGGGGTGACCGCGGTGGCGACGCTGGGCGCGGCTGATGATGCGGCGATCGCGGCGCTGCTCGACCCGTTGGGACAGACGGTGACGCTGGCCGACGACTCGACGATGGATCTGGTCACTGCCTTTACCGGCAGCGGCCCCGCCTTCGTCTTTCGCCTGATCGAATCCTACGCTGCCGCAGGCGAACGCCTCGGCCTGTCGGCAGAGGATGCGCTGGCACTGGCCACCGCAACCTTCGGCGGCGCCACGGCGCTGCTCGCCGACAGCGGCGAAAAGCCCGGGGTGCTCATTGCACAGGTCGCGAGCAAGGGCGGCACGACGCAGGCAGGGCTCGATGTGCTCGACCGCGACGGACAGCTTGCTGCGTTGCTCACCAATGTGCTGCGCGCGGCGCGTGATCGCGGGCGCGAGTTGGCCGACCTTGCGCGCGGCGAAGCATAATTGTCGCCCCCGCGAAGGCGGGGGCCGCCGTCGGTCTGGCGCTGACGGTGAGGCATAGAGCTGCCTGCGGCCCCCGCCTTCGCGGGGGCGACGGTCTCGATTACCCCGCTTCCTTGCCCAGCGCCGCAATGCGTTTCCGATCGCGGGCTGGCACCAAAGCCTCGCTGACGTGCCAGAAGCCGGTCACCGCCTGTTGCCCGGCATGGGTATAGGCGCGGCTCATCGTATCGCGCAGCAGCGCAAAGGTCGCGGCTTCGATGGTGCGTCCGGCCTCGGTCAGTCGCAGCTCCTTTTGTCGCCGGTCGCGATTGCCCGGACGCGTCGTCAGCATGTCGCGCGCTTCCAACTCCTTCACCACCCGGCCCAGCGACTGTTTGGTGATCCCCAGCAGCGCCAGCAGGTCCGAAATCGTCAGCCCCGGTTGCCGCGCGATGAAATAGAGCGCGCGGTAATGCGCGCGGCCCAATTCCTGCTCGGCGAGCTGTGCGTCGATCGACCGCCACAGCGACGCATGCGCGAAAAACAGAAATTCGATGCCCCGACGCACTTCGTCTTCGCGCAAGAAAAGGGCAGACGCAGCGGGTACTTGTGAAAGAAAATTTTCCTCAGCCATGGTCACTACCGTTGCGCGCCGCGCCGGTCTTTGGCAAGAGGCGCGCTCCATAGACCCCCTGACCATAGGTGTTTTTGCATGTCCGCTCCCGCTTTTGCCCATCTGCCGCACCCCAATCGCGTTGCGGACGATGTACGCGCGGCGGCGATTGCTGACCCGGCGTTCGGGCGCGTGTTTACCGATCATATGGTGTCGATCCGCTATATTGAGGGCAAGGGCTGGCACGACGCACAGGTGATGCCGCGCGGCCCGCTGACGCTCGATCCCGCAACCGCGGTGCTCCATTATGCGCAGGAGATTTTCGAAGGGCTGAAGGCGTATCGCCTCGATGACGGGTCGATGGCGCTGTTCCGCGTCGAGGCCAATGCCGCGCGCTTCAACGCCAGCGCGCGCCGCATGGCGATGGCCGAAATGCCCGAGGAATTGTTCATCGCGGCGGTGAAGGAAGCCGTCGCGGCCGACGCCGCCTGGTTCCCGCCGGTCGATGGCGGCGCGCTGTACCTGCGCCCCTTCATGTTCGCGAGCGAGGTGTTCCTGGGGGTGAAGCCCGCGGCCGAATATCAGTTCCTCGTCATCACCTCGCCGGTCGGCAATTATTTCCGGTCGGGCGCGCCGGCGATTTCGCTGTGGGTGTCGGAAGATTACACCCGCGCCGCGCCCGGCGGCACCGGCGCCGCCAAATGCGGCGGCAATTACGCCTCCAGCCTGATCGCGCAGCGCGAGGCGACCGCGAAGGGTCACGACCAGGTCGTTTTCCTCGACGCCGCCGAACATCGCTGGATCGAGGAACTGGGCGGCATGAACATGTTCTTCGTGTTCGACGACGGCAGCATCGTCACCCCGCCGCTGACCGGCACGATCCTGCCCGGGATCACCCGCGATACGATCATCACCTTGGC
>Ga0265296_1001854_pt1 | contig 22695 bp, 25 predicted proteins | sample MunlanPumphouse1_FD_189073 | JGI IMG/M metagenome (GOLD analysis project Ga0265296, IMG submission 189073) | Groundwater microbial communities from a municipal landfill in Southern Ontario, Canada - Pumphouse #1 | ecosystem: Environmental > Aquatic > Deep subsurface > Groundwater | place... | reverse complement strand
GGCGAGTTCAAACCACTAGCGCAAAACCTATTAATCATTTAAGGTTTTGCTATGACAAATAAATATCATCGTTTAAACTTGGTGGAAAGAGAGGAAATCAGTACCGGTATCTGGGCTGAAGAATCATGGACTGACATTGCTACTCGATTAGGTCGATCAGTCTCAACCATCAGCCGGGAAGTTAAGAGAATCTGTAAATACAAACACTGTTATCGAGCAATTAGGTCACACAAACAAGCCCAGATGATACGCCACCGACAGAAACAACTCAAACAACTTGAACAGAACACTCGATTAAAAGATTATGTTTTAAATAAACTAAAACTAAAATGGTCACCCGAAGAGATTGCTAAAAGATTAAAAGTTGACTACTTTAATGATATGACCATGCGTATTTCCCATGAGAGTATTTACAGTTACCTGTATTGCCTCCCTAAAGGCGAACTTAAAAAAGAACTTTTAAGATGTTTAAGACAAGAACGAAAGTTTCGATATAGTAGAAAGCTATCTCACGCTAAACGCTCAACCATCACTGATTTTATTAGCATTTCAGAACGTCCGGCTGAAGTTAAAGACCGTATTATACCTGGGCATTGGGAAGGCGATCTGATGATGGGCTCGAAAACTTCTAACTCAGCGATGGGAACTTTAGTAGAACGAACCACTAAATATCTACTACTAGTTCCTCTGACCAGGCGTGATGCCTACACTGTGAGAATTCAATTTGCTAAAGCCATCAAGCGCTTACCTAGGTATTTAAAAAAAACTTTAACTTATGACCGAGGAACAGAAATGGCTGAACATAAACTATTTACCGCTTCCACTAAAGTGCGGGTGTATTTTGCCGATCCACATGCTCCATGGCAACGAGGTACCAATGAAAACACTAACGGATTAATTAGACAGTATTTTCCTAAAGGAATTGACTTTAGTCAAATCAACAAACAAGAAATTAAACGAGTGCAAGATGAACTTAATGACAGACCTAGAAAAACTCTTAAATTCTTAAAACCGGATGAAGTATTTTCCCAATTATTAATTAACAAGTTTTTGCGTTAGAGGGTTGAATCCAGCTATCCACAAAATAAAATAGCGACAACGTTTCTTGCTGTCGCTATTATTTTAGCTTTATATATCACAGTTTATTCGCACCAGGGCGTGGTCTTATACCTTGAGCAACAGGAAAATTTTGGGTAATTCTTTTTTTACAGCGTATTTTTTTCTTCTGCACTATTTTTTTGTCTCTTCTTTTCATAATTATTCTCCTTTAGTTTTTTATGTTAAATTATTTTTTTTATTTTAAGGAAATATACTTCTTTTCAATTTGACGATGCTGTTTTCGCAGATAACGCTGTCTGATTTTTAACTTACACCATTCTCGCGCAGCCAACATTAAATCGCTTTTGGTTTTCAATTCTTGTTTTATAGCGCGACAAGCATGTTTAATTTCTATAAGTTGCTGTAGCAAATTTGGAACGTCTGTTTCTGTTATATCTGATTTACCACTAACCCAAAAAGACATGACCATTCTCCTTTATTTTTTTAAATAACATTATTTATTTTCAAACAAAAAACGCTTTTCGTCCCGAAGCATCCGAGAGAGAAGAAACTTCTCTAACAGAAAATCTTAAGGACGAAAAGCGCTTCTTAAAAACTACTTTCCGCGGTACCACCCTTTTTGCCCTGAATTTGTCGAAGGGTTACTTCCACAATTCAAGACCACTTCATGCACTCCCTTGAAAAAGGGACATACATTAACCCTGTAACGTGAGTACACGTCTCTGACTACGCTCCGCCAGTTGGCGAATTCATCAGTGCAACTCCAGAGGGAACTTCACTTGGTTTTAGCGGGAGAAACTTTCAGTCTAGATTTCCCCTTCCTCAAACGCCTACGCCACGCTACTTTCCTCTTTCTTAGTCTTTAAAATTTATTTGTAAAAAGAACGTAGAATAAGCTTATTACAACTAGAAAAATTTGTCAATATTTATTTTTTTACGAAACCATAACACAAAATTAATAATCAATAATAAACCAACATTAATCCACCATATCCAACTAACGTCCCACCAATTAATTCCACCTGATCTTTCAGAAGAATAAGATAGTAATGGATAAAATAAACGATACAACGCATCGCCCTGATGAGTAAATAAATCAATCAATAAATGTAATAGATAGGGAAATATTAATACCAACCAACGTCGTCCGAGCAACCAAAGAATTATCAACAAAATTAATACGCTGACTAAACTATGCCAAAAATGATAATCAACAATAGCCCAAGTAGGTAACAACTGCCAGATATTTGCACCCCAAAACTGGTTGCGAATAATCAATAGATAAAAAAACCCAGGTCCGCTACCCAACAAATCAGGTAACGCTCCGACCAAAGCCGCCCACCAAATTAAAGGTTTTTTTCGTATGATAGTCGCACCCCACAAAGCATGAGAGAAAATATCCATAACTAATTACACCCTTTTCCATTTTGTGGACCAAGCTTTTTTAGTAAAAAAAACACTAAACGAATTTAAAGTCCACAACCAAACAACTTTTAAATAACCATTTTTTCGAAAACGGCGCGGCGACTCATAAACTACTAGATCCCAAAAAAATTTTATATTACCGATTTTCGCCAAACGATGATATAAATCATAATCCTCGGCTGCTACTAAATTTTCATTGTAACCGCCAAGTTGGCGAAAAGCGCTAGTTTTAACAATTTGACAATTACCACGCCCCATACCCCCAATAGCAATTTTATTTTCCAAAAAGAACAAGCCATCAAAAAAATATGACCATAAATTATCATACCAACGACGCTCTTGCGGATCCACTTCTATACGCACCGTTGCCGCCACCACATTCTGTCGCCGCATTTCTGCTTTAATGCGGCTGAAAAAGTCTATTACATTTTTAATATAACCATCAGCATCTAAAAATACCAAAATCTCTCCTCTTGCTTGCCACGCCCCGCTATTTCTACCACCAGCTATAGTTTGGGGAGTATCTAGCCTTTTGGTTACCACATGTGCTTTATATTTTTTAGCTATGGCCAGAGTTTTATCAGTACTTCCGCCATCAGTAACTATCACTTCCAACCTAAACTGATTTCTTACCGCTGGTGTAAATTGCGCCAATAATCGGGGTAAAAATTTCTCCTCGTTTAAAGTTGGGACAATAATACTAATCATAAATCATACCTCCATCCTTACTATATCACTTACCAAATAATTGAGCGAGAAAAATTAATTTATCAAAAAGCCAAAGACTTTTCTTAATTGAGGATTTGACAAATAATCCCTTATAGACTAGGGTTTTGTTAGATATTAAAAAATAAATAATAATCAACAAAACCAACAACTTTTCTTTGAAAGGAAAACCATGAAAAAAATTGCAGTTTTTATCAATACATTACTCGAACTATTGGTTTTATTGTGGGGGTTGGGGGTAATCGCTGTTTGTATATTTATACTAGTCGCACTTAAGTCCGATGTTATTAGTCTGACTACTTGGAACAGTTACTCAATAACGTTTTATTTACTCTTATTCTTCGCCGCTATTTCGTGTGGAATAACTACCGCCAGATATGAGCACTGTAACAATAAACCAGATGAATTTGCCAGATATTATCCACCACTAAACATGATGAGTGCTTGGTTTATCTTTATACTCCTAATCAAAGATATTCCCCTTCCTCCGCTACTGATAATATATATTACAGTACTAGCTGGTATCTATGCTTGGTTATCATATGACTACGCTCGGTATCTGGACCGATCAAAAAAACAATTAGGGGTAGAACCAACATAGTTTAAAGAAAAATGACCTAGTTAAACCAAAAAGCCGACCCTTAATTCAGGATCGGCTTTTTTATTTGTTTTTTGATATCAAATAATTTCACCAGCACTCCAGTCTTGCTTTATTTTTTTAAATTCAAAGCTGTGGCAAGCTGTTTTACCAGCGCTACTACAATCGGCGGGGGCAGTAAGCTATAACTATCACATCCTTCGTCATCTTTAATAGTCCATCGCGACTCTGCTACCTTAACTGTACTATCGGCTTTGCGTTCAAAATCATAACCAGGGGTAATTTCATAATCATCCACATTTTCCTTAGCCACATCCACGGGAATTGCATTGCGCAAATAAATTTTCGGTATACCGTGAAGCTTGAGCAATTGCTGCATTATTTTATCATCGGTTTCCAAGCGCTCGCGAATTGGCTCAATGCCAAGATTATCACCTTCTTTAGGAACCATTCTGGCTTCATTACAGCTGGGATTGTCACACTTTAAATAAAATTCACCAACCTTATCATCATACCCAGCATTTTTAGTTACCATTAATTTTAAATTTCTAGGAGTTTTACAAATAGGACAAATCACCCGATATTTAATCCGTTCATTAATAACTGTATTAGGTAAACTAATAAACACCATTACGTCAGGATCTTCGCGATAGCCAATAAGTTCCTTAAGAAAAATAGAATATCCAATTTGATCCATAGCGCGTGGAAAACCATCAATAAAAATAGCTTGTCTGGGGCGCTTAGATATTTCGTATTTTATTAAAGCAACAATAAGCTCTGATGAAATGAGCGATGATTGATTTCTGCCTAAAATTAAATCGATCGTTTCCTCGGGTGAATGCCAACCGCGATAATTTTGACGTAGAAATTCAATTAATTCTTTTTGGCCTTGCTCACTTTCTACCAAGGCATGCGCATCACGTACTATGTCGCCGATAGAGACATGACCAATTTTATCACTTCCTACTGCCTCGATAAACAGCTTAGAATAAGTGCCTTTGCCAGAATTTTTCTTACCTAGTAAAAAAGCTACAAAAGTTTTTCCCTCATCAAGATATTGTTTAATAGCTTTAAGCTCTGGCCCGGCTTTGGCATCAAAATATTTTCGCCTGTCTGCTGGATCATTTAAATTAAAGCTCGTTGATCCTTCTGATTTAGATTTAAATATTGGAAAGTTACTAATCTCCATAAAATTATTTTACAACAATTAAAAAACATTGGTTAAGGCGATTATAGCAAATTTTAAAAATTAATCAAGCTCCAAGGTTTTTTATACTGCCAAGCTTTGCCGTCACTGACAAATCGAATGGTGCCCAACTCATCCGTTCTTAATACTCCCACACCCTGCTGTTGATAACGCACTACCACCTCTTGATGTGGATGGCCATAGCGATTATTAGCACCCACAAAAATTACCGCCCACATGGGCGCCACAGCTTTGATAAATTCTAAAGAGGACGAAGTTTTACTCCCTTGATGCGGCACTTTTAATATTTGGGACGCTACGGGCGTTTGATTTGTTAATATTTGTTGCTCGTTACTGGTGCTAATATCACCGGTAAACAGCACTGAAGTAAAACCATAATTTAGCTTAACTACAGCTGAAGACTCATTAAGGTCGTTTACTGTTTTCTCAACTAAGCTTTCGGACGGCCATAAAATTTCCAAACTTACGCCATCGGCAAATGATATCTGCTCACCTGCCACGGCAGTTTGCCAAGGAATATTCTGCTCCTTTATTTGCCCTAACCACTGCTGGTATTCGGCAGTGGTGTGAACTACTCCTGTAGCTAGCACGTGCTTAACTTGATATTTTTCCAACACGCCAATTAAGCCAGTAACATGATCCGCATGTGGATGAGATAAAATCAGCAAATCAATTGTTCGTTTGCCAAACGGCAAAGCGCTGCCTAACTGTCGCAAAACTTTCCGATCTGGCCCGCCATCAATCAAAATTATTCCTCCACTCGGTGTTTTAATTAAAGTCGCGTCACCTTGACCAACATCAAAAAAATAAACCTGCAATTTGCCTGTTCCGGCTGGTAAAACCAGCAACGCCCCAATCACCAGCAATAAAATTGCCGCTATAAAATATTTTTTCATGTTGTTTTTTCTTTAGTTTTAATAAACCAGCGCCCCAACAATATATAAATTGCTGCCACTACCAGCCACAACCACCAACTGGCTTCAATATAAGACCAGGAAATATCTGCCAGCGCAAAAACAATAATTTGCACATAGGATAATAACAACCACAACGGCCAAGCTAAAAAAGAAATGCCAGCACCTAAAAAACTAATGGGAATTAACACTAATCCGCCCATCATTGCCCAAGGAATAACTGGCACAATTAAGACATTAGCCAAAGGCGAAACAATCGATAAACTGGAAATCCTAATTAACAACAACGGCAGGGTGGCCAGTGAAGCAGATAAAGTTTCGGCTATCACTTGCCGTAAATTTAATACTTCTGGTAAAGGTTTAAATATTTTTTGCATAACCGGCGCCAAATACAAAAGCCCGAGCATAGCTACAAATGATAATTGGAAACCCAAATCAATAAGCAATCTGGGCCAAACCAACAACATCGAGGCAGCGGCCAATAATACAATATTTAATGGTTTGCTCGCTCGGCCAAATAATCTAGCTACCACCACCAATCCACCCATAATACCAGCTCTGATAACCGAAGCTTCAGCGCCAGTAAAAATCACAAACGCTACTATTAATATCAGCAAAAACAAACTAGCTGATTTTCGCTTTAAACCCACTGCCACCAGCAAAGTAAATAAAATAGCAGTAATGGTAGTAACATTATAACCAGAAACCGCTAAGATATGAGTTGTACCGGTTCTTTTAAACGCTTGTTTTAAATCATAAGGCAAGCCGGCTTGCTCCCCCCAAATAATACCAGCGATTAAGGACGAATGCGGTTCAGGTAACATTTGTGATAAGTGAATAGATAATTCAGAGCGCAACTGATAAAGCCCCCGCTTTAAAGTTGAACCAGCTTTTGTATCAAGCAAAACTAATTGGGGAAATGAACAAGCGCTATAAACATTGCGCTCAACCCAATAGGAAAAAACTTGCTGCTCTAATTCACAATTAACTTTCAGACGATCGCCATATTGATAAACCGGGTAACGCCTGGCGCTTACTAATACTCGTTGCCAATTTTTATCTTCCACTGTTACTACATAACGCGCGCGGCTTTCTTCTAACAACGGGGCTTCGGAAATCCAACCACTAAATTCTACTTTGGTTTGATTAGGAATGTCGGGTGGACGTTGTGGTTGTTCGCTGGCACTGCGTGCCAAACCTAGTGTTAAAAAAATTAAAGCTAACAACCACCAGCGCCGTTGATCTTTGATCAGAAAAATTGCTATTGAAAATAATAATGAAATAAAGGCCGCAGTTAGCCAAGACAAATATAAAAAATATCCAGCTACAATGCCGGCTAATAATCCTATCAGCCCTCTACGTAAAATCTGCGCTGGTATTAATTGCCCCTCCATTAATTACTTTTGTTAACTATTTTGTTTTAAATATTCCACTATAAAATCATCTAACTCGCCATCTAAAACTTTATCTGGTTGGTTGGAAACAAAACTAGTTCGGTGATCTTTTACTTGTTTATAAGGCTGTAGCACATAAGAACGCGCCTGATTGCCCCATTCAGCTGATTTAAATTCTCCCCGTATTTCTTTTTTGGTCTGTTGTTGTTTTTGATGTTCCAACTGCCATAATTTACCACGTAAATACTTTAACGCCTGCTGTTTGTTTTGCAATTGTGAACGTTCGTTTTGGCAAGTTACCACAATGCCAGTTGGTAGATGAACAATTCTCACAGCTGAATAAGTGGTGTTAACGCTTTGCCCGCCATGCCCGCCAGACATAAAAGTATCAATGCGCAAATCTTTTGGATCAATAACTATCTCCCCCACCTCTGCTAATTCTGGTAAAACTTCTACCAAAGCAAAAGAAGTATGCCGCATTTTTTCCGCATCAAACGGAGAAATCCGCACCAAGCGATGTACGCCAGCTTCGCATTTTAAATGTCCGTAAGCGTAACGGCCATTAATACTTATTACCACACTTTTAATTCCGGCTTCTTGCCCGCGCGATTCATCCATAATTTCAGCTTGCCAAACTTTACTCTCACTATAACGCAAATACATTCTTTTTAGCATTTCTGTCCAATCTTGAGCATCAGTACCGCCGGCCCCAGCGTGAATGGCTAAAATCGCGTTGGACTCATCATAAGACCCGCTTAAAAATTTTTTTAATTCAAATTTATCCAGCTGTTTGATTAAATATAAATAATGCTGTTCCAACTCCTCACGCAAATTAACCGATTGGTCTTTTTGATCCTCTTGCGCCAAAGCCAACCAATCAGCAGCGTCCTGTTGCAGTTTTTTCCAGTTACCAACTTCAGTAGCCAACTGGTCGTGCTTTTGCGTAACCTGTTTGGCACTATCTTGATTTTGCCAAAAATCCGGCTGGCTCATCACCGCTTCTAAACCCTTTATTTCAGCTTGAAGCTTTGCTGGGTCAAAGAAACCTCCCTAACTCGTCCACCCGAGTTTTAAATTCGCGAAATCTTCTAACTAACTCTTGCTCTTGCATAAATATAGCCTATCAAACTCCCTCCTACCTGACAAATAAACTACCTAAGTTTTACCACTACCAAACACAAACAAATACATTCAAGCTTTTTCCCTAAATTTGTCCGGCCGGACACTTTTAGGATCATACATTATTATGAGGCGAAGGCGATTGCCATAAGTTTGCTGCCTGAATAACATTAATCCACTTATCCCCTTTCACCTGCTTAATAAACTCAACCACTAAGGTAAAAACGTCAGCTTTACTAACCCACACACTTTGTTGCAATTTAAAAAATCCAGCCTGGCGCAATAATAATCGAAGTTGGCGTCGTACTAATCGCTGTGATTCTGGTATATCAAAAATAACCACGGTATAGAACTTATCACCATGTAACGGAGCCTGCCGCATCCTCATAGCCAGTGTGGCAGTGTACCCTTTGCGCGTTAAGGCAACGAGGATATTTTTGCCTTTCTTGGCAGCCTTTAAGTAACTGGCACGACGCAACCTATATAAGGTTAATTGAAGATTCCGATTATGTTGTAACTTTTTTATCTCTCGAACATACTCATGCCCGCCTTGAAGAAAAGCGCTCTGATATCGTCGCAGGTCATTACCTATAGCATTAACATTATAAACAACTCGGCCCATACTGACGAGAGCAGTGAGAAGTACTTTTGTCATTGAGACATTCACTCTTAGCCGCGGCATAAAAATAGCCTAATAACTGCGTCGATAAGATAACCTACTAAGTTAGATTGCATCATAACCTTATGATAGCAAAATAATCATGTCCCGAAAAGTGTCCGGCCGGACACTTTTAAGAAAATTATATGTCATTATACGATGGTGCGGATTGAACAGACCGTTTCATCTATATTCAAACAACGAGCTCTTTGAACTTACGCACTAACTCTTGTTCTTACATATATCATTAAACTCGCAGAAAGTGAGAAAAATAAAAAGAGAGTAATGGATTTTTACCACTACTCTCATACTTTCTGATCTCACTGATAATCAGATGACCGACTGTATTATATGAACAAGCCTCATACCGCAAAATTCAATGGGATGATCGTCGATCTCTCGAGCAAAAGGCGTATAAACATAGATAGTCTGCTTTACATCCCCATTATCTAAATACTGACGACGATAATCTGGATTACCCGGGATCGTATATTTTAATATGGTTGCAGAAACCGCCCTCCCCATATCTGTCTTGAATTCAACAAATCTATCAGGAGTTTTATAAGAATTAAAGAATTCAATAAATTCAATCAATTCTGGCTTGATGGCAGTATCACCATTCGAAACAGAAAACCGTTGTTCAATGTCTCTGTCAAGCATTTGGGAATTCGCGGCCCATATTATGCCATTGGGTTTATATTTAGACAAAAGAATATCGAGTGATTTCTTAGCATTTCCCAATGAAAGACCATAAGTATCAAATACTAAGATGACACCACTTGGTACATAATCAGGAGTTTTTATTTCATCTGGCTTCTGCACCACTTGCGATTTTGTCTCCTGCTCATTTTTTTGTGAGCAAGCAGTTATACTGATTGATATTGTAATAAGCACAATCAGTAACGATATAAATATACGGTTCATAACAGTACTCCTTTATTTAATTGTTGGTTTGTGTTTGTGAATTTATTTATTTATTATCTCTACTAATCTGGGGGTGATGTGAGTTTGGTTTGGATTTAAATAAATCCCCAAGACTCTAATAAATAATGCTGAATAGTATCAGTTCGCACCAATACTATCTAGATTATCTATTAACTTGCCCTGAAGTGTCCCGATCTATCGGAACTACTTTAGGGTCTCCCCTCCCAGGTGAGTAGAGATAATATGGTTTTTAAAGAACTAAAACATTTAAATATAGGTCAATTTGGCTATTTTGTCAAGGGTTGTGGAACAGCGCCTAAAATTTGGCTAATCTATTATAGTTCCACAACACCCCTTCACCCTTTCTTTAGAAGTCTCCTTCTTTGCCACTTTTTTAGAAAAAGTGGCAGGAAAAAGCGCCGCTTAGGCCTGCGGGCCAAGCAGTGCTCGTTGGCTCACTGGCTCTCGCTATGCTAAAGCGACCCCAACACGCTCGAGCATACGTTCGCCAACTTCCGCTCTGCTTGTTGACCCTACGGCATAGCGGCAGTTTTTAGTTAATTAAAAACGCCGTAGTGAGGCCTTCAGAATGCGCGTGTCTTTGACTTTTGTGGACCTGCCTCACCGGCAAGGCGGGTAGCACATTCGTTTGGCCGAACAAGGTGTTTAAACTAGCGTGCCAGGTGTGGGTTTGTTAGGGGTAGAGAGCTGGCTTCACAACTCCGAGCCCTCTACCCCTAACAGAAAGTGATATGTTAATATTAAAGTAATGAAAAAATTGTTTTATCTATTAACTTTAATATTCATCTTACTAATTAGTACTGCGGTTAAAGCCGCTGATAAGGTTGATTCTGACAACGACGGTTTATCAGATGAACAGGAAACATTAATTTATGCCACTAATCCACAAAATGCGGATACGGACAGTGATGGTTATTTAGATGGCGAAGAAGTTGCTAACGGCTATTCACCGCTCTTTGGTAATGCCCAAAAATTAACCCAAGTAGATAGTGACAAAGATTATTTGCCTGATGCTTGGGAAATCGCCATTGGTACTGGCGTAATGAATCCTGATTCTGATGGTGATAAATATTTAGACGGCACAGAAGTACGCGCTGGTTATAACCCCCTAAATCCCTTGCCGCAAAAATTAGAAAAATTAATTGCTGTAGATTTAACCAAACAACACTTGACTTATTATTTTGATAATAAAAAATTAGAAGATTTTCCCATTTCTGGCGGCTTACCAGGATGGCCTACACCCCGCGGTGAATTTGCGGTAATTAAAAAATATCCTATTAAAAATTACGCAGGTACGAATTTTGATTATCCCAATACCAAATGGAACCTACATTTTACAACTATCAAATATAATTTTTATATCCACGGCACATATTGGCATAATGATTTTGGCCAACCTAAAAGCCATGGTTGTGTTAATGTAAGCTATGCGAACATGGAACGGCTATATGATTGGGCGCAAGTGGGAACTAAAATAATTATCAACTAAAAAGCCTTCTAAAAATAGAAGGCTTTTTAAGACTTGCTGTTTAATTTTTTACTGCGATTCTTTAAATTCCTCTAATTTTACTATCACCTGTTTTTGCTCACCCTGATGATACACTTTAAGCGTTACTGTATCGCCTGGTGCGTATTTAGAAATAATTTTTACTAATGAATGCTCTTGATCAACTTTTTGCCCATCAACTTCCAAAATAATATCATTCTCCACCAAACCAGCTTTATCAGCGGGACCATCAGCAACCACCGCCACTTCACCTTCTTGCTGACCTTTAACAATCAGGGCTCCATAATCAACATCTAAACTTTTATCTTTAGCCACTTCTGGCGTAACAGTAATATAACGAACGCCTAATAATGGACGGACAATTTTGCCATATGTTTCATAACTTGAAATCATGCGTTTTACTTCGTTGATAGGAATAGCAAAACCAATCAACTGCCCTTGACGACTGACTGCAGTATTTATACCAATCACTTGTCCGGCTAAATCAACTAATGGCCCACCCGAGTTGCCTGGATTAATAGCGGCATCAGTTTGAAACACGCCTTCTAATGATTCCGATGACCCTTGCCCATCGCCAGCCACAATATTTCTGTTAATGCCAGAAATAACTCCTTTGGTAATAGTATTGCGATATTCTCCCAAGGCATTGCCAATAGCAATCACGGTTTGCCCCAGCTCTACATTATCGGAATCGCCCAAAGCCACTTGCGGCAAATCATGATTAGTAATTTGCACTAACGCCATATCATTTACTGTATCTCGCGCCACAACTTGGGCATCGTATTTATTGCCGTTGTTAGTCAATACTGTATAATCTGCCTCGGTATCTTCTACCACATGACGATTAGTTAAAATTAATCCTTTGTCTTTGTTAATCACAAAGCCAGTGCCGCCGCCAATTTCTTGCTTGCCCTGTGGCGCTGGTTGTTGGGAATTTCCCTGCGGTTCAAAAAAGAAATTAAATGGCGATCCTTGGTTAAAAAAATCAAACGGAAAAATATTTGGACCGGTCTGATTATTAATATTAGATAAATCTTTACTAACAATAATACTAACTACCGACGGTGATACTTTTTTTACTGCCTCGGTAGTGGCGGATTCCTCTTGCACTGCTAACTTTTGCGATGTTGCTTGATTATTATTTAAACTAAAATAATTATTTTTTAAATTCCCATTAAATAAATATCCCTGACTAAATAATGATCCGGCAATACCAGCGATAAATGATACCACTACCACAACCAGCCAAGTTACTTGCCAAGGAGTGGTTGATACTTTATTGATAATATCTTTTTTTTCTGATTTTATTTGATGATCTTCTTCTAAAAACATAATAAAAAATTAAAATTATTAATTCAATATATAAATTTATTTTGTTGGCACTTGACCAGTGGCTTTATACTGATCAATTAACTGCAATAAATTCTGGTTCTCGCCACTAACACTTTGCGCTGCGCCTTTTACCGCGTCAGTCGTACCTAATAATTCTTGATAAGTACCAATCGCTTGGTTCAACCATGGTTTAATAGTAATAAATCCTAACACAATTAAACCAATAATAACCACTAATTTAACAAAAGAAAAAATCTGTCTAGTCAAAATATAGCGCCTAACCTTTTCAGTGGATTTTAAAATTTCCTTGGAATACTCTAGATTTTGTTCCAAGAGCTTTTTTAATTCTTGTTGACCTGAATTTATTGGATAATCCGGCGTCATAGATTGCGAAATCAATTATAGCACAGCCGTAATTTATTGTTTAGAACGAAGCTACCCACATCATTATTAGCTCCATCTTTTAGGTCTGAAATTCTTTACGTGAAAGATATTCATTGGGAATAATTTTTGCTTTTATCTTTTTTCCACCATTCATATATACCTTCACCAACCTATGAACACCATCAAGCACAACATATCTTGAATTGTAGTTTGTAATAACAAGTGGATAATTAATATCGGCCGCTTCAACTCTTTTTTGGTGAGTTGTTGATCCTTTTTCTTTTCGTATAACTTCCCACGGAGTAAGATTCCAATCATCAGTTCCATCTTTTTCCCACACCGGCATATCAAAATGCCAGATTAATTTTTCCAGCGCGATTTCGACAATTGGCAACGATAACTCTCTCAATTTAGTTGTATCCACAAACATATTTAATCCTACATCAGTAAGCACGCGCGGTGGTTGTTTTGGGTTTTCCATTTTATACTTTATTAATATGGTCTTATATTATCATAAAAATTTTTGATTATTTTTTTGACATTTACTTAGATTTCACGCGATTTTAATAAATCTTTCGGTCTATAACCAACTATTATAAAATTTGCCACGACATTTGGCTCACCACCACTTGTAAATTTAGCCATAGGATTTCCAACAAAACGGAATATTTTTGAATCTGGATTACTTTGACCTTGAAGTTGTCCATAATCAATATAAAGAGATGGTATAACCGGCATATAAACAAACTCATATCCATCAACTTCTTTTACTTTATAAAACCAAACGCGTTGATCAAGAGTAGATACTTTTTCAACTTGAATCGTTTCATCACCTTCGATATGTATACCGTCAACAGAAAAGAGCGCGCTCTTAACTTTATATTCTAAATAATGTTTTCTAAGAAAGTCTATTAAACTTATTACATCACTGATCATAATTTTTTTAGAAAACCTTTGCAAAAACCTTTTCGAAACTTTCGGAAATTTTTTCAATTCCAAGTATAGATTTCTGACACAGCCAAAGAACGTCAATGTTCTCACCTTCTAATAAATAGGATACCTCGACCTCTACTCTTGGGTTTAAGCGTGGATCTAAATCACCACGAACAACTCCTTTATCAACAGTAAGGTGTTGAATGGGCACTCCATTAACAGAACAATTATTCATGGTTACGCTTGCACTATCACTAATTTTCACCACATCCCCCAATATGAGGCTAATATCCCTTTTCTTATGTTGCGGAATCAGTTTCCTGTGACCAAAATTAGAATAATTTCTCAGATGACAAATCCACTCGTTACCAGTGTGATATGGTTGCACCTGTTCGATTATAGCAAAAATCTCTGGGTTCTTATCTTCTAAATCTCGTGCGCCAAATCCTCCTAGTACGCTTTTTATATCATCGATTTTACTACAAACTGGAAATTGAACACCCTTCTCATATAATAAAACTTCCTTATCTGATAAATTTGGCCTAACTATTTTAGTGAAATATTCAAATAATATATTATCTAAAAGTCTATTGAGTCGAAGAATAATATCCTGTGCAACATTACGAACATCATTAGAAACCTCGAGGGTATTATCTTTCTCACAAAGACCAACTAGCTCAGTGAACCTTTTCCTAAGATATTTAATTTGTTCTTTAATTTCAGTCATACGCAAATTTATCTATATCCACTATTATCCTAATTTACATTCTTATATCACAAAAATCAACAAATGGCGCGGCGACGGTTTGAAAAGCCTTCATCTCGGTCTGAGAGAAACTAGGTTTAGTTTGCCAACTGGACTCCAAAATTTTACCTTGCGAAATAAAATTCTGTAAATAATATTTTTTGGCGCCTTTGATTAATTTAGCCATCTGCTTAATATCTTCTAGTTTATGAAACCCTGGCACCAAAGTGCTTCTGAATTCATAATCGTAACCCTTTTTATTATCACCTGCGTTATCTATAATCAACCTAATACTTTTTTTAATTTTGGCTAAATCAACTTGCCGATTGGTAATTTCCTGATAGCGCTCTGGAGGCGCTTTTATATCCATGGCAATATAATCCACTAACTTTTTATTTATTAAATTTTTTAATACTTGCGGATTAGTGCCATTGGAATCAAGTTTAACTAAAAAACCTAAAGCTTTAATTTGTGCAATAAACTCCGGCAAATCTGGATGCAGTGTTGGCTCCCCACCAGTAATGCAAATGCCTTCTATTAATCCTTTTCTTTTATTAAGAAATCTAAAAAAATCCTCCTGATTAATAAACTTGTTTTTATCTTTCAATTTAGCATCAACTAATTCCGGATTATGACAAAAGGAGCAGGCAAAGTTACAGCCGTAAGTAAAAAGCACGGCCGCTACTTTACCCGGATAGTCAATTAATGTTAATTTTTGTAAACCAGCAATTATCATATTGGTAAATTTCATTATTTCAACTCCAAGCCGCAGCGCTGTTGGGGCAAGTAGTGAACACACTAGCTTTCCCCAACTACTCCTTCTGGTCTGAAAAAATAATTACTTAACTAGAAATTCTTTTACCGTATTCCAACCGATCATGAAACTCGGCTTGTTTGCCGTCGTTCCATTGGGTTACTGGACGAATATATCCCACGATGCGGGAATAAACTTCACACGGCTGCCTAGTGAGCAAACCGGCTTCGGATTGTTTGGTTTCGATGGTAGACATATATTTTTTATTTTTTAATTTTTAGCTCCCGCCTGCCAAAGCTTATACTTAAAATATCTTTTTAATGATAAATGGTCGTTTATTAATCTTAAATAACTACTCGTCGCCAGTTAAAGGCGAGCGGCGGGCAGGTTTAAATTTAATGGTAATTTAGCTTTAACTTCTTCTACATAGCCAATTTCAATATCACACTGCGGGCAATAGAAATGCTCGCCCTCTAAATACCCGTGTTTGGGGCAAATAGAAAAAGTGGGTGTTAAAGTGAAATACGGCAAATGATAACCCTTCATTACTTTACTAATTAATTTTTTTGTTGCCTCGGCCGATGGCATCTTTTCCCCCAAAAATCCATGTAATACTGTTCCACCAGTATATTTGGTTTGCAAAGAATCTTGTAATTCCAAGGCTTCAAATAAATCGTCAGTATAATTAACTGGCAAATGGGTTGAATTGGTATAATAAGGAGCTGTTCCTTTTTCACGATACCCTTTTTCGTTAGCAACTATCAGGTCGGGGTATTTTTCTTTATCAGTCTTGGCAAAACGATAAGTTGCTCCCTCGCCCGGAGTTGCTTCTAAATTATATAACTCATTATCCTCGCCTTGATACTGCTTAAGCCGGTTATCCATAAAATCCATAATCTCCAAAGCTAGTTTTCTACCCGCTTCGGTTTCAATGCCTTTATCTAAAAAATTAAGCAATAGCTCGTTCATGCCAATAATACCAATGGTATTAAAATGATTTTTCCAATACTCACCAAATCTTTGTTTAATCCCACTTAAGTAAATTTTGGCATAAGGGTATAAGCCAACTTCAGTAAATTTTTCCAGCATCTCCCTTTTAATCTGTAAACTTTTTCTAGCCAATTCCATTAAACGCCCTAATCGATTTAACAACTCGTCTTTAGATTTAGACAAATACCCAAGCCTTGGCAAATTAATTGTTACTACACCGATTGAACCGGTTAACGGATTAGCGGCAAACAGCCCGCCGCCGCGCTTTCTTAATTCCCGGTTATCCAAGCGCAAGCGGCAGCACATACTTCTGGCATCATCGGGATCCATATCAGAATTAACAAAATTGGCAAAATATGGCAATCCGTATTTGGCTGTCATTTCCCAAACCTTTTCTAAAACTGGATTATCCCAATTAAAATTTTTGGTAATGTTGTATGTTGGTATAGGAAAAGTAAAAACCCTGCCCTTGGCATCCCCTTCTAGCATGGTTTCGGCAAAGGCGCGATTTATCATATCCATTTCTGGCTGAAAATCTTTATATTGTTCTGCTTGTGGCAAACCACCAATAATTATCTGCTCCTCGCCCAAGGTTTTGGGCGGTGTTAAATCAAATGTCAAATTAGTAAACGGAGTTTGAAAGCCAACTCTGGTTGGCACATTCATATTAAAAGCAAATTCTTGCATTCCTTGTTTTACTTCTTTGTAGTTTAAATTATCATGGCGAATAAAAGGAGCGAGTAAAGTGTCAAAATTCGCAAAGGCCTGCGCCCCAGCAGCTTCGCCTTGTAGAGTATAAAAGAAATTAACCACTTGTCCCAAAGCAGTACGAAAATGTTTAGGGGCTTTGCTTTGTAATTTACCAACCACGCCGCCAAATCCCCGACGTAATAAATCTTGCAAATCCCAACCACAGCAATAAACTGCCAAGATTTGCAAATCATGTAAATGAAAATCCGCATTGAGATGAGCATCGCGGACTTCTGGTGGATAAATTTTATGCAACCAATAATGAGAGCTTACGGCCGAGGCTACATGGTTATTTAAACCTTGTAAAGAGTAAGCCATGTTACTATTTTCTCTTACCCGCCAATCCAACTTATTCAAATAACCATCCATCACATCGTCTGAATTAATTAAATTCTCAATATTCCGAAGTTGAGCATGCTGCTCCCGATAAAGAATAAAAGATTTAGCTACGGCATATAATTTATTTTTCATTAAAACATTTTCTACCATATCTTGAATTTCTTCTACCGCTGGTATAGAACGTTCATGAAATTTTTTATTCAAAGTTTCAATTACCTCCTCGGCCAACTTCTTGGATTGCGCTTCTTTCCCCACACCCAAAGCGTCCATGGCTTTAAAAATGGCACTACTAATTTTATTTTGATCAAGCTCCTCAATTTGATCATCACGTTTACGAATTTTGGAAATTTTGTTTTTCTTTGCTGGGGTCATTTTTTTATAGCTAAGTCTAGTTGATAAAATTTTTAATAATCTTTAGCGTGATTTAGTACGGCCTCTTTTTTGAGCCAAGCCTTTTAATTCTTTAGTAAAACTCTCCACGTCCTGAAAGGCGCGATACACGCTGGCAAAACGAATGTAACCAATCTCATCAAAAGTTTTTAAATATTTCATCACGATTTCCCCAATCTCTTGACTGGTAATTTCACTTTTTCTTCTTTTCTGAATATCCCTCTCGATTTTTTGTATTAATTTTTTAAATTGATCTTGGGTATATGAGCGTTTTTCCAACGAATGGCGAAGGCCTTGTTCAATTTTTTCCTTACTATATGGCTCACGTCGCCCATCGCGTTTAATTACGGCTAAATCGAGTATTTCAATTTCTTCCATGGAAGAGAAACGAAAGCCGCATTTGGCACATTCTCGACGCCGGCGAATAGTTAAACCATCGGCCGAAACGCGCGAATCGTTAACTTTAGTGTCGTAATAATTACAGGCCGGACAATGCATAAGCCTAAATTTAGCTATAATTTAAAACACTATATCTAGTGGCTCTTATTTAAAGGATAACGCTATATATAGTGGCTGTCAAAAAATATAAAAATGGCTATTTTTAGCTGTTTTTTATCTATAACGACTTATAGCAACAAGATTTTTGTGGATAACTAAACTATCAAATAACAAAAAACCCTTGATTAAAATCAAAGGCTCTTAAATCCGCCTCGAGAGTTGGCTCTTCTACTGCCAGGGTGGCACAAACATAACCAGTTACTAACTACAGGCGGTTGGTAATATCTACATTTTAGCAAAAAAATCGCCCCGGGCAATAGGTGGGTAATATTGGGGAGTGATTGAATTTCAAACAAGCGTCTCTTGTATAGATCTATCAATAAATTGTTCTAAATCGGATGCTATAAGCACCCTCTGGATGTCAGTTTTGTGTATCATACTAGGCGAAGGTTTTGTTGGTTCATTTATTCTGTTTATATCTTCTAAGGAAAAACCAATATACTCAACTTTTTTTCTATAACGGTTGCGTATCCAGTCAATGGCAGGTACTAGGTCGGTATCTGAACTAACGATAATAATTGTGTCGAATTGATTATCAATAGCTCCAACTATTATATCCGTAGCAATTTTAACATCAATACCTTTTTCACGTTGGGTGTTACGGATTATTTCTTTGATTCCAAGATTTAAAATGTGATTATAATTTTCTACATATTCATTAATTTGAATTTTTTCTTTCCGAAAACGTAGTTTGCTAGTTTTTGTCTCCCATTGAGTTTTTCGTAGTCTAGTAAATAAAGCGGTTTGTCTCGACATAGCTTTTTCAACTCTTTCATTACCTTCCTGTTGCCGCACTGTACCTACATAAAAACGTTTACCCAATGGCACTATCTTACGACCATTAGCAAGAAAATTTGCAAATTTTTCAAAATCAAAACTTGCTTCAGACGCGCCAACAAAATTTAGTACCCGATGATGGAAATTACCCCCATCAATAAGTATTGATACTCGATCCATAGAATTTGATATTGAAAACCCCGCACACTACCAGCATTTCTGCTCGCAGGCACGGGGGACGTATATACATAGCCTAGTCCAAATTTGGCTTTATGTCAAGATAATTATCCACAAATAGATAACTTATATATTAGCCAAAATTTTTTCCTGATAAAAGCGGGGATTTTGAATCCCCGTCTGCCCCCGGTCAACCGCCAATCTCTCAAATCCTATGAAATCCTATGATTTTGTACCCCACGCCATTTCACCACAAAACCAAAAAACAAAGTCCTCCACCCAAACCCAGGTAGAGGATATTTGCATCTTTAAACTTGAACCAATATTTGTTCAGGTAACGGCGCTACCCCACTCCGCTATTTTTTAATTTACTCTTTAAGATATTATGAATTTTGTAGCTTAATAACAAAGAGATTATTACCACTATTAACACCTTCAGATTGATTATTGAATCTCCACATTGATACATTCCATAAGGAACAACGCGACAGGTTGTAAATAAACTTTCACCGAAAGTCGACCAACGAATTAAAGAATCGACAAAAAACCCAATGACTAATAGAATAATTACAAAAATAGGAACATAAAACTTCCAATAAACCTTTTTAAATAATTTCATATATACCAATTATGCTAATTAACTTTGTTAATTTTAGCTAAATTATTAATCGTGAAATGACCTTATTACTACCATAACATGGTGTCGCATTCATCTCCATCGTTAAAAGGCCGAGGTATTCTGCGACTTAAATTAAAAGGCTATTTTAATTTTTTTCTAATAAACGCGGGGATCTCGTAATCTTCCTCTTCTGCTGCTGATATCCCCCTGCCTCCTGGCACGGTAAACTCATCTTCTTCTATTTGTTTAGTAGGTAAAGCTCGATTGATAAACCCGCTATCATCTTTTTTAAAATCTGGTTTCTTTTTACCGCCCATCTCGCTGGTACGCTCTGATTTAAAAAACGATAACGGTGAATAACTAGGCGCGTTCACTGAGGTCACATTTTTCTTGACTGGCTGACTAAAACCAGTAGCAATAACAGTAATTCTTACTTCATCTTTAATATTTTCATCAATCACTGCGCCAAAAATAATTTTAGCGTTGGGATCGGCTGAAGCAGTAATTATACGGGCTGCTTCGTTAACATCATACATAGAAAGATCTGGGCCGCCAGTAATAGTAAACAATATTCCTTTAGCACCCTCAATGGATAATTCCAGCAACGGAGAATCAATAGCTGCTTTAGCAGCATCCACTGCCTTGTTCTCGCCTTTGGCAATACCAATGCCCATTAGCGCCGAACCAGCACCAGCCATAATAGCTTTAACATCAGCAAAATCAACATTGATTAATCCTGGCACAGTAATAATATCAGAAATTCCCTGCACACCCTGACGTAATACTTCATCAACATAAGAAAAAGCTTCGAGTAAAGAAGTTTTCTTATCAATTAATTGTAAAATCCTATCATTGGGAATAGTAATGATGGTATCAACTTTATCAACCAATTGTTCTAGCGCTCGTTCGGCAATAGAACGACGTTGAGCGCCTTCGAACGTAAAAGGCTTAGTTACTACAGCAATAGTTAAAGCGCCAGCTGCTTGTGCTAGCTCGGCCACTATTGGGCCCGCACCTGAACCTGTACCACCACCTAAACCACAGGTTAAAAATACCATATCAGCTGATTTAACAGTTTCTTTAATTTGATCCTTATTTTCTTCAGCGGCTTTGGCACCAAGTTCCGGATCCATGCCAGCGCCTAATCCGCGAGTAGTTTCCTCACCAATATGCACTTTTACTGGCGCACGCGACTGGTGCAGAGCTTGAGCATCGGTGTTGATGACCACAAATTCAACTCCGCGACTGCGGGCTGAAATCATACGATTAATAGTGGCGCCACCTGACCCACCAACACCAATTACTTTTATTTTGGCAAAAGTTTCAATTGCTGGTTTTACTTCCATAAAATCTAAAAATTAATAACAAATAATAATTATTTATGGCATTAATGATTTAAACCACGACTTCATGCGCTCGGTAACATGCTGAATAGAAGAAAAACGTCCCCAAGACAAACCGCTTGATTTTCCTTGCCCCGCCTCCGCTCCCCAGCGAGCTAAGCCAATAGCAGTGGTGAACGCTAAATCATTTACTCTTTCCAAGGGGCTAGCAACATCTACCGGATAACCAAGTGAAGCTGGTAATCTAAATTCACGCTTGGCAATATCAACCACGCCTGGTAATTTCGCTCCGCCACCAGTTAATACTACGCCACCTGGTAATGTTCCTGAGCGGTCAATTTTGGAAAGTTCTTTATCAACTAAATTAAAAATCTCCACCAGTCGCGCTTCAATAATCTCTGCTAGATGCCGACGAGAAATAATTCCTTCTTCGGGAGAAATTTCCGCCAAATCAATTTCTTCTCTTTTACCTACATCACCAGATTGAGCCTGGCCATATTCAACTTTCAAACGTTCTGCCAAGTCAATTGAAGTTCTAAGTCCAATGGCAATATCATTGGTAATGTGGCCCGAACCAACTGGTAAAATAGCAGTGTGTAACGGATCGCCTTCTTCAAAAACCAAAATGCTAGTTGTGGAACCACCAATATTTACCAACACCACGCCTAGTTCTTTTTGTCTTTTGGTTAATACGGCCTCGGCATTAGCCAAAATTGCCAACACTAAATCATCAATATCAACGCCAGTGCGATAAACGCACTTGGTTAAATTTTTTATTTGCGAGGTTTGCCCTTCAATAATCTGCGCTTCGACTTCCAACCTAACACCAGTCATACCCACTGGATCTTTTACACCGGTTTGATTATCAACAATAAAACTACGTGGCAAAACATGTAAGATCTCGTAGTTGGGTGGCGTGGCCACTGCTTGGGCTGCTTCTACTACTCGCTCCACATCTTCTGTTTTAATCTCGCCGTCGGCTTTTGAAACCGCTATTACGCCATGACTTGATTGAGCTAAAATGTGACTACCATTAATACTGACCCAGGCAT